>Ga0116170_10000492_pt1 | contig 41807 bp, 38 predicted proteins | sample AD_JPNHW1_MetaG_FD_89797 | JGI IMG/M metagenome (GOLD analysis project Ga0116170, IMG submission 89797) | Active sludge microbial communities of municipal wastewater-treating anaerobic digesters from Japan - AD_JPNHW1_MetaG | ecosystem: Engineered > Bioreactor > Anaerobic > Digestate | place... | reverse complement strand
GCCGACGCAGTGATTGTTGCCGCTGAAACCGAGCATGTCAGCACCACCGATGGCAGTATGGTGCAGGTGCAGGTATCGGCGGTCGAGGGCGCGACCGGGGACGAGGTTACGGCGGCGCTCAAACAAGCCGAGCAGGACGCGCTCGATGAGATTAGAAAAGGTTAGCTAAATGAAGGCTTTCGCTTAATCGCGGGGGCCTTTTCCCCATCCTTGCGGTTATCACAATAGTAGACAATAATAAATGTCTACATTGTAGGCAACCATGTTAGCAATAACCCGATTTACCGGTATATAACAAGATGTATTTCATGTGTTCTCGGGAAACAAAAAAGCCTTGTAAGTGTTATCTTACAAGGCTTTGGCGGAGAAGGAGAGATTTGAACTCTCGCGCCGGTTAACCCAGCCTACTCCCTTAGCAGGGGAGCCCCTTCGGCCACTTGGGTACTTCTCCGTATGGCAGAATAAACAGATATGGCGGAGAGAGAGGGATTCGAACCCCCGGTGCCTTTCGGCATCACTGGTTTTCAAGACCAGCGCCTTCAACCGCTCGGCCATCTCTCCTTGTTTAGAACCAGCGAAAATGATTATATCAGACTATGCTTTCAAAGTCAACTGAATTTTGGGGGCTGAAAACAAAGTGTTGCAGGCTTACGCAACCTGCTTGAGCGGCATAGCATGCGCGCTTGACATTTTTCCACGCTCGAAGGTATACTCCATAGTGTTTGAACCCGTTCCTTTGATATGGCTGTTAACAAGCCGTGCAATCGTCCTGCGGCTCCGGTCGGATGTCTGATTTTCAGGCGGATCCCGCAAACTGCGGTAAACGATCGCCGTAGTTGCCTCCGGGTTTCACGCCATACCGCAATACGCTCACATCAGAACATTTTCCCCGTTCACCATGGCCCGGAACAGGGCAGAAAGCCGGTGTCACCCATGCCAAAATCCCTGCTTTTTAAGAACATCCGCCACCTTGTCACCTGCGATCATCAGGATCGGGTTTTGGAGCACGTGAATCTGTTGATTGAAAACGGCGTAATCACCGCAATTGGAGTGGAAGCGCAAACAGCGGATCGGGTGATCGACGCGTCCCGCATGGCGGTGTACCCTGGGCTAATTAATACGCACCATCACCTGTATCAGATTTTAACGCGCAACCTGCCGCAGGTGCAGAATTTGGAACTGTTCGACTGGCTGACCGCCCTGTACGGCCTGTGGGAAAATCTCACGGAGGCGGGCGTTTATCACAGCTCGCTCGCGGGGATGGGCGAGCTTGCCCTGCATGGATGCACGACCGTGTTCGACCACCATTACGTTTTTCCACATGCAGGCGGCGACCTGATCGCCGCGCAGTTTCAGGCGGCGGATGAAATCGGCGTGCGGATGGTTGCCTCTCGCGGGAGCATGTCGCTAAGCCAAAAAGACGGCGGCCTCCCGCCCGATTCTGTGGTGCAGACCGTTGATGAAATTCTAACCGATTCACAGCGATTGGTTGAAACCTGGCACGATCCGAAACCCTTCGCCATGCGGCAGATGGTCCTCGCGCCCTGTTCGCCTTTCAGCGTCACGGAGGATCTAATGCGGCAAACCGCGCTGCTGGCCCGCAGCCTGGGGGTTCGCCTGCATACGCATCTGGCGGAAACGCGGGACGAGGAACGGTTTGTGCTTTCAAAAACCGGCATGAGACCACTTGCGTACATGGAAAGCCTGGGTTGGCTGGGGAGCGATGTCTGGTTCGCCCACGGCATTCACTTTACCGTGGATGAACTGCGCCTGATGGCGCAAGCTGGCACAGGCGTTGCTCACTGCCCCGCCTCCAACATGAAGCTCGCCTCCGGAGCAGCGCTCCTCCCCGATATGCTCGCCCTGCATGTGCCGGTGGGTTTGGCGGTGGATGGCAGCGCGAGCAACGACGGTTCCAACCTGATGGAGGAAATGCGCATCGCCTATCTATTGCACCGCCACACCTTTGCAGCCAAAGCGCCCAGCGGTTACGAGATTTTGAAAATTGCCACCCGCGGAGGCGCAGAGGTGCTCGGCCGTCCGGAAATTGGTCACATTGGCGTTGGCATGGCAGGGGATCTGTTTGCGGTGCGCGAAAACCGGCTGAGCCTGGCGGGGGCGACGGCGGATGTGGGCAGCATGCTCGCGACGGTCGGCCTCGGCGGTCCGGTGGACTATACGGTGGTCGGCGGGCGCGTGATTGTTGAAGACGGTCGCCTGACAGGCGCAGACGAGGAACGGCTTACGGAATGGGTTGACACGGACGCGAAGCGCCTGAGGGAAATGAACTGAACAAACCGGCGCGCGACACGTAAACCGCAAAGAGTGGGAAGGCGTTCTCCTGAATGCTCAGGTTGTGACAGAACCCTGCCGATTCGCAGTCGCCGCTTGCCGCATAACCCTGCGGGCTGTTCGCTTTGATTCTGATGTTGTGAAATCAGGCTTTGGGGTTCCGCCCCGAACCCGGCAGGTTTCACCCTTGGAACCCGATAAGGGATTTCATCTTCTGACCCATCTTGTTAAACGGGCTGGGAATGCTCCTGAATATTTGCCCGGCGCGTTTATAAGGAGTAGAGCAGTATATCCTCCGTCATGGACACCCCCAACAATTCATCGGTGCGGTTGCCAACCCATTGGCCGCCCATATGCTCATAGAACCCACGGGCGGGGTTGCCTTCCAGGCAGTTGATGAACATTGTGGCATAACCCTGCGCGCGAAGCGCGTTCATGGCCGCGGACAGCAGCGCCCGGCCCGCGCCGGTTCCGCTGTATCCCTTCAGCACATACAGGGCATACACCTCTCCGGCATCCGGGTAGCTTGCGCTGCGGGAAGCTCCGTAGCGACAAAAACCGATCACGGTGTTTCCCTCGGCTGCCACGAAACAGTTGCCGCTTTCCTGCAAAGCTTCGCGGCAACGCTGCGCGCGGATCGGCAGGTTTTCAATACGCTCCTCAATCACACGCTCCGGCATCAGCCCCCGGTATGCGGTTTGCCAGGTATACACATTCACAATGGTGATCCCCAAAGCGTCGTCCGGCGTTGCGGAACGGATCACAAACATGGCGTTCAACCTCCTGTTGCCAATGGCCGCGGCGGGGTTGCCCAACGGGGGCAAGACGACCTGCATGCCTGAGCGAGGCGCGGGTGGGCGAGTGAGAACCCGCAGCGCCTCTGATAGCGCGTTCAGACGGCTAGAGCGCGGCTCTAACTGATATACCACAATTCCCACGCGCTGGCAACCCGAAAAACGCTTCCACCGTGGCGGAAGCGCGCAAACGCCCCGCTTGCCGGCATGGAGAACCGGCCTGCGGGGCGTTCGCGTATCCCATTTGCGCTAACATCGTTTGTGAAAACCCGTTCTCCGTTCAGGCATGACGGACTTTGCGGGTATAACGCCTCATGCCGATCCATTTGGCGAAGTTCTCATTGTTGTAGGTGATGGTCATAATCAGCAGCAGCACCGCGCCGTTGAGCACATCCTGCCACGAGGAGGAAAGCCCCAGGCTCAGCAAACCGTTGTTCATGATGAACATGATAATGTTGCCGATCCATACGCCAATCACCAGATTGCAGTAGCTCCTCAGCGCCATGGCCACAAAGATGCCCAGCATGCTGGCAAAAACAAGGTTCGTGCTGGACATGTACATCAGCGTGTCGATGGAGCCTTGGGTAGAAATCTTGAGCAGGGCGGCCACGCCGAGGAAAACGCCCGATACCACGTAGCACATGAACGCGTGGCGGCGCACGTTGATGCCGTTGTTGGCCGCAATCATCTGATCGCCCGCGATGGCGCGGGTCTGGTAGCCAAACTTGGTATGGTTAAACAGAATGTAGTAAAGCGCGAACATCAGCCCAAACAGGATAAAGCAGTACGGCGTGGTGCCAAACAGGCACACATCGCCCTTGACCGCCGTTACCCAGGAAATGCTGACCTGGTTGCTCAGCGCCTCATACACCATGCAGATGCCAAGCGCCGAAACGATGGTCGGCACGCGCATCTTGATGTACAGGAACCCGACCAGCAGGCTGAGCACGATTGCCGTTGCCAAAATGGACAGGGAGAAAACCGCCAGCCCCACCCCCATGGTGATGGACAGGCGCGCGCCCAGCATGGCCGATACCACCACCACGCTGCCGATGCTCACATCCATGCGGTTTGCCAGCATGTTGGCGCACAGCGCGTAGGAGATGAGCGTCGGGTACAGGGATTGCTTGAGGATGCTTACCAAGGTCGAAAAGCCGCCGAATTTACCGCCTGACGCGATGTAGAACAGCAGGTATACGCCCACCGGAATCAGCAGGACTTTCAGCGCGTTCAGCGCAAAGGTTTTAGCTTTCATAGCTGTGATCCTTTCCAGTTTCGTCGCGTGGGGGAGCGTTCGGCCTCCGCCTGGCGTAGGTTTGTTTCGCCTTCCCCTCGCCGCTTCCCGTCTGGCTCTGGCCGGGAGGCGGCGAGGGGGTTTCAATGCGCGCGCCGGGCGGCGAATGTCCCGATGCGGCGCGCGGTCGGGCGCCTTCGCGGTTCCCGGGTTCTCGCTTCGGGAAACGCCCCCCGCGCTGCCGATCACGGGAGCGGGCGCGCCGCACGCATGCAGGTTATTTCAGCAGATCCGCGTGGCGGGTTTTGCAATCCTCAATGCTGAACGTCGAACCCATTTTAAGCAGCTGATCGGCGCTCGCGTCGGGATTAAAGACCTTAATCATGCTCTTGATTTCGTCCGCGGTGTAGGCGAAAATGTCGTTGTGCACATACTTCATGTAATCGTCAAATTCCTGCGCGTTGTAGGTGGAGATGAAGTTCACGGGCACTTCCACCGGCTTGTCCGCAAGCGGCGTGCCGCGCAGCGCGTTGTACAGCAGAATGAAGGAATAGGCAACGTCCACATACTGACCGCCGATGGTCAGCGACAGGTCGCCGTTGGCAAGGGCCTCGCCCGTGGTATCCGAGAAGTCCACGCAGGCTACGATAATCTGCCCGGTTTTGCCTACGTTGGCAATGGGCTGTTTGGTGTATTCCAGCCCCATGAGCGTGATACAGATGGCGTCGATGCTCTTATCCATGGCCAGATAGCTTTCTACCGCATCGCTGAATTCCAGGCCGCGGTATTCGCCGGCGGGTTTGATGCCCAAATCGTCAAAGGCTTGCATCATGCCGTTCCAGCGTTGGTCATGGCAGGTGATGCCCGGTTCGTAGCCGATGGCCAGAATGTTGCGCTTGCCCGCGTCGTAGCAGGATTTAACCAGCGCGTAACCGGCGTTGTAGTCATCCTCGTAGGAGGAGCCTACAAAGTAGGGAGAAGCCTGCGCCTGCGCCAGATCTTCCGGCTCCACGTGGGACCAGCCCACCGCCATGTATACGCCGTAATCCTCGCAGATTTTGATGCCTTTCAGGATGGTCGATCCGGAGAAGTTGGTGGTGATGATCGCGTCCATCCCTTGGCCGCAAAGAGTTTCGATGGCGGCAAGGTATACGTCGTCATCAAAGCTGGAAAGGATGTAGTAGGTAAAGTCCACGTTGAAATTTTTGCCGATGTACTCGGAATAGGCCTTGTATTTGGAACAGAGGAAGTCGGTCGTGGTGTGGATGACAACGCCGATGTTGTAATGCGGAAGCTCCTCTTCGGCGGCAGCGGCGGGCAAAGCGAAGGTGGGCACCAGCAGCATCAGGGTCAGGACCAGGGCGATGATTCTCTTCATGGGGATCCTTCCTTTCCTAGTTGTAGAGATTGGTTCTATTTTTCTCGTATGTCAGCCATACGATGAATAGCAGCACCACGCCCTGAACGCCCTCGATCAGGTTTTCGTCCAGGCGGATAATGTTTAGCCCAAAGCGGAGCACAATCACCGTAACCGCGCCCAGCACTGCGCGAAGGATTCGCACCCGCGCACCCCCGGACAGGGAGATGCCTCCCAGCACCAGCGCGGTAATCACGTTCATTTCCAGCCCCTGACCGGTACTTGTGCTCACGCTGCCCGCGCGGCTGAGCTGGAAGAAGCCCGCGATGCCGATGCAGATGCCGGAAATGAGGTAGCAGATCAGCCGCGTGCGTTCCACATTAATCCCCGCCTGCCGGGCCGCGACCGTGTTGCCGCCGATCGCCTTGCTGGATTTGCCGATGGCGGTTTTTTCAAACAGAAAAACCGCAATCAGGATCACAGCCACCAGCACCGGAATCTTCACCGCCCAATCGTCAAAGGGCAGCATGGAATCGGGCACGCTGAACTTGTCGCTGGAGCACACAACGTTTAACATGCCGCGGCACATATACATCAGGCACAGGGAAACAATCAGCGGCGAAACCTTCAGGTAGATGGAGAATACCGCGTTCATCAGGCTCAGCCCGCAGGCGACGGCCACACATACCGCCAGCGCAAGGTAGGGGCTGTCGATTTGGTTGGCGACCAGCGTGCTGCACAGCATGCTGACGCCGATAACGCCGCCGTAGGAAATATCCATGCCGCCGTGCGCGTATACAAACGTGCCGCCCAGCGCGACGATGATAATCGTATACGCCTGGTTCATGATGCTTTTGATGTTTCCCATCCTGAACAGCTTTCCGCTGATGGATTGAAACACCAAAAGCAGCAGCAGCAGCCCGAGCACGGGGATCAGGTTGCGGATCAGCTCCTGCGCCTTGTAGCGCCTGGCCAGTGCCTTGCTTCTATCTTCCATGGTGCGCCTCCTATATCATATCCTTGATGATATAGCTTTCCGACAGTTCTGCGGAGCGGGCGTATTCCATCTGGATTTGCCCGTTCTTCATAATCATGATGCGGTCGCTCATACCGATCAGTTCCGGCAGTTCCTCGGTGATCATGACCACAGCCTTGCCCTCGGCCTTCATCCTCATCAGCAATTGGTACATCGCGGTTTTCACGCCCACATCCACGCCGCGCGTTGGGCAATCGAGCACAAATATTTCCGACTCGTTGCCAAACCATTTGCCGAAAGCGACCTTCTGCTTGTTGCCGCCGCTCAGTTCGCGCACGTTTTGTTTGATCGACCGGCATTTGATGCTCAGGCTGCGCACCTGCTCGTTGGCCAGCGCCTTTTCCGCGCGCTGGGAAATGTAGCCGTGCCGGGCCAGCTTGCGGTAGGAGGGGATCACCATGTTATCCATAATGGAGGCTTCCAGAATGATCGACTCCTGATCCCGGTTTTTGGAGATATACCCCATGCCGTGCCGGATGGCGCACTGGTTTCCGTCCAATACGGTTTGATCCGCGAAGGTCACGGTACCCTGTACCGGTTTCACCAGCCCGAACAGCGCCGCGCCCAACTCGTGCATGCCGCAGTCCGTAAGCCCCCCGATGCCGAGGATTTCCCCCTTGTGAAGCTTGAAGCTGACGTTCTTCAGCCCACCCATGGTGTACAGGCCCTGCACGCGTACGGCGACCTCGTTCAGGTGCGTCGGGCCGTGGTCGGTGCGGTAATAATGATCGGAAAGCTGCCTGCCCACCAACAGTTCACGGATCAGGTCGCCGTCAAATTCATCTTTGCGCAGTTCGCGGATCAAAACGCCGTCGCGCAGGATGGTGATTTCATCGCAAACCTCCATCAGCTCGTCAATGTCATGAGAAATGAAGATGACGCACCCGTTACGCTCCCGTACGCTGCGGATGTTCTGGTACAGCAGATCGCGCCCGTGCAGGGAAAGCGCGGTGGTCGTTTCATCCACAATAAACAGATCGGGATCGTTACACAGCGCCCGAGCCATTTCGACCAGCTTGCGTTCCTCCAGCGTATGGGAGGCCGTCATGCTTTCCGGCCGGATACCCCGGATGCCGAAGCGCTCAAAGATTTGCGCCGCTGCCTGAAGCATTTCCCGCCGGTTGATAACCCCATGGTGCATAAAGCGTTCTTCTTCACCCAGAAACAGGTTGTCCGCCACCGGAATGCTTGGGATGGTTCCCATTTCCTGCGTGATGGTGCCAATATGGCAGTTGTAGGCTTCATAGGAGCTTTTGGGCGCGTAGGGGCTTCCGTTCAGCTCCAGCGTGCCGCTCGCGGCGGGGTACACGCCGGAGATGATGTTGACCAGCGTGGATTTTCCGGAGCCGTTTTCTCCCACAAGGCCCTTGACCACACCGCGGCGAAAGTTGACGCTGACGTCGCACAGCGCCTGCGTGGATACAAAATGCTTGCAAATGTTATGGGTTGATAGTAAAACCGCTTCACTCACGGAACATTCCTCCCATCCTGCTTCCGCTTACGCCTTGCGGTAGGTGAGCGCGCTCCAGCTCATGCGCGGCAGGGTTGCCGCGAGGCCGCCATCCACCGGAAGCTCCCGCATGGTTACACGGTCCGGTTGCGAAAAGGTGTTGATCGCGGTTAAATCGTTGCCGTAAAGCGCCTGATGCCGCGCCAGCCGGTACGTTTCTTCTCCGGTCAGGGTGAGGCGCACGTCGCTGTCCGGGTCACAGTTGAGCACAAATACGTTCAGCTCGCCGGTTTCGTCGTTCAGTACCGCGACAGGCTCCACAATGGGCGTTTCGCCAAACTGGCAGGCGTAGGTGGGCGCGGTGACCCGGGTATCCAGCACGGCGCCATGCCCCAACTCCGAAACCGTTCGGAAGGGGTAATAGGTTGCCTGACGCAGGATTCCGCCGTCCGGCGCGGTTGTGATGGGCGCGATTACATTGACCAACTGGGCCAGACAGGCGATTTTGACGCTGTCCGCGTTTTTCAGCAGGCTGATGGCCAGCCCGCCTACCGTAAGCGCGTCCAGCAGACTGTATTTTTCCTGAAGAATGGGCGGCGCAACCTCCCAACGGCCTGCGGACGTTATTTTAAAGGTCGTCAGACTCAGCAGATCGTCCAGGCTTTTCAGCTCAATATCCTGAAAATTCCATACGTTCCACTCATCCAGGCAAATGCCCAGTTCCTTGTCGCTGTTTTTCCGGGCTTTCACATAATCAATCACGCGCCTGGTATTCTTGATGTGCGTATCCAGCGCCTTATAGGCCGCGAGGAAGTTGGTTGTGCCCTGACCGGCGTTCATGGTATAGCTGTGGGTGGAGAGGTAATCCACCTGATTGAGCAACTGATCCAGCATGATCCGATCCCATTCCAGATAGGTGGGGAGCATTTCATAGCTGCTGCCGCAGGCGATCAGTTTGATATCCGGATCCACCCAGCGCATGATCTTCGCGGCTTCCAGCGCTTTTTTGGTATAATCCTCAGCGGAAAGGTGGCCAGCCTGCCAGCTGCCTTCCATTTCGTTGCCCAGACACCAGTATTTTACGCGGTAGGGTTCCGGCGAACCGTTTTTCGCGCGCAGATCGCTCCAATAGGTGCCGGAGGGATGGTTGCAGTATTCCACCAGATGGCCGGCGTCCAGAATGGAGCCTGTGCCGAGGTTGACCGCGATCATCGGTTCCACACCCGTTTTACGGGCCCAGCGGCAAAACTCGTCAATGCCAAACTGATTGGTTTCGATGCTGGACCACGCATACTCCAGTCGCCGGGGGCGCTGTTCCTTGGGGCCGATGCCGTCCTTCCAATCATAACAGGACACAAAATTGCCGCCGGGGTAACGGATCATCGGCACGCGCAGGTCGCGGATCGCGTCCGCCGTATCGGTGCGGAAACCGTCAGCGTCCGCCGCGGGGTGGCCGGGTTGGTAAATACCGGTATATACGGCGCGCCCCAGATGCTCAATAAAGGAGGAATACATCATCGGGCTGATATCGCCGATCACGTAGCGTTTGTTTACATACAGCTCAGCAGTTTTCATGAGGGTTCCGCCATCCTTTCATGCCTGAAGCGGCAGCAGCGTATGCCTGTCAAGGGGGCCTTTGGGGCCTCCCCGTTGCGCGGGTGTTCGCTTCAACTGTCCAGATTATAGCACGGTGTAATTTGTGCGTACAACTGACGATCTTTATACCAGGGTGTACGATCTTTGGAACTTTTCGGCGATTTTGAACATTGTCCCATCCAGCCAACAAACGGCCATTGGAAACAGGCCGAATATTGGCATTCAAAGCGCGGCCGAAAAAACGCGATGCCGGCAGGAACAGAGGGGACGGATGCGTTTCAGGCGCTGAGCCCAAGACCCTGATTGGCTTTAAGGATATTGCCCGCAGGATCAGGGTTTGCGAGTGCTTCACCCTTTCAGGCAGGCTGGTTGCGGGGACAATGGCCCATCAGCGCCCAATGGGCTTCCAGACGCGGCAGGCGGCTGTGCTATTTAGCCGTAAACCCGCGATTGACAACGCACATACTGTAGTGTACATTGTTTTAATACAATGAGTCCGTTCGGCTCCATTCCATTGGAAAGGGCGGTTATCGCAACATGAGTATTGTGGAGATTCAACACCTGAAAAAGTATTACGGTCACGCGCGGGGCATTGAGGATGTGAACCTGAGCCTTGAGGAAGGGGAGATTTTCGGCTTCATTGGGCCAAACGGAGCGGGAAAATCGACCACCATCCGCACACTGCTGGCGCTGATTCGCCCCACGGCGGGCAGCGCGACGATTTTTGGCAAGGATTGCATCCGTTGCGCACCGGAAATTGCGCAGGATGTGGGCTACCTGCCCAGCGAGGTATTCTATTACGACGGGATGCGCGTCAAGGATTTGCTCGCTTATTCCGCCAGCTTCTACCGCAAAAATTGCGACGCGCGGATTCGCGCGCTGGCAGAACGCCTTGATCTGGACCTGAAAAAGAAAATTGACGATCTTTCGTTTGGCAACCGCAAAAAGGTCGGCATTGTGCAAGCCATGCTGCATGAGCCAAAACTGCTGATTTTGGACGAGCCGACATCCGGGTTGGACCCCCTGATGCAACAGCGCTTTTTTGAACTGCTGCGTGAGGATAACCGCAAAGGGACGACCGTGCTGTTTTCTTCGCATGTGTTAAGCGAGGTACGGAAAATCTGCGACCGCGTCGCCATTATCCGGGACGGCCGCATTGTGAATGTGGATACGGTAAACGCCCTTCAGGACAACGGTTATAAAAAGGTGACGCTGGAAACGCGCCAGCCGCTGCCCGAGGGCGCGCTGGCTGCGGAAGGCGTTACCAGCCTGAGCGTGCAGGGCGGCGCCGCAAGCTTCCTTTACCAGGGCGCCATGCCCAAACTGCTTACAATGCTGGCCGCACTGGAACCCGTCAACGTAACCATCGGCGATCCGGATCTGGAAGAAATCTTCCTGCACTACTACCAGTGAGGGATGGAAGCGATGAATATGTACCGACATGAATTGCGGTGTTACCGAAAGAATACGCTGCTATGGATTTGCTCGCTTTGCCTTGGCGCTGTTTTCATGTTTTGGATGTTCCCGGCGTTTGCGAGCAACACGGTGGCCATCAGCGAAGTGCTGCGCAACTATCCCGAAGCTGTGCAAAAGGCGTTTGGGCTGTCGGCGGACCGTATCGGAACGGTAACGGGGTTCTATTCGTTCATCATTACCTTTTTTATGGTATGCGGCGCGGTGCAGGCTACGGCGCTTGGCATGGGCGTGCTGGCTAAGGAAACCACCGGTAAAACGGCAGATTTTCTGCTCACGAAACCCCTGCCCCGCGCCCGCGTGCTCACTGCGAAGCTGGCGGCGGTTTGGACCTGCGTTACCCTGACCGCGCTTGCGTTTGTGGCTGCGACGCTGTCCATGGCGCTGGCTGTAAGCCCTGCGGCGCTGGATTGGACGCCGTTTATGCTGATGTCGCTTGCGTTCTATTTTGTACAGATCATTTTTTTGACCATCGGGTTTGCCATGGGGGCGATCGTGCCCAAAATACGCTCGGTGCTGCCGGTGGCCATGAGCACGGTGTTCGGCTTTTTCATTGTGGGAACGGTAGCGTCGGCCCTGGGGCAGACAAAGCTGTATTACCTCAGCCCGTTTAAGTACTTTGACACAACGGCGATTCTGGAAACCTCAGCCTACCGACCGTCCTACACGGCGATGGCCGCGCTGGTTACGCTCCTGTGCGTTCTCGCGGGCTACGCAGTCTACGGGCGGCGGGATATCCGCGCGTCGTAAAAAGGGGGAAAGTGTCATGAACATTTACAGGCGGGAGCTGAAGGCCAATCTGCGCTCCCTGATTTTCTGGTGCCTGGGGGTTCTTCTGTTTGTGGCGGCCTCCATGAACAAGTATTCCGCCCTTTCCGAGGACCCGTCGGCGCTGGGCATCTTTACGGAGCTGCCCATGGGGCTTCAGGCGGTATTTGGCGTAGGGCAGCTGGACTACGCCAAAGCCAGCGGTTTTTACGGCATGCTGTATCCCTATCTGGTGCTGATGGCCTCCATCCACGCGTCGATGCTGGGGGCGGTAATCCTGTCCAAGGAGGAGCGGGACCGTACGGCGGAGTTCCTTTATACCAAACCGGCGACCCGCTCGGGCGTGCTGTACGCAAAAGCGGCAGCCGCGCTCAGCCTTGTGATTGCCCTGAACCTGATGATCTGGGCTTGCTCCATCGGGATGGTGCGAGCCTATGGGGAACAGGTGGATGCGGTGATCGCCAGCCTGATGGCGGGGATGCTGCTGGTGCAGCTTGTGTTTCTGTCACTCGGGCTTGCCTGCGCGGCGGTCAGCAGCCGCCCCAAGACAGCCGTGGGGATTGCCGCCGGCGTGATGCTCGCAACCTATTTTCTGTCCATTGCCATTGAAGTCAATGGCTCCATCGACTGGATGATGGGGTTCACGCCTTTTGCCTATTTTGACGCAAAGCGGATTGTCGGGGCGGGGGAAGGGCTGAACCCCGCGTATATCGCGCTATGTTTTGGGATAACCGCCGCGCTGACCCTGTGGGCGCGCCTGCGCTTTCCCGCGCGGGATATCCGGGTATAACCTGCCCGGCAAAGCCGAAAGCAGTCACATGATGATCGTGGAATACCGGATCGGGCAACCGGGGCAGGCCTTTGCGGGAATCCGTCGCGTGGAAATCCCGTTATGGCACAAAGCTTGCCCGCGATAGCGCAGAAGGGTCAGGGGCATATGCCCCTGACCCTTCTGCGCTATCGCGCATGGCCGTGAGATGCGCTTTAGCGGTCAGTACTCTTCCCGTACGCCAAACTCTGCGGATTCCACCCAGTTGTTGGGGCGGTTGAGATGCTGGAACAGTTCATCCAAAATTTCCAGATGGTGCTTCTCCTCCTGCACCAGAAAGCTGAACAGCCCGCGGGAAACATCGTCCTCCGCCTTGTCCAGCAAGCCCTGATACAGGTCGATGCTTTGCTGCTCCTTGTCCAGCGCGGCGTGATACGCCTCCAGCTGGTTGGGAAGCTCCTCCACGCTACTGTGAAAATCTTTGGCAATGCTGAACAGGTTTTGCTTGCCGCTCAGGCTGTTGGCGGCTTCCAGCTGGAAGGGCACGCCGTCCGCCTTGCTGCGGATCAGCGAAGCATGACGGGCTTCATCATCCGCCAGCGCCTCAAACACAACCCGAAGGGGGTTGTCGGCGTTGCGGGCGGCCTGTTCGCGGTAGTATTTTTCTCCGTCCTCTTCCATGGTAATGGCATACTGCAATATTTCCATTTCAATAGTCCTTTCTGCATATCCATGCGGTTACTCCGCAATGATCATAAATCCCGGCCCGCTGAATGCCGGCTTACGCGGCGCGTTTCCCAGCCGCGCGCGGCTTGCGGCGGCTGAGCAGCATAAACGCGAAGTGAAGCACAATCAGCGTCGGCAATACGTAGAGGAAAGCCGTGTGGAAACCCAGCATTCCAAAGCCCGGGAACAGCTTGTAGGCCAGCCCGGTTTCCATCAGAGCGCCTGTGACCAGCTGCATGAGAAACAGAACCGCCATCAGCAGGGTGACTCCCTTGGCCGAAAGCAGGAAAAGGTTTTTCTGCGCCTTGTCCCGTTTGGTAATCAGCAACTTGGACCGGATGGCCGAATAAAGATTTTTACGCTTTTTAGACAACAGCGGAAGCAGGAAAAACAGGGGAAGAATGATCGCGCCGGCAAACCCGTGAACTTCGCCAAACGGCACATACGGGATTGCGCCAAGCGCCATGCTCACGCCCAATACGATGTTCACAAGCGCTGCGAGAGCCACCACCGCGTGCATCCGGGAAAAATCATTGCTGAAAGGTTTCATGGCGGGTTCCTCATCTTTCCACTCTTAATTTGCCTGATACAGACCGACGATCGGTACGCTCTCCAGTTTGCTGGGGCCGTGCGGGCTGAGCTTGAGCGCGTCGGTCAAATCCACGCCGGCCTGAAAACGACCGAAGTGCGAGCCGTTTTTCCATTCCGGCACATTGGTGACATCGTACACCTTGCCGCTGACGGCGATATAAGCGGGATTGCCGTTTTGGCCGTTATAGGTGGCGAGCGTTTCGGCGGTGAATACCGGAAGCGTAACCGTTGGCAACGCCTCTGCGGTGCTCTGGGCTGCCGCTGTTTCAGTCGCCGCGCTTTGCGGGGCTTCGGTTACCACGGCAGTCGCCGCGCTTTGCGGGGCCTCAGTTGCCACGGCAGTCGCCGCGCTTTGCGGGGCTTCGGTTACCACGGCAGTCGCAGCGCTTTGCGGGGTTTCGGTTGCGGGTTGCGTAGCTGTGGAGGCGCAGCCGGCCAGCATGGCCAGCGCGGTCAGCAGCGTTAACGCCAGAAGCGATTTTTTGAACAAGGATGTTTTCATGGACAATCCTCCGATCTTTTCTGTGAATGTAAAGGTTGATAGGATGGATAACTGGGAACGCTGACGAACCATCCGGTATTTGGATAGATCGTAGCACAATCAATATACGCAGTCAAGACGTGCGCTAAACCGTTTTTTCTGTATATAACAAAACTTGTTGCCGCTCAGGCGTCGGCTCCGGACGGCTCTCGCACGGTTTGCATCAGTTCCAGCGCGGCGCTGCTGAGCGAACGGGAACGGCGGTAAAAAAAGCAGATTTCCCGGCGCGCCCGCTCTCCATCCAGCTTGTAAAACCATACGCCTGGGCTTGGGGGCGCATGCTGTACCAGCGTATCGCTTACAAAGGCCGCGCCCATGCCGTAACAGGCCATATTGTAGGAGGTGATCTGCTGATCCAGCAGCAGCCGGGCGCGGGCGCGAAACCCGGCGGCGGCGCAAAGCGCGTCCGCACGGGCGCGGGTATCGTTACCCTCCTTGAGCAGCAGAAACGGCGACGCCTGAAACAGCGCAAGCGGAACCGCAGGGGTCGCGTCCGTAAGATGCAAGCCCTGCCGAACGGCGTCGGCGCTGAGTTGGTAAGGGGCCGCCTGCGCCGCAACAGGCGAATCTGCGGGGGCCATAAGCAGCAAACGCTCACTTTGGAAAGGCTCCCGCGCGTACTGGCCTGCGTCAAAATCGCCGTTATCCGCAATCAGGTCCAGCTCGCCGTCGTTCAGCTCGCGCAACAGCGCGACCGTGTGGGTTTCATGAATACGGATTTCCACCCCGGGATAGCGCGTGGAAAACGCGGACAGAAGCGGCGGAAGAATGTAGGATGTAAACAGCGTTGTGCCGCCGACGGACAGGCTGCCGGTCAGGCACTGCGCCTCCTCATGGATGTAACGGCGAAAGTTTTCCTCCATTTCCATCATGCGTTCGGCGGTGCGAATATATTCCCGGCCGATGGGGGTCAGGGTAACGGGAGAACTGCCGCGGTCAAAGATCTGCCCCCCAATGCGCTGCTCCGCCCGTTTGACCATCGCGCTAAGCGACGGCTGGGAGATGAAAAGCTTTTGAGCGGCGCGGGAAAAGCTGTGCTCCCTGTACACCGCGTACACATAACGAAGCTCATGAAACATCCGCGCCGCCTCCAATATAGATAAATGCCTATGCAAACAATAAACAGATAAGTATTTGCATATATCATACCACGCGCCTATACTGTTGGCAAGCGAAAAGGTGGAAAGCCTTTGGAAACAACGCGGGGAGGCGCAGGGATGAATACGCGGCACAGCACTCGGCGCATGGAACGGGACTTGGTCGGAGAAATGGAAATACCGGCGGAGGCTTATTACGGGGTGCATACGGCGCGCGCCATGCAGAATTTCCCGATTTCCGGTCGCGCTTTGCACCCGGAGATGATCAGGAGCCTTGCCCTGATTAAAAAAGCGGCGGCGCTCAGCCTGCGCGATGCAGGCATGCTCAGCGGGAACATCGCGGGCGCGATTGTCGCCGCCTGCGAGGATGTAATGACCGGAACGCTGAACGATCAGTTTCCTGTGGACGCGATTCAGGGCGGCGCGGGCACCAGCGCAAACATGAACGCCAATGAGGTGATCGCCAACCGCGCCATTGAGCGGCTGGGCGGGCGCAAGGGGGATTACCGGCTGGTGAACCCCAACGACCATGTCAACTGCGGCCAATCCACCAACGATGTGTACCCTTCCGCGGGCAAACTGACTGTGGTACGGCTGTTTAAGCCCCTGCTGCTTGCGCTGGAAGCCTTGCGGGACGCCTTGCAGGAGCGCGCGATTGCCTTTGACGGGGTTGTGAAGGCTGGGCGCACGCAGTTGCAGGACGCGGTGCCCATCCGCCTTGGGCAGGAATTTCAAGCCTATACGGCGGCGGTGGAACGGGATATCAGCCGCCTGAGCGCCGCACGGTTGGAGATGATGACCCTCAACCTTGGCGGCACGGCGATTGGCACAGGGGTAAACGCCTCCGAGGCGTATGCGCGCGCCGTGGTGAAGTATGTGAACCGCCTGAGCGGCGAACCGTTTGCGCAGGCGGATAATTTGATTGACAGCACACAGAATGTGGATGACTACGTGCGGGTTTCCTCGGCGCTGAAAGCCTGCGCGGTAAACCTGACCAAAATCAGCAACGATTTGCGGTTAATGGCTTCCGGCCCCCGGGCGGGGTTGGGGGAAATCAGCCTGCCCGCCCGACAGAACGGCTCCTCGATTATGCCGGGCAAGGTGAACCCGGTGATCCCGGAAGTGGTGAACCAGATTGCCTTTGCCGTTATGGGGAACGATGTAACCATAACCCTTGCCGCGCAGGCAGGGCAGTTGGAGCTGAACGCCTTTGAGCCTGTGATACTGGACCGGCTGTTTGAATCGATCTCCTGGCTGACCAACGGCGTTCGTACCTTTACGGAAAACTGTGTGCGGGGTATTGTGGCGAACGAGGCGCGCTGCCGCGAGCTGGCGGAACAGAGCACAGCCGTTGCGACCGCGCTGTGCCCGTCTATTGGCTACGCGCGCGCGGCTACCCTTGCCAAGGAAGCGTTAAGCAGCCATATGACGGTGGAAGCCGTGGCAAAGCGCGACGGCCTTGCGCCTGAGTTGGATTTGCACCGCATGCTGGATCCATACGCCATGACGGTTTCAGTTCAGGCGGAGCACCATCGCGGCCGAAGCCTCGCCGCAACAAAACCGGGTCAAAGGCAAAACCCTTGACCCATTTCCGTTACGGCGATGGCTTTTCGACAAGCTGCATTACTTTTCAATGCGCCCCTGCCTGATTTTACGCGCCAAAGGTTGACAGACTGCCTTTCCGTAGGGGATAATAACAAAGCCCCCTACGGCCGCCGCGCGACGGCGAACCCGTGCTGGGAGGCGCGCCGCTGGGGCGCGAGATTTTGATGATTTGAGGCAGGATCACCATGGAGCAGTTTTTACAGGAAATTTTTGACGATTCGTTTCATAACGCCTATGAATGCTACCAGCTTCGCAAACAGACCGAGCCGGGCTTTACCCGCGCATTTCTGCAGGGGCTGCTAAACAGCCTCTATGCGGCGCAGGGCGACGACTGGCTGGGCAGAGGCGAGGTGAAGGACGCATCCGACAACGGCGTGATCGCGGCGGCGGAAGCAATCCTCAGCGAATGGCAGGACGAACCCGAAACCCGCGACGGATGCGGGCTTTGCCAATAATACCCCAAACGCGTACGGAACGACGAAAGGTTCCTGCGCGTTTTATTTTTTTTTGTTTTCCTTGGGGAACCGAATCCACGGGCAAGGCTGTTAGGTTTGCAGGGAAGGGCAAAACCGTTTGAACAACAGCGTAAGCGGGTTCATTTGTCAAATCTGGTAGGGGACTTGCACGAAAACCGATTCTGCTTTATCCTTGGCAAAGAAACAGAATGCGGAAAGGAATCAGGAACCATGAATAGGATCACGGTTGGCAACAGAGAACTTTTAACGGTGTCCGAGCATACGGGCGCCGGTTTCGCGCCCCTGGTAAGCTTTGGCGAATGGCGCATCGCCGTTTGCAACGCAACGGAGGCTGAGCGCCTGACAGCGGTGCAGCGCCATTTGGAAACCGACGAGGCGTTTATTCTGCTGGCCGGCGCGGGCGCCATGCTGGTGGCGGACGGGGAAAACGATGTGGAAACTGCGCACTGGGTACGCATGGAACCGATGCGCGTATACAACGTGCGCAGAAACGTGTGGCACGCGCATATGGCAGAGGCCGGTTCCAGCCTGCTGATTGTTGAAAACGCGGATACGGGCGACGCTAATTCCGTCACCTGCCTGCTGTCGGAAACCCAGCGTCAGCGATTGCTAGCGGAAAAACCATGAACAGCCTGAAACGAACGCCGCTAAAGCTCAGGGTTTGCCGTCGGCGAACGCCGCAGGCAAACCCGCAGGCACAGCCCGGCGCGGCCGCAAGCAAAAGGCGAATGGCCCTGCATAGCCGCATTTTCCTGAGCTTCAGCCTGATTTTGATGGTGCTGGCCGGGCTGATGTACACCTTCATTTTCTATACCGAGGAACAGGTTAAGCAGATCTATTACGACCGCACCGTGGAGAGCCTCAAGGTGGTCAGCGAAAACCTGAGCGATAAGCTGGCGGCATTGCAGGGCAGCATCGCGCTTTTGTGCTCCAACAGCATTTTTGACGCGAAACTGGCCGCCTACCTGCGCAGCGATAACCCAACGCCGGATGTCCAAACCATCGCTTATTTTTCCGAGGCGTTGGACGAGCTGTGCAACAACCACGAAATTGTGCGGCAGGTGATCCTGTGCACGCCAGGCAGCAATTTCTACTCTCTGGCGCAGGAATCGCTACGGTATGGAAATCCTTTGGACAATCCGGAAATTCAGCAATTGCTTTCCGATTCCGGCGGCGCCATGCACGTGTGGGGTAAAAGCATGGATAACCCAGCCTATTCCACGCCGGGCAAGGTAGTGCCCCTGATTGTCACCTACCGCCAGCAAAGCATGATGAAGCTTGTGCGGGTGATTGTGCTGGTGGATGAAAACTACCTGTACCAGGAAATTAACCGGCTGGCGGGCGAAAGCCAGAATGTGATTCTCAACAGCAAAAGCGAGCCGGTCATTGCCATATCCAATAAGGATTGGCAAACCGTGATGGCGGACCCGGGCTGGCTTGAGGCGCAAAGCAGCCATAAGGATGAGCTGTGGGAGGCGAAGTACGGCGGTAAAAACCTGTTTGTGGTATCCACCAGCCTGGTGGGCAACATGCACTGGACGTTGGTGGGCCTGAGCGAAAAAGAAAAACTGTTGGGCAGGATTCTGGCTTACCGCCAAACCATGGTTTGGACGTGCCTGTTGTCGCTGGCTGTGTTTTTCCTGTTTGCTTTCAGCATTTCCCGCACCATCACCAAGCCGCTTTACCGCCTGCGCGATACCATGAAACGCGTGGCCAACCGGGAGTTCGACGCGCAGTTTATCTACGGGTATAACGATGTGGTCGGCGATTTGGGGGAGAGCTTCAACATTATGGTCGCGGAAATCAAAAGCCTTGTGGGCAAGCTTGAGGATGAACGCGAACAGGTGCGGATACAACAGCTGCTGAAACGCCGGGCGGAGTTGAAGGCGCTTCAGGCGCAGATTAACCCGCACTTCCTGTATAACACGCTGGATTCCATCAACTGGATGGCGACGGACGCGGGCGCGGAGGATATCAGCGAAATCGCGATTGCGCTGGCTAATCTGTTCCGCTCCGGTTTGAAACGCGGCAATGAGCTATCCCCGTTGGAGGATGAGCTGACACATGTGACCAGCTACCTGAAAATTCAAAAAATGCGGTATCAGGAGCGGTTTGACTATCAGATGGAAATACCGCAGGAAATGCTCGAATATTACAGCATTCGCCTGCTTTTGCAACCGCTGGCGGAAAATTCCATTTATCATGGCATCAAGCCGACCTACCAGAAAGGCAACATCCGCATTGGCGGCGCGCTGGATTTGGACCGCGTTCGCCTGTGGGTGATGGATGACGGCGTGGGGATTGAGCCTGCCCGTATGGCGGAGATGAACCAAAAGCTGAGCGACCATGTGGTGGTGGATAAGGCGGGCTATGGCATCTTTAACGTGAACGAGCGGATCAACCTTTATTTTGGCGAACCATACGGCTTGCAGTACCGCAGGGACGGCGTGTGGACGGTGGCGGAAATCACGCTGCCCCGGATTACGCAGGAGGAGGTGGAACGTTATGTGCAGTATCCTGATCGTCGATGACGAGCAGCGCGTGCGCGACGGGCTGGCAAAGTATCTGGCGGGCGTAGGCGCGCCCTACCACGTGGCCGGCGTAGCTTCGGACGGCCTGGAGGCGCTGAAAATGGTAGACCGCCTGCAGCCGGATGTGGTGATTACCGACATCAACATGCCGCACATGGATGGGTTAACCTTTGTGGAAAACTTGCGCGAAGCCAATGAGGAAGCGCAGGTGATTATCCTGAGCGGTTATGACGAGTTTGCCTACGCGCAACGCGCCATCCGCGCCGGGGCGTGCGAATACCTGCTGAAACCCGTGGACCGCGCCTATCTGATGGCGCTTTTGCAAAAGCTGTGGGCTAAAATCCTGAGGATAAGGCAGCAGAACCCGATCATCCCTCCGGAAATGACCGGCGAGCCAGCCGACAGCGACGATCTGGGGGCGCGCGCGGTTGCGCAGCTGGCCCAGCGGTGGAACGATCCGACCCTGACGCTGGATGTGATTGCGGCGGAGCTGTTTGTGAATACCAACTATCTTCGCCAGCTGTTCAAAAAAAAGACCGGACTGTCCTTTGTGCGCTATATCCGGGAGTATCGCCTGCGGCAGGCGCAGAAGCTTTTGCTCAGCACCGATTTGCAGGTGCAGCAGGTGGCCGAGCACGTGGGGTATGAGGATAGCCGCTACTTTACCAACTGTTTTCGGGATTGGTGCGGAAAAAGCCCAAGCGACTACCGGGACGCCTGCCGAAATGGGGGGGCAGGGGTAACCGCGTGCCCGTAACCCCCGATGTTCAGGCGGGAAAACCCGCGCAACCGCCCTTTACGCGCTCCGCAACCTCTGCCGCGAACGCCTTTTAAACAGGCACGGGATCAAAAGATGAAGCCTCGGGTGTGATGGAATTTCCACATCGCACCTGAGGATTTTTCTACCGGCCCAAAGATCGCGCCTGCTACAATACAGCTAACGTAAGGCTTAGGCCAAACAAAAATAGGAGGGGTACCATGAAGAAAATCGTTTCCCTGCTTTGTCTGCTAACGATGGTAATGAGCCTGTTCGGCACCGTCGCAATCGCGGATGAAAAAACCAAAGTGGTCGTTTGGACCAACGCTCGCCATGATTACGATTATATGACCCAGAAAATTGACGAGTTCAACGCCACCAACACCTCCAATATCGAAATCGTGTACGAGGTGTATACCGACAACTACAAGCAGGTTGCCGAGCTTGGCTTTGACACCGGCAACGGCCCGGATGTGTTTAACACCGGCGCGGGCGTGTGGGACCTTGCTCTTGCCGGGCAGGCGCTGCCGCTGAACGATTTCATGACCGATGAGGATTATGCCTACTTCGGCGGCAACAAGGGCATTGTGGAAAGCGTCAACATGTTTGACGGCAAAATCCTTTCCCTGCCCATGAGCATCTCCACGGTTCGCCTGGTGTACAACAAGGGCATCTTCGCAAAGGCTGGCATTGAAAAAGTGCCGACGACCTTTGCCGAAGTGGAAGCCGCGGCCAAACAGATTACCGAAAAGCTGAGCGGCGAAGGCATCTACGGCTTTGCGATCAACCTCAAATCCCCCGCGTCGGCGCTGGGCCGCACGCTGGATTACATGATGGAAGCCAATTACGGCATCCGTTACGGCTACAATTTCAAGACCGGCCGCTATGAGTTTGACAAGGTGTCCGACATCGCGGCGTTCCTGCATCAGATGTTCGTAGACGGCTCCACCTTCCCGGGCTGCGATCAGCTGGATATCGACCCCCTGCGCACGCAGTTCGCCGCCGGCCGTATCGGCATGTACTATTCCTACAGCGCCGCGGAACCGGGCGTTTATGCCAGCCAGTTCCCCACTGAGGAAGAATGGGATTTCGCGCCCCTGACCACCAATGGCAACCCGGTTGGCAAGCAGGGCGTTGACGCCGGCAAATGGTGGTGCATCAACAAGGATACCAAGAACCCCGAAGCCGCGTGGGAAGTGACCAAGTTCCTCTACAGCAAGGATTTGCTGGCCGGAAGCTATGCCGCCGGTTTAAGCATCTCCATGCTGGACGACGTTATCAACAGCGTGGAAGCCCCCGCGCAAGTCACCGAGCATCCGTTGATGGCCAAGCAGGACACGGACGCGATCTGGCCTGCCGGCCCCAAAGGCCTGACGTTGGAAGGCGAGAACTATTACAGCGTATTCGCCGGGTACATTCTGGGCATCCCCGGCTATGAAGATCTTGCTAAGCTGTGCGAAGATCTGAACACCCGCTACAACGCGGCGCTGGATAAGGGCCTCGCGGACGGCACGGCAACCGCCGCCGTATACCCCAACTTTGACCCGATGGATCCCACCGGTTCCATGAACTGACGCAAACTAACCGGTTGAGCCGGCCGCGCAAAGCCGACTGAACCGCCGTCGCCGGCGGGTTGGGCTTTCCGTGCGCGCATTTGCGCAGGGGAAGCCGCAACCGCGCCGGCGACGCGGGCAAAGGGCGGAGGCCCGCGCGGATACGCACGGTGCGCAAACCTCCTGACGCCGTGCCGGAGCCTTAGTTCCGGATGGCGCGCCGCCTGGGCCGGAATGCGCCGGATGGTTTCGCCGCCAAGGCCCGGCAACCCAACCCCGCCGGGGCAAGAGCGGGCTATATACCAGCAAAGGGGGCTACACCATGGAAGCGCGGCGCAAACGCCCGGCACCCGGCATCCGGCAATGGGCACAGGGCTTTCGGGGAAAAGGGCAGATTTATGCCATGCTGTTGCCAAACATCATCATGTTCAGCTTGCTGTCCATTTATCCGATCATCTGGGTGCTCAAGTACATGTTTTACCAATACGACAAAATCCATGATCCCATTTTTATTGGGCTGGACAATTTTGTCAGAGCTTTTACGCGGGACCCCGCGTTTTGGCAATCGGTCTTCAACACGCTGGTTTACGTTGGGGGCAAGCTCATCATTACGCTGCCCATTTCCTTCCTGATCGCGGTGATTTTGGACAAAAAATTCCGTGGCAGCCGGCTTGTGCAAAGCCTGGTGTTTATGCCCACCATCATGAGCGCGGCGGTCATGTCCCTGATTTTCTACCTGATCCTGAACCCGTACAGCGGTTCTCTGAACCAGATTTTGCAAACGCTGAAAATCGTGAAAGCGCCCGTCAACTGGCTTAGCTATCAAAACGCGATGTTCTCGGTGATCGTGGTGGGCGCGTGGGGCGCGATTGGCAATTACATGGTCTATTTTCTGGCGGGGCTTCAGGCCGTGCCGGGTGAAATATACGAAAGCGCCAGCCTGGACGGGATCAACAGCTGGCAGAAGATGTGGTACATAACGCTTCCGATGCTGTCGCCTGTGCTTAAAACAGTGATTATGCTGGCGCTGATCAATTCCTTTCAGGATATGCAATCCATTATGGTGCTCACGGAAGGCGGCCCCAACAATGCCACCAACGTGATGTTCCTGTACGTGTACCGCATGTTCTTCCCCATTTCCGCCACTACGGATTCCGCCAGCCAGTTTGGCTACGGCGCCGCGCTCAGCGTGATCTCCTCCGCCATTGTTGGCGTCATTACGCTGCTGTATCTGCGCACCACCCGTAAGATGGACGATATTTATTAAGGACGGTGCGCATCACGATGAAGAAGCGATTCAACGGGCGGGCGTTTTTGGGCAAGGCGCTGGGCGTGATCTTTGTGGCCGCGCTGCTGGTGTTTACGCTCTATCCGGTGCTGTATGCCATCCTTGGCTCTTTCAAAACCAATATGGAGCTGGTGCTGGGCGAAACCTTCCTGCCCTCCCAATGGCATTTTGAAAACTATGTGTACGCCTTTGACAAGCTCAACTTTTTCCAGTACACGCTCAACAGCGTCATCCTGTGCGGAATTTGCACGGTGCTGTCGATCTTCATTTCGTCCATGGCGGGCTACTGCATGGCGCGGCATGAGTTTCCCTTCAAAAAACTGCTGAACACCCTCTACTTGGCCCTCATGTTCATTTCGCTGGGTTCGGTTTCCATCTATCCGGTGTATGTGCTGATGAACGACCTGAAAATGACCAACAACCTTTTTGGGCTGGCGCTGGTGATAACGGGCGGGCAGGCGGCCAATATTTTCCTTGTGCGCGGGTTTATCAACACTGTGCCGCGGGAGTTGGACGAATCCGCTTTTCTGGACGGATGCACGCCGTTTGGCATCTACTGGCGGCTGATTATTCCGCTTATTCGGCCAATGATCGCGGTTGTGGGCCTGTTCGCCTTCCGCAACGCATGGAACGATTACATTACGTCCATGGTGTTCACCATTGGCCGAAAGGCGATACAGCCCCTGACCGTGGCGGTGATCGCGCTTCGGTATTCTGCCAACGCCGCGGCGGAATGGCACATCATGGCGGCTGGCGCATCCATCGCGCTTTTACCGGTGCTGATTGTGTACGCGTTTACCAACAAGCAGTTTATTTCCGGACTCACGGCGGGCGCGGTGAAGGGCTAACCAGCGCGGGCACACGACTGTGTGCAGCCGGCGTTTTTAATGGGTCAGCCGGGTGTCTCATGATGATAGGTGGGAGGAATCTGGAATGTATCAGTTTACGCCAAACGATGTAGAGCGGATTCGCAAACGCGCTGCCGAATGGCCGGGGGCGTTGCAGGCGCTCAGGGAGCGTTGCGCGTTTTTCTTTACCGACGGGGTTAAGGTGCCGGTGGGCACTCAATCCACCTGGGTTATGTATTACGAGTGCCCCAAGGACAGCCATAAGCTGGTGTATGACTACGCTCGAGAGGGCGAGTATGCGTGCCCGTTGTGCGGCACGGTTTATACGGGCGAACCCTATCAGGGCGCGTGGTGGCGCTATACGGTGGAAAAAACGGTGGATAACGCCTACCTGTGCGCCGTGGTGTGGATGATTACGGGGGAACGGCGATACCTCGACGTTGCGACCGAAGTCCTCACGCGCTTTGCCGACAACTACGCGGGTTACGAGCTGCACGGCGGCATCCCTTACAACAACCCGGGGCGCATCAACAGCCAGACCCTTTGCGAAGCGCTCACCCTACGCAGCCTGTGCATGAACTACGATATCATCCGCGACGCGTTGCCCACGGAAACGCAGGCGCATATCGAGCTGGATTTGCTGACCCCCAGCGCGCAGGTGCTGGTAGAACAGCGGATGAACCAGATTCATAACCACGAGGTGGTGATCGACTCCGCGCTGGGCATCGTTGGCATGGTTCTGGGCAGAAACGATTTGCTGGATTTTGGCATTGAGAGCAAGTACGGCCTCCGCTACCAGATGCGCCATGGCGTGCTGAGCGACGGGCTGTGGTTTGAGGGCACGGTCCACTACCATTACTTTGCCCTGTACGCCTGCATGATGTTTGAAAAGTTCGCCCACGGCACGGCATACAGCCTGCAATCCATGGGCGTGTATGAAAAAATGTTCGCCATGCCGCTCAAGATTATGCAGCCGGACTACCACATGCCCTGCCTGGGGGACGGCTACAACGAAGGCATGTTTGAGGAGCTGGCCGACCATTACGAATACCCGTACCGGGTGTTTGGCAAGCCCTATATGGCGCAAATCCTGAACAAAATCTATCAGACCGTGCCTCGCGACGGCATTCAGGCGTTCCTGTTCGGTTCGGACAACATCGAAAGCACGCCGGAATTGACCCTTTCGGATTATCACGACAACGAAGCCTCCGGATTTACTGTAATGCGCGGCAGCGAGGGCAAGTACCTGCTGTTCAAACACGGCAAATTTGGCGGCGAGCACGACCATTACGACAAGTTGGGCATCCATTTTCTGGCCAATGGGGTTGAAGTAGCGGATGATCTGGGCACCGTGGGCTATGGCGCGCCTCACCATTACCCCTACTTTAAAAACACGTTTACGCATAACACGGTGTGCATCAATGGGCTAAACCAGCCGCCGGCGGACGGGCATACCGTGCAGTACGAAAAACGGGCGGACGGCGTTTTGGTGGAAGGGCACGCCGATTGGTGTGGGGAAGGCCCTGAGCTGGACAGCCTGACCCTTGTGCAGTGGGATCGGCCCTCCTACGAGGGGGTTACCCTGCGGCGTTGCCTCCTGTTTAATGACGACTATTTTGTGGAAGCGTTTCTGGTACGGGGTGCGCGGGGCCGCACGGTAGATTGGCTCAACCACGCGCAGGGGCGGATGACCGCGCCTGAGGCGGCATACCGGCCGATTACGGTGCAGCTAGGGGAAAGCAAACCGCAAAGTTTTTTACACGACGCGAAAGGGTTCGCTCCGGCGGGCGTGCAGGAAACCCGCTGGGCGCAGGCGGCGGGAACGCTGCGGGTGTTTTCGGCGTGCAATGCCCCAAGCGAGCTGATTTACGCCTACGGGCCTAATAAACCGGGCTGTGACGAACTGGGTTACCTGATCCACCGCGCACGCCCCACAAAGGCGGATGTGCTTTTTATGAATGTGTTCGCCTTTGGAAAAGCGGGAAGCCGAGTCAGCGCCGTCGCCCTGTCGGAACCCGCGCCCGGGGTAGTGCTGGCGGAGATTACGCTGGGTACGGAAAAACGCACGCACCGGTTCACGATTGGAAAGTGAGGTTGTTTCAGGCATGTTTGTATCCCATGACGAAGCCATGTGCCAACCCCTGGCCCCGGGGATGGTGCGCCGTGTAATGGCCTACGCGCAGCCCCTGATGCTGGTGGAAATGACCATGCAGCAGGGCGCGGTGGGCGCTGTGCACACGCATCCCCACCACCAGGTGGATTACGTGGTCAGCGGCGCGGTTGATTTTACGCTGGGCACGGAAACCTGCCGCATGCAGGCGGGGGACAGCGTTTATATTCCGCCGGAAACGCCCCATGGCGCGGTGGCGTTGGAAAACGGCACGGTGCTGTTGGATATTTTCGCGCCCATGCGGGAAGATTTTATACGCTGATGGAGGCTTAACCGATGCAATCCCTTTGTTGGAACAATGACGGCGAGCTGTTTGCGCTGATGCGGCAATACCTGTTTACCGCCGTGGTGGGCGACGTGATGGACAAGCTGGGCCTGACCCATCAGTTTCTGCCCCCCGCCGTGCAGGCGTTACAGGAGGATACGGTGCTGATCGGGCGCGCCATGACCGTGCTGGAATGCGATTGCGCGGGCACGGAAATCGCGTCGGAAGGGCGCGACAAACCCTTCGGGCGCATGTTTGAGGCGTTGGACAGTCTGAAGGAAAATCAGGTGTACCTTTGCGCGGGCGCTTCGCCCCGGTACGCCTGCTTCGGGAGCCTGATGGCAACCCGCGCGCTCAAGGTGGGCGCTGCGGGCGCGGTGATCGAAGGCTTTATCCGCGATACGCGGGATTTGAAACGTATGGGTTTCCCAATTTTCAGCACGGGCCGTTATGCGCAGGATCAGGGGGTGCGCGGCCGGGTGGTGGATTTCGGCTGCCCACTGGAATTTTCCAACGGCGTGCGGGCTTGCCAGAACGATCTGATTTTTGGGGATATCGACGGCGTGCTCATCGTGCCTGCGGAGCGAGAAACGGAAATCATCCGGCTGGCGTTTGAAAAGGTATTGGGTGAGCAGGTGGTTCGCAAGGCTTTGGAGGATGGGGTTACATCGGAAAAGGTGTTTGCGGAGCTTGGCATTATGTAGGTTAACCCGCCCGTCGCGTCAGAAACGGGCCGGGGGCAAGGCAGCAAAGGGTTTACGGCCCTTCCGCATACACGGGCGAAACCGCGAGGAGGCGCGAGCGCGCAATGCGGCATGCCGAACCTGCGCGGGCAACCCACACGGCGCGCGGCAGCCCCGCACGCGCCCTGAAACCGCAACGGCCAAAGACCGCGCGGGGCGCCGTACGAAAGGAGAAGGAACCGCATGGAAAAGAACATGGATATCCGTTACGGCGCAAACCCAAAGGATTTTGCGCATTATACAACCGAGGAAATCCGCAGTGAGTTTTTGATTGAAACGCTTTTTATGCCCGACGGGGTTACCGTAACCTACTCGCACATTGACCGCATGATGGTTTTGGGCGCGATGCCTAAAAGCAAGCCCCTCACCTTGGAGGGGGATGTGGACGTTGCCGGCTGCCTGAAAGCGCCCTATTTTTTGGAGCGCCGCGAGATGGGGGTTTTCAACCTTGGCGGGCAAGGCGTGCTGACGGCGGATGGGCAAACCTTTGCCATGGCGCGGCTGGACTGCGCCTACATCGGCATGGGCACGAAATCCGTTCGCTTTGAGAGTGAAAACCCGGAGGACCCCGCGCGTTTTTACCTGGTGAGCGCGCCGGCTCACCGCGCCTGCCCAACCCGGCAGATTCGGCTGAGCGACGCGGCTTCCCGCAAACTGGGGAGCGCGGAAAGCGCGAATGTGCGCACCATCTATCAGTTTATCCATCCGCAGGTGCTGGAAACCTGCCAGCTGACCATGGGACTGACCATGCTTGAACCGGGCAGCGTGTGGAACACCATGCCCTGCCACACCCATGAGCGGCGGATGGAAATATACCTGTACCTGAACGTGCCGGAAAACGGCGCGGTTTTCCACCTGATGGGCCGGCCTGCCGAAACGCGACATATCGTGGTGACAGATCAGCAGGCGGTCATCAGCCCTTCATGGAGCATACACTCGGCCTGCGCGACCGGCCGGTATGCCTTCATCTGGGCCATGGCGGGCGAAAACCAGACGTTTGACGATATGGACGCGATCGACACACCGACGCTTCGCTGAAGGAGGTATTTTGAATGCAGAACTACCGTTTGGACGGAAAAGTTGCCATCGTGACCGGCGCGAGCATGGGGCTTGGGCAAGGAATCGCGCTGGAAATGATGCGCGCGGGCGCCAGCGTGATGGGCGTGGATTATATCGCCATGGATGACACGGCGCAAAAGGCGGCCGAAATGGGCGCATCGTTTGACCAGATTGTGGCTAACCTGATGGAGATCGGCCCCATCCCCGGGATTGTGGAGGCGACGGTGCGGCGTTTTGGGCGTTTGGATATTTTGATGAACAACGCGGGCGTAATCCGTCGGGAGGACGCGATTCAGTTTTCTGAAAAGGACTGGGACGATGTGCTCAACCTGAACCTGAAAACCGTATTCTTCTTTTCCCAGCAGGCGGCCCGCCAGTTCCGCAAGCAGGATGAGGCAAACGGAGAGCTTCGCGGCGGAAAGATCCTCTCCATCGCGTCGATGCTTTCCTATCAGGGCGGAATCCGCGTGCCCAGCTATACGGCCGCGAAATCGGCCGTGAAGGGCGTTACCATGGCGCTGTGCAACGAATGGGCAAAGTACAACATTCAGGTGAACGCCATCGCGCCCGGCTACATGGCAACGGCGGCGACCAAAGCCCTCCGGGACGATGCGGAGCGGAGCGAAACCATTTTGGATCGGATTCCGGCCGGCCGTTGGGGTACGCCTGCGGATGTGGCCGGGCCGGCGGTTTTTCTCGCCTCGTCCGCGGCGGATTACATTAACGGTTTCACGCTGGCGGTGGACGGCGGCTGGCTTGCCCGCTAGACAGGAAGCTGCGGAGTCGGGGCAATGCGGAAACCGCGCCGTCCTTGTCCCGTGCGGGACTTCATTGGCAAACGGAGGCGTCAGCATGCTGCGCCTTCGTTTTTGCACAGGGCGGATGCCGCCGGAGGGCGGCGTTACAGGGAGCACGGCAGGAATCCAAAGAAATTGGGAGGATGCCCCATGAACGAGTTGATTTTGAACGGAGACTGGACCCTGTGCGGCGCGCCGGAAAAAACCCTGCCCCAAACGCCGGATGCTTTGCAGACTGCTCGCCTGTCCAGAATCGCGGCTACAGTGCCCGGAAATGTGGAGCTGGATTTATACCGCGCCGGCCTGTGCCCGGACCCCTTCATGAGGGAGAACCTCTATCAGTTTCGGCCTTACGAGTTTTACGGCTGGTGGTATGAGCGAAGCTTTACCCTGCCGGAAGGGTTTTTATCCGAGCCGGTGGAGCTGTTCCTTGGCGGGGTGGACACGTTTGCGACCGTGTTCATCAACGGCTGCGAGGTTGGGCGAACCGATAACATGATGATGGAATACACGCTTGATGCAACCCCTTACCTGCGCGAAGGGGAAAACCGCATGGCGATCCGCATCGATTCCGCCATCAACCGCGCGCGCAAACTGGAATATCCAGTAGGGGTGCGCGGCCCCGGTTACGAGCATACCGACGAAATGCTGCGCGTGCGCAAGCCCGGGCACTGTTTTGGGTGGGATATCGCCCCGCGGTTTGTATCCGCAGGCATTTGGCGCACGGTCGCGTTGCGGCGGCGCGCCTCCACCGCCATCCGCGAAACCTATTGGGCGACGCTGGCCGCCAACGAAGCGGAGGCGACCCTCCTGTGCAAGTGCCGGTTTACCACCGACGCCGAAAGTCTGGACGGCTTTGCGTTTCATGTGCTGGGGGAATGCGGAAACAGCCGCTTTGAAAAAACGCTGCATGTCAAGTTTGTTTCGGACGAGATGACCCTGATAGTACCCAACCCAAGGCTCTGGTGGCCGCGAGGGTACGGCGATGCCAACCTGTATACGGTGACGCTGACGTTGGTTGCCAATGGGACTGCGGTGGACAGCAAAACCGAGCGGATCGGCATTCGCACGGCGGATGTGGAGGCGCGCTTTGAAACGGGCGACGCGGGGGAGTTTCGTGTGCTGCTCAACGGCACGCCCATACTGGTGAAGGGCGCAAACTGGGTGCCGCTGGACGCGTTTCACAGCCGGGATGCGGAGCGTGTGGAGCGCGCGCTGCGGCTGTTTACGGATTGCGGCTGTAACATGGTGCGCTGCTGGGGTGGCAATGTCTATGAGGACACGCGCTTTTTTGATTTGTGCGATCAGGAGGGGCTGTTGGTTTGGCAGGATTTTGCGCTGGCTTGCGGCCTGTACCCGCAGGATGACGCGTTCGCGCGCGCGGTAGAAGAGGAAGCGGCGCAGATTGTGCGCAAACACCGCAACCACCCCAGCCTGTTATTGTGGTGCGGCGATAATGAGGTGGATGCGATGTACGCCTGCTTTGGTTACCGTCAGCCCCATGTGCGCGAAAACCGGCTGAGCCGCGAAACATTACCGCGCGTGGCCGCAAGCCATGATCCCATGCGTTTTTATCTGCCTTCCTCCCCCTATATTCCCCAGCCGCTCAGCGGAGAACTGAGCGTGCCGGAACAGCACAACTGGGGCCCGCGCGACTATTTCAAGGGTGATTTTTACCGGCATTCCAGCGCGCGCTTCATCAGCGAGATTGGCTACCACGGCTGCCCTTCGGTAGGGTCGCTGTGCCGGTTTTTGGATAGCGACCATCTGTGGCCGATGAACAACAGCCAGTGGGACGCGCATAACACCGAGTATACCCGCTGCGTGCGCGACCGGGGGTATGACCGCAACGAACTGATGGCCGATCAGGTGCGCGATATGTTTGGGGAAACGCCCGAGCAACTGCAGCGGTTTGCGATGCTGTCCCAGATCAGTCAGGCGGAGGCGCTCAAGTTTTTTGTGGAAACCGTTCGTTTGCACAAGTGGCGCAAAACCGGAATCCTGTGGTGGAACATGCTGGATTGCTGGCCGCAGATTTCCGACGCGGTGGTGGATTACTACTTCCACGAAAAGCTGGCGTATTTCTACCTGAAGCGTGTGCAGGAACCGGTTTGTCTGGTGTGCGCCGAACCGGAAAACTGGCGCAGGCAGGTGTGGCTGTGCAACGACTCCCGCCAGAATTGCCAGGTTTGCTATGAGGTGACGGACGGTGAAACGGGCGAAGTGCTGTTGCGGGGAGAAGCCGCTTCCCCGGCCAATGAAAATGTCGCGCTGGGCGGGTTCAAAGTGTTTTCCGGCGTGCAAAGGCTGATCCTGATGCGGTGGCAAATCGGGGAGCGCTCGTTTGGCAACCATGCGATCATCGGTTACCCCGCTTGGAACGGGGACCGTTACCGCCGCTGGCTGGACCGGATCGAGGCTTTGTCGACCCCGTTTCATGCGGAGGAATGCTGGACGGCAAGCACGCCGGTTTTTGATAACGACATTCTTCCGTAACCCCCTCGCCTCCTCGAAAGGGGATCAGGAGCAAAGCTCTTTACTGAGCGCAGGATCGAAGCTCCATAGCCTGTCGAAAGCTGGGTTCCAGGGTTCAGCTTTTGCGGGGCGAATGTGGGGAAGCCCTGTTCATGCTGGCAAGTCTGATGCGGTATCCCCCAACGCTAACGCCCCGAACGACGAACGCCTTACGCGGAGCGGCTGTTTGGCTTGTCAACAACCTGCTCCTGCCGGAGTTTGAAACGGAACGCGAAAGCCAATGGCATTGGCGTTTCAGACAGAACCGGTGATGGTCACGAAAGAAACCGCACAGCGGAGGAAGCGGTTGATGTTGATTTGACGCAGGCGCGCAATCGCGGTATACTGCAATGGATTTGATCCCTCCGCCGGATACGGCCGCGGAAGGATGTGGAACGTCGCATGGATCGTTTGCGAATGGCCGAAAGGAGTAACCGGATGATTGTACGAAAATTTGAAAAGCTGGGCGTTGAAACCTCTTTGCTTGGCTTTGGCTGCATGCGCCTGCCGCTGGACGCGAACGGCGCCATTGACGAGGCGGAAACCCAGAAAATGTTTGATCTGGCCTACCGCGCGGGGGTGAACTATTTTGACACCGCTTATGGCTACCACGGCGGCGAAAGCGAGCGCGTCACCGGACGGATGCTCAAGCGCTACCCGAGGGATTCGTTTTTTGTGGCCACAAAACTGCCCATGTACATGATTGAAAGTCTGGAACAGGCGAAAGCGATTTTTGAGGAACAGCTGGAAAAGCTGCAAATGGACCATTTTGATTTCTACATGCTGCATTCGATGAACGGCCGCACGTTTGACCTTGCGGTTCGGCTGGGCATCATCGAATACTGCGAGCAGCTAAAGCGCGAGGGGAAAATCCGTTTCTTCGGCTTTTCCTTCCACGACGGCTACGACCAGTTTGAGCGCATGCTGAATTACCGCGACTGGGATTTTTGCCAAATCCAGTATAACTACCGCGACGAGGAGGAGCAGGCGGGCACCCGCGGTTACCGGCTCGCGGCGGAGCGGGGAATCCCCATGATTGTGATGGAGCCTGTGAAGGGCGGCGTGCTGGCCAACCTGATGGAAAACGTTGACGAACCCTTTCGCAAGGTTACTCCCGGCGCTTCCAACGCGTCCTTCGCGCTGCGCTGGGTGGCGGACCACGAAAATGTGAAGGTGATCCTCAGCGGCATGTCCACCCCTGAACAGATGGAGGATAACCTGAACACGTTTGCAAAACCGTGGCCGCTTACTGAAGCGGAACGGGAGGCGATCGCGGAGGTTGCGCGCAGGCTGGACAGCCGCGTGAAAATCGGTTGCACGGGCTGCCGGTACTGCATGCCCTGCCCCGCCGGCGTGAATATCCCCGCCAATTTCGAGGCGTGGAACGGCTTTGGCATGTACGGCGAAGGCCCCAACCTGGATTATCGCTGGAAAGTCGCCATGCCGGACAGCGCCCGCGCCAACCGCTGTGTGCAGTGCCACCAGTGCGAGGCAAAATGCCCGCAACACCTGCCCATCGCGCAGGCGTTGCAAACCCTGCAAAAAGAACTGGACGCGGCCTGCGACCGCTGACCTTAAATCGGCATAGAAAGAAGCGTTAACCATGAACTTTGATCCGCTGTCGCGCTATCTGGATAGCCTGTCCGAAAGCTATGGCATTCCAGCGGCAGACTGTAAAGTGACACTTGGGTATGAAACGGTTTACCGCCACAGCACAGGCTATGCGGATGCGGCGCAAACGCGGCCCGTCGCCCCTACGGATATGTACTACGTCTACTCCTGCTCCAAGGTGATGACCGTCACGGCGGCCATGCAGCTGTGCGAACAGGGGCGGCTGAGCCTGAATGACCGTCTGGATCGCTATCTGCCTGAGTTTGCGCAGATGGAGATCGCGGCGGATTTTCCCGTTGGCAAGCAACCGGTTCGCTGGCCTACGCGGAAGGATCGGCTGGTGAAGGCGAAAAACCCCATCCGGATTCTCGACCTGTTTTGCATGACGGCCGGGTTCAGCTATGACATCGAATCGGCAGAGATTCAGACGCTCAGGCAAAAAAGCGACAACCATGCCACAACGCGGGAAATGATGGCGGCCATCGCGCGTATGCCGCTATTGTACGAGCCGGGCACGCGGTGGTTATACAGCCTCGCGCACGATGTGCTTGGCGCGGTTATCGAGGTGGTCAGCGGCGAAACCCTGGGCGAGTACATGCAAAACCATCTTTTTAGCCCGCTGGAAATGGAAGATATCGGCTTTACCGTAACGCCGGAGCGGAAGGCTCGCCTGTCCGCCCAGTATGCGGGCGATCCGGCCACGCAGCAGATCAAGCCGTTCCCGCTTGAAAATCACTATCGGTTTTCGGACCGTTACGAGAGCGGCGGCGCCGGAATCCTTTGCACGGTGGACGCGTACAGCCGTTTTGTGGAGGCCATGAGCAACGGGGGCGTGGGCGCGAACGGCAAACGGATTCTAACCATGGCCTCGATTGACGAGCTGCGTAAAAACCGACTGGATTCCCGCATGACGGCGGATTTCAGTGGTATTAACAAAACGGGCTACGGGTACGGGTTGGGGGTGCGCACTTTGCTGGACCCCAGCGTATCCAGAAGCCCGGCGGGGGAGTTCGGCTGGGACGGCGCAGCCGGCGCGTATGCGCTGATCGATACGGAACATCGGCTGGGCATCTTCTATGCGGAGCATGTGCTGAGCTTTGAAGAAAACTACCAGAGCATTCACCCGACGATCCGCGACCTGGTTTACGACGCGCTGGAGGAATAACCGCCCGTTGGCCCGGTTCACGGGCGCGTTGGCGGCGCGACGATGGAATAGCGACTCAGAGGGGGGATGGACCGAAATGCCGTCTCCTCTTTTTTGCTTGCTCCGAAAGGCGCGACCATCTGCAAGTTAGTGGTGGCAACGAAAACAATTGATTTTCGAAAAAAGTTTCGTTCAAATTTTCGAAAACGGTTTCAGTGCCGTTGCATAAAATCTGTATCCAAACGTATGACCTTGAAATTTTCGGAAAAAATATTATAATAAGAGTTCAACTTTGGAAATGATAAGGCATGTCGGAAGGATGGTCCAGATGCTGTTGCTGGTTACCTTTTCAGCGATTTACGGCATTATGATGTTTATATGGAGCTTTGTGTTCCTCAACCGGAGCCGAAATCAGGTTAATCAGGCTTTTCTCTTTTTTTTGAGCGCCATGATCCTTTGGATGATCCTGGCCGTATGCAACACGGACAGCGATAACTCCCCGCTGGGCATTGCGATTAAAACCGTGTATTGGCTCAGCATGATGAATTTATCGCTCTTCTTTTTATACTTTGTGTACCGGTTGGTGCGCCGAAAAATTGATACGCTTTTTCTGTGCGCGGTGCTGGTGAACACGCTGACCATTTTCGCACGGTATTTTTTCCCGATCGACTATCAGAACCCAACTTTTTGGCGATTGCCGCTGCCGACGGTCGCGCCGCTGATGGCTACGGTTTTCTGCCTGCCGGTGGCGCTGGCGCTGTACCTGATTATCAAACACTACCGAATTTCAACGGACGAGCGCCAGCGCACCCAGTTGCGTTTCCTGATTTTTGGGGTTGGGTTATCCTGCCTGCTCAGCGTGATTTCCGAATATCTTCTGCCCGCATTGTTCCATTTCAATACGCAACTGTACCTGATTTATCTGGCAATTTTCATTCTGGTGCTGTTCATCTTCATCTCCATTATGAAGTACCGGCTTTTTAACGTGCAGAATGACTATATTTTTCAAAAGCTGTTTTTAAACGCGAGCGACGGAATGGTCATCCTGAACCCCAACGAGAAAATTATCAGCATCAACCGCCGCGCGCAGGAAATCTTCTGCGACAGCGAGATGGATTCCGGCGACCGCATGACCGACTATATCCCTGAATATAGCTACGCAACGGATTATCAGCAACACGAGATCAGCCTGCGCATCGGCGACCATACGCAGTATCTTTGCCTTACGCAATACCCGATCAGCGTAGCGAATAACAAAGCGGCCGACGCGACGGTCAAACTGCTGACCATCGCCAATATTACAGAAACCAAACTTTGCCAGTTGCGGGAAAAGGACATTTTGATCGAGAAATCATCGACCGACCCGCTGACAGGCCTTTTTACAAAGCAGTATTTTATGGACAAGTTTTGCTCCAACCGGCAGGATGCGCCTGCGCAAAGGCTGGCATTGCTGTTTATCGATGTGGATAATTTCAAGGTTATCAACGACACCTACGGGACATTTGGTGGGGGATCGGGTGCTGAAGCAGCTGGCCGCCTGCATCCGTGGGCTGGTCCGCAACGATACGGATGTGATCCGTTTTGGCGGCGATGAGTTTATTGTGGTGCTGGAAAACACGCGTGCGGAGGATGCCTATCAGGTAGCGGAACGCATCCGCGGCTGTACCGGGCAAGTGGATATGGAGGCGTGCGGCGCGGACGGGTCTTTGACGCTGAGCATCGGGCTGATTGAGGGGCCGTCGCCGGTGAACGATTTGCTGCGGAAAGCCGACGAAGCCATGTATGAATCCAAGTGTAATGGCAGAAACCGGATCACGGTTTATGATGAACAGGGGCAGAACTTACCAAACATAGATATGTGAAAACCGATATCCGCCACAATGAAATACGCGAAACCTTGGGATCATGGGCCGGAAGGCATCCGGGCAGAGCCTGCGAAGCGCGAACAGAAGTCCGAAATGGGAAAACGCCGCGCCGTGCCGGTTGGTGGGTAAGACCGAAACAGAGAAAAACTCCCGTTCGGCCTCGGGGCGCGAGGAAGCGCATTGGGCAGATTGCCATCAGGTTTGATTCTTCGCCAGCATATTGACCGACAGCGCGGCTGGGAGGCGGTTGATTGAAGATGGAAGAAGGCTCGCAAACTCTTGCCCCATGAAAAACGCAAGCCAGTTGATGGCTTGCGTTATGTGTATTCAAAACCCAAACGTGTTGCTATTGCCGCCCGACCTATAGCCCTCAAGGCTCAGCATGATGAAAAACATATTGAGTGAATCAGCCGCACCGCATTGTGCCTTCGGCACGTGCGGCGCTTACGCTGAATGCGTTGTCCCATAAGGCTTCCGGCGGGCAAGGGGCAATGCCGATGCGCCCCGCAGGGGCGTTGCCATTGACTCATCTTCGCTGCGGCGAGGGTTTTGCAGCAATCTGTTACTTGCTCTTTTGATTTTTGATCGCGGCGGTTCGCTTGGCGCCCAATAGCTTTTCGGCAAAGCGAATGATTTTTTCCTGCGAAAAATAGGCCTCGTTAGGCGTGGGGGGTTTGCTCATGACCTTAGCCCACTGCTCGGGCGTAATTTCCAGCTTTTTAAGAATGTACGCCTCATCCTCCCGCATCTGCTCCTCCGGGTAAGGGGGTTGGGCCAGCTCCGCCAACGCTTCGTCGCGGGTCATTTCGCCGTTTTTAATCAGGCAGGACAGGTGATAGCGCCGCTTGTCGTAGCCGAATTTCCGGGGCAGATACACTGATTGAAACCATTTGGTAAAGCGGCTTTCGAAATGCTTGCCGCCATAGTATTCCCAGCCAAACTCCCGGGACAGGGTTGTGATGGCTTCTTTTTTAGAGTAGGGAACATAATTGAGCAGGTTAACCTGCTCGATGGCGGCAAATTTAAGCCGCGCCTGCACCAGCGACAGGTGCGCATACTTGCGCAGGCTTTTACCGCGCCCCCAGCGGCGGTACACGCTTCTCAGATGCCAGTAATCCATGCAGCTGAGTTGCTTTGAAAAAGGGCTGCTCGCGCCCTCGGTAGCGATGTTGGTGCCGTTGAGCACATAGCGGATGCCGTACTCTTTGGCAAAACGGTACACAGCCGCCACCAGCAGATGATCCTGCGGCACATCCAGATTGGCCAGTCCGGAAAACTGGTATGCGCGCTGCAATTCTTTCATGGTGGGCCAATCCATCACGATGGTGTGCAACTGTAAACCCAGTTTATTGCACAGGCGTTCGATGTTCCGCACGGCAATTTCGCTGTTCCAGCCCGTATCCACATGCACAGCGAGCATTCGTAGGCCCAGCCGGTGCGCCGTATACGCGAGGTAGGCGCTGTCCACACCGCCGGAAATGCCGATGATGCAATCAAATTCCTTATCCTTGCCATCCGCCTTGATTTGCGCGGTCAGGGCTTCCAACTCGCGCTCGCTTTCGCCCGCGCGGTACCCGCGCAGGGCCTTCTGCTCATCATAACGCTTGCAGCAACTGCAAACGCCCGCCCCGTCAAAGGTAACGGAGGGGTCGCTGTTGTCCATAACGCAACGGGTACAGATTTCAGGCATCCCGATACACCCCCAGCTCGAATAGCTCTTTTTCTTCCGGCACGTGAATCAGCACGGCTTTGCGCGGCCCGTAAAATACGAACATGCTTCCGGCGGCGGCGGCGTGCGCGCCTGCCTGATGGAGCACGGTTTCCATATCCTGAACGCCGCTTGCGCCGCCGCAGGCGATCACGGGAACCGTGACCGCGTCGGTGACGCCTTTAATCAGTTTCAGATCATACCCCTGCATCGCGCCGTCACGGTCGATGCTGTTCAGTAAAATTTCCCCCGCGCCCGCATCCTGCGCGCGGCGGGCCATCTCAACGGGGGTGCCTTCCACCGGACGGGTTCCATCGCAGGTCATGCAGCGATTTCGGCGGAGCACGTCCTGCTTAACGTCGATACTGGCCACAACGCTTTGGGAACCGAAGCATTCCGCAGCTTCACGCAATAAATCCGGATGCTCCTGCCAGGCGGTGTTTAGGATCACCTTTTCAAACCCAATGTGAAAAAGGCGGCGGATCTGCTCGATGGTGGTAATGCCGCCGCCGTAGCTCAGCGGCATGAAGGCTTCCGTAGCAATTTCCGAAAGCAGGTCAAAATCCGGCCCCGCGCCTTTTCGGCTGGCTTCGATATCCTGAATGCAAAGCTCGTCCACACATTTTTCGCTGAAAATCTTCACCGCGTTAATCGGGTCGCCCAGATAGACAGGATCCTTGAACTTGCGGGTTTTGACCAGATTGCCGTCCGATATCAGCAGGCAGGGAATCAGGCGCGGCCGATGAAACATGTCAGCACACCTCCGCGAAGTTTTTCAGAAGCGCCATCCCGAAACGGTGGCTTTTTTCCGGGTGGAACTGCGTGCCGCGCACGTTGCCGTGCCGCACGGCGGCCACGAAGGGGCGGCCGTAATCGCAAATCATCAGCGCATCCGCGTCGTTTTCGCACTGGGCGTAATAGCTGTGCACAAAATAATACCGCTGCGCTTCGGCGACGCCGCGCATCAGGGGGTCAGCCGCGTCCGGAAGCGTGACAAAATCCCACCCCATGTGGGGCACCTTCAGTTCCGGATGGTCCTCCAGCTGAAAACGCAGGTTGCGGAAGCGGATGTAGCCCAAACCTTCGCTTTTCCCTTCCTCACTGGAAAGGCCCAGCATCTGCATGCCAAGGCAAATGCCTAAGACCGGCTTTCCCTGCGCCACGGCCGTGTCCAGCGCGGCGCGCATGCCGCTCGCGTCCAGGCGGACCATGCCTTCGTCAAACGCGCCAACCCCGGGCAAAATCAGCTTTTGACAGGAAGTAAGCTCTTCCGCCGTATGGACAATCAGGCTTGCGGCGCCGGCCTTTTTGAGCATATTGTGAATGGAGCCGACATTGCCGATTCCATAGTCCAGAATCCCGATCAAATCAAGCGCCCCTTTCCGAGAAATGGGTTTTGCGGCTTTGCGCGAAGGGAATTCCCAGTTGTGAAGGCAAGCGGGTTTAGCGGCACACGTTGCGCGGCGCGGCTTGCCTCCTGCGCGGATAGCGTGCGCGCTATCAAAAAAATACGGCAAAAGCGCGAACACCTTTGTCGTATCCATAGCATAGCATTCCGCGACCCGAAAGTCAACGCGCGGCGGTAGGGACGGACGCAACAGGGGTACTTCAGGAAATGCGCTTCGCAAGCGTTAAGCGGTTGCGCGCCTCGGAATAGGCATAGGTTTGCCGGTCGGTCATTCGCTTGACCATCAGCACGCCCAGCCCGCCGATGGAGCGTTCCTCCGCGGAGAGCGTCAAATCCGGCGCTTCGCGGAGCAGCGGATTGTAGGGGACGCCGTCGTCCGCAAACCGCAGAAGAATCTCTCCATCCCGCGCCTCAAAGTCCAACTCCGCAACCGTGGCGCCCGAGTGATGAACGATATTCATGAACACTTCTTCCAGCACGGCTTCCAGCGCGAAACGGGCTTTCGGGCCGCAATCCGTAGCGTCCAGAAACGCGTTCAGCGCCTCCATGGCCCGCGGCAGGTTGTCCGCAGTGGGGGTCAGAATCATGAAAACCCCTCCCCGAGGCTCACTCGATGGTCAGGATATCAACAAAGCCGGACATCTCCAGCACTTCCATAACCATTTTATCCACATGGCGCACAATCATATCACCCTGCTTGCCCATGCGCTTTTGAAGCGCGAGCAGCACGCGCAGCCCGGCGCTTGAAATGTAGGTGATTTTGGTAAAATCCAGCACCAGATGCGCAACGCCGGTAAGGTCGCTCAGCGCCTGTTCCAAATCGGGCGAGGTGATGGTATCCAAACGGCCGTCCAGCTTCACGGTCAGGGTCTTTCCGCTGGTTTCCGTAGCAATGGTCATAGCGTATGCTCCTTTCGGTTTTACCTTTATGCCTTGGAGGGCAATTTCTTAATGACGGTCAACTCCGCGCGGGATGCGCGCGCGCTCACCGTTACATCGTCGGCCATGCCAAACAGGATATTGGTTTCCATCGCTTTCAGTTCATCCGGCTTTTCGGTTTCCGCCGGCACCTGATAGTTGGAAAGCAGCGAAAGCGGCATGTAGTAACCGTTTGCGCTTTCCGTGCCGTCGGTAAACAGCGGGATGTACTCCGCCGCGTCCGACATGAACGCGTCGGAAAAAAATGCGCCGATTTTGGCAAACAACCCCTTGGGCGGTTCATTGCTTCGGCTCTTGGAAATTTCCACCAGCTTGTCGCGCTTGGCGTCGCTCAGCGTGCCTTCCAGCAGCAGGTGGATTTCCATGTTCGTATCGGTTGTATCCACCCAAAGCGTCGCGTCGGTTTCTTCCAGCACAAAACGGATGCTGGCGATCAGTTCCTCGGCGAGCAAACGCATCCGAGCGCCGTATTCTGCCGAATAGCCGATGTATTGGACGGTTCTTTCCACCAAATCCAACGCGGGGGCAATGTGATCCGCCGAAACCGTGATTACATCTGATTGCATACCGATCCCTCCCGGTTTTTGGCGCCGCCTTTCCCAAAGAACGCACGGCCTGTTTTGCACAGGATACCACAAAATGCAGGGGCTGGAAAGTATCGCGGTAAAATTTCATGCCCCTGTGAATTGCAAGTTGAATTGCCGCCCCCCTGCCACATCATGCAGTCTTGAAGGTGCTCATCTGGGAGGGCGACATATAACCGAACTGTCTGCGTGGGTAGTGGTTCATCCAATACGCAATC
>Ga0116170_10000486_pt1 | contig 42059 bp, 37 predicted proteins | sample AD_JPNHW1_MetaG_FD_89797 | JGI IMG/M metagenome (GOLD analysis project Ga0116170, IMG submission 89797) | Active sludge microbial communities of municipal wastewater-treating anaerobic digesters from Japan - AD_JPNHW1_MetaG | ecosystem: Engineered > Bioreactor > Anaerobic > Digestate | place... | reverse complement strand
TTTGTTGTGGGTATACTCAAGCACCCGGTAAAGATCCCCTTCCACCTGGAAGGTCACGCCTTTGCGCAACTCGTTGACATCAATCATTAAAAACCTCTTTCTAACGCTAAAACTTTAACAGGCAGATTATATATCACCCTCGTGTGATGGGCAAGGTGCGCGGGAAGGTTGTGGCCTGAAGGGTCGTATGCTCCTGGAATAGTTCGGGATATAATAAGCGGGTTATCCCATTTCAATCATGGAGGTACCCATTATGGTAGACATTATCCCCGTCGAAACCAAAGGACAAAGAAAACAGTTTGTTGAATTCCATTACCAGCTATACGAAGGCACTCCGCAGTGGGTCCCGCCAATGAAAGCTGACATCTATACCATGCTGAACAAGCAGAAGCACCCATTTTACGAGCATTCTGATTCGGATTTCTTCCTCGCGATGCGTGATGGGAAGGTGGTTGGCCGGGTTTCAGCCCTGGAAAACAAGCTGTTCAACAAACACCACAACACCAGGGACGCGGAATTTTACCTGTTCGACTGCATCAATGACCAGGAAGTGGCAGACGCGCTGCTCAACAAGGTGGTGGAATGGGCGAAGGCGAGGGGCCTTAACAGGCTCATCGGCCCCAAGGGCTACGGCCCATTGGATGGATATGGCATCCAAATTGAAGGCTTTGAACACCGCCAGATGATGAACATGATGAACTACAACTTCCCCTATTATCGGGATTTGGTGGAGCATTATGGCTTTGAAAAAGAGGTGGATTTCGTTTCAAGTTACGTGGTGCCGCTGGATTTCAAACTACCGGAAAAAGTGCAAAAAGCCGTGGAGATTGCCAAACGGCGAAACGTTCTCAGGATAAAGACTTTCAAAAACAAGCGTGAAATCAAGCAATGGGTGGGTAAATTGCGCACGGCCTACAACCAGGCCTTTGTCAATAACTGGGAATATTACCCTCTGACTGAGAAGGAACTGGATTACGTGGTCGGAAACGCGCTCATCCTCGTCTTACCCCGATTACTCAAGTTTATTGTTAATGATAAGGACGATGTTGTTGGTTTTGTGCTGCCTTTCCCCGATATCTCTGCAGCCATGCAGAAAAACAAGGGTAATTTAGGCCCCATAGAAATCCTAAGGCTGCTGCTGGAAATGAAGAAGACCGATTGGATTGATTTCAATGGGATTGGCATCCTGCCAGAGTACCAGGGCATGGGTGGAAATGCCATCCTGTTCGATGAACTGGTCAAAGCCTCTAACACGACTGCTCAATTCACACACGCGGAGCTCACGCAGGTTGCTGAAACGGCAACGCAAATGCGTAAAGACCTCGCCAACCTGGGCGTGCGATTTTATAAGAATCACCGGGTATACAGACTGGAGCTGGATTAAATAAAAGGAGCGGGTGATGGGATTCGAACCCACGAATGTTAGCTTGGGAAGCTAATGCCTTACCACTTGGCAACACCCGCAACCGCCATATTCTATCGCAATTCCCAGAAATTGGAAATATGAAAGCGAGCCCAACCAGGTAAAAACACGATGAAAAACCCCGACAATAAATTTTCCATCTTCTTCCTGGAGCGACTGAAATCATTCAAACATGCGTGGGATGGTTGGAAGTTCGTGCTCAAAACCCAACAAAATGCCTGGATACACCTGGCAGCCACAATCCTCGTGATTCTCATGAGCCTGTGGTTGCGGATTCAAAGGGCAGACTGGATTGCCATTTTGCTGGTGATTGGCATAGTCTGGACCGCGGAATTTTTTAACACCGCCATGGAAGCAGTGGTTGACCTCGTCAGCCCGGAAAAACACCCCCTGGCAAAGATAGGCAAAGATGTGGGCGCGGCGGCAGTCCTCATCGCGGCCGGCATGGCCCTGGCGATAGGTCTTATCATCCTTGGGCCCCCACTATTAGCAAAGTTGGGCATCTGATGTAGGAGGTGGGGGCTAACATTCCGACGGGTTATCCGGTATACTAACGGCATTATTTTTGGAGGATGTGAGATGATACAAGAACCAATCAATGTAACCGATGAAGCCTTTCAGAAGGTGGTGTTGGAGTCACCCTTGCCCGTAATCGTGGATTTCTGGGCTCCTTGGTGTGGTCCCTGCCGCATGGTTGCCCCAATACTTGAAAAAATCGCGAAAGACCAAGCTGGTAAGCTAATTGTTGCCAAGGTTAACACCGATGAAAACCAGGAGTGGGCAGGCCGTTATGGCGTGCAAGGTATTCCAACCATGCTGATGATGAAAGATGGCAAAATCGTTCACCGCCAGGTTGGCGCGTTGCCTGAGCCCATGCTCAAGGATACCGTCGCCCAATTCCTGGATGTAGTCGCGACCAAGGGCTAACCGCTATTTGAACGCAAAAAAGAGGGCTATTGCAGCCCTCTTTTGGTTTAACCTTCCACCCGTTCAATCTGGGCGCCCAACCTGGCCAGCTTGACCTCCAATTTCTCGTAGCCACGATCAATTTGCGAGATGTTACGGATGACCGATGTACCTTTTGCGGACAGGGCGGCCAAAACGAGGGCGATACCCGCGCGAATATCGGGGCTATCCAGCTTTTCACCATTCAGACGGGTTGGGCCGTTCACAATGCAGCGGTGTGGGTCACAAAGTACAATCTGCGCGCCCATGGAAACCAGCTTGTCAATGAAGAACATGCGGCTGGGGTACATCCAGTCGTGGAAGAGAATCGTACCGGTCGATTGAGTGGCCAGCACAATCGCGATGCTCATCAGGTCGGTCGGGAAAGCAGGCCAGGGCATCACGCTAATCTCTGGTATCGCGTTACCCAGGTCGGATTCAATCACCAGGCGTTGGTCAGGACCAACCAGTATATCCTCACCAAGGATGTCAAAGTCCACGCCCAGCCTTCGCAAGACGAGCTTAATCATCCCGAGATGAGCCACGCCCGCGTTTTTTATCCGCAGTTCTCCACGTGTAACCACTGCCGCGCCAAGGAAGCTGATGACTTCGAGGTAGTCCGGTCCAATGGTGAACTCGGTGCCGTGCAGGTCAGTCACGCCATCGATGACCAGGGTGTTGGAACCGATGTTATTAATCATCGCGCCCATCTGGTTGAGCATCTGGCACAGCTCCTGGATGTGGGGCTCAGACGCGGCATTACGCAGGATGGTACGGCCCTTCGCGCGGACTGCCGCCATAATCGCGTTTTCAGTCGCGGTAACACTGGCTTCATCAAGCAGGATATCCGCGCCCGTGAGTCCGTTAGCTGAAAAGTGGAAAGAATTGTCGTAGAAGAAGGATGCGCCCAGCTGTTGAAGCGCCAGGATGTGCGTATCAACGCGCCGGCGCCCAATGACATCACCACCGGGTGGGGGAAGCACAAGGCCACCCGAGCGGGCCAGCATCGGGCCGGCCAGCAGGATGGAAGCGCGAATTTGCCGACAAATGTCCGGGTCGAGGTCGGCCGGGCGTACCTCCTTGGCCTGGAATTCCCAGCTGGACGTTTCGCCCAAACGTTTCACGCTGACGCCCAAACTTTCCATGAGCTTGCGCATAGTTATCACGTCAACAATATCGGGTACGTTGTGAAGGATGACCGGCTCGTCCGTGAGCAGACAGGCAGCCATGGATGGGAGGGCGGCGTTCTTATTACCGGACGGCTGCATGACACCGTGCAGTGGTGTTCCCCCATGGATGACAAACTTTTCCATTTCAGCTCCTATTCCTGGTGGTTGAGATGTTGGTTGGGTCCTGAGAGAACAACTGACTCCGGGAGGGTTTGTTTGTACTTCTTGAAGTTTTCGATGAATTTCGAGGCCAGGGATTGCGCCTCGGCATAATAAGCGGCCATGTCCTGCCAGGAAAGTTCCGGGTTGAGCAGCTCAGCCGGCACTCCGGGAACAACGTCAGGGATGGCAACATTGAATACGGGGTGGATGTGCGTTGGCGTTTCGTTCAACTCGCCGTCGAGCACGGCTTTTATCATCGCGCGCGTCATCGGCAGAGCGATGCGATGCCCTACGCCATAGCCACCGCCGGACCAGCCGGTATTTAACAGCCAGACTTTGGTCCCATGCTGTTCAAGACGTTTGGCCAATAAACTGGCGTAAATGGAAGGTTTGAGAGGCAGAAAGGGAGCCCCAAAACAGGTTGAGAACGTAGCTTCCGGCTTATCGCCCAGGCCGCGCTCTGTGCCGGCCAACTTGGAAGTGTAGCCACTCAAAAAGTAATACAGCGCCTGGTCACGCGTGAGACAGGCCAGGGGTGGGAGCACGCCAAACGCGTCCGCGGTAAGGAAGAAAATATGGTTGGGATGACCACCGGTGCCGGAGGGTTCATAATTGCCGATATAGCTCAGGGGGTAAGAGGCACGCGTGTTCTCCGTAATGCCGGAGTCATCGAAAAGCGGGTTGTGATTGGCGTCAAGCGGTACATTTTCAAGCAGGGCTCCAAATCGATTGATAGCTGAATAGACGAGCGGTTCGTAAATGGGATTGATACGAATCGTCTTGGCGTAACAGCCACCCTCAAAGTTGAAGATGCCCTGGTCACTCCAGCCATGTTCGTCATCGCCAATCAGCGCCCGGTTTGGGTCGGAAGAGAGCGTGGTTTTGCCTGTGCCGCTCAGCCCAAAAAACAGCGCTACATCGCCTTTCTGTGCCTTGTTTGCCGAGCAATGCAGGGAGAGTATACCTTGCTTGGGCAAAACATAATTCATCAGGGTGAACACGGATTTCTTAATCTCACCTGCGTAGCGCGTTGTGCCAATGAGCACGAGTTTTTCATCGAAATTCAAGATGATGAAAGCAGAAGAACGCAGTTTATCCTCCACGGGATCAGCTTTGAATTGGGAGGAGACCAGCAGCGTGAAATCGGGGTTGGCAAAAGGTGCCTCCTCACCGGCGTCTATGAACATGTTGGCCGCTGCCAGGTTCTGCCAGGCCAGGTCGGTTATCACGCGAATACGCAGTGCGTGTGCGGGGTCAGCGCCAGCAAAAACATCCCGGACAAACAGGTGCCGTTGCCCCATCGTTCGCGTCATTTTGGCCTTGATGGATTGGAAGGTTTCAGCAGTTAAGGATTGGGTGCCGCTGGCAAACCACAAATCCGGGTCGCCATTGACCACCAGGTACTTGTCGTTGGGAGACCTGCCAGTAAAAGGTGCGGTGTTCACCGTGAGGGCACCCATGGACGAAAGGCTGGCTTCATCCAGGCATATTGCCTGCTCAATGACTTCCGCCCTGGGGGGATTCAATTGACATTGACCAAGATTATCAAATCCAAGCTCCCCCAGACCTTTTTCCAAAACCTCTTGCTGAAATCTATCCATCACGCTCCCGTCGTTAGTTTGTAATCGCGTTGTAATACCAGATAACATCCATGGCAGGCTTGCCGTAAACTGAAGTTGAAAAATCTGTCATCTTCATGACAGGGAAGAAACCGCGTGAGCTCACCCCTTTGACCCAGTCCAACGAAGCAAGAACCGACTCATAAATATCGTAAAAATATTGCTGGGAGAAAAGGTCCACGTTCGCGGGGCCAAATCCCGAGTGATAGGGATTTAGCTCATAGTCGAAGTCAGCGGGCAATTCCATGTTGGTGGTAAACGACGGGCAGCTTAGGCCAAAATAGGCCGGTTTGGCGTAGGGGCTCAAAAAGGCAGAAACTACACCATCCAGGTAAGTGGAAAGCGAATCCTGCGAAAGGTACGCCTCCATTCCATTTGAGGCTGCTTCAAAGTAGAAGCCATCGATTTCATCAAAGAAACTGTAATCCGTGATGGCACTCGCGGTGAGGGGTACGGCCCAAAGCGTTTCTCCGGAAAAATACCGGCTCATCTTGCTCAACAGCTCGGTCCAAATCTCCTCAACGTTTTTGGGTGTGCCATAGTTTTCCCCTACAGTCATCAGGCCACCTGGCAGGCTTGCGCTCAAATCTTTTCCGCCGATAATGAATTGGTCCACTTTGTAGGTCGAGGAGAAAAGCAGGTAATTCAGTAGAAAACGTTCATATTCAATATACCACTGCTGCCACCACAGCGCATCGCGCTGGCTGGTTTCCCACCACACAGCAGCCTCCTGTGGGAAGTTGAGCTGCGGGTAAAGCGCGATCTTGAAACCCAGCTGCTGGCCAAGGCTCACCAGTTCCTTCAGTTCGCGGATCAACATGGTGTCATCCGGGTCCGAATCCAGGTAGGGCAGGCCATTGGACATGCTGACATTCCAGGATGGCGTGAAGATGAGCCAGTTGATGCCCATTTTCTTGAGCTCCGTAAAGACGTCGCTGTAGCGATTGAACTGCGATGGGTGGTAATCGGAAATAAATTCGACGCCCGAAAGCTGTCCCTGGTTACGTGTTTCTTCAATGACCTCGACTTCGGCAGGAGCCTCCGGAGGTGACCAATACTGCCAGGCTGTAACTTCCTTTGAGTTCGCGGAGGGATTCTTAAAATCCACCGGATAAGGATTCGCGTTGCTGGCCGGGTCGAAAGATAAATCGCACTGGTCGTTGCGGCAGAAGCGATACAGAATCGGGTTGGCTTCCTCGGAAGCCTGGGTGTAAAGTAGGTACATCCAGCGATTGGAACCAAGCGGCCACATGGGAATGGGCTGATTCCACACGCCATTTTGAAATTGAATCGAGACAGAATCTTCAGGTGGCGTGTTTCCAGGGACCGAGACCATGATGGTTGCCGGCTCCGCGTTGGCTATCCGCCAACTGGCCACCTCATCCTCCACCTCAAAGTCTTTGTCTGGTACGATGAATCCCCGGGTCAAAAGTTCACCAGTCATTGTCCTCTCAGCGTTGGTGAACCCATCGCCAAGCGTGTACTTGTAGCGCAAATCCGTCCCAGCGTAGAGGGTCACCTTCAGGGAATAGCGGCCATCGCCCAATGGTGTCATCATAGGCATGCGGGAGGCATTTGAACTGAGTCCCGTTTGTTTATCTGTGAAGGTATTGCCAAGCTGGTAGATGTTCCCGGCCACACGAATTGGAGCGCCAATCGCGTCGTTGGGCAGGGAAACGGTGAAAGTCCCCTGGACTTCCGGTGCTGCCTGGAGCTTGATAACGGCCGGTGTTGCCAGGCCTTCAACGACGTTGGCTTGCTGCTGAAAGGTCAGGTAAGAGCCGTCCAGCGTGTGCGCCACCAAGTTATGGACACCGACGGGAAGATTCTCAAAATAATACCTGCCGGTCATATCCGTGAAAGATTGAAGGCCGGCCACTGTTATCAAGACGTCAGCCAGGGGCTGGTCGGTGTCGCTGTCTGTCACGATGCCGTTTAGCTTGCCCACACCAGCGATGTAGGGTTTTTCTGGCCAGGCGGAGATGCTGTCCTTAATCTGCGCATTCCTGGTTACCAATAGGCTGCGGTACACCACGGGTTCGCCGTTTGGCGTATATTCGACAATTTCCAGTGGCGCTGTACTTACATAGCGATAATGAATGACCGCGCCCAGGGGGAGCTGCAGGGTCGCCTGAAAGGTTCCGTTCTCACTTGTCTGCATGGGAAATCTCTGGACGTTGTGGTTAAGCCCGGAGACTTCGTCAAGCACGTCAATTGCCAGTTCGCTCTCAGGAGAATAGGCAGAGCTTAATGTTGTGGAAATGGTGACATTCACCATCTCAGAGTCTTGTACACGATGTGGAAAGACCGATTCAGTCGCGGAGGGTTGCTCTCCGGCAGGTAAAATCTGTAGCGAACAGCCAACCAGAGCCAGGCAGGTTATTCCAATCAGAATTCTCCTGACCCAAGTTGATTGCGCGTGTTTTGCCATTTTTCACCATTATTTTCCCAGTGAATTGATGATTAAGTCCATATTATCCGCGAGAGAGCCCAAAACGCCGTTAACAAAGCGAGGGGAGCTGTCGGTGCCAAAAGCCTTGGCCAATTCGACGGCCTCATTAATGCCAACTTTAAGCGGCGTCTTGCGGTTGAAGGCAATTTCCCAGAGCGCCATGCGTAGGATATTCCGGTCGATGACCGCCACCTGTTCCAGGGGCCATTCAGGGGCATGAGCCGCAATCAGCTCATCCAGCTTGATAGTATTCGCGCGGACACCCTGGGAGAGGACGAGCGCGAATTGATACTGGCTGTCGTCCAGTTCCGCCTCCTGGGCGCGTTCCTCAAGAACCTCTCCCAGCGGATGGGCGGTGAGGTCCAATTCGTATAAACTTTGAAGAGCAACGACGCGGGCTTTTGATCGTGATTTCATAGAAATTAGGCTTCGATGTCGATATCCGTTATATGAACATCAATCTTAGCAACTTCCATGCCAACCATCTCGACGATAGCCCGTTCCACGCGCTTCTGCACCGCTTCGGCCACGAGCTTGACGTTTTCGCTATTACCGATCACAACAAAGAGGTCAACAAAGATTTTGCCATCCTCCACCTGTACTTTGACACCTTCAAATTCCTGCCGCGCGGCTGGGATGTGGTTCAGCACCACGGTGGGGGTCATGCGGCTGACCCCAGGTGTGGCCAGCGTGGTGAGCCGGGCGATGGTGTTGATGACGCTGGGGGCGATGGTTGTACTGCCAAGTGGTTTTGTTTCCATGGTTAATCCTCCAAGCTGGCATCCGGCCCGGGCAAAAAGCCAGTGACCCAGATTGCCAATAAAGCGATTTCATTCCTGCTCAACGCGAGCGCGGAATTGCGCGATTTTATTTCTTGTTCGAGTTTGGAATAGGTGACACCCTTAGGCCAGCCGGTAAGGAAAGCATTGTCAGCGTCCGGATATTCACCCGCCACCTCCGTGGGGGTAAAACCCAATGAAACGAATTGCTCTTTTAGCCAGGGAATGTCACCCGCGAAGGTGCTAGCCCAACATTCAAGGATGACGCGCAGAAATTCTGAATCTTTTTCGAAAGGTTTTTCAGCATTCCGAACAAAGAGGCTGGCGGGTGCCGCCAGTACATTACGAAAACCGCTGACTTTCACCTGGGCTTTAACCTCGCTCACAAAGCGCTGTAGCAGCGCATCAGGGAGGCCGGTACGATTGGAAAGGACCCTGCGCAGGATTTCTTCGCGGAAATAGGGCTCCAGGTAAACGTTCAAAGCAATCATTGGTTGATAGTATTCCATTTTGCTCCAATCGACTTTTTCAGATGAAAAAGCGGTATCAGTTGTCAAGGTGAAATCGCCAAGTTACGGCAATTAAAGATTTAGTATTCTTCTGCGTCCTCATCGATATCTGTGTCGTCTTCATCGCCCGCCCACAGGTCATCGGCATCTTCATCACTGGGCAGATCGTCCCAGTCGTCCAATTCTTCATCCTCATCCCAACTCTTGGCTGTGGTTTCTTCGTTGGGCGTGTAGGTCAGGCATCCTGAATCTGGATTAATCTCCACCGCGGCCGCGCTGCAATAGCGTTCGTCCAAAAAAAGACAATCCAGATAATGACAACGGATTTTTGGCATTTGCTTCTCCTTAACTCACTCTAAAATCGAGGGCATTTTACCTTAGTAAACAATAACCGTAAAGTCAAGCCCGCAGGCAACTTCTACCCGGGTCGGACCCGAATGGCTTCGATCACGTTGGGTAGATTCTCAAGCCGTGCCAACACCCGGCTCAAAAGCCCCAAACCACTTATTTCGATGACCAGGTTCACCTTCACCAGGTTCTGCCGTGTGGTCATGGACATATCCACAAGCCGCACTGGCTCGCTGGACAGGATGGTCGAAATATCCGCCATAAGTCCCTGCCGGTCGTAAGCTTTTATCTGGATGGGGATGGGGTAGGTTTGCTCCACGGTGCCCCAGCCGACGGAAATCAGCCTTTCCTTGTCTTTCACCCTGAGGATGTTGGGGCAATCCGAGCGGTGGATTGTCGCGCCGCGTCCGCGCGTGATGTAGCCGATGATGGGGTCTCCTGGCATGGGTTGGCAGCAACGTGCCATGGTTGTCGCCATCCCCGAAAGACCCATGACGGTCACAGTGTCGTGCGGCACGCCTTTGCTCGGCGTTTCAGGGACGAGTGTTAGCTCCGGAGGCTGGTTCTCTTTCTGAATCTCAGCCACGCGGTTAATCAGCCGGCCAATGGTGATGTCGCCACTGCCCAAGCCGACGTAAAGGTCATCCAGCGTTTTGACGTTGGTGTACTCAACCAGGTCCTGCAAGTTAAATTGCGTGATGCCAAGGCGCTTGAATTCTTTTTCCAGGATTTCCTTGCCATGTACGAGGTTCTGTTCACGATCCTGTTGTTTGAACCACTGCTTGATTTTTTGCTTGGTGCGGCTGGATTTGACCATTCCCAGGGCGGGATTGAGCCAATCACGGCTCGGACCGCCACGCTTGGCGGCCAGGATTTCCACCTGGTCCCCGGTCTTCAGCTGGTAGTCCAGGGTGACCAATTTTCCATTAACCTTGGCACCACGGCAGCGATGGCCGATATCCGTGTGCACCTGGTAGGCGAAATCGATGGGCGTGGAGCCAAATGGCAGCTCAACCGCGTCACCCTTGGGCGTAAGAGCATAGACCCTGTCCCGAAATACATCGGAACGCATGGCTTCGATGAGTTCCTGGTCATCCGCGAGGGTTTGCGAGTAGCTAATCGCGCCGCGCAGGTTGCTGACCTTTTGCTCATACGCGTTGGAAATTTGGGCACCTTTTTCTTTATAACGCCAATGGGCGGCAACACCAAACTCCGCGTTCTGGTGCATTTCATACGTGCGGATTTGGACTTCAACCGGCTTGCCATCCGGGAAAATGATGGAGGTGTGCAGGGATTGATAGTTATTCGGTTTTTTAACCGCGATGTAATCATCAAATTCGCCAGGTATCGGCTGATAATGCATGTGGATGATACCCAGGACCTTGTAACATGTGGCCACGTCATCCACGATGATACGTACAGCCCGCAGGTCGCGAATCGCGTCAAACCCGAGCCCCTTGCGTTGCATCTTGCGGTAGATGGAGTAAATATGCTTCGGCCGTCCACTGATGGTGGCTTTGACCTCGGATTGCTCCATCAGCTTCTGCAATGTGCTGATAATGTTGTTTATTTCTTCCTGACGTTTGTTGCGCCGCAGGGAGAGGCTGTTGGCAATTTCGTTATAACGCTCGGGATTGGTGTAACGGAAGCCCAGGTCTTCCAGCTCCCATTTCATTTGCCAGATGCCGAGACGGTTGGCAAGCGGAGCAAAGATATCAAGGGTTTCCTGGGCAATTTTTTTCTGCCGGTCTGGGGGTAGCGCATTTAGCGCGCGCATGTTGTTCAGACGGTCCGCCAGTTTGATAATCACCACCCGGATGTCATCTCCAATGGCAAGCAGCATCTTGCGTATCGTCTCAGTGACGTTATCACCCAGATGCGAGTCTTCCGAATCCGCGGCAGGCGGAAGGGGTACCCGCTCTTCTTCGTGTTGGTCGGCGCGCGAAATCTGAGGTAGGGAGGTGATACGGGTGAGGTCTTCCACGAAGCTGGCAACGGTTTCGCCAAACTCCGTTCTTATCTGCTCAATGGTGACATGGCCATCCAAAACCGTATCGTGCAAAAGCCCAGCAATCACCATGCTTGGGGCCACTTCCATGCCCATCAGGATGTTGGCAACGCCAACACAATGCGCGAGGTAAGGCTGCCCACTGGCCCGAGTTTGCCCGGCATGCGCTTTCTGGGCCAACGCGTAGGCTTTCGCGAATGACTCACGATCCGCAGCTGAATAGGCCTGCGGAACTTTAGCTAAGAATTGTTCCAAGTCCATGGTTTGATAATTTTACAACTTATTTTTGAACTTACTTCAACTTCTCCAGCCCTGAAAAATCCCGCTTGTAGTGAAGCGACTGCAGGCAAACCCGTTCCTGTTCTGTCAGATTCCCTGTAACAAGGTGGGTCAAAATTATACCGACCCCGGGGCCAAGCATAAAACCCTGCCCACACATGCCGGCCGCGAGCAAATAACCGCCCACCTCATCCACCGGACCCAGCAGGGGGTTGCCGTCCGGGGTCATGGGGTAGGTGCCACGCCAGGTTCGCCGGACGCGTAAATTACCCAGCTTAGGCATGATTTCCACCAGGCGCTGGCAGGCCAGTGGCAGAAACGCGCTGGTGTCCTGGTCATGAAACCCCCAAATTTGTGGGCTCGGTGTCACGCAAAAAATAATCTTTCCGGCCGGATGCTGGTAGAAGTAGAAGTTCGCGGAACCCGGACGTTCACGGATGTCCACAATCATCGGTGCAAACATGGGCTGCACAGCTTCCGTGATGCCAGCTTCGTGCGCGTCCGGCCGAACTGGGATGCTCACAGCCAGCAGTTCGGATACTTCCGCAGCCCATGAGCCGGCCGCGTTTACAAAATACTTGCAGGGATAATTGCCCCGATTGGTGATGACACGGTTCACGCAGCCGGCCTGTGTCTCCACGTCAACGATTTTCTCGTTGAAGTGAAACTCCGCGCCGAGTTGCTTAGCCCGCACGTAAAAAGCGTAACTCGCTTTAAGCGGGGAAGCCGACCCATCCTCAGGGGAATAAGTGCCCCCACGCAAACCAAGCGGGTTAATGTCCGGGACCAGGTCCAGCAATTCCTCCCGTTCCAGCCAGTGGATATTCAGCCCCAGCGACCGCTGAAGAGCCAGGAGGTCTTTCAACGTTTTTTCGACGCCAGGTTCGTAGGCAACAAAACTGTAACCTCCCTGGCGCCATTCCAGGTCATCGCCATGGGTTTCTTGCCAGGTTGAGAAGACCCGCAGGCTCTCCGTGCAGAGCATAATCTTGGATGGATCGGAGTGCGTGGCCCGTATGCCACCAATCGCGTGCTTATTGGAAGCCTGGCCGTTGCTTGGAAGTGGATCAATGACGAGGACCTTTAGCCCGGACTGGGCCATGAAAAAGGCTGTGGGTGTGCCGATGGACCCTGACCCGGCAATAATCACATCGTAACTTGGAAGGGATGCCATTATTCACCAACCTTTTCGTCGTTGGCACAATGCGCCAGGATGGAAATCGGCATCTCGATGAACACCGGCCGGGAGGGCGTCTCGGTGACCTCGGAAAGGAGTATCCCTTCAGATTGGTACATGCGCTTAATCATGCTCAGGCAGGTTTTTCCACCACAGGCACCCATGCTGGCCTTGGTGACGGCCTTAATCTGGTTGATGTCCCTGACCCCGGAATGGATAAGCTGGCGGATTTCCCCGGCTTTCACGCGTTCACAGCGGCAGATGTAAGCGTCATCACTGAGCACTTCGGGGTTGGAATCGGCCTCATCGAACTGTTGCGCAGGGGTAGGGTGGATGAGGCGCATGCCGGCTATGCGTGTAGCTATATCGGCTGGAGCTTCGAGCGTGACCACCGTCGTACCGTTGCGATAGCCAGGCACTTTTCTTGTTCCCACAACCGGCAGGCAAGCAAGCAGGGCTCCATCGGTATCCGACACTTCAACCGATTGACCGATGATGAGTGACGTTTCAGGCATCTCAAAGGGGAGTGACACTAGGGCAACCTGAGAAGATTTTCGGAAATCAACGAGAGAGATTGCCAGGCCTGGGCAAACAGCCACACAGCGAGCGCACGCGATGCAATCCCGGCCTTCTTCGTCGAGGAACCTGGGAAGATGGCGGATGTCGGATTCGTCCACAAGGATGAGATCACGCGGACACACCGTGGAGCAGGGATTACAGGGGATTTCCTGGCTACAGTGCATCACCGGAAAAACCCTTTTGGTCGCAGAAACAACAGATTCAGAAATAATTTTCCCAGGCTTTGATTTCAGGATTTCCTCCACGCGTTCCCATTCGTCGGGGATTGCGTGGTCGTTCTTGTGCAGGAATTTCGCGGCGCGGTTCCCGGTAATCTTGCCGGAGAAGATTGCCGCTGAAGCTTCAGCAATCTCATGCGCGTCGCCAGCAGAAAAGACAGGCAAACCCACAAGGTTGGCCTTGGCGATGAACTCGTTAACCGGATCCAACCCAACCGCGACCAGAACGGTGTCACAGGGCACTTCCCGCTCTGTGCCCGGGATGGGATCAAAATGCTTGTCCACCTCCGCAACGATGACTTTCTCAACGTGCTCTGAGCCCAGAGCGGCCGTGACGGTGTGAGATGTGCGCACATCAACCCCGGACCGGACCAATTTATCCAGGTGGACCTTGTAGCCTCCGCATTGGACGGCCGCTTCCACCAGCCCCACCACATTAATCCCCGCCTGGATGGCGTGGTAGCCGGCAATCAAGCCCACATTTCCGCCACCGATAATGAACAAATTGTTACAGGGCCTTACCAGGTCACGATTGACTAATGTTTGGAACGCGCCGGCGCCATAAACGCCAGGCAAGGTGTTGCCGGGGAAGGCCAGGCTCTTTTCCCGCGCGCCACTGCAAACCAAAAGCACCTTGGGACGCACCAGCGTATACACTTCCGCTTCCCGGAAAACCCCCACGGATTGGTCCTCGAAAATGCCCAGGGCAGTACTCCTCAACCACACGCTGACCAATGGTAATGAGCGGACTTCTTCTTCCAGCTTTTTGGCAATATCAATGCCACGCGTGCCGGCGTAGACCGCCTCACTTGAGCCAAAAAACCGATGAGTCTGCAAAACAAGTTTTCCGCCCAAACGGTCCTTGTCGTCAATCAGCAAGGTTGACACACCAAGCGTGCCCAACTCAATCGCCGCGGAAAGGCCGGCAGGACCACCACCAATGATAAGAGCGTCAACCACGAGTTCAGGGGTGGGTATAGGGGTAATTTTTTTCTGGAAAGGCATATCAGGCAGCTTTGGGAGACCTTCCGCAGGATGGACAACCATACCTGCATGCACAGGCGTCATGCAGGATTTGACCGGCACAGCATCGGCGATGACCATGCATTGAGAACACTGACCATTGGCGCAAAAAACACCTTGCGCGCTGTTATCCTTGGGGTGATGGCCGAATATTTGTACGCCGTTGGCAATCAAGGCTGAAGCCAGCATCTCACCAGGTCTGGCGAAGAATTGCTGGTCTTTCCAATAAAATGGCAGTGTGGCTTCCGATGTATCAGGCAAAATAGGGTGAGACTTGATACGCGACTCGGGCATAAGGTCCTTTAATTATTCAATTTTTTCGTGGCAATGATACCACCAACACTTGGGAATACCCGTGATTAACCAAATATCTCGGAGTACTTGCGATCCAGTTCATCATCGGAAAGATGCGAATAGCGCTGGGTGACGGCAATGTTGGTGTGGCGCGCCAACTCCTGGGCGAGCTTGAGATTACCGGAAGTAAGCAGAATGGTGGTGACAAAATAATGGCGGAAGGAGTGGGGGGTGATGGTGCCCACGGCCTGGCTGCCCAGGACCTCTCCCACGCGTTGGTTGACAATTTCACGTCCAGAAGTGGTTGAAATCGGTAACACCTTGCCGCCCGTCGCCTTATCGTGCCTTGCGAAAATGGGCAGCGAAGTGAGCGCCTTTGAGCCCTTACCGTCCACAATCGCCCGCTCAGCCAGGTATTCCTTGACGGCCTGGAGGCTTCTCTTTGAAAAACGCACAACCGCTTCCTTGTTGCCTTTGCCAATTACTATTGCCCGCGATTCGTGCCAATCCACGTCTCCTCGCCGCAGCTTGCAGGCCTCATGCACCCGCATGCCGGAATCCGCCAGGGTGAGCAGGAATGCACGGTCGCGCAAATTAATCAGGCGGCTAATCTCATCTTTCGTCTCGAGGGAATTTAGCGACTGGGCGTAATCAATCACCTTTTCAATATCGCTCTTGGGAAATTGGGGCAGGCGTATGCCCGGTTTTCGCGTGCGTTGCTTGATGAGCAGCCGTACCCTGGGTAAATTTATCGGTGATAAGTTCTCGCCTGCGATGTATTCGTAAAGGCCCACGGTGGCTGTGAGGTAGCACTGCTCTGTCGCTGAAGAAAACCCCTTGAGAGCCGTTGCCATCCACATGATGGCATCCTCGTGTAAATCAGTGATAAGCCGTTCCGTTGGTTCAATCCCCTCAGACCTCAGGACAGACTGGAAGGTATTCATGCCGTTCTGATACGTACGGGCCGTATTCGCGCTTCTTGATAGTCTTACGGATGTAAGGTAAGCTTCGATAACCTGGGTGATGGTCTTATCTTCCATGGTTGCCTGATATTATACTATAGGATGAATATTTCGTACTAACCCTCATATTACTTAGATATTGCGTATAGTATTGTATTTTCTATGGATACAGTGTTTTTGATTATTCTCGGATCGGGGTAGTTGTTGTTTTCAAAGGAAATCTTCAGAATATTCGAACTGCAGTTACTTCTAATAGCTGGTCATGATGACAAGGCATTATCTCGTCAACAAAATCCCAAGAGAAAATCTTCTATGGCTGAGAGGGTTGCTCTCCATATCCATTACCTGAACCAATATCCTGGTCTACACGTCTCAAATCAAACCCCGAAATCACAATGAGTTTATGGGTGGGAAAACCAATCCATTATGCGAGCAACAAATATTTCAGTATAAATTGTTAAACGAGTGGAAGAGGGCTCCATACCACGCCAACGCCTAAGACAGCCTGCGCGGTATAAAACAAAAGCTTATGATAATGATACTTATCATAACCATAGAGATTTCAGATACGATCTGACCCCCTCCTTTTCCATTTGTTATTGATTTTGTCCGGTAAACTGAAGCCAGGCGCCATGCCATGGCTCACCAAGTCGATTGTTTGGGCTGAGTTGCACGCTGTTGAGGTGCTGCCCCACCACGATTAGTTCCCTGGCAATACCGGGCCAATCCTGCAGCAGCAAAACTGGAACAAGCGCTCTGCGGCATTGGCCGGCCCAAGCCCATTCCAGGCGAAAGTGATCCGCCTTCAGCCAATAATCCCTTTTTTCCCAGGCCGCGGCGGATAAATCAACTGATTCTTCAATTTTTCCCAAAGCCAGTGTGACAAAAGCCGCCATATCCAGGCTTTCTTCATTCGGGCTGCCCTGTTGCATCAACCGGCGAATGGCCAGGACGATGGACTTGGATAATCTGTTACGGAGCGTTACGCCGCTTTCAGTTGATTTTATGGTCATAAATTTGTCTCCTCGAAATTAGCGCCCTATTATACCCACCACCACCCCAACGCGCCATGCAAGGTTGTGTTTTACTTGACATAGAACAAATGTGCTATATAATTAAGGCATGACAAACACTTCGCTGCTTCCCTTCCCTGTACCGCTGCCAGCGCAAATCTACCTGGTGGTTGGGCAACACGCCCTGTCAGAAAAGATGCTGCAATTGATTGCCGCGCTAAGCCTAAAACAGCGCTTGACGGTCCTGGACTGCGGCAACCGGTCCAACATGTACGCGGTTGCCAAACTCATCCGGCCGTTCACCGATGACCCGGTAAACGTCATGAACCACATCCGCCTTTCACGTGCCTTCACCTGCTACCAGGTGCTCGCCATGCTGGAAGCGGTTGCCGCCAACCCGCCTGGGGAGCCTCTGGTTATCCTGGACCTTTTGGCAACGTTTTTGGATGAGGATGTCAAGCTAAAGGACAGCCAGCACCTGCTGCAGCGCAGCATTGCCTGCCTCAGGCGCCTTAGCCAGGCGGCGCCGGTTGTCATCAGCATCCGTCCCACGCCTGCCATTACCCAGGAGCGCGCCATCCTATTGGAAGACCTGCGGGCCAATGCCAGTGTCTACTGGGAAGAACCCCTGCCGCTGCCCGCGGGTTACGGCTTGCAGCCCGCTTTGTTTGGGTAGAAAGGCAGTTATGGGCCGTACCATCTCTTCCATTACCCAAACCTGGCACGAAGAAGAGGCCGCGCTCAACCGTTTCAAGCGCGCCCTGCGCAAGGATGACCAGGTTTTGCTGGATGAACTGCTGGTGCTCTCGCGTCTGCACCTGGCGGAGGCGTCGTACGCGTCCAATCTTTACCCGCTGGACATGTACCTGATTGCGATCCTGCTGGAAGTGTACAAGCAACTTAAGGCAGCCCAAAAAGAACTGCGCCATGGAGAAGACCAGCCCGCGCAGCTGGATGACAGCAAGGAAGCCCGTTTCCTGGAGCTCCTAAATGCCACTGTTTCGGCGATTGCCAGCGCAGTCCCGGGAAAAACAGCCCCGGCGAGGCCCGTGGAAGCGCTGCCGGAACGCGAGGTTAAACTCTCGTACGCGGCATTTGAGGACGCACCATGAACCCTCACTTATTCCACGGATGGCTGCTGGACCTGTACCTGGACCAGGAGGATGGGCTCAGTTTGTGGTTCATCGACCAGGAGACAGACGAACGGGTGCGCTTTAAGCAGCCATTCCCCGTCCAATTCTTCGCGACTGGTCAAAACGAGCAGTTGCGCGCCCTGTGGAAAGAACTCAGGAAACGGCCGTGCGTCACCTCGCTGCAGCGCGAAACCCGGCAGGATGTTTTCGTGGCGGACCCGGTGGAGGTGTTGAGTATCGGTGTGGATACCCCCGCCAACCAGGTACGCCTCTTCCACGACATGGAAGAGATTTTCCCGGATATGACGTGGTACGACGCGGATGTCACCATCAGCACGCGCTACATCGCCCGCTATGGCGCTTTCCCGCTGGCCTTGTGTGAGGTCCTGGTGGACCAGGCCGGGCAAATCCAGGCGCTAAAAACATTGAATTCACGCTGGGATTTGATGCCCGAGCTGCCCCCGCTGCGGGTGATGGAATTAGTCCCGGATTGCGACCCGGCGCGTGGGCAGGTTCGTTCCCTGGGCGTTTTTTCAGACAGGCTGCGCCAGCAGGTGCCACTGGACGCGGAAGGTGATTTCTTACACGTCATCGACCAGGCCATCCTGGACTACAACCCCGATATCCTGGTAACCGACTGGGGGGACGCGTGGCTTATTCCCTTCCTGTTGAGCCAATCGGAAAACACCGGTATTCCGATTCACCTCAACCGGGATGAGGGGAAAACCGTGCGCTGGCAGAAGGAAACCACTTATTTCTCCTATGGCCATATCATCTACCGCCCCGAGGAAGCCCACCTGTATGGTCGCTGCCACGTGGACCGCAAATCAGCCATGATGTGGTCAGATTACAGCCTGGCCGGCACTCTGGAAATGGCAAGGGTGACCACGTTGCCAATTGAGAAGGCTGCCAGGGTTTCGCCCGGACAGGGCATTTCGGCCATGCAGGTCATAACCGCGCTTGAGAGAGGCATCCTGGTGCCTTATCAAAAGCGCCAGGTTGAAGAATTCAAATCTGGAATGCAGTTAATCCAGTCTGATCGCGGCGGGATGATATACCAGCCGAAGGTGGGGCTGCACATGGACGTGGCACAGGTGGATTTTGTCTCCATGTACCCGGCTGTAATCATCCAGGGCAATATTTCGCCGGAAGTGCCGCTGCCTGACGTGCTGGAGCCGGCCAGCAGTGAGCTGGGAGTTGTGCCAGCCACGTTGAAGCCGCTGTATGAAAAACGCGTGGCCCTGAAGAAAAAATGCAGGGAATACCCGCCTGAACACCCCATGGTGGGCAGCCTGAAGGCCCGCGCCATGGCGCTCAAGTGGCTGCTGGTGGTGTGTTTTGGCTTTTTGGGCTACAAAAACGCCCGGTACGGTCGCATTGAAGCGCACGAGGCGGTTACGAAAGGCGGACGGGAGGTATTGCTGCGGGCCAAAGAGGTGGCGGAAGAGGAAGGTTTCGAGGTACTGCATATGTACGTGGACGCGCTCTGGATTAAGAAAAGGGGCTGCAACCGCCCGGAGCATTTTAATGATGTCATCAACCGCATCAACCACCGTACCGGATTGACGATAAACCTGGATGGTATTTACCGTTGGGTCGCTTTTCTGCCATCCAAGGTTGATGACCGCGTTCCGATTGCCAACCGCTATTTTGGCGTATTTCAGAGCGGTGAGGTCAAGGTGAGGGGGTTGGAAGCACGCCGGCGGGATACGCCGCGCTGGATTGCTGCCATTCAGAGCCGGATGATTGAAGTGTTGGGCAAAGCGCGCAATAAACGCGAGCTCAGGCCCTGTATCCTGGAGGCTTTCAGCGTGTACCAGGAGGCCCTGGATCAACTAAATGCTGGTCGCGTGCCACCTGACCAGCTCGTGGTTAATGGCAAGGTGAGCTACGCACTGGAAGCCTATCGCAGCAGCACAGCCGCCGTCCGGGCTGCCAGGCAAATGGAGGCGGCAGGGATGAGTATCCGGCCAGGGCAACGCATACGCTTTTTGTACACGATAGGTGAGCAGGCTGTGTTTGCGTGGGACCTTGGCAAGGTCTTTGACCCCGCCCTGCTTAATAAGGCAAGGTACATCGAATTGCTGGCCAAGGCGGGTGGCAGCGTGTTGCTTCCGTTCGGGATTGACCCAAAGCTGCTGATGGAATGGTCCGTGCGTGGTGGCGTGCAACTTATGTTGAAAGATTGTCTAATTTGATAATAACTTAGTTAATATAAAATGGCTACGCGCATTATTCTATCTACAATAGCATTGTAATGCCTCTTTCTCTTCAAACAATGTGCATCGGGTAGGGGGATGCTGGTTTTGTATAGCCTGCCGTCGCGTTGTTCCGCCAGTTTTCCTGTTTGACATCGTGCATCCGTTGACGAGGGATTTTCTGTCGCTTATAATCATGGGTTTGAGGGGAAGTGCTGGAATTGGCAGACAGGCATGACTTAGGATCATGTGCGGTGACGCGTGAGGGTTCGAGCCCCTCTTTCCCCACTTCACACTAATACTATTCGAGGTTACATTGAAGACAGAAAAAATATATACCGATGACCACCAGGTGAAAATCACCGCCGAATTTGAAGCTGAGATGCTGGAGCAATTCAAGCGACGCGCTGCCCGTAAAATCGCGCAGCGTACGCGCATCCCAGGCTTCCGTCCCGGGAAAGCCCCCTACAACATGGTTGTGAACCACGTTGGGGAAGCGACCGTAACGCAAGAAGCGCTTGAGTTGATGCTGGACGATGTTTATCCCAAGGTGATTGATGCCGAGGGCATCTCCCCATGGGGTCCCGGCAACCTGGATGCCGTTAAAAGCGAGAACCCGCCAGTATTTGAATTCACTATTCCGCTGGCCCCAGAAACCGACCTGCGTGAAATCGAGAGCCTGCAAAAAGAATACAAGCCCGTCGTGGTCTCCGACAAGGATGTCGAAGAATTCATTGCCAGGGCGCGCCGCAGTTATGCCACGCTCGTACCGGTGACCACACCAGCCGCCGAGGAAACCGTGGTTTACCTGAACCTCGAAGGCCGCGACGCGAACCCCGCCGAAGGTGCCGACCCCATCGTGGTCAAATTTGGTCCCCAACAGGCACTCATTACCTCCGAATCAGAAGAAAAAGACCAGGAATATCCCTACCGTGGTTTCGCCCGGGATTTAATGGGTCACACAACGGATGAAACCTTTGAATTAACCCACGTGTACGCTGCCGACGATGACGACAAGGATTTGGCTGGCAAGACGGTCGTCTTCACAGTGACTATTCAATCCATAAAGGGGTTGGAATTGCCCGCCATGGACGAGGAGTTCCTCAAGACCATGGGCGGCTTCGACACGGTTGAGAACCTGGAAAAAGGCGTGCGTGAACACCTTCAGAACGAAATGACCCGCACATATGATGACGAATACTACCTTGATCTGATTGATCAGCTGCGTGAAAAATCCATTCTCAAATACCCACCTCAAATGCTGGATGAAGAGGAAAAGAACGTTTTACATCGCATTGAACACGATTTAAGCCACCGTAACCTTGACCTTGATCTTTACCTGAAGCTTCGCAAGAGCGACAGGGATACCTTCATGGCGGAAGAAGTCAAACCAACCGCGAAAAATCGCCTGGAACGCTCCCTGGTCATGGACGCGATTGTCAAGAAGTACGACATCAAGGTAAAAAATGAGCAGCTGGATGGCGAAGTTACCGAAGTGGTCAACGAACTGATGCGTTCTGGTGAGTTTGAAGAGCTGCAAAAAGAAATGGGTTCCAAGAAATTCGCCCAAAACGTTTCCATGGAAGCCGCGAACCGCGCCTTGGAAAACGCCATCCGGGCCCAGCTAAAATCCATCGCCAGCCCTGAACCCATCGAAGTGAAGAGCCCCGAGGCTGTTGCCGAAGTTGAAGAAACCAAGCCGGCTAAAAAAGCTGCCAAGGCCCGCAAGCCAAAGACCGGGGAACCCGCCCAACCTGAAGGTGATACCGAAGATTAGGCCCCAAACCAATAAGCGCGCTTGAACTGTATAGTGCGAATTGATGAAGTTCTAACACTCAGCAGGTAGACTTATCAAAATTCTGAGGAAAAGGAACAGAAAATGCAAAAATCACAGATTGAATCTGTCATTCCCATGGTCGTGGAAGCCTCCGCGACTGGTGAACGCGCATATGATATCTACTCCCTGCTCTTGAAGGAACGCATCGTTTTTGTTGGTTCGGCCATCAATGACCAGGTTGCCAATGTAGTTGTGGCTCAGTTGCTTTACCTAAGCCAGGTTGACCCTGAAAAATCCATCCAGATGTACATCAACTCTCCGGGTGGTTCCATCTACGCGGGCTTGGCCATCCTGGACACCATGCAGATGATACCCAACAAAATTAGCACGGTTGCGGTCGGCGTGACGGCGAGTTTCGGAACAGTGCTGCTTGCTGGCGGCACCAAGGGTCAGCGCTATGCTTTACCCCATGCCACCATCCATCTGCACCAGCCACTCGGCGGTACAGAAGGCCAGGCCTCCGACATCGAGATTATGGCCAAGGAAATCCTGCGCCTGAAGACACGCTTGAACGAGTTCTTCGCTGATGTTACCGGTCAACCCATCGACATTATCAAACGGGATACTGACCGCGATTTCTACATGGATGCCGAACAGGCTGTCGCTTATGGTTTGGTGGACAAGGTCCTCCAACCGCCAAAGAAGTAGCTCGCTGTCTAGCTAAAACATGATCCTCGACCGGTTCCCACAACTCAAAGGTCTCATCCTGGATATGGATGGCGTCCTCTGGCATGATAACGAACCGATCGGGGATCTTGCTAAAATATTTGCAGATATCACTGAACTTGGGCTAAAGGTTGTGCTGGCAACGAATAATGCCACCAAGCTGCCCGAAGACTACGCCTTAAAATTGAGCAAATTTCACGTCGATTTTCCCAGGGAGCACATTCTCTCCTCTTCCGAAACAACCGCCATTTACCTCGCGAACACGCTTCAACCTGGTAGCCGTGTATACGTGGTCGGGTCCTCATCCCTCAGCGCCGTCCTCAAGAAGTCGGGGTTCGAACTGGCCAATGTGGAAGAATTTAAGCACGCAGACGCGGTTGTTGTCGGTCTGGACACCCATATTACCCATGAGAAAATCGCCAATGCCGCGCTGCTGATTAGAGCCGGGGCCAGGTTTGTGGCCACCAATACCGATGCCACCTACCCTACCCCCCAGGGCCTATATCCTGGCGCTGGCGTGATGGTGGCGGCGGTGCAAACTGCCTCTGGGCAGGTCCCAGAAGTGATTGGCAAACCCTTTACGGCAATGTACAAGGAAGCTCTCCTTCGACTGGGAACGATTAATAGCGAAACCATGGGCGTCGGAGACCGGCTGGAAACTGACATCGCGGGTGCTCAAAACGCGGGCTGCCTGGCCGGGGCTGTCCTGACGGGTGTCTGCACCGAGCTTGAAGCCCAGACCTGGGCACCCACCCCTGACCTCATCGCGCGCGACCTGGACACGCTCATCAATGGCTAAACAAACAGTTTATGACCTTAACAAGGACGCCTTGAACGACACGCTAAAGTCGCTCGGGCAACCCGCGTTCCGGACCACTCAAATTTTGGACGGTCTTTATTCCAAGCTTTACCAGGATTTTAACCACTTCGCCAATATTCCCTCCAGTCTGCGGGCGTCTTTGGCAGAGATGTTTGTCATCGACCCGCTGCATGTGGAAGACACGATTGTTTCCAAGGACCGGCTCACCGAAAAAGTGCTCTTCACGCTCGGGGATGGCCTGCAGGTTGAATCCGTCCTGATGCGTTACAGTGAGCGCAATTCCTTGTGCATTTCCACGCAGGTGGGCTGCCCAATGGGATGTGTCTTCTGCGCCACTGGCCAGATGGGTTACATGCGAAACCTCTCGCCAGGCGAAATCGTCGGCCAGGTTATCTGGGCCATGCGAAAATTACGTGCCGAAGACAGCACGCTCACCAATGTGGTCTACATGGGCATGGGTGAGCCTTTCCTGAACTTTGAAGGCACGTTGGCCTCCATTGCCAACCTGACAAATCCCGATATGTTGAATTTTGGTTCACGCCGGATTACCGTCAGCACAGTTGGCATCATTCCCAAAATCGCGATGTTCGCGCGCGAACATCCCCAGGTGAACCTGGCCATTAGCTTGCATTCGCCTGAAGACCTCCTGCGTTCTGAGCTAGTGCCAGCCAACCGGATTTACCCGCTCAAATCGCTCATCCAGGCCAGCCGCGATTACGTTGAACGAACCCATCGCCGCATTACCTTTGAATATGCCCTAATCCAGGACGTCAACGACTCTCCTGAACTTGCCCTAAAACTTGCTGGTCTCCTGACCGGCATGCTGTGCCATGTGAACCTGATTGCGCTCAATCCAAGCAAGGAATATGCCGTTCAGGGGTCTTCCAAAGACCGGGTGCTCACGTTCCAGAGCGTGCTTGAAGAACATGGCATTCCAGTGACGGTCCGATTGCGACGCGGGATTGAAATCCATGCCGGCTGCGGTCAGCTTGCCCGGTCGCGCCAACCCGAATGATATAATTTCAACCCATGAGTGACCTATTCAAAAAATGGCGTGAAAGCCTTACTAAAACGCGTGATGTTACCTTTGGCAAAGTGGCCAGCTTTTTTGGTGCCACCGAAATCAAACCAGAAAGTTGGGACCAGCTCGAGGAACTGCTCATCCAGGCCGATATCGGCCCTGAAACCACCCTCGCCCTGATTGACAAATGCCAGGTCCAAGTGGAGCGCTTGGGCTACACCAGGACTGAACAGCTCTACGACCTGCTAAAGACTGAAATGCGCGGGCTGCTTGACCAACCGCTCGAACCTGATTTGACCCATCATCCAACCGTTATCATGGTTGCTGGTGTCAATGGCTCTGGGAAAACCACGTCCATTGCCAAATTGGCCGCCCGCTACAAAAAAATGGGCAAAAACGTGCTCCTGGTCGCGGCGGATACCTACCGGGCCGCGGCGATTGACCAGCTGGAAGTCTGGGCCAACCGTGTGGACGTGCCCATCATCACCTCCCAACAGAACAGTGATCCGGGTGCGATTACCTACGACGGGATTAAATCCGGAATTTCGCGGGGAATGGATGTGGTCCTGGTTGACACAGCCGGCCGCCTGCACACCCGTTACAACCTGATGGAAGAAATCAAAAAGGTCTACCGGGTCGCGGACAAGGCCCTGCCTGGTGCCCCCCACCATTCCTGGATTGTCCTCGACACGACCACCGGCCAAAACGCCCTGCAGCAAGCCCAGGCGTTTGGCAAAGCGGTCAAATTGACCGGGGCCATCCTGGCCAAATTGGATAGCTCAGCTAAGGGCGGCATGGCATTCGCCATCAAGCGCCAGCTCGGTTTGCCTGTGCTCTACGCCGGCCTTGGTGAAAAATTGGACGATCTGCAACTTTTCGATCGCGATTCGTTTGTTGAGGGCATCTTCGCCCGCTAATTTCCTGGAGGAAACATCATGTCTGACTTATCTGACCGCGTGATATCGCTTTCCGCTCAATGTCGGGAGCTCCAGGAGCATCTTTGACCTGCCCTATAAGAAAAGCCAGCTGCAGGAATTACAAAAGCACTCACAGGAAGATGGCTTTTGGGACACGCCAGACCAGGCCCAAAAGGTAATGAAAAGCATCTCCTCCCTCGAGAATACCCTCGAGGAGTGGGAAAACATCAGCACCAACATCTCCGGGCTCGGTAGCCTGGTTGAGCTCGATGACGGCTCTCTGACCGAGGAGATTATCAGCCAGGTAGACCACTGGGAAGCGCTCCTGGCCAGGAAAGAGACTGAAATGTTACTTTCCGGGCCATATGATCATGGAAACGCCTTGCTCGCCATCCACTCCGGCGCGGGTGGTACGGACTCCCAGGATTGGGCCGCCATGCTTGAGCGCATGTACCTGAGATGGGCTGAACGGAAAGGGTACAAAACCGAGATTTTGGACCGAACACTGGGGGAAGAAGCTGGCATCAAATCAGTGACAATATACCTGCAAGGCGAGCTGGCCTACGGCTACACCCACTGTGAAAAAGGCGTGCATCGTCTCGTCCGGCTCTCACCATTTGACGCGGCGCACCGCCGGCACACCTCGTTCGCCCTGGTGGAAGTCCTGCCGGATATCGAGGACAACACCGAGGTGATTATCCGGCCGGAAGATATCGAAATTGAAGTCTACAAGTCCTCCGGCGCTGGTGGGCAAAACGTTCAAAAGAACATGACTGCTGTTCGCATCATTCACCTGCCGACCGGTATGGTAGTCACCTGCCAGAATGAGCGGTCTCAAACCCAAAACCGCGAAAGCGCTCTAAAGGTCTTAAGGGCAAGGTTGTTTGAACTGCAACAACAGGCCCGGCAGGAAGAAGTCTTGGAGTTAAAAGGCGAATTTAAGAAAGTGGAATGGGGCAGTCAAATTCGTTCTTACGTGTTGCACCCCTACCAGATGGTAAAAGATCACCGTACCGAATACGAGACTGGGAATACCCAGGCTGTACTGGACGGTGATCTCGATGGTTTTATAGAAGCTTATCTCAAGTTCAGACGCTAATCCAAAGTCTTGGCCAGCTGGATAACTGCGGGGTCGAGTTGTTTGGTTTTTCCCGCGATTTCTTCAAGCGGCGTGGTTAACACCTGGTTGCCTTTGATGCCCACCAGAACGCCATATTCCTCGCGTTCAATCGCTTCAACGGCTCCCAACCCAAACTTGCTGGCCAAAATGCGGTCGTAAGCGCTGGGTGTGCCACCCCGCTGGACATGCCCAAGAATGGTTGACCGGATGCTAAAGCCCAAGCGTTCCTTATTGGCGTAGAAGTACTCGGTCAGCTTCGCGGCGTTGTATTCCGCGCCTTCTGCAGCCACAATCAGGGCATGGGACTTCCCGTGTTCATATGCCGCCCGCAGCGTAACCGCCAATTCTTCGGGGTCTGTTTTGACTTCGGGTAAAGTAATCGCTTCCGCGCCGCCAGCGATGCCGGACATAAGCGCGATATAACCGCACTTACGCCCCATCACCTCGATGATGAAAGCCCGCTGATGCGAGGAGGCTGTCACCTTGAGACGGTCGATGGCTTCCAGGGCGATATTCAGCGCGGTGTCCACCCCGATGGTGATATCGGAACCGACCAGGTCATTGTCGATGGTGGAGGCGATGCCAACCACGGGGAACCCCATCTTGTTCAGCTCATAACTGCCCGTTTGCGAGCCATTCCCACCAATAACCACCAGCGCTTCAATTCCTTTTTGGTTAAGATTGCGCAGGGCAAGCTCCCGTCCGTCCACGGTTTTAAATTCCTCACAACGGGCACTGCCCAGCAAGGTCCCGCCACGTTGAATCACCCCGCCCACATCTCGGGTCGTCAGCTGCTCAATCGTTCCAGAGATAAGACCCTTGAATCCACTGTAAACACCGTAGGTCACCCACCCCCTAGAAAGACCACACCGAACTACAGAACGAATGGCCGCGTTCATCCCTGGCGCGTCCCCGCCGCTGGTCAAGACCGCAATTCTTTTTGCCATGTTTTCACCTCAGAAGATACCAATGTTTGATTGTGTAATTATAATTCAACAAATTGTTTAGAAACGCGAGGTTTCATGGCTACCGATATTCTTGTTTCCATTGTGAGTGGTGACCTTTTCTGCCGAAATTGGATGTCACTTTTACTGGTCCGCGATTGGCGTACAAGGTTGGCATCAGAAATTGACCTCGAAACACAGGTCGTTCACATCTTTGGAAGCCCCACACAAAGGGTTGATTGCCTGCTCGTGGATGTGGATGACTTTTTTGAGTCTGCTGCCGGCTCCGCGATTATCAAAGACATGCTACACAAATATCCTGAATTGAGGGTGATGTTTGTGGGAACTGAAATTGAAAGCAGGCTCTTTGAAAGGTATGAACCCAGTCGAATCGCCGGCTACCTAAAGAAAGATGAAATTGGCACTTCCCTTGGCTGGGCAATCACCTTTGCCTATGAAAACCATACTATTTTCACGCCTGAAGCATTTGAGACCGCCAGCAGGCTTGGCTTTGAAATCCCACAAAACAAGTTAATTATGCAAACGAGGACCCTTCCCGGCCTGACCGGCCATCAGGGCGAGATTGCCCGTTTGGCGATTATTTTCTCTTTGGGCAGAAGGGACCTCGCGGATGAATTGAAAATTTCTGACCAATGGAGCTACGGGATCGTCAGCGAGCTTTACACCCGGCTTGGCCTGGACGCCCTCTTCGATGGCAGCTACGACCCCTTCCAATACTTGCAGGACGACCCCATAATCCGGGCGCATTTACAGGAAATTATTAGCGAGTTGGGCAACAATAAGAAGGCCCGGGATCTGGAAACCCTGGCTTTCCACCTGATTACCATGCCTGTCATCGAGGAGTGACCTGTCTGCCATGGTTAAGCAATCAGGCGCCCCCCATGCCATGGTCAATCGCACCATAATTTGATTTTGTCAAGCTGTTATAATGTGGCTACGCGCAATGATAGGTTTTAACACACACGATTCCCTACGAGAATTTGACGCAGTCCGCTTTTTGTTCCGCTTCAGCCCAAATTTGATAGGTTTCGATAGGCCTGGTCTGTAAAATAGAAACAAGAAAGGTATACCTTTATGAACAAAGTCTATATTTCAGGCATTGGACAGACTCCTGTACAAGAAAAGTGGGATAAATCGCTCAAAGAACTGGCTGGGGATGCTGGTTTGCTCGCGCTCAACGACGCGGGAATCGGCTACCCTGACGCGCTTTTTGTTGGCAACATGATGTCTGCCACTGCCAATCAGCAGCTACAACTGGGCGCGCTCCTGGCGGATTGGCTTGGCTTTCATCACAAGCCTGCATTGCACGTGGAATCCGCGTGTAGCTCCGGTTCCAGCGCTTTCAGGGCGGCACTCATGGCCATTGCTTCCGGCGAAATTACCTCCGCACTTGTCATCGGCGTTGAGAAAATGACTGATTCCCCCTCCGCGGAAATTACTTCCAGCCTCGCAACCGCCGCGGACGCCGACCTGGAATGGGATATGGGCGTCTCATTTGTAGCCCTGAACGCGCTCATCATGCGTCGCTACATGTTTGAATATGGTTGGAAACACGAAGATTTCGCGGATTTCTCCCTCAACGCGCATGCCAACGCCGTGCACAACCCCTACGCCCGTTTTCAAAAGGCAATTTCGCGGGACGCGTTTCTACAGGCCGGTATGATTTGTGACCCCATTAACCTGATGGACGCCTCCCCGGTGGGCGATGGTGCCGCCGCCGTGGTGCTCACGTCCAGGCCGACCAGGTCCGACCGTAAGCATGTTTACGTTGCGGCTTCCAGCTCGATGACAGACACCATCAGCATCCAAAACCGGAAGTCTGCCTCTCACCTTTTAGCCGCGGAGGAGTCTGCCAAAAAGGCCTTTGCCCAGGCCGGCGTGCAGCCCAAGGATATCGGCGTTTTTGAATATCACGACGCATTCTCAATCATGGCCGCGCTTTCTCTGGAAGCAGCTGGCTTCTGTGAACCAGGCCAGGCCCCCCACCTCGCAAAGGAAGGTAAGATCCGCTTTGATTCCGATATTCCAGTGGCAACCATGGGGGGACTAAAGGCGCGGGGGCATCCGGTCGGGGCCACCGGCATCTACCAGATTCTCGAGGTTACCCAGCAATTGTGGGGGCTGGCTGGCCCGACCCAGGTGAAACGCACCAAATTTGGCATGACCCAAAACATTGGCGGCTCTGGCTCAAATATCACCACGCACATCCTCAAAAGCGAATGATAGAATTAGGATACTGACGGGAGTTCCGTCAATATCGCGCAAGCTTAGGAGATCCAGCAAATGGAACTACATGTCTCACGTACGTGCCGGGATTTATACCAGTTTGACCAACTCCTTTACGCAACAGATGGCAATATCATCTTTGCCAATTTCCAGGCGGCAAGGCAATTCGCCGCCAAAATAAACGCTAAAAAACAAGCCACCGCGGGTTCCACCAATTACTTTAGCGCTGGCAACCTGAACGCGCTTGGCCTCATCGAGGAAATCTTCCACTTGGTTTTTGACGCGTATTACCAGGAATATGGCAAGCCGATTCAACACCGCCTCTACAAGGAACTTGAATCCCGCCTTGGTAAAGAACAGCTTGAGGGTGTGCTGGCATCCTACACGGAGGCTTTTCCTCCTGTATCAGTTTATGCCGGCAAGGAATCAGCCGTGGCGTATCTTGAAGGCAGCACAGAAGGCGAACCCAACCGGGAGCTTGTTTTGGAAGAAATGGTCCTTACCTGGCTGACAAATTCCAATCCCGCGGCAGAAAAAATGTCGGAATTGTTCACGGACTCGGATCTGCGCAAAAAGACCGCTTACCTGAAGGTCATCGACGGCGTCCAAATCTTTTTCAAGCTTCAACCCGCCTTCGGCCCTGAAAACCAGGACCTGATTAGCATGCTTCGCTCCCCGGCGTTAATGGTTCCCGACTCACTCAGTGGCCAGTTAATCTATATCCGTGAACACTGGTCCACCCTTTTGGGCCAATTGCTCTATCGCCTGCTCGGCAGCCTGGATTTCATCCGCGAAGAAGAAAAAATGACTTTCCTTGGCCCTGGGCCAGCGCTAGTTCCGGATTACATGGACAAATCCATGTGGAAAGATGGCGAACTATCCGCGGAAGAACGCTATAGCCCCGATAGTGATTGGATGCCAAGAGTGGTCATGCTCGCCAAAAACAGCTATGTCTGGTTGAACCAATTGAGCCGGGAATACCAACGGCCCATTGACCGGTTGGACCAAATTCCGGACGAAACCCTGGACCAACTCCGCCAATGGGGTTTTTCAGGCTTGTGGCTCATTGGGCTTTGGGAACGCAGCGACGCTTCCCGCCGCATCAAGCAAATGTGCGGAAACCCTGATGCGGTTTCCTCAGCGTATTCACTCGCCCGCTACCAGATTGCCAGCCGGCTGGGTGGCGAGGAAGCCTACCGCAACCTCGCCCAACGCTGTGCCGCCAGGGGTATCCGGCTTGCCAGCGACATGGTTCCCAACCACATGGGCATCGACTCGGATTGGGTGTACGACCATCCGGAATGGTTTGTTTCCGTGGACCAAAGCCCCTTCCCCAGCTATAGCTTCAACGGGCCGGACCTCTCCCAAAATCCCCAGATTTCAATTAACCTGGAAGACCATTATTATTCCCGCTCAGACGCCGCGGTCGTGTTCAAACGCTATGACCACCGCGATGGCAACACCCGCTTCATTTATCACGGCAACGACGGCACGAGCATGCCTTGGAACGATACTGCGCAGCTTAACTATCTGAATCCAGAAGTCCGTGAAGCGGTCATCCAAACCATTCTTGAGGTCGCGCGCAAATTCCCCATCATCCGCTTCGACGCGGCCATGACCCTAACCAAGAAACACTACCAGCGCCTATGGTTCCCCCAGCCCGGAAGCGGCGGGGACATCCCCACTCGGGCCGACTTTGCGCTAACCAGGGAGGCTTTCGATAAAGCCATGCCAGAGGAGTTCTGGCGCGAGGTGGTGGAGCGTGTGGCGCGCGAAGTACCGGATACCTTGCTACTGGCTGAGGCGTTTTGGCTGATGGAAGGCTATTTTGTGCGCACCCTGGGCATGCATCGTGTCTATAACAGTGCCTTTATGCACATGCTGCGTAATGAGGATAACGAAAAATACCGCCAGCTCATTAAAAACACCTTGGTTTATGACCCGCAAATCCTCAAGCGTTACGTCAATTTCATGAACAACCCAGATGAAAAAACAGCGGTGGAACAGTTTGGCAAGGGAGATAAATACTTTGGCATCTGCACTGTCATGGCCACACTTCCCGGCTTGCCCATGTTCGGTCACGGGCAGGTGGAGGGTTATTCTGAAAAATATGGCATGGAATACTACCGGCCGTATTGGGATGAAACACCCGACCAAAATCTCATTCACCGCCATCAATCAGAAATTTTCCCGCTGCTTCACCGTCGTAAAAATTTCGCGAACGTTGAAAGCTTCATGCTTTACGACTTCGTGAATAACGGCAGTGTTGATGAAAATGTCTACGCCTATTCGAATTACCAGGACGGGCAGGCCAGTCTCGTGGTTTATAACAACCGCTTCAGCTCCACATCCGGCTGGATTCGGACTTCCGCGCCTTTCCTGGTGAAAACCGGTGAGAGTTCCCATCTTGAAACCCGTGACCTTGCAGACGCGCTTGGCTTGGTTGGCGGAGCCACAGACTTCGTCATCTTCAGGGACGCGCAAAGCAAGTTGAATTACATCCGCTCGGTACAGGAAATCCGAGAACGCGGCATGTTCTTCTCGTTGAATGCTTATAACAGCCAGGTGCTCATGGACTTCAATATCGTCAGAGGACCTGAATACGAAGCCCTCAACCATTACCTCAATGGGCGGGGTGTTTATGACCTGAACGCTGTCAAACGCGAACTTTTGCTTGCGCCGGTAATCTATCCCCTGCGCAAGCTGTTGGCCCAGGAAAACCTGGAAGCGTTACTGACCCCCAAAGCAAAGGTTGAACAGCCGATTGAGACACCTTCCGCGTTGGAACAGAGCCTGGCCCTTCTGCGCCAAGCCGGCTCAGAAGCGCAACGGCTCCTGAACTTGCTAAATCTCAGCCTCGATGTGGCAGGCAGAGACGCGGCGAACCTGGTGGAGGAAATCAACAACCTCGAAGCCCTTGGCCGTAAGCTCGGTCTGGCTTCATCTCCGTCGACCGCAACCTTGGGGGAATCGCTCGACGCGGTGGAAAAAGCAGACCCCCGAAAGAGATTTGTCCTGCTCATTTGGGCTTTGCTCTCCAACCTCGTCGGTCCCAATACCCAGCCTGAAGCAGTGAAAGCCAACCGGCAACTTTTGGACGAAGTTGCCATTGGCAATCTGGTTGAGTCGACGCTCAAAACGCTAGGTTACAGTGATTTTGAAGCCTACAAACAATCCCAGGTCATCAAATGGATGATGGTCAACCTGGATTGGATTTTCGACTCAGCTCCAAAATCCGCTGGGGTACTGGTGCAGGAATGGCTTAAGGATCCCGCTTTCCAGGACTACCTGGACGTAAATACCAGCAACAACATTCGCTGGTTCAGTAAAGAGAAATTTGAAGAAATGCAGGTTTACGAACAGGCCGGCACGCTGTTGTTATTAAGTGCCCAACCACAAAGCGTGGAAGCCCGGACTGGACTCATTGAGAAGGTTTTCCTGACCCGTGGAGTCTTTAAAAATCTTGAAAAAGCCTACCTGGCCTCAGATTACCAACTCGACAAGCTGTTAAGCAACCTGGTTTAGGCCAGTTTTTCTTCTCTGGTTCGCATCAAGGTCTGAGAGAAAACCACATCCCCTCTCAGACCTGTTTTTTTGCTTTTTACCTGGCGGAGCAAATCCAAAATTGCAGGGCTGATGTCCAATCCGGTCGCGGATTGGGCTAACCAAACCGCGTTGGCCGCGTAAGCGATGTTGTTCTGCGGCTCAATCCGATGAAATTCATCAAAGTAGAAACCGCACGACGTGAACATCCTTTGGCGTTCATATTGCGCGTGTAAGAGTGTTTCCACGCGCCGTATTTGCCCCGGCTGCCAACTCCCGTTGGCGAGCTCCAGGCAGAGCGCTTCCGTCGTCATTTTCCCGGTTAACACATCAATATAGCGGTGACGCAGCTCCCAGGGGTCGGGGAATAACGTGGAGGTCACATCCAGGAAGATCTGGTCAACCCATTCCGCGATTTGGTTGAATGCCAGGCGCAAGGGCTTTTTCCAATCCGCCCCCGGCGCGCAACCACACTCATCCTCCCAACGTGTCACCCCATGCAAACACGACCAGGAGGTGCGTTCATTTAAGCTTGCAGTATGCGGAATGTCGTGCTCCTTGATCCATCGGCCTGGATAAGTCCAATCCACGCCGTATTTGGCTGCTCCTTCCGTGAGCAAATAGGTCAGGAAGTAGTCGCGGAAATGTTGATGGTGCCCATACAGTTCACCATCACTCGCCATGGTCGTCAGACGGTCCGGGTTATGGTTGTGCGTCCGGACGATTTCAGCGAGGAACGCGTCTCCATTGCGGGTGGCTTCCGGGATGAAGCTGATGCGGGTGCTTAATTCGCGGTCGTACGTGAACGCTATGATGGGTTCATGGTTTTCTCCCAAATCCACGCGATACGGACCAAGTTCATCCTGCGAGGCAGTTACCTGCCATGGAGCAAGAATGGTGAATTTGATCCCCTGGTCAGAAAGGACCTGCAATGTCTTGTTATCCACCGCGGTCTCTGGCAGCCAAAATCCTTCCGGGGTGTGGCCAAAGCGGAAAATGAAGTCGCCAATCCCCCATCGGATTTGCGTGACTTTGTCCTGGTAGGTCGCCAGCGGCAAAATAACGTGGTTGAATCCTTGTGCCATGCCGTTGCCAGTGCCATAGCGCTCAAAATTAGCTTTTTCCTGCTCAATAATCATACTTGTGACATCAGGCGCGAATTCGGCCATCCAGCGAAAAAGCGTTGGGCCAACATTGAAACTGATGCGGCCAAAGTTTCCAGCCCGGGCATTTGGCGCGTAACACTCGTTCAGGATGCGCTCATTCCAGTTATGGAAAGGTTCGGCGCCAATTTCATCGGGGATATAGTTTGAAATGGGGTCTTCACGTGGGGGTTGATAAAAATGTCCGTGGATGCAAAGGTTCATGGTCTCTCGATTAGGTTAGTTTATAAGATAGTCCAGCTTCTTATGGAATCGGGCTGGGTTGATGCCAAATTTACGGGGAATGCTGTCCAGGTCACAGACATGGTCTTCAGCAAGGTAATCCATCCAAAAGACAGATGTCGGAAAACCCTTCACCATTGATTCGAGGAGCTGGGTCAGCCAATTGAGCTGGGCAGGATTGAATTCCACGAATTTCCGTTTTTTGCCTGTTACTGCCATGATTTCCTGCAGAATCTCAAGGAAACTCAAATGTTCCGGTCCACCAATTTCAACCACCTGGTTCACCATTTCCGGCATTTCCAGGACCCAAATCATGCACGTTACCAGGTCGCCTATCCACAATGGCTGGAACAAGGTGCTGCCTTTCCCAGGGATGAGCACAATGCCAGGCGAAATCCGGATTAGCCGCGCCAGGTTCTGCGTGAAATTGTCGCCCTTTCCAAAGATCAGGCTGGTCCGAAAAATGGTGTACGGAATGCCGGAATTACGAATTACATGCTCAGCGATACCCTTGGCCTGCATCAGCCGATAAGCGGAAGCGCGGTCAGCGCGGAGGTAGCTGAGGTAAACAAAGCGTTGGATGTGCGCCTCCCTGGCTGCCTGCGTGAGTGTTTCAATACCCACCACTTCCAGCTCTTCCAGCTGGGCCTGAGCTCCGTAACGCTCCACCCCTGCCAAGTGGTAGATGGTATCCACACCTTGCATGGCAGCCCGTATGCCGCGAACATCCTTCAACGAACTGATGGCCAAATTGACGTCAAAACCTTTGGGAATGGTGCCCTGTCCAACATTAGGGTTGAGTAGTAACCGGTAAGGTTTGCCTTCTGCCTGGAGCTGCTTAACCAACTCGCCGCCGATAAAACCGGTGCCACCTGTGACCAAAATCATGCTGTGATTATATCAGGAATATGTTGTGTTTTGGCATATTACTTGCACTATAGATAAAGTGATATTTAAAGGATTGATGGGTAGACAAAATGGATAAACGACTTGGATTTCACTACTTTCAAGATTTGAACCATTACCAAAACCGGGACCTGGCCTTATGGCTGCCTGAGCTAAAGTCGCTCGACGCGGGTTGGCTTGTGCTCAAAAGCGGTGTCTCCCAGGCCATACCCGAGGATTTCATCTCAGGTCTTGTCGAGGCCGGCATCCATCCTGTTATTCATTTTGATTTGCAGGTTAATGGCACCACGCGTCCCGAAGACCTGCGCCTCCTGCTGACCGAATACGCGAAGTGGGGCGCAAAGCATGCCATCTTCTTCAAGAGCCCAAACACGAAGTCGGCCTGGCTCGAAGGCACTTGGTCACAAGGTGACCTGGTGGAGCGCTTCCTCGATCGTTATCTGCCCTTCATCCGCCTCGCGGAGCAGTGCGGGATGACGCCAGTCTTCCCCCCACTCCAACCCGGCGGTGATTATTGGGACCTTTCCTTCCTGAAAAAACTGCTTCAGCTGGTTCAACAGCGCAAATCCCTGGATTTTGAATCCAACCTGCACATGGCCATCAGTGCCCAGACCTTTGGAAAGCCCCTGACTTGGGGCACCGGGGGGACCGCCAAGTGGAAGTCTCCCCGGCCTTACAGCAAGACTGAAATCGGTGAAGAAGACCATGTTGGTTTCAATACCTGGCAGTGGTACGCGGATATCGTGAAAAGTATATTGAACATCGCGCCGAAAATTCTCTTGTTCTTTTTTGGCGCGTCTGATATTTCCTCCAATACGTTGGACCCCACCCTGAGCTTTGAAACCCTCGTTGGGCTCATCCAGGATGCCTCTGGCAAAGGAGAGCAACAAGTCACGCTCCCGGAAAACGTCCTTGGCTGCATGTTCTGGCTTCTCAGCTCCGAACCCAGCGACCCGCTGGAGAAAACCGCCTGGTACGATACATCTGGCAAGCCCAAAAGTGTTTCTGTCTCAACCTACAAGGATAGGCTTGGGCAAACGCGCAAACAGGCCGTGGAATTTTCTGTCGCCGATAGGGTCGCGGAATGGATGTACCCGATTGACCATTACCTGCTCTTGCCCTCATACGATTGGGGCGTACCCGAAAACACGATTGATCGAATTCGCCCCATCATCCGGGAATCACGTCCCACCATCGGGTTCTCACTTTTTGAAGCAATGAATGCCAGGAAGGTGACCATCTGGAACGAAAACTCAGTCTTTTCTGAAAATGACATCCAGATGCTGCGCGAAGCCGGCTGCCTGGTGGACGAACAGGTCATCAGCAGCATTAACGCAGCAGTATAGTTTTTTTTAAGGAGAAAAAATGAGCCCATCATCCTCTTACACCATGAAGACCCCCATCGCCTCCGCGCTTCCCAAAATCGTTGTGCTTGGGATGGGTGGTGGTGGTTCCAACGCCATCAACCGCATGATTGAATCCGGCATGCAAGGTGTCACATTCGTCGCGGCCAATACCGATTCGCAAGCCCTCGCCACAAACCTGGCGCCAAACAAAATCCAGCTGGGTCCCAAAGCGACCCGGGGGCTGGGTGCCGGCGGCTTGCCAACCGTTGGCGAATCTGCTGCCGAGGAGAGCTCCAAGGATCTCGCCTCAGTCCTCGAAGGAGCGGAGATGGTCTTCCTCACCGCGGGCATGGGCGGTGGCACAGGCACCGGCTCAATCCCGATTGCGGCCAAAATCGCGAAGGCCCAGGGCGCTGTAACCGTTGCTGTTGTGACCAGGCCATTCTCCTTTGAGCTAGGTCGCCGTCAGCGCAACGCCGATGAGGGCATCGCCAAGCTTGCCGAATTCACCGACACCCTCATCGTCATCCCCAATGACAAGCTCATCGAGGTTGCCCCGCGTGATTTGCCGCTTGAAATGGCCTTCACGCTCGCGGATGACGTCCTGCGCCAGGGAGTCCAGGGCATCTCTGAACTCATCACGGAAACCGGTTTGATTAATGTGGACTTCTCCCATATCAAACGCGTTATGCAGCAAGGTGGAGGAGCACTGCTCACTATTGGTACCGGCTCTGGTCCCAACAAAATCCAGGAAGCCATCAGCAAGGCCTTGCACCATCCGTTGCTGGATGACATCGACCTCTTCTCCGCGACATCCATGATCGCTAACTTTACCGGGAGTGAGAACATGTCCTTCCGTGACGTCACTGACGCGCTGCAAACCTTGCAGGAAGCGTCTGGTTTCCACGCGGATATCGTGCCAGGCATTATCACGGACCAGCGTATGGAAGATCGCGTCCAATTGATACTCATCGTTACGGGTATTGGCAATAAGAAAAATACCCCCAAGGCGGAAGTCGGCTCCGTGCGTGTTTCTGAAGAAAAAGCCTCCATGTACCAGGCCCAAAGCAAGCCGGCCATGCAACAACCGACCACGCCCCAGACTGAAATCGGGATTAACACTTACACCTCGCAGGTGGATAACGCCAATAACCTGGATGTCCCAGCATTCCTGCGTCGCAGAGCAAACTTCAAAAAGTAGGTGATAGCATGAAATCTGACGCGCTTCAAAAAGCTTGCCTGGCTGCCACGCAGAGAAATCCTAAACTCTCGGGTAAAAAACCGGTTGTGACCGAGCAATCTGAAAATCGCTTTTTGCTGGTCTTTAGTCTCTCTGAGATCCTTCCAGGTGAGAAAAGATTGGAACAGAAAGTCCGCGTCGTAACGGATGCGGACGGCCATATTATAAAGATGTCATCTTCACGGTAAACAACGGACTGGGAAAAAGGAAAGGCTAACACTAATGGAAATCGCGGGAATAAAGCTTTCCTTTGAAACGCAAAGAATCAGACGCGCGTCAGTCTCCGCGCCAGTTAGTGACATTTTGCTAAACGCGTCAAAGACTGAGTCGCTGAGCTTCCAACCAACCATTAAGGTTGATGTCTCCCCTCTCAAGCAATTGCAGCTGACCGGTTTGACCATTCCAAACAAGGTGACGGTGAAGGATTTCCAAAAGTCCCAGGTGGTGATGCTTTTCCTAACCTCTTTCATGGGCCTCCTCATTGGCCTGGCGATTTCCTTCCTGCTGTAGTTAAACACGCCAAATCAATCAAGACCACGGTAAACAGCCGTGGTCTTTTGTTTATAAAGCGCCCATGTTTACCCAATATGGTCAGGCTATTCTACAAAAATTACTTTTCTCATTTTCTTATCTCGAACTCCGTACAAAAAGAATGCTTTGAGAAGGACGCAACGCATTCGCCCCCTTTTCGACATCCCATTCCCCTAAATAAACTCATCTGTATTATGTGGCTACGCGCAGTTATGGCGAATATAGAACCTTCACAGTTAACCAAATAAAACCCCGCCATTATCGACGTTTCCTAACCTTCTGGCAACAACATCCACATATCCCTATCCGCTTTCTTTCCTCGCTTAAGAATTAGCGAAAAGGCTAGCAACCAATCGAGCTTCTTTATCCGTCCCCCATGCCAAATTCCTTCAAAACCTCAGGCAATGGTTATTCATTTCGAATTCACCCCGTGAGGCCACCTCATTTTTCATGTATAATCTCCACATATTATTTCGAAGAGGATTGAATGGGTTCACCAAAGCATAGCGCCGCCGATTATTGGCAAAATCTTAAAATCACATCAGATGACCTCCAAAAATTAACCAGCTTCCTGTTTGAAAAAGAGGAACCATACACACTCGATGGGCTCGTCCAAGTCCTCGTCGCCCATCGCATGGAAACCCTCGCCCTGGAAGCGGAATTGCAAGCTGAAGAAGCAGGTCAGCTCTACTATCCCCGGAACACTTACCCGGTTGGAGCGAAACTAATCTTTCCGGAGCTGGATTGGAAAACCGGTGTGGTTACCGCTGAACGGGCTGGCAACAACCCCGACCTGGGCAGCTTCACGGTCAGCAGTGTGCTCATTGATGGCCAACAGCAGGACTTTGCCACAAACCTGGAAAGCCACCCCCTCAACGAATCAAATTACCAGCAGCTGGGTGCCGACAAACAGGACGCGGAGACCATCCTCCAGGTTTATGGCCCGGAAATCAAAGCCCGTCTAAAAAGCGCGCTCTCAAACCAAAAAGAACTCATCCGCATTGGCTACACATGGTTCCCCAAGTCCTTACTCATGGATATTGGCAAAGGCGAACTCAACCTGGCTGAGGCCATCCTCGACGGCCAGGCCGGCGGCCCCATGCCAATTGGAGAACTTCTCTCCCAGCTGGAAATCGTTACGGACGATGAAAACAAAAAACTCGCTGAATTTTCATTGAACTACGCCTTGCAGGAAGATCCGCGCTTCGATGAAGTTGGCACCAGTGGCCAATTCTCCTGGTTCCTCAAGCGCCTTGAGCCAGCATCGGTCCTGGATGTGCCAGCCTACCTGAGGCTGAGCGTTTCCCCAGCTCCCCTGGATGGTTTTTCCGAGGAGGCCAAAAAAATATTCTCCAGTTTGGATGACGAACAAGCTTTCGATGAAACGGATTTTGATGAAGCCAAACGCGCGAACCGCGCGAGCGTCGTGCTCACCTATCCCCATTGGCGCACAGGCAGTCTGCCAATCACCCCGTCTACGTTCCAGGTTTTCCCCTCGGCCCTCGAAACCAGCCATGTTCGCATTGTTTTCAAGGATGAGCAAACCGGGGTGCGAATTCCTGCCTGGGTGGTACGCCAAGGGAAATATGTCATCGGTCTCAAGGATTGGTACGAAGACCAGAATCTTATCCCTGGCAGTATCGTTGAAATCGGTGCCACCAGCGAAGCAGATGTCATCACCATCAAACCAGAAAAAAAGCGCTCCAACAAGGAATGGATTAAAACCGTGCTTGTCGGCGCGGATGGCGGTATCGTCTTCGCGCTGCTCCGGCAATCCATCTCAGCCGGTTTTAACGAACGCATGGCCATCGCCATCCCGGATGTTGCAGGGCTTGATGAAGTTTGGAAGCAGCGGGAAGGCAAGAACATCAATCTGAAGACCGACTTAATCCGCATGATGAATGAACTTTCCAAGCTTAATAACCAGAGGCACGTGCACTTCATGGACCTTTACGCGGCCATGAACGTCATCCGCCGTACGCCACCACAAAATCTACTTCAACTTCTTGGCGAAGGTGCTGAATTTGCTCATGTAGGGGACTTTTACTTCCATCTGGTTGAGAACAATTAAAGGAGACCGATGCTCAATAAAATTCCCAGCCTGATAAAACCAACAATTCAAACAAAGTTCCGGGTGGACTTTGACTGGTGGAAATCACAAGATCGCAATTGGCGGAACTCGCTGCTATCATTCCTGTGCGAAGAACACCAAAAAAAGTACGCGGGTCTGACAGATGACGTCCAGGTAGATATCGTCTCCAGCGATACCGGCGCGGTCAAGCAAGGGGATGGAATCTTGTATTCCCTGGCAAACCATTGCGCGCGCCAGCCCGGTTTCCTTTCAACTGATGCTCCCCTGGTCGATACGCTCTTCAAGGTTTTTGTGACCAATGACAACAAGCCTCTCTCAAGCGAGGAACTTTCAAAGATTGTTGGTAAGCCAGCAGAAACCATTCTCAAAACCATTGGTGGGTTCAACGTCTACAAGGGCATCAGACCAGCGAGTTAATCTTTAAGGATACAATCACTGCGTTTTGCCCCTGTAGCTCAATGGACAGAGCACCAGACTTCTAATCTGATGGTTGCGCGTTCGAGTCGCGCCAGGGGCATTCTGATTCAGTCATAAATAACAATATATTTTCTACTGCGAGGGAATTAGGATTGCAGGAAAATTGTGTGTAACAACACTTGGAAAGGAAAAATTAAATGAAACTCGTTTATCGTTGGTTGATTATCATGGCTGCCCTTTTTGCGGCTGCCTTCATTGTCCCCGGCATCCACGTGGATGGGAATGGCTGGGCGGCTTACGCGATTATGGCCGCCGTGCTGGCCCTTCTGAATGCCTCCATTCTGCCTTTGCTCAAGTTCCTGTCCTGCGGTCTGATTGTTCTTACCCTTGGCTTGTTCAGTCTTGTGCTCAACGCGGGCGTTTTCCTGCTGGCCTCCAATATCTCCCAAACCTGGTTTAGCGCCGGTTTTCGCGTGGATGGGTTCTGGCCGGCCCTCTGGGGCTCGCTCATCGTCAGCCTCGCAACCCTGCTTTTTAGCCGGGATAGTAAAAAGAAAGATTAGCCGCCCCGTTTCACCCCGAACTTGGCGTCAATAATGCCTTCGTCAGCTAGCAACTGAATACCATCCTTTTCCTGTGGGTTTCAAACGCCCCAGGAAAAGGATTTTGTTTTTTCATTAATTGGCGCAAACCCAGACCTTGGATAATGGAAACGTAACGACCTTCACGCCGTTCTT
>Ga0116170_10000484_pt1 | contig 42098 bp, 33 predicted proteins | sample AD_JPNHW1_MetaG_FD_89797 | JGI IMG/M metagenome (GOLD analysis project Ga0116170, IMG submission 89797) | Active sludge microbial communities of municipal wastewater-treating anaerobic digesters from Japan - AD_JPNHW1_MetaG | ecosystem: Engineered > Bioreactor > Anaerobic > Digestate | place... | reverse complement strand
TTCTGAAACAATCGTCGAAATATGATCCTGTATTATTGCCTCAATATCCTTTTCTGTTTTCAGCGAATCGGTTCCTTCAACAACCCGCGAGGTTACATCTTCCATCCGGATTAAAAAGGTAACACTCAAGCCCGGATTGGGAAGTTCCTGATCACGGCTCATCGCCCAAAAACCATTGGTCAGGTAGTCGTTTTCGAGCGAGCTATGCGATTGGATGTTGGAATAGCCGCAATGGTAGTTGGTTACCAGCAATCCATCGGGTGAAATGAGCTCACCGGTACACCCGGCACCAAAATGCACAATGGCATCCTTCATGCTCACACTGTCGGCATTGTAGATATCTGCCGAAGTAAGTTTGAAACCCATTTGCTGCATTTCGGCAATATTGTTCTCTATCAGGGAAGGAATCCACATCCCTTCACGGCCAAAGCTACACACCGAAATCAAAAGCAAAAAGCCAACAAGAACTATTCTATCACTCATCTCCATTTCTTTTTATACCGATCAAAAATAAAGTAATTCAGAAGATTTAGGAAGAAGAAAGAACAATACTCAGGTGAACTTCAAAAAAAAGGAACCCGTTATCCCGGATTCCTTTTCATATTTTGTCTTAATGCTAATTTCAAACGACTTTCTTTTTCCGCAGCGCCAGAAACACCAGAACAGCACCTCCCAACACAAACGGGATACTAAGCCATTGCCCCATATTCAGCGACATGGTCGATTCAAAAGCTTCCTGATCTTCTTTGATAAACTCGATCAGGAAACGCGCAGTGAAAACCATCATAAAGAAAACCCCGGAGATTAAACCAGTTTTGCTTTTGGCTTCAGTTTTCCAGTACAGCCGGTTCACCACAAAAAAAGTAATCAAATAGGCCAGCGCCTCATAAAGCTGAGTTGGATGTTTGGGTACCGTTTCGTGGTTGCGTTCAAAGATAAAACCCCATGGAAGTGAAGTTTGAACCCCGTAAATTTCAGAATTGCAAAGATTTCCCAACCTGATAAGCATCGCTACAATAGCGGTAGGAATCACCACCCGGTCGATGATCCAGAAAACATTCCGTTTGGTATATTTCTTCGAAAAAAGCAGTAATGCGAGGAAAACCCCGATCACACCTCCGTGGCTGGCCAAACCTCCCTGCCAGATCATGATGATCTCTGCCGGATGCTGTGAATAATAGTCCCAACCATAGAAAAAAACATGCCCCAGACGAGCACCCACAACCGTTCCTACGATGATATACATCAACAAGGCATCGAGCCACTTCTGATTTTCTTTTTCGTATTTGAATTGTTTCTCGACCATTTTATAGCCGATCACAAAACCAATTGCAAACATAAACCCATACCAGCGAACAGGTCGCCCAAGGAGGTGGAAGATATCGGGATTGAAATTCCAGTGAACGTAATTTAGCAAATCAAACATCGGTATCTAGTTTAAATGATTACCCTGGCAGGCCAACACCATGACAGTTCTTATACTTTTTTCCGCTCCCGCATGGACATGGATCATTACGGCCAACTTTTTTCTCCATCCTGACCGGTTGTGGTTTTGGCGGCGGTTCGTTGGTATTTCCCTGATGTTCCTGCCCCGGTATGCCTCCGCCGGTTCTGCCTGTCTGCATCCGGCTCATATCGGTATGTTTCCGCTCTGAAGCCTCCTTCACTTCCGAAGGATCGCTGATTGGAATATGTCCTTTTACCAAGATGGATACAATCTTCTTGTTCACCTTGTTCACCATCTCTTTAAAAAGGTTGAACGATTCGAGTTTATAAATCAGTAACGGGTCTTTCTGCTCATAGGTAGCATTCTGAACCGACTGGCGCAAATCATCCATTTCACGAAGCTGTTCTCTCCATGCATCGTCAATTACTGACAAGATAATCTGTTTTTCGAACGAACGGGCAACCTCTTTTCCATTGTTTTTGTACGCCTTCTCTAGGTTGGTGATTACCTGATAGAAACGCTTCCCATCGGTAAATGGAACCACAATGTTTTTATATTGATGTGACTTCGTTTCATATACATTACGGATGACCGGATTGGCCTGTTTGGCAATATTGTCGATCTTCCGCTGGTAATTTTCAAGCATTTGATGAAATACTTCTTCCGTAACATCTTCCGGTTTCTTCCGACTGAATTCCTCACCGGTGATACTTGGATCCATCGAAGCCATGCGGATCATTTCGAAACGGAAGTCTTCAAAACTATTCCCATAATGTTGGTTCACCTGTTCTTCAACCGCATCATACATGTTATTCATGATATCAACTTCGAGTCGGTCACCAAACAAAGCATGACGACGACGTTTGTAAATCACCTCACGCTGCGAGTTCATCACATCGTCGTACTCGAGTAACCGTTTACGAATACCGAAGTTATTTTCTTCAACTTTCTTCTGTGCCCTTTCAATCGATTTTGAAATCATGGAATGCTGAATCACTTCACCTTCCTTCAATCCCAGCTTATCCATAATGCCGGAAATCCTTTCGGTTCCGAACAGACGCATCAAATCGTCTTCGAGCGAAACAAAGAATTGCGAAGAGCCCGGGTCACCCTGACGACCGGCACGTCCGCGTAACTGGCGGTCGACACGGCGGGAATCATGCCGCTCGGTACCAATGATGGCCAAACCTCCGGCAGCAACAACCTCTTTCGAAAGCTTGATGTCGGTACCACGACCAGCCATGTTAGTAGCAATTGTTACACTCCCCCATTTACCGGCTTCGGCAACAATTTCGGCTTCCCGCTGATGCAATTTGGCATTCAGCACATTGTGCTTTATGCCTTTCATTTTGAGCATACGGCTAAGCAATTCCGAAATTTCAACCGACGTTGTACCAACCAAAGCAGGACGCCCTTTTGCATTCAGTTCAACAATCTCCTGAATAATGGCATTGTATTTTTCGCGTTTGGTCTTGTAAACCAAATCTTCACGGTCATCACGAATAACTGGCCTGTTCGTTGGGATAACCACCACATCCAGTTTATAAATATCCCAGAACTCACCTGCTTCCGTTTCGGCAGTACCGGTCATACCGGCAAGTTTGTGGTACATTCTGAAATAGTTCTGCAACGTAATGGTTGCAAAAGTTTGAGTGGCAGCCTCAACGGTTACCCGCTCCTTTGCCTCGATAGCCTGGTGCAACCCTTCGGAATAACGACGGCCTTCCATGATACGACCGGTCTGTTCGTCGACAATCTTTACTTTACCATCGATCACCACATATTCTACGTCCTTTTCAAACAGGGTATATGCTTTCAACAACTGGTTCAATGCATGAACCCTTTCTGATTTTACGCTGAACTCTGAGAGCAACTCATCTTTCTTGGCCTGCTTTTCATCGGCATCGGCTTTATCATTTTCGATCACCGCCATTTCGGCTCCCATATCGGGCAGAACGAAAAATTCAGGATCATCGATGTCGCGCGAAATCAATTCGATACCAAGGTCGGTAAGTTCTATCGAATTGTGTTGTTCTTCAATGATGAAATAGAGAGGATCGGTAACAATGTGCATATTTTTGTTATTGTCCTGCATATAAAAGTTCTCGGTCTTCTGCAGGAGGGAGCGGTTCCCTTCCTCACTCAAAAATTTGATCAGCGCACTGGTTTTGGGAAGCCCTTTATGAGCTCTCAACAACATCAATCCACCTTCGTCCAAATCCTTTTTAGAAGGATTATCGCTATTGAGCAAACGCTTGGCATCGGCCAGAATCTGGGTAACCATTTTACGCTGTTCGTTCACCAGTTTCTCCACCTTGGGCCGGTATTCGTCGAACAATTCATCACCAGAAACCTGCTTTACCGGACCGGAAATAATCAACGGGGTACGGGCATCATCGATCAACACCGAGTCAACCTCGTCGACGATGGCATAGTGGTGTTTCCGCTGAACCAAATCTTCGGGATTGATTGCCATGTTGTCGCGCAAGTAGTCGAAACCGAACTCGTTGTTGGTACCAAAGGTAATATCGGCATTATAGGCATTACGTCTGGCTTCCGAGTTTGGCTGATGTTTGTCGATACAATCGACCGAAAGCCCGTGGAACTCATAAATTGGCCCCATCCATTCGGAGTCACGTTTGGCCAGGTAATCGTTCACTGTTACCACATGAACCCCCTTGCCTGTTAATGCATTGAGGAAAACCGGCAAGGTAGCCACTAACGTTTTACCTTCACCAGTTCCCATTTCAGAAATCTTTCCTTCGTGCAATACGGCACCACCTATTAACTGAACATCGTAGTGAACCATATCCCAGGTGATTTCGTTACCTCCGGCAATCCATTTGTTGTGCCAAAGCGCCTTTTCGCCATCGATATCGACAAAATCATGCCTTGCAGCCAAATCGCGGTCGAATGTTGTAGCTGTAACTTCGACGATTTCACTTCCGGAAAAACGGCGGGCCGTATCTTTCACAATAGCGAAAGCGGTCGGAAGTACCTCTTTCAATATGACCTCCAGCTTTTCATCAATTATTTCAACAAGCTTATCGATGCGATCGTACATTTGTTCGCTCTCCTCGATATCCACCTCTTCGGCCTTTTCGCGCAATTCGGCTATTTCGTTTTCCTCGGCTTGTATATAATCCCTTATTTTCTGCTTAACCAGTGCCGATTCGGCCCTCAAACCATCATTGGTCATCCCTGAAATGCGCTTGTATTCTGCATTAATTGCCTCAACAACAGGCGCAATCTCCCGGATGTCACGATCGGATTTGGTTCCGAACATCTTACTTAGAAATTGTGTAAATCCCATATCTATTTTATTTTCCTATTTTAGAAAGGCAAAAATAACTTAAATGATGAAGTAATAAAAAGAGGATCGATTTTATTTGCCTTATGTTACCGGTTAATTCACCTTTTTCAGCTGTAAAACGAATAATAAAAGGAGAAAAATCAAAAAAATTACCTGCAAAATAATCGTTCACTTTGACAAGAAATCATGGTGAAGATATTGTGTAAACGATTTTGAAAAAACGAGAAGGGAATCTTTTGCTGGATTTTCTTCTCCATAAAAATATCTCTGCTGGCCTGATTCAAGGTTCATAAAGAAACCCGTTTCAGGGGACAAAAAGCCCCACCCTTCATCCCGAAAGAAAAACGCATATTGTTTCGGACCGAAAATGTTTTTTGAGAAGTACGATCGTTCGGGCGTCCAGCCCATTTGCCGGATCAATGTTGATCCAATGTCGGTTTGCATGGCAATTGTATTCGAAACAAAGGCCGTGTCGATAACCCCGCCAAGCCACAAAAGCGGAATCCGGTACGAAGCCGGATCGTCATAAGCTGTACCATCAGGTTCAAGCGAGGTATGATCGGAAGTAATTACCACCAACGTATTCTCCCACAACGGACTACTTTTCAACTGATCGATAAAATGGCCAAGACAACTGTCAGAATAGGCAATTGCATTACAATACTCATCAGAACTCCGATTCCCCTTAATCCGTTTAAACGAAGGAATATCATACGGCTCGTGGCTGCTGATGTTATAAACCATGCTGAGAAAAGGTTGCGGCATCATTTTCAGATCATCGAACATTCGGTCATAAAGGTACTGATCGGGAACGCCCCACTTTTGCAAACCAGAAATCTGAAGAGGAAAATCGCTGCTGGAAATTATTTTATCGGCGCAGGCCTGCATTAACAACATGCGGGTATTGTAAAAATTCACATCACCTCCGTAGTAAAATGAGAAATGATATCCTTCATGCTTAAATTGCTGTGGAAAAGAATGAAGCGACTTCATTTTATCTGAAAAATAGAGGATTGATGAAGCCTGGATCAATGCCGGATAAGATGCAATAATGGAAGAAAGCCCCTTATCGGAACGGTTTCCGGTGGCATAAAACGAAGGAAAAAAGATCCCCTCTTTGCAGAACTGATTTAGCCTTGGTGTGATTCCTGCCAATCCGCCCATTGGTTCAATAACTTTATCGGAAAATGATTCCAAAATCACCAGAATGACATTGGTTGGCTTCCCTGTATGGTTTTTGATAAAAACAGGCGACTCGGCCAAACTAAAAGAATCAACACCTTTCATGTTCGCTTCACACTCCTGTTCGCTAAAATAGTTCACCGGATTCGACTTCACCTGGTTATGCAAAATCCCGTAATTAAACGACCAGAAGAAATTATAGGCACTCTGATTGGCATACAGATTGGTACTGAAGTAGACGCTGCTGAAATTAAGCGGTGAAGTACCAAAACCTCCCCTGATTGGAATAATGAGAGCGGCCGTTAAAAACAACATTACCGGTGAAACACACCACCGAACGACCTTCCCGTCAAAATAGTTAGCATCGACAAAACGGCGATAAAGCCAAAGAAACAAAGTCACAATGGCCGCTTCAGAAAAAACGAAAAGTATAATTTGCCAACCATTTACACAGGCAATGATTCCAGCCGGATTTTCGAGATAAGGCAATACCTGTGCGTTTAAACGACTTCCCCATGCCGGGTAAAGTGCAATATCAGCAAGCCCGAAACCAGTAACAACAACCAGAAAAAAAGTTGTATACCACCGAATAATTTGCTGAATAATCCTGGGCTGAATAAACGAAGAAAGAAACAGGATTACTCCCGGTAAAAGGGTAAAATATCCGGTTGCCGAAAGATCCATTTTTGACCCGAAGATAAAAACGCCCCAAAAATCCTTCCATCCCAGTCCAATCGTGTTATCCCAGTTTGCTAACAGAAACAAGATCTTGAAAAAGATAAAATAACAGAACCAGAAGAGGTAATATTTTACAAAAAAGGAAAGGATCCGTTTCATTCCAAGGTTTGTGAATTTTGCTAAAACAAAAACCAAAAATAGGGTTTTTATCTTTAATCAAATCTTAATAATTGTTTAATTATTACCTGCTAAATCCACCCTTTCACCTTATAGTAAGCAATTGCAAAATACTCACGGGCTACAATGATTTCGTATTTCAGGTAGTCCCAGAATTTATAGCGGATCGAAATAGAGTTTCCCACATCGGGAATATTTTCATTTCCACCCAACTTCTTGTTTTTCAATTTAAGGTCGGTTTCGAGCATTGCCTCCATGGCCGGGCGCCCGCTCACCTGCTTAAAACCCACTTTTTCAAAACTTAGCACCGTACGATAGATGTGTTCGGGAGAACTGACAACAACTAATGGTTCCCGGAAAAGTCCTTTCTGAAAAAATTCACGAGCCCTCAAAGCCTGATATCGGGTATTCAAACCTTCCGACTCAATGATAATCCGTTCGGTACGAACACCGGAAGCAACCAGATGCGCTTCCATTTGGCAAACCGTGCTTTGGGGATCGAGAGTGTCGCCCGGAGTAGCGATGATCACCTTCGACCCGGGAAACTGTTTTGCCAGTTCTTCGGAGTACCACAACCGCATCAGAACCGACTCACTGGGGAAGCCTCCACCTCCCATCACCAGAATGGTTTGCGTGTTTTTGGGTACAAAAGCTTCCGATTTTCCAAGGTTGTAACGAGCCCAAAATGGTAGCGAGGTGAATGCAAGGATCACAATCAACAGAAAGAAAACACCAAAAACCAGCAGGAACACCCGCAAGGTTTTCAGTACATACGATCGTATTTTTTGTATCTTCGCCATAAGTTGAATCTGCCGAAGATAACAGATTCCCGTAACAAAACAAAACGTATGATCCTTTTCGGAACCATTGTCAATGCAGGTGCCATTGTTGCCGGAAGTTTGCTGGGATACTTTTTCCATTCAAAACTTCCGCAGCGGATTGCAAAAATCATCTTTCAAGCCATTGGTCTTTTCACGATTTACATAGGAATTGTCATGACCATGAAATCGAGTCAGATACTCATTCTGATTTTCAGCATGGTGCTTGGCTCTGCGTTGGGCGAATGGATCGACATTGACCAATACATCAACCGATTTGGCGACTGGGTAAAAGGGAAGATCAAATCGGAACACGAAACGTTCTCGGAAGGGATGGTCACCGCGTTTCTGCTTTTCTGTATGGGATCGATGACCATACTTGGAGCTTTTGAAGAAGGCACCATGGGCAAATCCAATTTACTGATTGCCAAATCGGTGATGGATGGATTCAGCTCACTGGCACTGGCTTCCGCACTGGGGATCGGTGTAACTTTCTCGGTAATCCCTTTGTTGATCTTTCAGGGTGGCCTTACCCTGCTTGCAGCATGGCTGGGAAACCAGATGCCAACTCCTGTAATCGACGAAATGTCGGCAGTTGGCGGGTTGATCCTCGTTGGTTTGGGATTCAGCATCATGGAAATAAAAAAAATCAAAGTGGTGAATATGCTGCCAGCATTGGTTTTTGCGATTGTATTTGCGTACCTGTTTATAAAATAATGAACGATTTAAACACACTTCCGAACCTTGGTAAAATACTGGCACAGCAACTTGAATCAGTTGGCATTTCTACAGGCACCCAATTAAAAGCAACAGGTGCAGAGGAGGCTTTTGCCCGATTGGCAACCATTGATGATTCAGCCTGTATCAACATGCTTTATGCGCTGGAAGGAGCCATTCAGGGAATCCGCTGGCACCAGTTATCTCCTGAAAGAAAAAAAGAATTACTGGACTATTTCCATTTCTGTAAAAAACAGATTAATCCAAAATGAAGATCATTCATCAACCCAAAATATGAATATGAAAACTCACACAAAACTTTTTTTCAAAATCCTTCTCCTTATCCCAATTCTGATTGGGATAGCCGGATGCAATTCTTCATCAGAAAACGATTCAGAAGAAAAGCTTTTAAACTGGGAGCCGCGTCAACACCCTTATCTCGCTGCAAACGGAAGGAACAACGTGCACAACGACTCTTACATGACCGATTCGTATACGCTTTCTGGTCCGGAAGGCAACAACTTAAAACTTACTTTTTTTACTACACCACGAGTTTTCATCACCATTGCATTTGATCGTCAGGGACGAATTATCTCACTCGGGACAGGAGGCGACAGCAAACGGGCAGCCTATCTGCTCGACCCTGACAGCATGAAAATGATCGATGCGTATGAATTACCTGCCGGAACTGACCTGAGCGCCTCTGGTGCCGGCTATTTCTATTTGGATAATAACGACCAGATGATTGTTCCTACCACCAATAAACACATTTACAAACTTGGTATTGAAGGTAATCCTTCAAAATTTGTACTCAAAACAGATTACGATCTCACTGCGTTACCCGACCCGTGCCACATAATTTCGGTTTTGCCCGATTGGAAGGGCAATATGTGGTTTTTAACCGAAGAAGGTATCGCAGGGATTATAACCGAAGATGGAACTATCAATTTTATCTCACTTACACACACTCAGGACGGTACTATTGTTCAAGAGAAAATTGGAAATTCGTTTGCCGTTGACGAAACCGGAGCGGTATTTGTAGTTTCCGATTACGCGTTATACAGTTTGATTGCTGATTCGAGTAAAAAAATAAAAATCCTCTGGAGGGAAGAGTACGACCGCGGGACACAACAAAAACAGGGACAATTCACGCAGGGATCAGGTACAACCCCAACACTCATCAGCGATGAATACGTTACGATAACCGACAATGCTGAACCCCGAATGAACGTGTTGGTTTACAAACGGCAACAGAATGTGAAAGGTGATCGACTTTTGTGCAAAATTCCTGTTTTTACGGAGAATGCATCGGCAACCGAGAATTCATTAATCGCTTTTCACAATTCAATCATTGTTGAGAACAATTACGGATATACGAAAAAAGCTGTCGATTTTGTTGGGAAATTCACCGAACCGGGGATGACCAGGATCGACTTTCATGCGAATGGTGACTTTGATGTAAAATGGGAAAGTGATGTGATCGTACCGTCACTGGTATCAAAGGTGGCGATGGGAAACAATACCGTTTATACCTACACGAAGGAAACAGATGGCTGGTATTTGACCGGCCTCGACCTAAATACCGGATCAAAAAAGTTTCAGACTAAAGCGGGTGGCGATGACGTGAGGTATAACAACCACTATTCAGGATTGGCAATTGGCCCCAACGGTTCGGTTTATATAGGTTGTGCCGGAGGAATTATCCGTTTTTATGAGAAGTAAATTAAAAAAGATAAAATGGAGACAATACAATTAAGAGACCCGCAAATCCTTCCAACCAGCGAAGTGCTGGCAGGGGTATTGGGCGATTCATACCCGGTTTTCGACAAACTGATAAAAACAGTAACCGATCCTGCTATTGGATTGGCGTTCGACTGGCATTACTACAACGACGGGAAAGCCTGGCTTTGTAAGGTCGTATTTAAGAAGAAAACCGTTTTCTGGTTGTCGGCCTGGGATGGCTATTTTAAAACCACCTTCTACTTTACGGAAAAAAATTGCACCGGCATCTTCGAATTAGGTGTCGACCAGTCAATTATCGACAACTTCAACAACCGCGAAGCCATTGGCAAATTACTGCCACTATTGGTCGAAATGAAGCAGATGGAACAACTCCCCGATCTGCTGAAAATTATTGAATACAAGAAAAAACTGAAATAACGATGGAATTTACCGAGCTTTTACAAAACCGGCGCAGCAAACGCAAATTCACTGCGCAAAAAGTGGAACCTGAAAAAATTGAAGCCCTTATCCGTGCTGCACTTATGTCGCCTACCGGGAAGAAAAAAAACCACTGGGATTTTATCTTTATCGAAGCAACCGACACACTCGAAAAGCTTTCAGAATGCAAACCTCACGGAGCCAAACTCATAGCCGTAGCGCCTTTAGCCGTAGTTGTTGTCGGCGACCCGCAACAATCGGATACCTGGGTTGAGGATTGTTCAATTGCATCCGTCATTCTCCAGCTTCAGTCCGAAGCATTGGAGTTGGGAAGTTGCTGGGTTCAGGTTCTTCACCGCGAGCACGACGAAACAACCACAGCCGACGCTTACATTAAAACATTGCTCGGTATCCCCGAAAAGAAAGCGGTACTTTCGGTCATCGCGATTGGTTATCCCGATGAAGTTAAGAAACCGTTTGACCTGTCAACTCTGATGCGGGAAAAAATTCACCGGGAAATGTTTTGACAAGATGCCCAGAACAAGACTCGATTTTACAGCAGGACAACTTCAATTCCAACGAAGAATCAGGAATCATGGGATCATTGAACAAAAAATGGACTTATTAAGTCCATTTTTGTACCTTAGCTAAAACAAAATCGACCATGGATATAGAGATAAAAACCCTCACATCACTCTTTGAGTTTGCATTCAAAACAAAACCAGCGATAATCGAACCTCTTCCGCGTTCCGGATCCGATCGTTCCTATTTCAGAATAAAAGCTGATGAGCAATCAGTTATTGGCGCATTTAATCTTGATATAAAAGAGAATGAAGCCTTTTTCAGCTTCACCCAAACATTTCTTCAATTGGGCATCCACGTTCCTCAAATTCTGGCCATCGCGCCCGACAGGCAGCACTACCTGATCAGCGACCTGGGTCCGGAAACCCTGTTCGACCGGATTCAATTGAACGGCAAAAACAGCGAAAGCAAAACCACTCTCTGTCTGATCAAAGAACTTCTTCCGTCTCTTTTGAAAATCCAAATTGAAGGAGCTACAGCCATCGATTTCAGCAAATGTTATCCCCGCAACGCCTTCGACCGTCAGTCGGTGGTTTAGGATCTCAACTATTTCAAATACGAATTTTTGAAGCTGACCGCCTTACCTTTTGATGAACAGGCGCTGGAAGACGACTTCAACAAACTTGCTGATTTTCTGACAGAGGCACCAACGGATTATTTCATGTACCGCGATTTTCAGTCGCGTAACATCATGATGAAGGACAAAGAATTCTGGTTCATCGACTATCAGGGCGGACGAAAAGGTCCGCTGCAATACGACCTTGCCTCGCTGCTTTATAGCCCAAAAACCGGGTTAAACGACACCCAGCGCGAAGTGATGCTCGAGCTCTACCTGAACCACCTCGAAGACTACACCGATTTCGACCGAGAACAATTCATCGATTACTACTACGGATTTGTGTTGATCCGGGTTCTTCAGGCATTGGGTGCATATAGCTTCCGAGGAATTATCGAAGGAAAACCCAACTTCAGGAGCAGCATCCCAACGGCCATAAAAAATCTGAAATTCCTGACCGATAAAAACCTCATTAAAGTTGATTTGCCCGAGATATTCAGGATCATCAATGATCTTTCCCAATCGGAATGGGCTAAAAAATACGAACCAACCAACAACCAACTGACCGTCAGGGTTACCAGCTTTTCCTATAAAAAGGGAATCCCGCTTGATCCGTCGGAAAATGGTGGTGGATTCGTTTTTGACTGCCGGGGGCTTCCCAATCCGGGAAGGTTGAAAGAATACAAACAATTTACCGGATGTGATCAACCGGTTATCGATTACCTCGAACAATTTGACGAAGTCAAAGAATTTCAGGATGAGGTCCGCAAAATTGTTGGAATTTCCATCAAAAATTACCTCGAAAGGGGCTTCAGCCACCTGAGTGTAAACTTTGGTTGCACTGGGGGTCAGCATCGCTCGGTATACCATGCTGAAAAGTTTGCCCATTGGGTTGAAAACAATTTCACGGCCAATGTGGTTTTGATTCACAGAGAACAAATGGATCGAAAAAAAGATGAGTAAAAAACGGTGTAAAAAGAAAGATTATTTACCGCCCCTGGAGCCAAAATATATTTGCGAAAAATGCGAACGACTGGCAAAAAAAGAAGAACAGGTATGTAAACCCAAAAAATTTGAGGTTAAAAAATCCCAATAATTCATGCAACAAAAACCAATTAATAATCAAATCATTTACCAAACGCCGATCCTATCTAAAACTTAAACTTTTCTTTTTTATCCAACCAAAATATTGGATTTTCCTCAAAACTTCTTACTTTGGCATAGAACGAGAATCTAATTTCTCCGGGAAATTTAAAATCGAAAGGTGACCGTTTACAAATACTTTAACCGCGACATTAGTTGGCTTTCGTTCAACCACCGGGTTCTCGACGAAGCCAAAGACCCGTCAGTTCCGCTTTACGAACGGATCCGGTTTCTGGCTATTTATTCCAACAACCTTGAAGAATTCTTTCAGGTACGGGTTAGCTACTATCGCCAGTTGCTGAAAAATGCCGATTTGATCCCGGCAAAAATTGAAGAAGTTAAACCCGCAAACATCCTGCACCAGATTAACGAATTGGTTAGCGAATACCAACTGGAATTCAACGATATATTCGACAATCAAATCATCCCTGAACTCAGCAAATACGGCATTAACCTCCTCGACCGGAATTCGTTGCTCACACCGGAACAGGAAAAGGAAGTGAAAGAGATTTTCATGACCGAAATCCTGAGTATACTGCAACCGGTATTGTTGCTGAAAAAGCGAATCAGGCCTTTTTTAAAAACCGGGCAAAGTTATATTGTCCTCGAAATGGTGGTGAAAGAGTCGGAAAACGATACCAAGTCGAAAGCAAGGATGCGCTACGGCATGATCAAGGTTCCAACCGACCACAATATTTCCCGGTTTATTGAACTCAAACCCAGTAACGGGAACCATTACCTCATGTTTCTTGAAGATGTGATCATGCGCCACGTCAACAAAATTTTCCCGGGATACACGGTCGAGGAATGGTATTCGATTAAACTGACCCGCGATGCCGATTTTGAATACGACGAATTTGACGAAGAAGAACTGATCAACGCCATTGGGAAAATTTCCTCGTCACGTACGTTGGGAAAGCCAAACCGTTTTTTGTACGACCGAAAAATGTCGCACAAATTTCTGAATTACGTGCTCCAAACCTTTAAAGTTGGTAATGACATATTAATTCAGGGCGATTCATACCACAATTTCAGGGACTTTTTCAATTTTCCCAATCCGCTCTCCCCGCAACTGGAAAATGAAAAACTGATGCCTCTTCGTATTCCCCAACTCGATAGTTATCAGTGGATGAGCGAAGCCATCAACAAAAAAGATTTCCTGCTAAGTGTTCCTTATCAAAGCTATGATTACTTTTTACGGTTTCTGGAGCAGGCTGCTCAGGACGACTCCGTTTCCGAGATAAAAGCCACCCAATACCGGGTTGCCGACCGGTCAGCAGTGGTTAATGCATTGATGAATGCCGCAGAAAACGGGAAAAAAGTAACCGTTTTTGTCGAACTGAAAGCTCGTTTTGACGAAGAAGCCAATCTGCAATATGCCGCAGAAATGACCAAAGCCGGGATACACATTATATACAGCATCCCCGGTTTGAAGGTTCATGCCAAACTTGCGCTGGTTATCCGGGACAAAAAGAAATACCCAGGATCACGAGACCAGGCCTACCTTGGAACCGGCAATTTCAACGAGAAAACGGCCAGAATTTATAGTGATCATGGACTGTTTACTTCCCATCCGGAAATCATTTCCGACCTAAAGAAAATGTTCTTTTTCCTGGAGGAACAGGAAGAAGAAGAAATCCATTTCAAACACATTCTGGTTCCCAACTTCAATTTGATTCCACGTTTTGGACAATTGATCAACCGCGAAATTGAAAATGTAAAGCAAGGCAAAAAAGGATACATTTTACTTAAGATGAATGGACTGCAAGATGCGCACATGGTCGACATGCTTTACCGGGCCAGTGAAGCCGGTGTTAAGATCGATTTGATTATCCGTGGTGTTTGCATCCTGAAACCGGGCAAAAAATACAGCAAAAATATACGGGTTATCCGGATTATCGACCGTTTCCTGGAGCACTCACGGGTGTATGTATTCCACAACAATGGCCAACCAACGGTTTTGCTTGGCTCTGCCGACTGGATGAAACGAAACCTCAATGTCCGAATCGAATGTGTCTTCCCGGTATTTGATGCTTCTATCAAAAAAGAGATCATCGACATGCTGAAAATTCAGCTTTCCGACAACGTAAAAGCTTGTGAAATTGGCTCCGGAGGCGAAAACACACGAATTGAAAACGACCAGCCAAAAATTCAGGCTCAGCTGGCTATTTATGATTATCTCAAAAATAAATACACCAAACCGGTTAATCCTTAAATATTTTCATTTTCAACTAAAACCTCATCTCAGGCTTTCTTCTTTACTATTTACTTTCTAACTTTAGGACATGGAAGTAATTGCATGGATAGGATTTTCGCAGGCTTTGTTTTCGGGAATATTAACCCTTACCAAAGGACAGAAAAGCATTTCGGACCAGCTCCTCTCGGCTTGGCTTTTTTTGCTGACCGTTGAGTTCCTGACTTTTGGCGTAGAATCAAAAGTATATCCCAATTTTATCTTTCTTGCCAACTCATTCCTACTTTTCAATCCGGCTTTATACTTGTATACCTGCTCTTTAGCTGATCAAACCTTCAAACCAAAATGGATCCAATTACTCCATCTGCTTCCTTACCTGTTTTTCAAAATTTCTTCCTGGATAATTAAGGAGCCCCAATCGTTCGAAACCTATTTAATTCAAAACAATACACTTTGGTACAGGCTATTATTTGGCATTTGTGGTATCATTTCCTGGGGCGTTTACCTTTGGCTGACCGGGGTTGTTTTAACGCGCCATCGCAAACAACTTCAGAATGAATTCTCCTCCATCGACATGTTCAAAAAGATTGGCTGGATCATGTTTGTGGTAATTTTTTACATTCTCTACTGCATTTCGGTTTTCCTTTGGGGACTTTTCAATGTCATTGTTTTCACCACCGAGTCAATCACCATTTTTAATTATTCGATTTTGTTGTTCTTCATTTATATTTTCGGGTTTTACGGGCTAAAACAACGCGACATTTTTCCTCATGGAACAAGCAAAAGTGAAAATCCGGTAAAGCTCCAAAGTGCTTTACTCGGTTCTGAGAATGCTGAAAAAATCAGGGAAAAACTTTTAACCTACTTCGAAAAAGAAAAACCGTATCTCAACCCCGATCTCAACATGACCCTGCTCGCTGAAAAACTGAATATTCCCAAGCACCACCTTACCGATGTCCTCAATAAAAACCTGGGGAAAAATTTCTTTCAGTTTGTGAACGAATACCGGATTGAAGCGGTAAAAAAGGAACTATCCAACCCGAAAAACCCCTACTCCATCGAAGCCATTGGATACGAGTGCGGGTTCAACAGCAAATCAACTTTTTTTTCGGTTTTTAAAAACATCACCGAACAAACACCGATGGAATACAAAATTCAAATAACAAATTCCAAAACCCAAATTCCAAAATTCAAATAACAAAATCCAGATTCTCAATTCATTCTTTCATTCCATATCTACGCATCGAGTACAACTCCAACTTTTCAATTTTATAAAATCGAACTACTCCAGCCTGTCCGACTTTTAAAAAACGAACCCAGTGTGGCATCTCATCTCCATAACTTTGAATGGTTAAACAAACACCATGAAGAAAGTTATCGTAATTATTGCCGGACTAACCTTTTCGGTTTTATCCTACGGACAGAGCTTGTTCGAATCGGCTTCAGAAAACGCCAAAGAGACGGAAGGCAATTCGGGTTTTACACTGAACGGTTATGTGCGCGGTTCCCTATTTGGCGCCGGCGAGACCTACGATTTTACCAACGCCTTTGGAGAAGTAAGCCTGAAAACCAACCTGAAAAAAGAGAAGTTTTTGATGAAGTCGGACATCCGGCTGCGGAGTGGATCCAACTTTAACGAAACCATCTCCGAAATGGAGTTAAAAGAAGCCTATGCCGGAATCTGCACCAATAAATTAGATCTGACACTGGGTGAACAAATCGTTAACTGGGGCCGGACCGATGGCTTCAACCCGACCAACAACATTACCCCAAACAATTACTTTTTCTTCTCTTCGAACCCCGATGATCAGAAAATCCCCAACTTTCTGATGAAAGCCAACATACGGTTCTCTCCGCAAATCAATTGGGAAATCATTGCCATCCCGATCTTCCGTCCATCAATCTACCGGTACGAGTTGTTCAATATGGGCCAAAATGTATCGTTTACCAATGCCGTTATGCCTGATAAAACCTTCAAAAACGGGTCGCTGGCAACAAAGCTGAATGTCGAACTTCCGGGAATAGGTCTCTCGGCATCGTGGTTCAGCGGATATGATCCTTTTTATGGCTTCGACCTGAAAAATGTCGACTTCAGCACCGGAAGCCCCATCATTACCTACATTCCTTCATTCTATCGAAAAAACACGCTGGGAGTCGATTTTGCCCAGCCCTTCGGGAGTTGGATCATCCGGGGAGAAGGTGCTTTAAACCTGACCCAAAACGACGAACAAAAAATTTTCATCCCCAACGACGACATCAGTTATGTGGCTGCTATTGAACACTCTTTTGGCGGAGTTGTAACAATTGTTCAATACGTTGGAAAATACACCCTCGATTTCAACGATCTCACAGAACCCGTACTGGCCGCCCCAACCAACCTGATGGCACAACTGCAATATGCCAACGAAATGATCGGATACGAATCAGCTTCATTTAACCGGAAAATATTCCACCAGCAAGAGAAAATGAACCATGCAGTTTCGGTCTCGGTGTCGAAAGATTTTGCTTACGAAACAGTGAATACAGAACTGACCGGTTATTACAATCTTAAATCGGAAGAATACCTCGTCAGGCCTAAAATTTCATGGAAAATCGGTAGTGTACTAACTGCCACAGCTGGTTATTCCTATATGAAAGGTCCCGACAAATCGGTCTTTAATTACGCTGCCCCCATAATGAACGGAGCTTTTATTGAATTTAAGGCAAGTTTCTAACATCAAACACGAAGACACAAAGGCACAAAGAAAAAAATATCTAAAAAAATACTACATCGTGACTTTGTGTCTTCGTGTTAAAATTTAAAAAAAATGAAAAGAGAAAATTTTATCATACGCTACCGCTGGGTAATCATCCTTGCAACGATCATTTGTGTGGGATTATGTGTGGTTCCCTTGACCAAAATCCATATCAACCCCGATTTTGAATCGTACCTGCCCGATACGATGTATTCGAAGCAAAACGACCGGCTCATCAGTGAAGTCTTTGGCAAAGAAGAGCCCGTTCTGATTGTGATGGAAAGTTCGGATGTGTTTAACCCCACTACGCTCCAACGAATTGAAAAACTAAGCAAAGCGTTCTCAAGGATGTCGGCTTTTAAGAGGGTTTATTCGCTATTTCAGGCAAAAAATATCACTTCCGAAGAAGGATCAATGGTGGTAAACCCTGTAATCAGGCAAATTCCAGAGACTTCTGAAGAAACCGAGGAACTTCGATCCGAAATCAAATCAAACGACCTTGCCTATAAAATGGTCGTATCCGACGATTTTCACTACGCGCTCATCATGCTCAGTTCCAACAAAACGGTACAGGATAAGGAATTGATCGGAATGATTAATCAAACCCTCGAAAAATATCCAGGAACGGAAAAGGTAATGATCTCGGGACAACCGATTCTTCGCGACGAAGCTAACCGGAAAATCAGCCGCGATATACTGGTGTTGCTCCCAATTGGGCTTCTGCTCATGTTCGTTCTGTTGTGGATTTCATTCCGCGAAATACGGGGTGTTTTACTTCCTTTTTCCGTGGTTATTTTTTCAATCACTGTTTGCATGGCTTTGATCCCCATTTTTGGATGGGAACTAAGCCTCATTGGAGTACTGGTTCCCATTATGATGCTGGCCATTGCCAACAATTACGGAGTATATTTTATTGCTCGCTACCAGGATCTGAATGCTTCAAACCCAAACCTTTCGATGCACGAAATTGTAACCCGGTCATTTAGCTACCTTTTTATGCCGGTTCTTTTCTGCGGGTTGACAACGATTGTTGGGATTCTCGGCCTGGTTGCCCATCTGCTGATCCCTGCCCGGCAAATGGGGGTTGTAACAGGCATTGGAATCTGTTTTGCACTGGCAGCGAGCCTTCTGTTCGTTCCGGCAATTTTGTCTGCATTGAAAAAAGGAAAACCACACAAAGATCTATTAGGTCAGCACAAAGGGTTCTTCTCCACACTGCTCAATCATACCGGCAATGGGGTCACACGACATCCGAAAAGGGTAATCATTTCGTTTGCTGTGTTTTTTGCTGTCTGTTCCTCCGGATTATTCTTTTTCAAAGTAGCTCCCGATTCCAACAATGTACTACCAAAGAAAAACCAGTTCAATCAGGCTGTTGCGGTAACCGATCAATATTTTGGAGGGAATAAAACCATTTCGGTGATGTTCGACGGCGATGCAAAAGATCCCAAACTTCTCGAAGAACTGGACCAGTATGAACAAGAACTCAAGAAATTACCCAACGTAGGCAGTGTAACCTCATTGGCAACAATGGTAAAGAAAATGAGCAAAGCACTGAACGATCCCACAGACGCTGGTTATAACCAAATTCCTGAAAGCCGCGACGCAGTAGCCCAATACCTCGAATTGTATTCAATGAATGGTGATCCCGAAGATCTGGAACAATTTGTCAATTTCGACTACACCAAAACATTGCTGACCGTTCAATACAAGGCTTCAAAAATTGTGGAAATTAATACGGTACTCAACCGGTTAAAAGAACTCGGCAAAAACAACCTTCTCTCACAAGTAATTGGAGGATATAGCCTGGTTGAAAAAGAGATGAGCGAATCAATTGTTACCGGGCAAAACCATTCGCTGATTTTTGCCTTTATTGCCATTCTTATATTAATAGCTATCATTTTTAAAAGTTTCAAAGCGGGGTTTATCGGAAGCTTGCCTCTTGCCTTTGCCGTTTTTTGCACGTTTGGATTGATGGGTTGGCTTGGGCTTGAACTCAACATGGCTACAGCCTTGCTCTCTTCCATTTCCATCGGGCTTGGAGTCGATTTCACCATCCAGGTTTTCTGGCGTATAAAATGGGAATTATCCAACGGAAACGATTATGCTACCAGTGTAAAAATCACATTAAAGACCATTGGTCGCGGAATTATGATCAACGCCTTTGCCGTAATGCTTGGCTTTTCGGTCTTACTGCTATCGGCATTCCCGCTGGTACAATCATTTGGCTTCCTGATTATCCTCTCCCTGTTTTTATGCCTGATTTGCGCCCTGGTTCTGATTCCGGCAATCTGCCTCGTTTTTAAACCAGCATTCCTGGGGAAACCGGCAATGATTTCCCAAAACGAAGAGACAACACTCTTTTTAGAAGAAAAAGATATGCCTTTGCACCCGGAAAGTGAAAAACAAGATTCAGTTCATTCAGTAATTCAGTAATTCACAGTAAATCAAAAATATGAAAACACTTATTTTTACAATTGGAATCCTTTTTGCCTGCATTACACTAAAGGCTCAGGATGCCCGTGAAATCAGCGAAAAAGCCAGCAATGCCATCCAGCTCGATGCGATGGAGATGGTCTCAACCCTAAAAATCAGCAGTGCGAAAGGCGATGAGCGCTCCCGGACCATGTCGACAGCTACCCGCAAATTCGACAATGTATCGAAAACAATGATGAAATTTATTGAACCTGCTGACGTTAGAGGAACGACCCTTTTAGTTTTCGATTACGAAGATAAAGACGACGACATGTGGATTTATATGCCCGCACTTCGGAAAACCCGTCGCATTGTGAGCAGCGAAAAAGGGAAAAACTTCATGGGTAGCGAATTCACCAATGCCGATATGAGCAAACCCAACCTCGATGAATTCAACTATAAACTTCTGGGTGATGAAACGATTGATGGAAATCTATGCTGGAAAGTTGAATCGACCTGTAAAACGGAAGATCAGCAAGACCAATACGGGTTCAGCAAACGGGTAATTTATGTCGACAAAGCAAACTACCTGACCTACAAGATGGAATACTACGATTTGAGCGGAGAACTTTCGAAGGTTGAAAGCATGAAAGAATACAAAAAACAGTCGAACGGCAGCTATTTTGCCTTTTTGATGGAAATGAAAAATGTAAAAAACAATCGTCGTTCGGTAATGACCATCGACAAATTCCAGTTGGGATCGAAAATTTCCGAAGCCCAGTTCTCACCAGCGATGATTGAAAAGTGATACTGGATGCTCGATGCTGGATATTAAGCACTTGAGCTTAGACACTGACTCCCAACTAAAATGCAATGAAAGAGGGGATACTGGATCGAAAATATGCTAAACAATTCCCCTCCGTGGAGGGGTTGAGGTGGGTTTCTTAAATTGAAACGTATGAAACTATTAATTTCTATTTTACTTATACTGTCTGCATTTCCAGCTTTTTCACAGCACCTTACTGTTGAAATCTCGGGAATCAGTACCGACAAAGGAGTAATTCTGCTTTCAGCTTACCGCGATAAGGAAACATTTAAAGCCGAAACGCCTTATAAAATCTACCATTTCGAAAAGAGCGGTATGAAAGGCGGAAATCTCACCATTACAATTTCCGATTTAGAGCCAGGCACTTATGGTCTTGCACTGATTGATGATAAAAACGAAAACGGCAAAATGGATTACCATCTTTTCGTGCCAAGTGAAGGATTTGGCTTCTCAAACTACCTTTTCAAAGGAACCTGTAAACCCGATTTTGATAAATTTTCTTTCAAATTATCTTCAGAAACAAAAATCGATATAAGAGCTCAATATTTTTTTAAAACAGATAATTAAACAGGAATAAACGGACAATCAGCCCAAATCACTTTCTTGTCAACAACGATATTGCCGTTTCAAGTGCTTCGTCGCGACCATTGGCAACATCGGTGGAATCATTCTGGACAACAACATCGGGCGGAAAACCAATACCCTCGTAGCTGGTACCATCGGCCGAGCGCCAATCGCCAATTGAAATGGTATACACCCATCCATTGGGCAATTCACGTGAAGTCATATCCGAAAATGCCCCCGAAGTTGTATCGCCCACAATGGTTACATGGTCAAATTGGCTCATGTCCATCGTAAAAGTTTCAGCCGCACTGATCGAAAAGCGGTGGGTCATTACGGCCACCCCTTTTGTATATTGGGTTTTCCCTTGTGGACTGACTGTATACTCATAGAATGGTGTAAAATCATCGTGCTCAGGACCATTTTTAAGCCTGAACTTAAAACCTGTTTTTGTTTCGGTGGCAAACCGGCCAGCAATGTAAACCGACTCCTGATCGATACCTCCGGGGTTATTTCGCACATCGATGATGATGCCATCGGTATCCTTCAGGTAATCGAGCAAAAAATCGAAGGCTTTTTCATAAGTGTCGATCCCCTCTTCCATTCCGCCCAAAAGAATATAGCCTACATTGCCTTTTAGTGTTCCGTATAGGATGGTACCGCTATAAATTTTTAGCGAATCGATATAGTTATCTGCAATTGCCGAAAGTCGAAAATCGGTAAATGTTCCGAGGCGACCAACAATACCCGACTGATAAACCGGAAACCCTGTATTCGTGGGAATAAGCGACACATGATTATCGTCGAGATGGTCGAGCAATTTGGAAAAGATCGTGTACAATTCGGCATCCGAAGTGTTATCGTTCACCTGTGGTCTGTAAACGTTGTACAACGAATCCCAGTCAATATTTTTTACGGCAAATCCACCGTACATTTTGTCAACATCATTCCACAGAACATCGAAATTATTCACGGGATTGTTCGGCTCCTTTTCGCCAAGCAACATGTCGTCGCAGGCAGCAAGCGAAAGTAGTGTAGCGATCACAAAAAATATTTTGATTGTCTTCATTTTTTCGAATTTAAACGGATTAATACTTTGGCGATAATTGAATTGTCGTAGGCATTGATATCACATTCATTCCGGTAGTGAAACCAGTAAAAATTGTAATCAAGGGCAACAGCCCACCGGTGGTTAATCTTTTTCTGCACCGATTGCTGAAAATTGACCCGCTGAAAACGGTTCAGGCTTGCAAGATGGCTCCCCATCCGAAAGGAAGAAATAAAATAACTGTGTTTTCCATCGGTGGGGTCGTTCGAGTAAGGCATTTGCGTTATTAACGATGTCAGGGGCACTGAAAGATCCGTTTGCGATTCAAAGGTATCACTAAAACGGTATCTCAGTAACAGCGACGGATTCAACGACATTTCACTGAAAACAAATACCGGCGCATCGGTGGAAGAATATGAAAAGTATTGTTTGAACTGACCTCCAAAATACAGTTTCAATTTACCAGTTTCTGTTGTATTGATTAAGCGCAGGTATTCAACTGTTAATTCATCCTGAATGAGGCTGCTTTTCGAAAATGACATTGTCCCTTCTCGCAGAGTGCCATTGTGATTTGGTGAAGAGACTAAAAAACTCCTTTCTTTAAATTCATCAGGAGATGTGAAACTGTACACAAAATTAAGGTTTGCTTTGAAAATCGAATTCTCGGTAAAGTTGGCAAATGAAAGCCAATTTGGAGACTGCCCAGAACGGTATATCAAAGGACTAACTTTTCTGTCAATCATCCGGAATTGAGAATAGCCTGTACCCAACGATAGGTAAGTGTACCTCTTTTCGGTGAGACCATTGCCAGCAAAAACTGAAATGGAAAAAGAAAACAGCAGTACTGCTAAGAAGAAATTTCTGATCATAAGAATTAAAGGTTTTTTCAAAAAGACTGAATTTTGGGTTAAAGGTTGCAATGAGACTTAACCAATAATTATGCCATTAAAATTTCATGGCTTCAATATCAAACCGAAAAGAACAGTCATAGAAATTGAGTTTGAATATTCATAAAGGTTAACTCTCCATCAAAAAAATGTTTTTGTAGGTAAAGGTTTTCCCTTCGCTTTTTTTGGTTAACGAATAGTTTTATCTTTGCTCTCCGTTTCAACAAAATGTTAATCAATTTTTACCTAAGTTATTAAATCATAACAGAACAATGAACAACGCAATTGTAAACAAAGCAGCCGATAATATTCGGATTTTAGCCGCATCGATGGTTGAAAAAGCCAAGTCGGGTCATCCCGGAGGTGCAATGGGCGGCGCCGATTTCATGAATATTCTTTATTCCGAATTCCTGAATTATGATCCCAGTGATATGAGCTGGATCAACCGCGACCGTTTCTTCCTCGACCCGGGCCACATGTCGCCAATGCTTTATGCTCAGTTAGCTCTTATTGGGAAATACAGCATGGAAGATTGTGCCAATTTCCGCCAATGGGGCAGTGTTACTCCGGGGCACCCCGAAGTAGATGTAAAACGTGGCGTTGAAAACACATCGGGACCACTTGGACAAGGACACACAATGGCCATTGGTGCTGCAATTGCCGAACGCTTTCTGGTAGCCCGCTTCGGGGAATGGATGTCCCACAAAACCTACGCTTTCATCTCAGACGGTGGTGTTCAGGAAGAAATTTCACAGGGAGCTGGCCGTCTGGCAGGCCACCTTGGGTTGAACAACCTGATCATGTTTTACGATTCAAACGACATTCAGCTTTCGACCGAAACAAAAGAAGTAACCGGTGAAAACACCGAAATGAAATACAAAGCCTGGGGATGGAACGTAATGACCATCAACGGAAACAATGCTAACGAAATCCGCGCCGCATTGAAAGCTGCCCAGGAAGAAAAAGAACGCCCAACCATCATCATTGGTAAAACCATTATGGGCAAAGGTGCTGTTAAAGAAGACGGATCGAATTACGAACGCAAATGTGCCACTCACGGTATGCCTCTGGGCGAAGCAGGTGCATCGTTCGAAAAATCGATCGAAAACTTAGGTGGTGATCCGAAAAACCCATTCCAGATTTTCCCTGAAGTTCAGAAATTGTATGCCAAACGTCGCGAAGAACTTATCAAAGCGGCGGCGGCAAAAAAAGCTGAACAGGCTAAATGGGAAGCTGAAAATCCAGAATTAGCAGCAAAACTGAAGATGTTCTTCTCAAAAAGAGCTCCAGCTTTTGATTACAGCAAAATTGAACAGAAAGCTGGCTCAGCTACCCGTGCCGCATCGGCAACTGTTTTAACGGCTTATGCCGAACAGGTCGAAAACATGATTGTTGCTTCAGCCGACCTTTCAAACTCCGATAAAACCGACGGTTTCTTAAAGAAAACCAAAGCTTTCAAAAAAGGCGATTTCAGCGGAAAATTCCTTCAGGCTGGTGTAGCTGAATTGACCATGGCCTGCGTGATGAACGGCATGGCTTTGCATGGTGGTGTAATCCCTGCCTGCGGAACGTTCTTCGTATTCAGCGACTACATGAAACCAGCTGCCCGTATGGCTGCTCTTCAGGAACTTCCTGTAAAATATGTTTGGACACACGATGCTTTCCGTGTAGGTGAAGATGGACCTACCCACCAGCCAGTTGAACAGGAAGCACAAATCCGTCTGCTCGAAAAGCTCCAGAACCACAGCCACAAAAACTCCATGCTGGTTATTCGTCCGGCTGATGCCAACGAAACCACTGTTGCATGGAAAATGGCGATGGAAAACACCAATACACCTACGGCATTGATCCTTTCCCGTCAAAACATTAAAGATGTAACAACCTACGAAACGGCATTAAATGCAGCAAAAGGTGCTTACATTCTGAAAGACAGCGAAGGCACACCTGATATAATCCTTCTGGCAAGTGGTTCAGAAGTGAGCACACTGGTTGAAGGTGCCGAACTTTTGGAAAAAGAAGGCATCAAATGCCGCATTGTATCAGTTCCTTCCGAAGGCCTTTTCCGCGCACAAAGCAAAGAATACCAAAAATCGGTATTACCTTGTGGTGTTAAGAAATTCGGCATGACTGCAGGTCTGCCAGTCACACTTGAAGGATTAGTTGGTTCTGACGGTGTTGTTTTCGGATTACCATCGTTTGGTTATTCAGCACCTTACAAAGTTTTGGATGAAAAACTCGGGTTCAATGGCCAGAACGTTTACAATCAGGTAAAAGAATTACTGAAATAAAAACAACACAAAAACATATTTCAATAAGCCATCTCGGAAACGGGATGGCTTTTTTATTTACCGAAAAATAAGTTACTTTACGCTAAACCATAATTACTTAAACATGAAAAAAAATTCAATCATAATTCTCCTGATTGCAATTGTTGCATTTGATCTTTCCTGTACCCAAAACAAGAAGCATGAAAAGATAAAAAGCCTTGTAAATGGGGCCATACAGGTTGATCCCGAGAAGCTTCAGGGCTCCGAACCTATTCCACAAATCGCAGCCGAACTTGAAAAAACTGCCAACAAAACCCTTACAATCAATCAGTCAAACATGGAAGATGCTTTGCAGGAAGCCCAAAATTATAGCAAAACCTTTATTACGGTTGGTAGCTATACGCTAGTTAAAATCACTAGTTTCGACGACTGCCAAAAGTCGACAACCTGGGGCACCTGTATGCCCAAAGGAACGGCCCTCATCCAGCGATCGGGAAATTTCAAGAAGGTAAAAGATTACCTCAACCACATCATTGGTAAACCCGACGATCAAATACGAAAAATGTACCTCTTCAAATAATTGGAAGAATTGTATCTTTGGTCTTTCATTTTTTTGAAAAATGAAAGACTAAAAATGTTTTCTAAATTTCACAATTCGTATGTATAACAAGTATTTTCCGGAAAACGAATACCACACTCCCGACAACTATAAACGATCAATTGGAGATATTTTATCGCTGGGTACAAGTGTCTATTTCAAAATCCGGTTCTTTTATAACCTCATCAAGAATCGAAATTTAGCCTTGGCTAACAATTATGGCACCGAACGCTGGGCTCAGAGTTCCTATGAAATCTTTGAATTCACGCAGGATTGTGGCGGTAAATACCACATCACCGGACTCGATTATGTCGATCAGGTAAAAGATGAACCGGTTGTTTTCATCAGTAACCACATGAGCACCCTCGAAACCATGGTATTCCCCTGTTTAATTGCTCCTGTTAAAGAAGTTGCTTTCGTTGTTAAAGATTCCTTAACTACCGATACATTATTTGGCCCAATTATGCGGGCCCGCAACCCAATTGCGGTGGGCAGAAGCGATTCCCGAAAAGATTTAATGACGGTATTAACCGATGGCCAGCAGAAACTAAAAGAAGGCACGTCAATTATCATTTTTCCACAAAGTACCCGTTGCAACAATTTTATCCCGGAAGAATTCAATTCACTGGGGGTCAAACTTGCGCAAAAAGCAGGGGTCAAAGTGGTTCCCATGGCCATTAAGACCGACTTTTGGGAAAATGGAAAACTGGTAAAAGACCTGGGCATCAATCGCCGTAAAAAACCTATTCACATCAAATTTGGAGAACCCATGGAAATAAAAGGTTCAGGAAAAGAAGAACACCAACTGATTGTCGATTTCATCAAAAAGAATATGGATGAATGGTTAGCACGGAAGAGCTAACGTTACTAATATGAAAGAAAACGGGGAATAATTTGCAGAAACCAAATTATTCCCCGTTTTTTATTTTCCTTCTTTACTTCATTTATTTATGTAACGTAAAATCTACCCTTCGCGAGTTCTGCAATTCTTCAGTAGAAAGTTGACTCTCTTTATCCGAGTTTTCTTCTCCAAGCCCTTCGGTAGAAATTCGGTTTGTGGCAATTCCTTTTGAAACGAGGTATTGCTTTGCGGCATTTGCCCTGCGAACCGACAATTGCATATTGGCATCGGCATTCCCGCGAGGATCGGCAAAACCACTGGCCTTTACTTTTGCACGTGGATTGCTGTTCATCAGTTTGATCAGTTTATCCATCCGGCCTTTTGAATCCTGTGTAATTTCATTTTCGTTAGTACCAAAGAAGATGGAATTTACTTTATTATTTTTTAACCATTTATCCATATCTTCTTCCTTCGGACAACCTTTATCATCGACCTCATCACCAGCAGGGGTATCGGGACATGCATCAACATTGTCGGCAACACCATCACCATCGGTATCGGGGCAACCGTCAAATTTCTTTAAACCAGCAACAGCCGGGCATTTGTCCTCTTTATCCGCAATTCCATCGCCGTCAGTATCGGGACACCCCTTGAACTCTTTCAAACCTTTGTCTTTCGGGCAATCATCCTTGCTATCCATAATTCCATCGCCATCGGTGTCGGGGCAACCTTTAAATTCAGCAATTCCTTTTACATCAGGGCAATCGTCGTCTTTATCAATAATTCCATCCCCATCCTTATCAGGGCAACCTTCCAAAGCAGCCAATCCCTTCTCTTTGGGACATTTGTCGTCTTCGTCAAACACGCCATCTCCGTCGGAATCAACAGGACATCCTGTTTTTTTATCAACCTTGTACTTTTTGGGTGTATTGGGACATTTATCCTTGTGGTTAGCAACGCCATCTTTATCCGAATCAAGTTTGGGAGAGAAAGCCCATTCAATGCCAATCAATGCCTTAATGAAATTATCGTGGCACGGTTCATCAACACCAAGGTTATTCGCCCTTAGCCCATCAATACCGTGAATATATCCGGCCTCAGCAAATAACGACCAACTTTTGCTAAGCATCAGTTTGGCTCCAACTCCAGCATCAAAATTCAATCCCGAACTTTTATTGTCCGATAAAAACCCCGGACCAGCAAAAAGATACGGTTGAATTTTATTATCCGCCGGAAGGATTTTGCCGTTATAAAATTTGTAGCGCAAATTAAGGAACAGATTACCAATATCGGCATTTACTTTATCATCAGAAAAGGACGCAAATTTATATCCCAGGTTCATATTGGCCATCAAATCGAAAGAAGAGGAAAGATAACGGCTCAAATAAGCCTCGCCTAATAACCCGTCAGCACCCGATGCTACTAAATTATGATAATAACCTCCACCAACTCCAATAGCCCATTTTTTATCAACATTTTGAGAATAAATACTCAAATACAACAACGATAAAACACTGACAATTAATAATTTTTTCATAACACTCGTTTTAAGTTTAACTAATGTGAAAGCCCATATGGGGAAAAAAATCAGCTAAAAGTTAAAATTAATAATCGAAAGAGTCAATACTTGAAGCAGAATACTAACTTTATCAGGTCATCGAACTGTTATAAATAGAAAATTATGTCCGTTACCCGTTTTGGAATTTCCATTGAACAAGAGCTGCTTGAAGCACTTGATGAATATGTCAAAGAAAATCAGTTTTCAAACCGGTCTCAGGCAATCAGGCAGCTGATCAGCCGCAACATTGTGGAGCACAAATGGCAATGCAACAATCAGGTAGCAGGATCTATCACCCTGATATATGATCCCCACAAGCGTGAAATATTAAACCAAATTGCATCTATTCAGGAAGATTTTTATCAGGAAATCATGTCGACACAGCGGTTTATGCTTGAAAAAAACAATTAAAAGTTAAAATTTATAATCGAAAGAGTCAATACTTGAGGCAGAATACTAACTTTATCAGACCATCGAATCGTTATAAATAGAGAAATATGTCCGTTACCCGTTTTGGAATCTCCATTGAACAAGAGCTGCTTGAAGCACTTGATGAATATGTCAAAGAAAACCAGTTTTCAAACCGGTCACAAGCGATCAGGCAGCTGATCAGCCGCAACATTGTGGAGCACAAATGGCAATGCAACAATCTGGTAGCAGGATCTATCACCCTGATATACGATCCCCATAAGCGTGAAATATTGAACCAAATTGCATCTATCCAGGAAGATTTTTATCAGGAAATCATGTCAACACAGCGATTTATGCTTGAAAAAAACAAGTGCCTTGAGATTGTTGCCGTGAAAGGGATTGCCATAAGGCTCACCGCTTTATCTGACAGCCTGATCAGCATAAAAGGCATGCTGCATGGGAAACTGGCAATGAGCCGTGCCGATTAATTGGCCCTTCTTATTTTCATTATTATTTTCAGGATCATTATCTTTGCGATTCAATGGAGATACTCATTATTACCATATTATTTTTATTAAACGGGGTTTTTGCCATGTACGAAATCGCCCTTGTTTCTTCCCGGAAGTCAAGGCTGGAAGAGAAAGCAAAATTTGGAAATATCGGAGCGAAAAGAGCCGTCAAACTTCTGGAAGAACCTGAGAAAATTCTCTCAGCCATTCAGGTAGGAATCTCACTCGTCGGGATAATTTCGGGAGCTTACGGAGGAATTGCATTTGCTCAAGACATCGCCCCCTATTTTGAGAGAATACCGTCGCTCGCCCCATACGCCCACACGCTGGCGATGATCATCGTAGTGGGGTTGATCACCTACTTTTCATTGATCATTGGGGAGCTGGTGCCAAAAACCATTGCACTGAACAACCCCGAAGCCATTGCAATCTTTCTATCTCCGGCCATGTATTTCATTGGAATGGTCACCTATCCGGTTGTTTGGTTCCTAAGTGTTTCGACCAAATTGGTTATCAAAATTTTCGGAATAAAAATAAAGGATGAGCCCCCTGTTACAGAAGAAGAACTTAGGATTTTGCTGAAACAAGGATCTGAAAACGGGATCATCGAAAAAGAAGAGTCTGAAATCATCAGCGAAGTGATCCGCTTTGGCGATAAGCGGGCTTGTTCCCTCATGACGCACCGGCTTGATGTAAGATGGATTGACACCAGCGACACAACCGAAGACATATTAACAGCCGCACTCGAATCATCGTTCTCCCGTATGCCGTTATGCCACAAATCGATCGACGATGTGAAGGGGGTTGTTGCGGTAAAAGATATTCTGTCGTGGTACATCAACCATCAGGCAGTCGATCTGAACGCCATACTTACAGAGCCCATCTTCATCCCCGAACAATTACCTGCCACCAAAGTATTGGAAATGTTCAGGGAAACCAGAAATCACTTTGGAATTGTGGTCAACGAATATGGCTCAATGGAAGGAATCATCACCCTGCATGATGTTACCGAGAATATCATGGGTGACCTGCCGGAAATTGAAGACACCGACGAGCCCGAGGTTTTTCAGCGGGATGATGGCTCCTATCTGATCGACGGAGCAATGATCCTGGAAGATGTTCAGGACCTTCTCGAATTGAAATCATTGTTCGACGAAGGTGAAGAAGAAGTTAACATCAATACCATTGGCGGATTAGCCATGTATAAACTCAACCGGATACCCAGAACCGGTGACAAGTTCCTAGTAAAAGGAAAACATTTTGAGATCGTCGACATGGATGGAAACCGTGTTGACAAATTAATTGTGAGGTAAAAAGGCAAAATCGGCAAAAGATGATTCTGCTGAGAAAAAAAAGGAATAAAGATTCTGAGAAGAAACGTTCACTCTTTCAGAAAATCACAACCGTCGTCAAATGGTGCGTAATTGCTTTTTTTGCCTCTACCCTCTTATTCGTCGTGCTATACCGTTTTGTAAACCCACCCATTACCACATTTATGGCTTATCAAACCACTTCACGCCTTATCAAAGGGCAGAATGCCCGGTTTGAAAAGAAATGGGTGCCCATCGAAAATATTTCGCCCAAAATGATCAGAGCGGTGATTGCTGCCGAAGACAACCGTTTTGTCAATCACTGGGGAATAGATACCAAAGCCATAGACGAAGCCATCGAACACAATAAAAGAGGAAAAAACACCCACGGGGCAAGTACCATCAGCCAGCAAACCGCCAAAAACGTTTTTCTATGGCCTTCACGTAATATCATTCGCAAAGGGCTCGAATTTTATTTCACCCTGCTGATCGAATGGATCTGGGGGAAACAGCGAATTATGGAAGTGTACCTCAATGTGGTCGAAACCGGGAAAAATTTTTACGGGGTTGAAAAAGCCGCCCAAAATTATTTTCATACGAGTTGTTCTGGTTTAACCGATAGCCAGGCAGCATTAATTGCGGCAACTCTTCCTTCACCCCAACGATATAATCCGGTAAATCCCGGCAATTATCTGGCTTCGCGCCGCGACCAAATCGTATCGTTAATGTACAAAATTGAAACATTGACGGTTAAATAACCCCATATTCTTTTTACAACTCCTCACCCAAAGGGGGGACAAATTGAGCATAGAATTGACAACTCAACTGCAACTTTTTCAACTCTTTTTCTAAGCGTTATCACTACTTCTATTGACAAATAAACCACTTTTTAGAAACAAATGAAACAGCGCCTCTGTGCCATTTTTCAGTAATTATGCTTCATATTTTACAAACAATGAATGATTCGTTAATCGGAGAGCAAAATGGTATATGCCCATTTTCTATCCATCATTACCGATAAAAATTCAACAAATTTTACAGGAAAAAACACCCTCTGACCCAAGAAGCAAAAGACTGGTTTTCTATTAAATAACTAAGCTAATATATCTGAACTAATTTAATATCTAATGAAACAAACACTAAAATTCAAATTCCGAAAAAGGATTTTGTCAAAACGGATGATTGCATTTGTTTTTGCAAACCTCTTTTTCAGCTTTTCACTGTTTGCCCAGGACCGAGTCATTTCGGGAACAGTAAAAGATGCTTCTACCGGAGAAACACTAATTGGAGTAAACATCCTGCTTCAGGGAACAACCAGAGGTACCATTACGGATATCGACGGTAATTTTTCCATCAAAGTTCCTGAAAAGAATGCGGTCCTTTCCATCGCCTATGTTGGGTATAAAACACAGGAAATCGCAGTGGGAAACCAAAGTTCTTTTAACATTAGCCTCGATAAAGATGTAAAAGACCTCGATGAAGTGGTTGTGGTAGGCTATGGTGTCCAGAAAAAGAAACTGGTAACCGGTGCTACAGTACAATTAAAAAATGAAGACATTTTAAAAAACAATTCTGTCCGAATTGAAAATGCACTCCAGGGGATGACCCCGGGTATGTCAATTGTTAAACAATCGGGGCAACCTGGTTCTGAATTCAACATTACCATTCGTGGCTTATCCTCAATCAACGGAAACTCTCCGTTGGTTTTGATCGATGGGGTACCTGGCAGTCTTAACCTGCTCAATCCTTCCGACATTGAAAGCATTGACGTATTAAAAGATGCTGCTTCAGCTGCTATTTACGGTTCACGTGCTGCTAACGGCGTTGTTCTGGTTACTACAAAGAAAGGAAAAACCGGTGAAGCGCTGGTTACCTACGATGCTTCTTTTGGTATTTCAAACCTGGCAAAAAAAATCGATTTGCTCAATGCAAAAGAATATGCCACCATCATGAACGAAGCTTCATTCAATTCGAAACCCAAAAAGGTGGTACCCTATACTCAAGATTATATTGACGCATTAGGCGAAGGAACCGACTGGATCGGTGAAGCGCTGTCAAGTAATTCGCCTACCGTAAACCATTCGCTCGGCATTAGTGGGGGTAATGAAAAATCGACCTATTCTATGTCTCTTTCATATACCAATGAAGAAGGAATCTTTAACTACGAAGACAAATCAAAATATCAGCGGTTGGGTTTCAGGGTCAATTCAGAACATCAGGTAAAGAAATATTTGAAAGTTGGTGAAAATATTACCTATACTCATCGCAGAAGCACTGCAATGTCAACCGGGAACATGTACAACAACTTCCTGCACGATCTGATGTCAGCCAGCCCGTTAATCTCTGCTTACGACTCTGCCCAATACGACAGATATGGCCGTGCGAAACCGGTAAATGCCAATAAACAAAACGGAGATGTAATTGATCAGATAAACCCACTGGCTGTGATGCATTACAACAACAACGGGGTGAACAAATACGACGATATTATTGGCGATATTTTTGCCGAAATTCAAATTCTGCCCGGATTAAAATTCAAAACAGACTTTGGTGCTACATTAGGTTTCAGCAATTACTCATCTTATCGGGATACATTTACAGTAACCGAGAATGTTTCGAACTACAAAGCCGACTATGAACAAAATATGTCCCGAACATTCAACTTCAACTTCGACAATGTTCTTTCATACGATAAAAGCTTTGAAAAAAGCCATTTATTGGTAATGGTCGGTATGAATGCCCAGGATGGGACATATTTCAACATGCGGTCGTTAAGAGAGGGAAACCTTGCGAATACCGCTCCTGTTCTTTCCAATGTCGAAGCCGACACCATGCTTACCAGTTATACCATATATGGCGATTATGGCGATGGCGACAGCCGCAGCTCCATCTTTGGCCGGGTTAGCTATGATTACAACGAAAAATACATGGCAACAGTCTCTTTACGCCGCGATGGTTCTTCCCGATTTGGTAAAAACAACCGTTACGGATATTTCCCTTCCGCATCAGCCGGATGGGTAATCACGAAAGAAACATTCATGCAAGCAGCTTCTTGGGTCGATTTTCTGAAAGTACGTGCAAGCTGGGGCCAAAATGGTAAAGAACCTTCCGATCAGTTTGTCTATATGGCCCAGGTCGGAAATAGCGGACGTTCCTACGAATTTGGAACAGGTGAAACTTCCGGTGTTTCTCCAATTATTTTTGAAAATCCCGAATTGAAATGGGAAGCTTCTACCCAAACCAACATCGGTTTTGATTCCCGTTTCTTCCATAATCTACGTTTCACCTTCGACTGGTACCTGAAAAACAGCAAAGACTGGATCATGCAGAAAGAAGTTGCAGCCATTTCAGGTATTGCAGGTGTCAGCAGTTCTAACCCATACATTAATGGTGGTAACGTGAAAAATAAAGGTTTTGAATTCGATCTGGGGTATGAAAAAAGTTTTGGCGATTTTTACCTCAATGTGGGTGCAAACTGGTCATTCAATAAAAACATCGTAACCGATGTGCCCGATAGCATTATCCATGGTTCTACCAGTCTGCTATATAACGGATGCGATGAATTCTTCCGCATTTCAGAGGGAAAACCTATGGGATACTTCTTTGGGTACAAAAATGCGGGCATTTTCCAGAATCAGGAAGAAATTGACAATTACGTTAACGAGAAAGGTGTCCTTTACCAAAAATCAGCAAAACCAGGTGATGTAAAAAGAACCGACGTAAATGGCGATGGCAAAATTTCCGATCTCGACAAAGTGATGCTGGGCGATCCTAACCCCGATTTCATATTTGGTTTTCGTATCAACGCCGCTTATAAAGGCTTCGATTTCTCCATGAACATTCAGGGACAAACCGGGAATCAGATTGTGCAATCATACCGCGCTCAGGAACAATACTATTACAACTACTCAACGGAAATTCTCAACCGCTGGATCGGTGAAGGATCAACGAATAAGTACCCCCGTGTAACCTTAGCTGACGAATCGAATAAAAACTGGAGAAGTTTTAGCGATTTGTACATCTACAATGGAGACTACGTGAAAATTAAAAGTTTAAACATTGGCTACGATTTGAAAAAATCGTTGCTCAAGAAAACAGACATCAAACAATTCAGGATTTACGTTTCGGCCACAAACCTTCTCACCCTGACCAACTATAATGGCTGGGATCCTGAAATTGGTTATGGATCATCGACCAACTCATCGGGCAAAGTGGTTGATGCCTATGCGTCAGGAATTGATGTAGGCTTCTACCCATCGTCGCGTACCTATTTATTTGGTGTTAATGTAACTTTCTAAAAAATTAAGATCATGAAACGAACAATCATATTATCGCTGTTTGTGTTACTGATGACCGGCTGTGGCAATGACTTCCTTGACAAACAGCCTACCACATCATCCGTAATTGAAAATTATTATTCAACACCAGAAGACGGTGAGCAAGCATTAACCGCTGTCTACAACATGTTGCTGTATGAAGACTGGTGGAGTAAGTTTATCTTATCAGAGCAAGCATCTGACGATTGTGCCGGTGGAGGCGGATCAGGCGACGGTGGTGGTTACCAGGTTTTTGACCGGGGCATTACACACTCCTCAATAACGGCCAATGAAGAACCCTGGGAATATTGTTATGGAGCAATTTATCGTGCCAACACGTTTATTGCCCATGAGTCTCAAATTGACTGGACTGGAAAAGAAAAACTGGAAAAACAATATCTTGCTGAAGCCCGTTTTCTCAGAGCTTATAACCACTTCTACCTGGCCCAGATGTTTGGGGAAGTACCAGCAATCACAACAATCAATTCTCCGGATTATATTCCACCCAGAACACCTGCAGCCGAACTTTACACCATCATTCTTGATGATTTAAAGTATTGTATCGAAAATGGACTTTCCGACACCTATCCATCCATGCAAACCAGCAATTGGGGCAGGGCAACCAAATGGGCTGCGGAAGCCTTACTCGCAAGGGTCTACTTATATTACACCGGCTATTACAATCAGGAATCATTAGGAGAATACACCAACTCCAGTGTCCTTGCCTATATAGAAGACTGTATCAACAATAGTGGCCATGCACTGGTTCCTAAATATGCCAGTCTCTGGAGGGTTTCTTCAAAGTCTGAACTGGGAGGGATCTCTCAGTATGCCGGTGAAATGAACTCGGAATGTGTTTGGTCGGTTACCTATGATATTCAATCATCAATTAGCCTGAACAAATTGCAGCGGATGATAGGCCCGCGTAACACCAATAAAGAACCTTACGGACAAGGATGGGGCGCAATTCCTGTTTTACCAACATTGTGGAAATTATTCGATAATGCTGATACAAGAAAAAAAGCAACAATCCTTTCTTGGGATGACGAAGGCTATACATACGATTACATTACCCAGCAACAAGCTCAGTACACCGGCTACAATACCAAAAAATATATGATCTCAGCCATTGGCACGGCTAATGAAGTGGAAGCATCCGGAGGAACATCATGGCAAACCAAAGCTTTTGAAGATGTAATGATGATCCGTTTTGCGGATGTCTTGCTCATGGGGGCAGAATTACGATCGTTGGTGAATGGCGCGGGTGATGCTACGGCATTAACCTACCTCAACAAAGTGCGCGAACGTGCTTTCGGCGATAACGCACACAATTATTCTTCTGCTTCTATCGATAACATTATGGCAGAAAGAAGATTGGAATTAGCCTGTGAAGGTCTGAGATATTACGACATCCTTCGTTCCTGCAAGGGTGATTTTTCCAAACTGGTTAACATTTTAACCTATGTTGATGATACCGATGGAGGTGATTATTCAAATTCCCTTGAAACCTCAAGTTTGGATGTTGACGGAAACAATTTTGCAGCACGAAAAGGTTTATTCCAAATTCCAATAAAAGAACTCAATTTAATGGGTGGTATTATTGAACAAAACCCTGGTTTCTAGTAGGAATTTTCGATTATTATTATATTTAGTTAGTAGTGTAATCATTCGTTAGTTAGATTACGATCCCCGGGCCTCCTCCCGGGGATTTTTTTTGAACGCCATTGATTCACCCACAATCAATAACCAATCATTGCAGAATAACCATGGTACTCGAAACCGCGCCAAATGTTCCATACCCACCATCAACTGTTGAAAAATAAGGCCTAAAAGCATTGGGCTTGAAAAAAATGTTCGATGTAGTATAATATTTCTCAAGGTTTTTATCATAAGCAAAAACGAACAATACAAGCATTTTTCCCCGAATATCCCAGTCTAGTTTAATACGATAATCTGTTTCAACACCTTTTACTGGTATTTTTTTCTCGATATAGGAATGGGTACTGTCGCTGAGCAGATACACATTATACATAAACGCAGTTGAATCAGGGGATATGGATAAATCGACTAAACCGGAATCAGCACGAACAACCAGATCAGACAACTGAGGTTCATTTGGGACAAGACACGAAGCCGTCACAATAAAAGTATCGTAACTACACCGATAGAACCACCGATCACCCGGGGCCGTTTGGATTGCATTATTGGAATAAGTACATCCTCCGGATTTCAGTTCATAATTTTCGACGATCCCAGACAATGGAACCCTTGTCAACGAAACATCCGCATTATTCACATAAAGCGAATCATAGTCACCCCATACAAATAGTATTCGCTGTACTTCGAAGTAGTGGTTTTTCACATCAATTGCCGGTCCGGTTTTTATGATACCATAAACATTCAGCCCCGATTGAACATCTGCTTCTGAAATATTGGGTTGCTTGGTTAATCCGGCATAATACTCGCCAAACTTTACACACCCGCTAAAGAATGTTAAAATCATCAAGAAAAACATCAATCTTTTCATTGTCAAAACTTTATTGTGTAACCAGCTGAAATGATTGGAAAGTAATTATCACCAAGGGTAATCATCTTCGTTATTCCACTGACCGGGATATAATAAAGAATATTCCGATAGAAGAAAAGAGCGTTATATACATTCACCGTCAAATAGGAATCGGAAGCGCGGAAGAAATCAGCCAGGTTTTTCCCGAAACCACTTACTACATCCTTCCGAAGTCCCAAATCGAGATAAACAGACCATGGCATCCTTACGCTATTTTTTTGATCATTGATATACTGTGGGCTATAAATCATTTCTCCCGATAAAGGATCATACATATAAAATAGCTGAAGGGAATTCTCAATGGAACGAGGTGTGCCACTTTGCGCAACAAACGAAGTGCTGTACGAAATCCGTTTCGTAGCCTGATAGGTCATTACAAATTTGATTGAATGACGACGATCATAATCATAATCATATTCCTTTCCATCCATGATATGAGGGAAAGAACGTGTTGACCTTGAAAGCCCATAACTAGCCCATCCTGAAAATTGATCAAAACTTCCCTTCCACATCAGCTCAACGCCATACGAACGGCCTTGCCCTGCAACAATTCGATCCGAGAAACGAGAAACCTCATATTGATCGTGTAACAGGTCAAAAGTATAGGTCCGAGCAATATTTTTATAATACAAATCGAAAGAAAGGGAATTTTGGAAATCAATTTTCTTCTCTGCCCCAAACATATAATGATAAGACAAACTAGGAGCCTTTCCTTCTTCCAGCGGATAATAATAGTCAAGGAATTGATTCAGCTCTATATCCTGTGTATTCATGCTAACAATGTATTGAAGGTATTTTCCCCATGCCGCCTGCAACTTAAAACCATTTTGAAAGTTTAAAACCGCATTCAACCGGGGTTCCAGCAAATAACGATTGTTATCGAATTTGGCGACCCTCAAACCAGGTCTAACCACCCAACCTCCCAACGAAATTTTATTTTCAGCAAAAAAAGAAAACAACTGAGGATTTTTTTCTACAGAGCCATAATTCACCGTATTCAACTCCGAATTATTAGAAAAAAATAGATCTTATGAGTCATCCCAGCCTTTAACTCGCCCCAGGAAAACGGCTTATACTCAAAATTTACAATTGCACTCAGATCTCGCACACTGGATATGAAATTTGATGAAGTATTAAAGACCATATTATTAATTCGCATGGACATCTCGGAATAATTGCTACCATCGTGCATTGAAACAAACGTTTGTGCTTTCAGAAAGAGTTTTGAAGACAATGCCGATTTCCAAATTACGGTAGCAATGTTGCTCTTCCAATGATGTATCCACCGCAAACTCATGTCATTAAAATACTCTTCCATGTTTACAGAATTCCCAATGTATTTATAAACACTTGCAAAATCGAGGTTTGTCTTATCCTGCGAGCCAAAAATCTTACATGTAAGCCAGTTCGTTTGATTGAGACGAGTCGTAAAGGAAAGATTTACGTCAAAGAAAAAGTTCCGACTATAAAGAATAAAATTCCCCATCAAGTCATAATGGGCACGCCCGGCAACCATCATGGTCGATTTTTTTCCTACCGGGAATTCAAGAAAAACACTGGTTTCTGAGGTCGTTGGAGTAATCTCCCCATGCAAGCCATCGCGGCTTCCATCCTTTGTTAAGATATTGATAACCGAAGAATTACGACCACCAAATTCAGCCCCAAAACCACCTGCCAACACATCGACATTTTTCACCGTTTGCATATTGAAAATTCCCGAAGAAGAAAGGAAATGATAGGGATTATACATTGTTACACCATCAAGCATAATCAGGTTCTCGCCCGGATCGCCCCCACGAACAGAAACCAGTGGTGAAAGAGGTTCGGTTGGTTGTATCCCCGGCATAAATCGCATCGATCGAAAAACATCCTTACGGGCAGATGGGATCAACTTTATCTCATTCGGGGATAATCGATGTTCACTAATTTCAACATCCCTATCCCCAATCCGATCAACCTCAGGTGCAACTACAGTAACCTGTTCAAGCTCTACCTTGGATGGAAGAAGCCGTACCTCAAGAAAATGATCTCGTTTGTTTTTTAAATCATAACATCGAACCAGCGTTTCATATCCTATAAAAGAAAATTTCAGGCAAATACTATCTTGCTCCATGTCGGGTAAAGTAAAGAAACCATTGGCATTCGTTACGGTTCCCTTGGTTTGATTATCAAACACACAAACAGTAGCTCCAATCAATGTCTCACCGGTTTTCTCATCACTGATTATTCCCGACAAGTTCTTTTTTTCCGCCATAACAACACCCGAACAAAAAAACAATAGGATGACAATCAACCTTTTCATGATCAGAATTTATATGCTAAGCTAAATGAAAGTCCTAGCTCAAATTTGACTTTATGATAAACAACATAGTATAAATCTTCCATTGTTCCTAACCCAAAAACAATTCCCGATTGATCAATAGGGTTAAAATTGATACGCTGCGACATTGAAAAATCAAAAAATAAAATTTCCTCCAACTTATGAGAAACAACATCCATATCCTTCCATCTATTTACTCCTATCAAAAAGGTAAATTTATTAGTCAGTAAAAGCTTATCGTTTAGGCGATAATTCAAATGCCGTACCGTACGCCCCATGGCTATTGCCTGAAAATCATCGTGATTAACAAAACGCATCACCTCTGAATTACGTTTAAAGAGACGCTGTCCTTCTGGTTCGGCAAACCAAAGTTCACCCTCCAAGCCCCAAAAATGAGAGCCTATAAAAAAATTAGATGCTACATAAAAATTCTTTCTCTTAGCGCTATGCCCGGGCCGATAATAGTAAAACAAATCGTGAAAATTCTTATCAAAGTTCTTCTCAACGCAAATTAAGTCATTCTCAAACTGTTTACTCCAACGATCGATTAGTTCCTCATAGCCAGACGAGATATTTTCCTTCCTTTTCTGAGAATAATTGCATTCGTAATAAAAAGTACCTATAAAAGAGGAGTCTTGATTATAACTTACTGATGAAAGTTCCAGTGTAGCAAATAAGGTATAATTACGCCGCCAGAAAAAAGTTGAATTACTGATATTAAACTCGTGAATATCTACCACATAATCTGTAGCATAAAATAAATCGGAACGAAATTTATTTTCCATACAGGAAGCAATAGGATGTGGTGTTATTACAATCTGATCTACAGGCAGGAAGAGCCATTTTTTGCGCTCATAAACTGAAATAAATTCCGGAAATATTTTTCGATGGTCAACAGCTCTTGTTATATCAAAATTTAATCGCCTAACATCAGCACATCTTCCCAATCCAATAACGATTGTATCAGCAACCCACTTCTGACAAAATCCTGTCAATGATATAAGTAAAAACAAAACCACCCACAGATTTTTCTTAAATAAAGAGCTATTAAAACCCATTTGTATAAGGGAAATTAAACAAGTAAAAAATTTTCCTTATGTAATTTAAAAATTAAATTAAACAATCGCTACATCCAGTAGTAAATCTTTTTACACAATTCAACTCAACCAATCTGATTCAATCAATTAAGGGAAAGTCTATCAATAAGAAATCAGATAAGCACTGTTCGGGAAATCGATAAGCATCGAAAAAAAACTCTTCAGATTGTAAAAGAAGCACCTGGAATATTTAGTTGCCACAACAATCGTTCATCTGACGGGCCTTCCGTTTATCGATAAATTTGTATTTCTTTAAATCGACATTGATCTGACTGATCTTTTTTTTCATTACATCTGTATCCCTTTCTTTCTCCCAGTAATTACTGAAATCTCTCAACAAATTCATATTCCGGTCAAACTGATCGGCAGGATAAACAATCATCCCATCTTCAACAGCGAAGTGAAATTTTCGGATATCGGGATAAATCTGTCGTAAAAGGGTTATTGCCCAGCGGACATTTTCGACGTAACGCCGCTCACCTACAAGTATCCGGAGAAGATGATCAACCGACTGCGAAGCGAATTTTAGGCAAAACTCAACCGTATCGGAGCTTATGCACTCATATCCGTCACGATACGCTACTTTGTACTTCCCCGGAAGAAGATAGTCCAATTCATGATCACTCAGGATATCGGTCCTGAAAACATAACTTTCACCTGGCTTTATCTGAACCTTACTACCTACCATGGGAATAGAAAAACCACATCGGGAACATTTGGTATTATCGTTAATAAATACGCTCTGATTGAAATAATATCCTTTCCAACCCACGTTCGATCGCCACAATTCACCCCGATAATTCAAAGAGTTATAAGATGATGAATCGGGTCGGTGCAGTTTCCATAATGCATCGGAACCATTTGAA
>Ga0116170_10000479_pt1 | contig 42289 bp, 38 predicted proteins | sample AD_JPNHW1_MetaG_FD_89797 | JGI IMG/M metagenome (GOLD analysis project Ga0116170, IMG submission 89797) | Active sludge microbial communities of municipal wastewater-treating anaerobic digesters from Japan - AD_JPNHW1_MetaG | ecosystem: Engineered > Bioreactor > Anaerobic > Digestate | place... | reverse complement strand
CGGCGACCGCCAGACCGGCAAGACCGCCGTGGCGCTGGACGCCATCATCAACCAGAAGAACGAGCCCGCCGACAAGCGCCCCATCTGCATCTACGTGGCCATCGGCCAGAAGGAATCCACCGTGGCCCGTGTGGCCAAAACGCTGGAAGATAACGGCGCGATGGAATATTCCATCATCGTTTCGGCCTCCGCGGCCCAGCCCGCCTCGATGCTGTACCTGGCCCCTTACACCGGCTGCGCCATCGGCGAGGAATTTATGTGGCAGGGCAAACACGCGCTGGTCATCTACGACGACCTGTCCAAGCACGCGCAGAGCTACCGCCAGATGTCTTTGCTGCTCAGGCGCCCGCCGGGCCGCGAAGCCTACCCCGGCGACGTGTTCTATCTCCACAGCCGCCTGCTGGAGCGCGCCTGCAAGATGTGCGACAAGAACGGCGGCGGCTCGCTGACCGCGCTGCCCATCATCGAAACGCAGGCCAGCGACGTGACGGCCTATATCCCGACCAACGTCATCTCCATCACCGACGGCCAGATCTACCTGGAGTCGACCCTGTTCCATTCGGGCATCCGGCCCGCAGTCAACGTGGGTATCTCTGTTTCGCGCGTGGGCGGCACCGCCCAGCTCAAGGCCATGCGGCAGGTGGCCGGCAAGCTCCGGCTGGACCTGGCGCAGTACAACGAGCTGTCGGCTTTCGCCCAGTTCGGCAGCGACCTGGACAAGACCAGCATGGACATGCTCAAGCGCGGCCAGCGCATGGTGGAACTGCTCAAGCAGGACCAGTACAGCCCCATGCCGGTGCAGGAGCAGGTGGCCGTGCTGTTCGCCGGCACCCGCGGCTACCTCGACAGCGTCGAGCTGGAAAAAGTGCGCGCTTTCGAGAGCGGCCTGGTGAAGTTCCTGCGCAGCAACTACGCCAACCTGCTGGCCGATATCGCCGAAAAGAAACAGATGTCCCCGGAGCTGGAGCAGCGCCTGGCGGAGTCCATAACCGAGTATAAGACGAAGTTCGCTTAAGAGGGTCCCATGAAAAAATACCTGGTAACCGGCGGCGCCGGCTTCATCGGTTCCAACCTGGCCTTCACCCTGCAGGAGGAGCGCAAGGCTAAGGTGGTGGTGCTGGATAATTTTTCTTCGGGCAACTACAAGAACCTCGTGGCTTTCAAGGGCGACGTTATTTCCGACGATATCCGCGGCGACGCGTGGTTCGATACCGCGGGCCCGGTGGACGCCATCTTCCACGAGGCCGCCATAACGGATACCACCGTGCACGACCAGCGCAAAATGATGGAAGTGAACGTGGACGGCTTCCGCAACGTGCTGGAGTTCGCGCTGAACTTCGGCGTGAAGCGCGTGGTGTACGCTTCTTCGGCCGCCATTTACGGCAACGGGGCCACTCCCATGCGCGAAGAGCAGGACCCCGCGCCCGAGAATATTTACGGCTTTTCCAAAGCCATCATGGACAATACGGCGCGCGAGTTCGCCGAGGCGCACCCGGATATTACGCTGGTGGGCCTGCGCTATTTCAACGTCTACGGCCCCCGCGAGTATTATAAGGGCAACCCGGCCAGCATGATGTTCCACCTTTACAACCAGATGAAGGCCGGCAAGCGGCCCCGCATTTTCAAGTTCGGCGAGCAGGTGCGCGATTTCGTGTACGTGAAGGACATCGTGCGCGGCAACCTCAACGCGCTGGACGCGGAAAGGTCCTGCGTCTGCAACCTGGGCAGCGGCCATCCCGCCAATTTCAACGAGGTGGTGGCGGCGCTGAACAAGGCCATGGGCCTGGCGCTGGACGCCGAGTATTTCGACAACCCGTATTCGTTCTACCAGAACAGGACCCAGGCCGACCTGCGCCAGGCCAAGGCGCTGCTCAACTACAGGCCGGAATGGAACATAGAGAACGGCATAGCGGATTACGTGAAGATAATGGGAGAGACGAAGATCTAAGAGCTAAAGTTCGGGGCGAACCCCGGTCTTCGGTCGGCGGGCTTATTTATGGCTTCATTGCGCGACATCAGAAAACACATTTCCTCTGTAAAGAGCATCAAGCAGATCACTTACGCCATGAAGATGGTGGCCGCCGCGCGCATCAAGCGGGCGCAGTCCTCCATCCTGGCGGCGCGGCCTTTCGCCGCGGAGATGGACCGCCTGATCGCGGACCTCTATAACGAGCTGGGCGAGGAAGACCTGACCGGCACCGCCGCGCGCGAGCTTTTCGCGGAGCGCCCGGCCGGCGGGCCGCTGTGCCTGGTGCTGGTTACCGCCGACAAGGGGCTTTGCGGCTCTTTCAACAACAACCTGCTCAAGGCCGCCGCCTCGTGGCTCAAGGAAAACCGCGGCAGGAAGCTTTATGTCATAACGGTGGGGCGCAAGGGCCGCGATTTCATGCACCGGCTCAGGGGCCTGGACCTGGAGATCAAGTACGAAGCGGTCGGGATCTTCCCCAAGGTGGGCTATGTGCACGCCCAGCTGCTGACGGACAATATCATAAACCTTTACCGCGGTTCCGCCGTGGAAAGCGTCACGCTCATCTACAACGAGTTCAAGTCCATGATGGCGCAGCGCATAGTGACCGACAGGCTGCTGCCGCTGAAGAGCCATATCGCCGGCGCCGTCAAAGCCCGGCCCGGCGGCAAAGATTTCTCTTTTGAACCGGACAAAAAGACCCTGCTGGGCGCGCTGCTGCCCCGCCACCTCGGGGCCCAGCTGTACCGCACGCTGCTCGAGTCCCAGGCGGCCGAGCTGGCCGCCCGCATGAACGCCATGGAATCGGCTTCCAAGAACGCGACGGAGCTGATAGAAGGCCTCACTTTAAAGATGAACAAAACGCGCCAGGCGATGATCACCACCGAGCTCAACGAGATCGTGAGCGGCTCGGAAGCGCTGGGCGGCTGATTTTAAGGAGCTACCATGAATACTGGAAAGATCGTGCAGATAGTAGGGCCGGTGCTGGACATAGAATTCCAGCAGGGCCAGCTGCCCAGGATACTCAACGCCCTGAGGATAAAATATAAAGAGGACGGCCAGGATAAGGTCCTGGTGGCCGAAGTGGCCCAGCACCTGGGAGACAATACCGTGCGCGCCATCACGCTGGGCCCTACTACCGGCCTGGGCAAGGGCCTGGAGGCGAAAGATACCGGGTCGCCGCTTAAAGTGCCGGTGGGCGACGCCTGCCTGGGGCGCCTGCTGGACGTGCTGGGCGAGCCCAAGGATTACCGCGGCCCCATCGACACCAAGGAATTCCTGCCCATACACCGCGATCCCCCGCCGCTGACCGAGCAGAAGACCGTACCGGAAATTTTCGAAACGGGCATAAAGGTCATAGACCTGCTGGCCCCGTTCATGAAGGGCGGCAAGGTCGGCCTGTTCGGCGGCGCCGGCGTGGGCAAGACCGTCGTCATCATGGAACTGATCAATAACGTGGCGCGCGAGCACCACGGCTGCTCCGTATTCGGCGGCATCGGCGAGCGCAGCCGCGAGGGCAACGACCTGTGGCTGGAGATGCAGGAATCCAAGCTTTCCGACGGGTCCACCGTGCTGTCCAAGACCGCGCTGGTGTACGGCCAGATGAACGAGCCCCCCGGCGCCCGCGCAAGGGTGGGTTTGACCGCGCTGACGCAGGCCGAGTATTTCCGCGACCAGAAGGGCAAGGACGTGCTGCTGTTCCTCGACAACGTGTTCCGCTACGTGCTGGCCAACGCCGAGGTTTCGGCGCTGCTGGGGCGCATGCCTTCGGCCGTGGGTTACCAGCCCACGCTGACCACGGAGATCGGCGCGCTGGAAGAGCGCATCACCTCCACCAAGAAAGGGTCCATCACCTCCATCCAGGCCGTGTACGTGCCGGCCGACGACCTGACGGACCCCGGCGTGGCCAACGTGTTCACGCACCTGGACGCCACCGTGGTGCTGTCCCGCTCCATCACCGAGCTGGGCATCTATCCCGCCGTGGACCCGCTGGACTCCACGTCGCGCATCCTGGACCCGCGCGTGATCGGCAACGAGCATTACAATACGGCGCGCGGCGTGCAGAAGATCCTGCAGCGCTACCGCGAGCTGCAGGACATCATCGCCATCCTGGGCATCGACGAGCTGTCCGAAGAGGACAAGAAGATCGTGAACCGGGCGCGCAAGATCCAGAAGTTCATGTCGCAGCCCTTCTCCGTGGCCGAGAAGTTCACCGGCCGCCCGGGCAAGTACGTGCCGCTCAAGGAGACCATCCGCAGCTTCCAGGAGATCCTCAGCGGGCGGCTCGACGACCTGCAGGAGCAGACCTTCTGGATGGCCGGCGGCATTGAAGAAGTGATAGAGCGCGGCAAAGCGCAGCAGGCGGCCTGACGCTGCGGCCGCGGCTGTAGGTTAATATGGAAAAAACCAGCATACTCCTTACCATAGTCACGCCCGAGAGGACCGTCCTGGACGGCAAGCCGGTGGATTCCGTCACCATCCCCGCCCTCGGGGGCGAGATGGGCGTGCTGCCGGGGCACGCTCCGTTCGTGGTGCAGCTCAAGGAAGGCCTGCTGCATTATACGGAGAGCCGCCACAAGGAAGTTTTCGCCGTGCTCAGCGGCTTTGCCGAAATAAACGACAACAAAGTGCTGGTAATGGCCGAGGCCGCCGAGCTGGCCGTCGAGGTCAACGAGGAGCGGGCGCGCCAGGCCCTGCAGAAAGCCAAGGAAACGCTGGCGATGCGCGGAGCGGATATGGACCTGGACGGAGCCACGGCCGCCCTGCGCCGCGCGTCCATCCGTCTTAAAGTGGCGGAATTCAGACGCAAGCACAAGCTGTAAGCGCCCGCCCGGTGCGCAAAAAATGCCCCGCGCAGCGCGGGGTATTTTTTTATTGTTTTTTTGCCCCGTTTTGCTAACCTGACCTTGGGGGACCGTATAAAAAATAGTGCGGCGGACTTTCCGGCTGGGCCGGGAGCTTTGCTTTCTATGCGTGAAGTAATAGCAAAAATACTCGACGCCGAAGCCGCAGGCGCGCGCCTGGCGGCCGGGGCGCGCCTGCGGGCCGCCGCGCTGCTGCAGGAGGCCGCCCGGCGGGCGGCCGGGCTTTCGGCTGCCGCAGCAGCGAACTACCGGCGAGAGGCGGCTGAACGGGCCGCCGCCGCGCTGGCCGCCGCGCAGCGCGAAAGAGAAAAGGCCCTGGCCGGCGCCCGCGCCCGCGTCGAAGCTGAAGCCGCTCATTATGCGGCCGCGGCGCGCCGCGCGGAGGACGAGGTGGTGCGCCGGGTGTTGGGGGAATAACCGCTGGAGGGGGAATGCCGGGAACAAGGGACCTGGATTATCTGGCTGCTTTAGTGCACGGGCGCAGGGGGCGCATGGCCGAGGGCCCGCGCCTGGCGGCACTGTGCGGCCTGAAGTCGCACGTGGAACTGGCGGCGGCTGTGTTCCCCGGCTCCGGCCCAAGTTCCGCCGCCGGGATACAGGCCCGCCTGGCGGAAGAATTTATTAAAGAAACCCGCCGTATCTCCGCCTGCCTGGACGGGGCCGAGGCCCGCTTCGCTGACTGGCAGGCCGCGCGGTTCCAGCTTGAAAATTTAAAGATCACGGTGCGCGCGCTGGAGGCGGGCGGGAGCGCGGCCGCCGCGGCGCCGCGGCTCATACCCCTGCCGCGGGAAATGGGCTACGGGCCGGAACTGGCGGCGGCGGACAGCCGGGAAGCTTTGCTGGCGGCGCTGCCTCAGGGAGCGCTGCGTAGCGGCCTGGGCGCGGCCTATGCCGCGGGGCCGGCCGCCGGCGGGATCTTTTATTATGAGGCGGCGCTGGACAGGGCTTACCTGGGCGAGCAGGCCGCGCGTGCCGGGGCGCTGGCCGGCGGGGACGCGGGCGCGGTGTCGGAACTTTGCGCGCAGGAGGCGGCGGCGTTCAACCTGGCCCTGGCCGCGCAGGGAAAATTTTTTCACGGTTTCAAAACAGGCGGGTTGCTGCCTTTGCTGGCCGCCGGTCCGGACCGGGAAAGATCCGAAAAAACGCTGCGGGCCGCGGGCCCCGGCGAACTGCGCGCCCTGGCCGCGGGGCTGGCCGTAGCCGCCGGGCCTCCGGAGCCGGATCCGGACAGGCTGGCCGCGCTGGCCTGGCGGCGGTACGCGCTGCTGGCCTGGCGCGCCTTCGCGCGCGAGCCCGCCGGTTTCGGCGCGGTGGCGGCTTACCTCGCGCTGCGCCGCGTTGAGACAGTGAATTTGATTGCCGTGTCGGAAGGGCTGCGGCTCGGCGCCGCCGCCGGGGAAATGCTGCGGCGCCTGGTGCCGCTGCCGGGGATGGCTTATGTTTAGCCCCGTAAGAATGACGCGGCTGGACGCCGTGCTGCTTGAAAAAGACGCCCGGGCGGCCCTGCGGCTTCTGGGCGCCGGGGGCGCGCTGGAGCTGGCCGAAAGCGCGGATCTGCCCGCCCTCCCGGCGGAGGGCGGCGGTTCGTCTAAAGAGTGCGCCGCCCTGCTGGAGCGGCTTTCTGACTTGCGCCGCGCTCTGGAGATCGGGGACCGGCCGGGCGGCGCGGGAATGTCTTTCGCGGAGGCGCGCGCCGAACTGGAAAGCCGCGAGAGGGACGCGCGGGAGCTCCTTGAACGGCGGGAGCGGCTGTCCCGTGAACTGGCCGGCTTATCGGCCGCGGCGGAGCAACTGGAAGCTTACGCCGGCCTGCCCCTGCCGTCCGCCTGGACAGGACTGAAATTCCTTTATTGCGCGGCGGGAACGCTGCCGGCGGGAAACTTGCCCGCCCTGGCGGGAAAACTCGGCGGGGCCGTGCTGCTGGAACTGGGCGGTAAGGCCGGCCGGCCGCGGGCCCTGGTCTTGGGATCGCGCGCCGCGGCCGCCGGGCTGGACGCCGCGCTGAAAGACAGCGGCTTTCAGCCGGAGGCGCTGCCCGGCCGCCCGGGCTTTACGCTGGCTGAGCTGGCCGAAGATCATAAAGAGCTCCGGCGCCGCGCCGGGACCGAGTTAGAGACCGCCGCAACGCGGCTGCGCGCTTGCGCGGAGGCCGCTGCCGCGCCGCTGGCGGCGGCCGCCCGGGCTGTGCTGGAGGAAAAGCAGCTGCGGGAGGCGGAGGCGGGGCTGGGCCGCACCGGCTCGGCGGTGCTGATCGGCGGCTGGGTGCCGTCCGCGGCCGCCGGCGGGGCCGCGCGCGGCCTGGAGGAAGTTTCGGGGGGGCGCTGCGTGGTGGAGGCGGCCGCAGCGCGGCCCGGCGGCGGCGCGCCGGTGCTGCTGCGCCCGGCGCGTCTTTTCCGGCCGTTCACGGTGCTGGTGGCGGCTTACGGCCTGCCCCGTTACGGCGAAGCCGATCCCACCGTTTTTTGCGCGCTGAGCTTCCTGCTGCTGTTCGGCATGATGTTCGGCGACCTCGGGCACGGCGCCGTGGTCTGCCTGGGCGGGCTCTGGCTGGCCGCAAAGGGCGCCGCGGGACTGCGGGATACCGGCAGGATCGCGGCGGGGTGCGGTTTCTCTTCAATGTTCTTCGGGCTATTATACGGAAGTTTTTTCGGGCTGGAGAGCTTTAAAAAATATGCGCTGTGGCGCGACCCGCTGGCGGGGGATCCTGCGGCGCTGCTCAAGGCCGCGCTGGTCTGCGGCGTAGCGATGCTGAGCCTGGGCCTGGCGCTGAATATATACAACCGCCTGCGCGCCGGGGATCATTATGGGGCGGCGCTGGGCAGGTTCGGCTTCTCCGGGCTGGTGTTTTACTGGAGCGGCGCGGCCCTGGCTGCGGGGCTCGCCGGTCCGGAATTTATGCTGCCGTTGATGGGACTGGCGGCGGCCTGCTGGGTGGGCGGGGCGCCTGCGTTGCTGCTGCTGCGCCGCAAGCACGCTGCCGGGGAGGAAACTTTCCTGGAGGTGTCGTCCGAAGCGCTGGTGGGGGCTTTTGAGGCGGCCTTGCTGTACCTGGCGAATACGGTGAGCTTCGTGCGGCTGGCGGCCTACGCGATGAGCCACTCGGCCCTGCTGGCTGCGGCCTGGGCGCTGCGCGACGCCGTGGACAAGGTCTGGGGGGCGGGCAGTCCGGCCGGCCTGGCGGCTTTGGTTGCTGGCAATGCGGCGGCCATAGGGCTGGAGGGGCTGGTCGCATCGGTGCAGGCGCTGCGCCTGGAATACTATGAATTTTTCGGGAAATTTTTCGAGGGCGGCGGCCGGCCTTTCAGGCCGTTCACCCTGGCGGGCAAAGGGGGCGCGGATGAAGAATAAAAATGTTCTGTTCGCGGCGGCGACGGTGGCGGCCTGCGCGGAGCAGGCGCTGGCGGCAATGCCTGAAGCGGCGCAAGCCGCCGGCGCGGCGGCCGGCGATTACAGGGCGGTTTGGCTGGGCTTTGCCGCCGCGCTGACCATGACGCTGAGCGTCCTGGGCTCGGCTTACGCGGTGGCGCGGATCGGGTCCGCCGCCATGGGCGCGGCGGCGGAAAAACCCGAGCTGCTGATACGCAGCCTTTTGTTCGTCGCGCTGGCCGAAGGGCTGGCGGTGCTGGGCTTCGTGGTCGCGGTCATGATCATCGGCAAGATGTGATGGCGGCGCTGAAGTTCTACTGCATCGGCGACGAGGATACGGCGCGCGGCTTCCGGCTGGCGGGCGTGGAGGGGCGTGCCGTGGCCGGCGCGGCCGAGGCCGCGGCCGCGCTGGCAGAGGTTGCGGCGCGGGCCGATCTCGGCGTGATAATTATAAGTCCGGCTGCGGCGGAGTTGGTGCGGGCGAAAATAGAAGCGCTGCGACGGGAGCGCGAAAAGCCGTTGATCGTGGAGATTTAAGAGGGAAATTATTAGGGAAGGGGAGGCGGGTTAACTGAGTCGGCGGCCTGGCCGGGGGAGTAGCTGCGCAAACACGTGGTCGGAGGCCGGGCCGGTGTCTCCCCCTGCGCACCCGTTGCGGAAGGGGGCCCCGCCCTAATTTTCCCGGGCGGGGGGAACCGACGCAAGGGTTCCTTCTTCCGGGTGCGCAGGGGGAGACACCGGCCAGGCCCCCCTGGAGAAGTAATTGAACAGAAGGAAATTTATTGGAGAGTATATGGAAATTATCGGGGATGCGGAGGGGCTGGTGCGGGAAGTGAGGGAACTGGCCCGGCGGGAGAGCGGGGAAATTATCGCCGCGGCGGAGGCTGAGGCGGAAAGGCTGTTGGCGGCGGCCCAAGAGGCGGCGGACAAGGAGGGTGCGGCGTTCGCGGCCGGCGCGCTGGCGGAGGCGGAGAGGCGGCGCGCGATGCTGCTGGCTTCCGTGCCGGCCGAGGCGGCGCGGCTGCGCGCAGAACGCATCGAGGCCGTGCTGGAAACGGTGAAGGCCGGGGCTTTGAGGCGGCTTGAGGCGGAATACGGCGGGGCGGGCAGCGGGGCGGCGCTGGCCGCGCTGGCGGCGTCCGCCGTAGCGAAGATGGAGGGGAATTCATTTGTGCTGACGCTGGGGCCGGCCGCCGCGGCGGCGCTGAAGGGCAGGGCCGGGGACATTGAAAGAGCGGCGGGCAAGGGGGCGCTTGATCTGGTGTTTGAAGAGGACGCGGCGATCGGGGACGGGGTGCTCGTCCGTGACGCGGCCGGCCGGCAATTCTGGGATAATACTTTCAGGGCCCGCCTGGAGCGGCTGTGGCCGGAGTTAAGAGGGAGCTTGATGCAAAGTCTTGAAATGACCGGGGAGGGGCAATGAACGGCGACTCCGGAAAAGCCCGCGTCACCCGCGTCAGCGGGCCGGTGGTGACGGTGGCCGGGATGGCCCGGGCGGCCATGTATGAAGTGGTGCGCGTGGGGGAACTGGGATTGGTAGGCGAGGTGGTGCGGCAGGCGGGGGACCTCGCCACGGTACAGGTGTACGAGGATACTTCGATGCTGAAGCCGGGCGCGCCCGTGGAGCGCACCGGGGCGCCATTGTCCTTGTGGCTGGGGCCGGGCCTGATCGGCAATATTTACGACGGGATACAGCGCCCGCTGCCGGCGCTGCTGCAACAGGGCGGGACCTGGCTGCGGCGCGGCGCCCGGGCCGACGCGCTGGATACGGCCCGCCGCTGGGAGTTCGAGCCGCTGCTCAAGACGGGGCAGGCGGTGAGCGGAGGGCAGGCGGCGGGCCTTGTTAAAGAGACGGCGCTGGTAACGCACAAGGTGCTGGTGCCGCCGGGCGTCAGCGGCACGGTGCGCTCGGCCTCCGGGCCCGGGGCGTATACTATCCTCGACGCGGTGGCGGTGCTGGATACGCCGTCGGGCGCGGTGGAAATAAAAATGCTGCAGCAGTGGCCGGTGCGCGGTCCCCGGCCCGCGCGCGAGCGCCTGCGCGTCAGCGAACCGCTGGTTACCGGGCAGAGGATAATCGACACGTTTTTTCCCATAGCTAAGGGCGGCTGCGCCTGCATTCCCGGCGGGTTCGGCACCGGCAAGACCATAACGCAGCACCAGCTGGCTAAATGGTCCGACGCCGGGATCATAGTTTTCATCGGCTGCGGCGAGCGCGGCAACGAGATGACCGAAGTGCTGCGCGAATTCCCGGAGCTCAAGGATCCGCGCACCGGCCGCCCGCTGATGGAGCGCACCATCCTGATAGCCAACACTTCCAATATGCCGGTTGCCGCCCGCGAAGTTTCCATCTACACCGGCATAACCATGGCCGAATACTACCGGGACATGGGCTTCGACGTGGCCGTGTTCGCCGATTCCACCAGCCGCTGGGCCGAAGCGCTGCGCGAGATGGCCGCGCGCCTGGAGGAGATGCCGGCCGAGGAAGGCTTTCCGGCCAGCCTGCCGTCGAGGCTGGCGCAGTTCTACGAGCGCGGCGGCGCGGTGACCACGCTGGGCGGTGAGGCCGGCTCGGTGAGCATCGTCGGGGCTGTCAGCCCGCCGGGCGGGGATTTTTCCGAGCCGGTGACGCAGCATACCCGCCGGTTCACGCGGGTATTCTGGTCGCTGGACACGGAGCTCGCCAACGCCAGGCATTATCCTTCCATCAACTGGCTGCGGTCGTATTCGGATTATCTCGACGAGGTGGGCGCGGGCTGGGAGAAGGCCGCGCCCGGCTGGCGCGCGCTGCGCGACGAGGCGATGCTGGTGCTCCAGCGGGAGGAGCATTACCGGCAGGTGGCGCGCCTGGTGGGCCCCGACGCGCTGCCCGACGGCCAGCGGCTGTACCTTTTTATCGGCGGCATACTGCGCGACGGTTTCCTGGCGCAGAGCGCTTTCGACCCGGCCGACGCCTACTGCCCGCTGGAAAAACAGGCGGCGCTGCTGGGCTTGATCATGACCCTGTACCGCGGGGGGCGGGACCTGATAAAAGCCGGCGCCGCCCTGGCCGAGATCTCCTCCCTGCCCTGCGCCGCCGAGGTGCTGAAGGCGAAGATGGAATGTGCCGGCGCGGCCGAACTGGCCGCGCTGGAAAGCCGGGTGCGCGACGCGGTGGCGGCCCTGGCGCCGCGGAAAAAAGAGGGGGAGAAATGACCGGTTCCGACCGCGGGCTGGAATACCTCGGCGCGGCGCGCATAGAGGGCCCCCTCGTGGTGGTGGAATGCGTGCGCGGCGCCGGTTACGACGAACTGGTGGAGATCAAAGACGCCGCCGGCGGCGTCCGGCTGGGGCGCGTGCTTGATATTTCGGCGGAGCGGGCCGTGGTGCAGGTGCTCGAAGGGACCGGCGGGCTGTCGGGCGCCACGCTGCGCGCGCGCTTCCTGGGCGAAAGCCTGCGGCTGGCGGTTTCCAAAGATATGCTGGGGCGGGTCTTCGACGGCTTCGGGCGGCCGGCCGACGGCGGGCCGCCGCCGCTGTCCGCGGACCGCCGGGATGTGAACGGCGCGCCTATAAACCTGGTGGCGCGGCGCTACCCGCGCGAATTCATCCAGACCGGTATCTCGGCCATCGACGGCATGAACGCCCTGGTGCGCGGGCAGAAGCTGCCGGTGTTCTCCGGCAACGGGCTGCCGCACGACAGGGTGTGCGCCCAGCTGGTGCGGCAGGCGAAGCTGCCCGGCGGCAAAGAGGAATTCTGCATAGTGTTCGCCGCGATGGGCGTGAAGCGCGACGTGGCCGATTATTTCAGGCGCGATTTCGGGGAGTCGGGCGCGCTGGGCCGCACGGCCATGTTCCTGTCCCTGGCCGAGGCGCCAGGAGTGGAGCGGCTGCTTACGCCGCGCGCCGCGCTGACGCTGGCCGAGCATCTGGCTTTCGACCTGGGGCGGCACGTGCTGGTGGTGCTGACCGATATGACCAATTACTGCGAGAGCCTGCGCGAGGTGGGCACTGCCAGGGGCGAGATCCCCGGCCGCAAAGGCTACCCGGGCTACCTGTATTCCGACCTGGCTGCGCTGTACGAGCGGGCCGGCCGGGTGGAAGGTTCGCCCGGCTCCATAACGCAGACGGCCATCCTGACCATGCCCTCCGACGATATCAGCCACCCGGTGCCGGACCTGACCGGCTATATCACCGAGGGGCAGATCGTGCTGGACCGGGAGCTGTTCCAGCGCGGCGTCTACCCGCCCATCGCCGGGCTGCCCAGCCTTTCGCGCCTGATGAAGGACGGCGTGGGCGAAGGCTATACCCGGGCTGACCACCCGGCGCTGGCCAGCCAGCTGTTCGCCTGCTACGCGACCGTGAAGCGCGTGCGCGCGCTGGCCGATATTATAGGGGAAGAAGAGCTGGGCGCCGGGGATAAGCTCTACATGGAGTTCGGCGAAGCCTTCGAGCGCCGCTTTCTCAGCCAGGGCGAGCGCGAGGACCGGCCCATCGAGCGGACCCTGGACCTGGGCTGGGAAATGCTTTCCCTGCTGCCGCGCTCCGAACTGCACCGGGTCAGCGCGGAATTACTGGAGAAGCATCATAAAGGAAAGACTTAGGGAACGGAGGTCCGTATGGCCTTGATGGAAGTTCCGGCTACCAAATCGGCGCTGCTGGCGCTGCGGCGGCAGCTGGCTTTTGCGGAAGAGGGCTATGAGCTGCTGGAGCGGAAGAGGGAGCTCCTGCTGCTCGAACTGGCCGCGGCGCGCGGGCAGGCCGCTCCGCTCAGGGCCGGGGCCGCGGAAATTTTAAGGGAAGCTTTCTCGGCATTGCGCGGCGCTGAGCTTTCGGCCGGAGGGGCCGCGCTGGACCGGGCGGCTCCCGGGGCGCCGCCCGCGCCCGCGCCGGTAATTAAAGAGCGGCGGCTTATGGGCGTGAAGCTCCCTTCCTCTTCCTGCGCCGCCGCGGCGGCCGCGCCCGCTTTCGGGCCCGCCGGCGTGCCGTGCGCCGCCGCGGCGGCCCGCCGGAGTTTTAACGACGCGCTGCCGCTGCTGGCCGCCCTGGCCGGCCTGGATACCTGCGCCGCGCGCCTGGCGCTGGAAATGAAAAAAACGCAGCGCCGCTGCAACGCCCTTTCTAAAAAAGTGATCCCCGACTGCCGCGAGACGGCGCTGTTCCTGGCGGGAACGCTGGAGGACCGGGAGCGGGAAGCCCTGGTGGTGCTTAAGCTGGTGCGCAACAGGCTGCGGTCAGGGCGTGAGGGTCAGCTGCGCGCGGTATGAACTGCGACCGCTCCGGGGCAGAGCGTTTGGTGCCGGGCGCCGCTGAAGCCGGCCTCCGGGAGCAGCGCTGAAAATTCCGCGGCGGAGTAAAAATTCAGCATCGTGGTTTTAAGGAAAGTGTAGGAAGAACGGCTGCCGGGCGACAGGAGGTTCAGCAGGCCTATCGCGGCCCCGGCGTAAATATCCATCAGCAGGCGGATGACCGGGTTTGCGGGGCGGGTGGTCTCAAGATTGAGGAAAACCCCTCCCGGTTTGAGCACGCGGCGGAACTCGCGCAGCGCCGCCAGTAATTTTTCCCTGTCGATGTTCAGGTTCCGGGTGGCGAAGGCGATCGTGACCAGGTCGAAAGCGCCGTCGGGGAAGGGCAGCGCCTTGGCTTCCGCCTGCAGCAGCGTTATCCCCGGAGTTTTAGTTTTTGCGGCCGAGAGCATGGCCGCGCTGAGGTCCGCGCCGGTCAGCTCCAGGCCCGGTCCGAAAGCCCGCCTGAGGGCCAGGGAAAAATCTCCGGTGCCGCAGCAGACGTCCAGCGCGGTGCGGGCGGCGGGCGCCGCCCTGTGCGCTATGCCGGCGGCCCGGGCCCGCCAGTACAGGTCGAGGCCGAGGGTCAGGAAGGAGTTGGCGGCGCCGTAAAAATAGTAAATGCCGTCGTAAAACCCGGCTATCGCTAACTCGGTTTTCGACGGCATTTAAACGGCCCGAAAGGGAGAAAAACTATTTCTTCTCTTCTTTGGTGTCGTTCTCGGCCACGAATTTCTTGATCTCTTCAAAGCCCTCTATGATGAGGCGGGCTTTAGAGAGGCCGAAGGAGAACGGGTATTTATCGTTCTCGTTCCTCTTGAGTATAAGTACAGGCTGGCCTTTATATTCGGTTCTTTCTACGAGCATATTATCTTCCTCCCCGCGCTGCGTCCTGACTTGGGCGCGTGAGAAAACAATAGCATAAAATTAATTTAATATTCAATAGTAATATTATCGCCGCGCTTAATGGTTGCGGGCCGCGGAGTTATTTTGTAAATTTGAGGCATGTCTAAAAAAGAGAACTTCCGAGACCTGCTGCTGAAGATGATAAAGACCCTGGTGGTGCTTTTTACGCTTTCGGCCATCGGCTGGTTCGTGGACCTGCTGCCTTTCGCCAAGTCCCTGCCTTTTCTGAGCGCCAAGCTGCCTGTCGGTGTCTTTCTCGGTTCCGTGGTCTCGCTGCTGATCCTTATCACCCTGGTGCTGTTCGGGGCGGAGGCGGCCCCGGCGATAGACGGCCTGCTGGATTTTCTCCCTAAAGCGGGGCAGGTCTTCGGGAACCTGATCAAGATAGGCGCAGGCTTGTTCGCGTATACCTCGTTCCAGCCGGCGATCTTCCCGTTCATCCCGGATTTTGAGTGGGCCTACCAGTCGGTGTTTTTGGGGCTGATACTGTTCTTTGTGGCCCGGGCCGGGCTGCTTATGTACGCCGCCAGCGAGAATATAAGCCGGTTCCTGCTCAAGTTCCTGGACCCTTACAGAACGGGCGAGGCCGGGCAGACTAAAGAGGTACAGCCGCCGAATTGACGCCCGCCGAATAGTAGGCGTTTTTGAGCAGTTTTATGCAGTGCCTGGAGTTTTTCAGCCCGGCCCCGCGCAGGGCCGGGTTTTCTATTTCGTCGCGGAAAGCTTTCAGTTCCTGCAGCAGCCAGTGCGGGCGGGCCAGGCCTTCGGCCAGGTTCTCTTTCAGCGCCACCGTTTCTTCCGCCTGCCCCGCGACGTCGAGCCGCAGGCCGGCGCCGCCGAGCTCCAGCAGGCCTTTTTTACCGATAACGGCGGCCTGGAAGCGGGAGGCGTGGGCGCCCGCCGCCAGGTATACGCTGCCCGTGGCTTCGCCGAAGTGTACCTGGAAAGCGGCCGTGGCCTCTTCCTCCTCCGCGTCGTAGGGCAGTTTAAGGCCCAGCCGGGCCGTTATCGCCAGCGGCGGGCGGCGCACGATGCCCAGCAGGATGGAGAAAGCCTGCCAGCCCAGCGCGGCGGTGACGCCGGCCGCCGGTCCCCGGCCGGCCCGGCGGGGGGTCAGCATCCTGACCTCGGCGCGGAGTATTTCTCCCGGCAGTTCCCGGCTTACCGCTTTTGACAGGGCCGCATACGGCGAGCTGTTCTCCCAGGGGTGCGCGGAGAACAGCGTTCTTCCCGACCTGTCCGCAGTTTCCTTCAGCTTGTCGAATTCGCCGGTGGAGAAACAGAAAGGGGGATGGCAGAAGACGTGCAGCCGGCTTTCCAGCGCCCGGAGCATGCAGGCCGCGCGCTGCGCCGGCGGCAGGGTTATGGCGGCGAAGTCCAGTTTTGTTTCTTTTGAAAATAATTCTTCGGCGCTGCGGTATTTGCGCGCGCCCGGGAATTTCAGGGCGGCGGCCTGCAGTTCCCCGGGGCCGCCGGCGGCTACCGCCCCGATCTCCAGCGGGGAGGTCCCGTCCAGCAGGGCGGGAACGTAAATTTCAGAAGCTTCCGTCCCGAAGCCGATCAGCGCGCCTGTAAGCATGCTCACATTTAAGCAAATAGAGCTTTCGCAATAAAACAGCGCGTCTGCGCGGTTTATTTTTTAATAATTATGTAATATAATAATGCTACAACATGGTCAGGCAGGGGTAAGGCGCTGTTCGCGGACGGGCAAAAAACTGATGCTGGCAAAATTTACGAAGATGCTGTTCCCGCCGAAAGAGATCATCGGCATTGATATCGGCAATCATTCCGTCAAGCTGGTCTGTTTTGTAGAGAACAAGAAGGCTCTCGCGCTGAAAGACTGGGGCTGCATCCCGCTGACCATAAAAGCCGATACCCCGCCCGAAGAGAAAAAAGCCATAATTTCCGAGGAGATCAAGAATTACCTCAAGAAAAAAGGCATCGAGGCACGCCGCGCGGCCGCTTCGGTTTCCGGGAATTCCGTTATAGTGCGCTACGTTAAGCTGCCGAAGCTTACCAGCAAAGAGCTGCTGCTCACCATAAACGTGGAGGCTGAGCCCTTTATCCCTTTCGACATCAACGACGTGCGGCTCACCTACAGCATCCTCAATGACGTCACCGAGGAGGGCGAGCAGAAGATGGAGACCGTGCTGGTCGCCGCGAAGAAAGAGTCGGTGCAGGATAAGATCGACATCCTCGAGGGCGCGGGGCTGGACCCGGTGCTGGTGGACGTGGATTCCTTCGCGCTCGAGACGCTTTACTCCAGGCTCGTCCCCGCCGCCGACAACAGTTCCGTGCTTTTTTTGAACATCGGCCAGAAGGTCACCAACCTCTCCATCGTCACGCAGGGCGTGACGCGCGTGGTGCGCGATATTTTTATAGCCGGCGCTACTTTCGACAAGGCGATAGCCAAGGCCCTTAAATCGGACGCCGCCGCGGCGATGGCGGCGAAAAAAGCGCACGGGCTGCTGGTTACGGACGAGGATAAAGAAGCGGCGATCGAGAGTTTCGATAAAGAGGGGATCCTCGTTTCCAAGGCGGCTTCCGGGGTGCTGAAGGACCTTTATACCGAAGTGTCCCGCTCGATAGATTTTTACCTGTCGCAGGGCGTTGACCATTCTATCGCAAAAATAATAATTTCCGGCGGCATGGCTAACCTGGGCAATGTGTCCATGTTCCTGGCCTCGGAGTTCAAGGTTCCGGTGGAAGTGGCGAACCCGCTGGCTTTTCTCTCCGAGCAGCCCAAGAACATTCCGAAAGATGTGCTGCCCGCCCTGGCCGTGGCCGCGGGACTGGCGCTGCGCAAGTTCAAGGATTGGGAAGAATGATAAGAATAAACCTCATTCCCCCCGAATACATAGAGCGCATCAACCGCAAGACGGTGATCGCCAAGGCCGTCCTGGCCGGGGTTCTTGTGGCCGGCGCGATCACTTTCGCTTCCGTCTGGCAGTTTACCCGTGAAAAGACCATCAGCTTCACCCTGGCGAAGCGCGAGACCGAGCTCGCCACGCTGCAGAAGGACGTGGACCAGGTGAAAGCCATCGAGGGCCAGATAGCCGAGGTGCAGCGCTACCTCAACGCCATCGCCAGCGTGAACAAGGGGCGGCTGCTGTATTCCCATTTTCTGCAGGACCTTATCGGCGACCTGCCCCAGACCATCTGGTTCGGTTATGTCAACACCTCCATAAAAGGCGGCTCCCTGGCGGTGAGCCTTTCCCTGAATTCCCGTTCCGCCTACGACCTGGCCTACTGGATAAATTACCTCGAGACTTCGGGCATCTACACCGGGCTGGATATCGGCGCTATTTCTATTTCCGAAACTGAAGAGGGCAAGGTCCTGTCGACCCCGGTCAGTTTCACTTACGCCAGCAAATGAGCCATGAATAAAATCCAGCTGACCAAAGACCAGATAACCCAGATCGTCGCAGTGGTGTTCTTTACAGGGCTTTTCCTGTTCGCTTATCTGTCTTATTTCTGGCTGCCGCTGGGTAAAAAGATAGCGGAAAAGAACGCGCGGGTGGCCGCTATCGAATCGGATATCGGCAACGCCAAAGCGCAGAAGGCGAAGTATAAGAACCTGGAGGCTAAACTGGTCTCGCTGCAACTGGAAAAGGACGCCGCCCAGAAGAAGCTGCCGCGCGAGCGTAAATTCCCCGAACTGATCCGCACTATAACGGACCTGAGCAAGAAGCACCGGATCACCGTTACGTCCATCAGCCAGCCCAGCACTTCGCAGGTGGAATACTTCATGAAGGTTTCCTACAGCCTGACCGTTTCCGGGAACTACCACGATATGGGGCGCTTTCTAACGGCGCTGGGCATCGAGGAACGGATCCTCGCCTCGGAAAACCTTTCCCTCCAGGCCACGGTGGGCAGGGACACTTCGGTCAGCGCAACCTTTACGCTCGTGGCCTACCAGTATAACGGGTAATAACTATGCTTTCTTTCCTAACGGTACTCTTTGCCGCAACAGCCCTGCCTGCCGCCGCGCAGGTGGCCGTCTCCACGCCCGCCGTTACGGTCGAGGATATTTATAAGCCGCTGACTCAGCGCGATCCGCTTATTCCCTCTACGGTTTACGGGGACTCGATGGGCAAGATCAAGCCCGCGGGCTCCGTCCCCGCGGTGGCTGCCGCCTCCTTTACGGTTTACGGGCTGACGCTTACCGGCATAATGGAAGATTCCGGCGGGCGCCAGGCGCTGTTGCGTTCCCCGGCCACTGGAACTCTTTACACCCTTAAGGGGGGGCGCCTTATCGATTCCAAAAAAAAGGCGGTGCCCGGAGTTTCAGGCGTGGTCAAGGGCCGGCTGGTGGTTTTAATGACCGAAGACAAACAGGTGCACCAGCTGAGCCTGCGGGAAAAAGAGTGACAGACTTGTCGGATCCGGAGAGTTTAACATGAAAAAAATGACGATTTTTACCCTGGCGGCGGCATTGCTCCTCCAGAATTTACCGCCGCTCAGCGCCGCGCAGACGGCCACGGTCAGCTCGGTGGAAGTGGCGGACGGAAGCGTGCTGATAACCGCGGACAGGCCCGTCGAATATAAAGCCTTCACCATGGAATCCCCGTTCCGGCTGGTGCTGGACCTCCAGGACGCTAAGATGCGGACGCTGCAGGAGATCCCGGTCAGCGGCTCCAATCTGCGCAAAGTGCGCACCAGCCAGTTCAAGAGCGCGCCCGGGGGCGTGTCGCGCGTCGTCATGGAACTGGCGCAGCGGTCCGCCCATGAGATCACCCGCCGCGGCCCGGAACTTGTTATCTCGTTCGGCGCGCATAGCTCGGGGGCACAGGTTAAGGACGCCCCGGCGGCCCCCGCCGCCGCACCCGTGGTAAAAATTATTCCGCCCGCGGCAAAGGCGCCCGCCGCGGCCAAGCCCGCGGAGATGACCATCGAGCCGGCCGACCAGGCCCGCGAGCGGGCACAGGTCATCGCCCCGAAAAAGCGCTCCTCTTCGTCCGGGGGCCGCAATATCATGGATACGTTGTCCGCGGAGCCTATAAGTTTTGAGTACAACGAGGCGGACATCCGCGAGGTCCTGGATATGATGGCCGCCAAGGCCGGCATAAATATCATTTACAGCGACGATGTGAGCGGCACTGTCACGCTGTCGCTGGCCAAGGTGCCGTTCGACGAGGCGTTCAAGACGCTCCTGAACGCCAAGAGCCTGGCCGCGCAGCAGATCGGGGACAATATCCTGCGCATCGCTTCGCCCAAAACTTTTCTGAGCGAGCAGAAGTCCGCCATGCTGCAGACCCGGGTGATCTTCCTTAATTACACCAAAGCGTCCGAAATGAAGACGCAGCTGGACGCCGTTGCCGCCAACGAGGGGCGCACTACGGGGAAATGCGCCGCCGACGACGTGAATAACGCCCTCGTGATCACCGACACCTCTTTCGGGCTCGACGCCACGGTCAGGCTGATACGCAGCCTGGACCGCATGCCCAAGCAGGTGATGATCGAAGTGAAGCTGGTGGAGGTCAAGCTCGACGATTCTTTCGAGCTGGGCGTGAACTGGAATTTCAGCAACGTCGACAACGCCGGGAACGGCACGTCGGGCAGGGTCTTTCTCCCCGGCCCTACGCCGGGCTTGTTCAACGCCGGGTCGCTCACTATCGGAAAGATATCCGGCAATAATTCCTTCAACGCGGTTATCGCCGCCGCCGCGAAAAAGGGCAAGGCCAAGGTCCTGTCCGACCCGAAAGTGGCCACGCTCAACAACAAGGAAGCCAATATAAATATCACGGACCAGACGCCCTTCGACCAACAGACGATCAGTCTGGTCAACGGCGTGCAGACCATCACGCACGCCTACTCCAACGTTACCACCGGCATAACGCTCAAGGTGACGCCCACGATCAATTCCGACGGCCGCATCACCATGCACATCGTCCCCGCGGTGATCCAGCTCTCCGGAGTCCCCAACGGCATCGCGCCCCCTCCCACCGCCACCAGGGGCACCGATACTAACGTTATAGTCAGGAACGACGAGACCATCGTCATCGGCGGCCTTATCCAGGACACGCAGTCGGAAGAGGTTTATAAGATCCCCCTGCTCGGAGATATCCCGCTGCTCGGCGCCGCGTTCCGGAAGAAGACGGTGGTCAGGAGCCGCAAAGAGCTCCTGATCTTCGTTACCCCGAAGATAATAGAAGACTAAGAGGCGGATCCCTGCCTGCCCGCCGGCTAACCGGCGGGAAATTCCGGCAGCCAGCCGGGATCAGCAGACGAGCTTTGTGCAAAACTATTTTTCTCCCCCGGCGTCTCCCGCCGTCCGCCATGAAAGATTACGGCCCGGGAACCCGGGCCTGCTCATCTACGCTTTAGCTTCCGTTCTGCTGCTCGCTCCCGCGCTGCAGGCAGTTTTCGACCTGCCCCTGCAGCTGGCTTTCCAGAGGGCGGTGCTGCTGTTCTCCGGGGCCTGGTTCTGGCTGAGGCCGCCGTCCGCCGCCAGGCTGGCCGCCTTCATTAAAAAATTCCGCAGCCTCTGGGCGGCCGCCGCGCTCTCGCTGCTGGCGCTGCTGGCCAGCCCGTTCAGGGGTTATGTCTTCAATGAGTGGGGAAATTACGGGGCCGGGGTGCTTATTTTTGTAGTCGCCTCTTTCCTTAATAAGGAAGAGCGCGCCAGGATAGACGGCGCCGTCGCGGCCGGCGCGTGGCTGGTCTTCGGGCTGATCTTCCTCCAGTTCTTTGTCCTGAAGAACTTCGGCTTGCGCCCTCCGCTAACCAACATGAACGCGCTGGCGCTGTATGCCTTGATGGTGTTCCCCCTGGCGCTGGCGCGCCGGGCCTGGCCGCTGGCGGCCGCCATGGCTGCCCTGGTGCTGCTCAGCCAGTCCCTGGGGGCGGCGCTGGCCGGCTTCGGTGCCGCCGGGATCTACGCCGTCTCAAAATTAAACAGCGGGGAAGGAGAAAATAATAAATGGTTCCTGGCCGCGCTGTTCATGGTGGGCGCGGCGGCTTTTTACCTGTTGCAGGCGGATTCGCTGGCCGGCCGCCTGGTCTGGTGGCGCAGCGCGTGGGATATGTTCGCGGCGCGGCCCGTCACCGGTTTCGGCCACGCCGCGTTTACCTGGGCCCAGGCCGGGTTCCAGGCGCCGGGCGCCTTCCGCGAACATTCCGTCTACGCCCACAATTATTATCTTGAATTCCTGGCGGAGAACGGACTGCCCGCCGCGGCCGCCTGGTTCTGGTTCCTGCTGCGCGCCGCGCGCGGCGGCAAGGGGCTGGCTAAATACGCCGTGATAGGGGCGCTGCTGCATTCCTGCGTGGATTTCGGTTTGTCCGTGCCCGCGAATTTCTGGCTGTTCTGCTACCTGCTGGCCGCGTCCTGCCATGAAGGCGCTCCGCCGGAGGCGGAGCCCGTCCCGGCCGCGGGGCCGCGGCCTAAAGCCGCGCTGGTCCTGGCGCTGCTGCTGACCGGCGCCCTGTTGGCGCTGGACCGCCAAAGCCTGGCCTTTGAGCGGGCGCGCGGCCGGGCCCTTGCGGAGTCCCTTGATCTCGGGCCGGCGGCCGCCGAGGCGAGGCTGGCTCCCTACCTGGCCGGCGGTCTTTTCCGGGGGCCGGCGCTGGAATTCCTGGGCCGCCTCACCTTCGCGGGGCGCGCGAACAGGGATAATGGTTTCTCGTCGGCGGTATATTATGAGATGGCGCTGCTGGAAAATCCTTACAGTTCCCAGGCCTGGCGGGCGCTGGAGCGAATTTACGGCGTGCCCGGCCGCGAAGGCGCGGCGGCCGGCCTGGCCGCGCGCAGGGCGGTGGTTTATAAATGAAAATTTTTGAAGCCGGTCCGCTCCGGTCCCGCGTTGAGCCGAACCTGCCGGGTTTTTTCCTGGCGCTGGCTTTTTTCTGCGGCGGCCTGCGCCTGCCGGGGGCCTGGCTGGCTTTCGCCGCGCTCTTCCTGCCCTGGGCCGCGTTGGACCGCGCGCCTTTCGCCCCGGAGCGGCGGCCGGCGGCGCTGCTGTTCTTTACCTGGCTGGCCCTGGCCGCCCTGTTTGCGCCGCAGCCGGCCGTTGTCGCCGGAGCCTTGGGCAGGTACCTGCTGCCCGGACTTTTCTTTTTTTGCGCCGCCGCCCGCGGTGGGGAGAAGAACTGGCTGGGCGCCGTGCTGGTCCTCGGCGCGGTGTCCGCCGCGGCGCTGCTGTTACAGAAAATTACGGGCAGGGCCGCGGTGGGGCTCATAGGCATGAATCCCAATTATACCGCGGCTTTCGCGGCGGCCTCTTTCCCGGCCGCCCTGCTGTACGCCGGCGGAGAACAAAAGCAGCTGAGGCTGCCCGCGGCCGCGCTGGCGCTGCTGCTGGCCGCCGGTTTGCTGGCCGCCGGTTCAAGGGGAGCGCTGCTGGCCGCGGTCGTATCCGCGGCGGCCGCGCTGGCGCTGGCGCGGCGGGGCCGGACGCTGGCCGTCCTGGGCTTTGCCGCGCTGGCCGCCTTTGTGCTGCTGCCGGGCTCTTTCTGGAGCGCGGTGCTGAAATTCGGCGACGCGCGGGCTTTTGAGCGGCCGCAGCTTTGGGCTGCGGCGCTGAAAGCGGCCTCGCAGCATCCATTTTTTGGAGCGGGGCCCGGGCTGTTCGAGCGAGCCTTCGAGTTCGTGAAGTTTCCGTTCTTCGACGGTATCTCTTACTACGGCCATTCCACCGCGCACGCGCACAGCGAACTCCTTAACCTGGCCGCGGAGGCCGGGTTCCCGGCCGCGCTGTTGTTCGCGGCCGCCTTCGCCGGCGGGATCCGCGCGGGAATAAAGCGCAGCCTGCCGCTGGCGGCCTGCGCGCTGGCGCTCTTCATACAGGGCAGCGTGGATATTGTTTTTTATTCCGGGGCCATAGCGCTGCTGTTCTGGGGGACCCTTGGTTTCCTGGCGCCGCGCGAACAGGCCGAGGCCGGGTCAGGGAAAAAGCCGAAGGTTGCGCTTGCGCTGCTCTGCGGCGGCGCTCTGTCACTCGGCGTGACGGCGGAATATTTCCCCTTCGGCCTTAAATTGCAGCCCCAGTCCTACGCGCAGGCCGCCGCCGGAAATTCTCCCGCCCTTGGCCTGGCACTGCGGCTGCGCGAGACGCTGGAAAACCCGAAAGATCCCTTTGCCGCGCGCAGGGCGGGCTCAGCGGCGGCCGCCGCAGGGGATTTTTACCGGGCTGAGGCGTATCTGAGAAAAGCTCTGGAGCTTGAGCCTTTCTACGCCGCGGCCAGGCTTGAGCTGGCGGAGGTTTACGCCGCGCAGGGCCGGCGCGCCGAGAGCTGCGCCGCGCTTTCAGCCGTCGGCAGGCCGCTCAGCGCCGATCCGGTCAATCAATATCAGCGGGGCCTGGTCTATTTTAACCGGCAGGAGCTGCGCCGGTTGGAAACCGGCCTGTGCGGCAAAAAAGCGGGGCGCCGCTAGCATGAGAAAGATCCCGCTCTGCTTGCTGGCGCTTTTCCTGGGCGCAGTTAATGTCCGGGCGCAGAGCGGCCCGCAGCCGGAGATAGCCGCGAAGGATACGCAGGCGCGCGAGTATGAGGAAATACGGGACCGCCTGGCCTCCAGCCTGAAAGCGCGGGGCGAGTTGGCGGATAAAATAATCGACGCGGGGACGGCCGGCGAGATAGTCAAGCTTGAGCCGGGCAGCACCTATTCCGACGCCAGGCTGGCCCTGCTGGCCTGGATAAAAGACTATCCGGAGAACGCCGCCAGGCTGGCGCTGAGCATTCAGAACGGCGCAAAGATCTCCAAAGACCCGATCCATTTCACCATTTCCAAATGGAGGATCAACGACGGGTTCCTCGAAAAGATAAAGGCGCTCAGCGCCGCTTCTAAAGACAGCCGCGTTTCCGCCGAAACCATGGAACTGGCGGCCAAGCGCCTTTACGAGGGCTCGATAGACGAAACGGGCGAGGCGGCGCAGGCGGGCGGCCGGGCCGCAGGCGGCAGCGATTTCTTCTCGATAAATTACGCCGATTATAAGTTGAACCGCGCCGGGCTTCAAAATGAGCTTTCCGGCGCGGGCCGGGTGCTGGATTCCATGCGCGGCCCCTCCGGAAAGGGGCCCGAAGGCGCCGAAAAACCTTACGCCGCCGCCGTAGCCAGATACGGGGCCTTCGTGGTGACCGCTTCCGCTTTGAAAGGCAGGGACGTTATTACCGGCGGCGAGTCGGAGGCGTTGGAGCGGGGCAGGACGGCTATGCGCGCGGCGCTGGCGGGCCTTACCCTGCGCGGGCGCGCCGCGGCCCTGCGCGCCATTTCCGGGGACCTGGCGCGCGAGCGCGGACGCCCGGGCAGCGCCGCTTTGGCCGCCGCCGCCGCCGCGTCCGGCGGGCGTTTGGAGGCCGCCGCCGCACGCATGGAGGACGGCCGCCTGCCGGCCGGGGATTTCAGCGCGCTTGTGCGCGGCGCCGAAGACGAGTTCGCGGATCTCTATCTGAAGTATTCCGTTTACAGCGGGCTGCTCGGCCTTAAGAAAAATTCGGAAGCGCTGGGTTTTTCCTGCGTGTATGATTATCTGTTCTGGCGCTGGCTGGCGGCGTGGTGCCCCGACGCGCCTTACGTAAAAGCCAGGGCCGCGGTAGCGGCCGCCGGGGCGGGGCTTGAGGCGGGGCTGCTTAAAGCCGGCGAGGGGGAAATTGCCGGCGCGCTGGAAGGGCCGGGCGGGCGCGCGGCGGAACTGGAGGCGGCGCTGGCTTTTGCGCGCGGGGCGTCGGCGGCCAACCGCGCCGCGCAGTTCTTTATGTGGGGCGTACTTTTTCGGCCGTTGGAAATAGAGGTTTCCGCGCGCGGCGGAAAACCTTTTTACCAGCCGGCTTTGACTTTTTACAGCGTAATTGCGCCCGGGGGCGGCCGGCCCGGGGCGTTAAGCAAAGTTAAGCGATAAAACTACGGAGGAGAAGATAAATGGAAGAGCTCTATATTTCTAAGATAGCGGCGGAACTGAGCCTGCCTAAAACCGGGGTCGGCGCGGCGATAACGCTGTTCAAAGATGACGCGACCATCCCCTTCATTTCCCGCTACCGCAAGGAAGCCACCGGCAACCTCGACGAAGTGGCGCTGGGCAAGATCCAGGACCGCCTGGCGCAGTTGAAAGAGCTGGACGCCCGCCGCGCGGCCATAATAAAATCGTTGGAGGAGAGGAACCTGCTGACGGACGAGCTGAAAGCCAGGGTCACGGGCGCCGAAACGCTGGCGAAACTGGAAGACATTTACCTGCCCTTCCGCCCCAAGCGCCGCACCCGCGCCACCATAGCCAAAGAAAAGGGCCTCGAGCCGCTGGCCGACCAGCTCAGCGCCCAGGGCGCCGAAGATCCCGCACAGCTGGCCGCCGCTTTTGTCAGCGAAGAGAAAGGGGTGAAGACCGCCGCGGAGGCGCTGGCCGGAGCGCGCGACATTATCGCCGAGCGCGTCAGCGAGGACGAGACCGCCCGCGCGCGCCTGCGCCAGCTTTTTTCGGCTAAGGGGATCTTTCATTCCAAGGTGATGGAAGGCAAGCAGGAGGCCGGGGCGAAGTTCAAGGATTATTTCGACTGGAAAGAGCCCGCCGCCAAGGCGCCGTCGCACCGGGTGCTGGCCATGCGCCGCGGAGAGGCCGAGGGCTTCCTGATCATGCGCATCGAGGTGGAGGCCGAAGAGGCTGTGGCGCTGCTGCTGCCGCTGTTCGTGAAGAACGACGGCGCCTGCGGCCGGCAGGTGAAGGAAGCGGTGACGGACGCCTTCAGCCGCCTGCTGCTGCTTTCGATGGAAGGCGAAGCCCGGCTCGAGACGAAGAAGCGCGCCGACGCCGAGGCGATAGCCGTTTTCGCCCGCAACCTGCGCGAGATCCTGATGGCTTCGCCGCTGGGCCATAAGAACGTCCTGGCGCTGGACCCGGGCTTCCGCACCGGCTGCAAGCTGGTCTGCCTGGACGCCAACGGCAAGCTGCTGCACGACGACGTGATCTACCCGCACAACGGCGACGGCGCCGCGGCTTCCGCCGCGGACAAGGTCAGGAAGCTGGCCGCGGAATATAAGACGGAAGTCATAGCTATAGGCAACGGCACGGCCGGCCGCGAGACCGAGGAGTTCGCGCGCGGCCTTAAGCTGGAAGGGGTGACCGTCATTATGGTCAACGAGAGCGGCGCTTCCGTTTACTCCGCCTCCGCGGTGGCCCGCGAAGAATTCCCGGACAAGGACGTGACCGTGCGCGGCTCCGTTTCAATCGGGCGCCGCCTGATGGACCCGCTGGCCGAACTGGTCAAGATCGACCCCAAGTCCATAGGTGTAGGGCAGTACCAGCACGACGTGGAGCAGGCCGACCTGAAGAAGAGCCTGGATAACACCGTGATGAGCTGCGTCAACAGCGTGGGCGTGGAGCTGAACACCGCCAGCCGCGAACTGCTCTCGTATGTCTCGGGCCTGGGCCCGTCGCTGGCCAAGAACATAGTGGACTATCGCAACGCCAACGGCGCTTTCCCGTCGCGCGCCGCGCTTAAGAAAGTTCCCCGGCTGGGCCCCAAGGCTTTCGAGCAGGCCGCCGGCTTCCTGCGCCTGCGCGGCGGCAAGAACCCGCTGGATTCCAGCGCCGTGCACCCGGAGCGCTATGAGATAGTAGAGAAGATGGCGGCCGACCTGGGCTGCACGGTGGCCGACCTCATCTCCGACGCGGCGCTGCGGGCGAAAATAGATATTTCAAAATATGCGGCCGAAGGCGTAGGCGAGCCCACGCTCAGGGATATAGTGGCCGAGCTCGCCAAGCCGGGCCGCGACCCGCGCAAACAGTTCGAGGCTTTCACCTTCGGCGAAGCGCAGAAGATCGGGGACCTGAAACCCGGCCAGAAACTGCCCGGCATAGTCACCAACGTGGCCGCCTTCGGCGCCTTCGTCGACATCGGCGTGCACCAGGACGGCCTGGTGCATATCAGCGAGCTGGCCGACACTTTCGTGCGCGACGCCGCCGCCGTTGTGAAGGTGGGGCAGCGCGTGAGCGTGACGGTCACCGACATAGACCTGGCGCGCAACCGCATAGCGCTGTCGATGAAATCCAACCCGGTGGTGGGGCCCCGCGAGAGCCGCGGCGGCGGGCCCGCGGCCGCGGGGCCGGCTCAGCCCCGCCGGCCGGACAACCGGCCGCAGCGCCGCGAGGAAACCAAACCCGCCGGCTCGATGGCCGAAGCGCTGAAAGCCTTTATGGATAAACGCCGCACCTGACGCGCCCGGCTTGCGGGCCGGCGGCGTCGGAACTTATGGCAGAGACCACGCCTTGGACCATACTCTTCTGCTCCATGTCCGCCCTCTCTTTTTCGGGGGTGGTGGTGTGGCTGCTGGAGAAAAAAGCGGACGCCTCCCGCCGGCGCGTGCAGCCGCTGTCCCTCACTTTCCTGGCGGGCTCCGTGGCTTTCACCACGGTGTATTTTATAAACCGGTTCTTTTTTTCGCGCTGGCCGGCCGCGGCGGCCGCCGCCAACCTGGCCGCGCTGGCCGGCGTCTTCCTTTACCTGGAGTTCAAAAGGAGGCTCGCCCGCCGGCGGCACGCCCAGCATAAGCCGCGCCAGCTGGTGCCTCATAAAACCAGCCCGCTGCCGCCGGAAGCCGCGGCTTTATTCCAGGCGCTGGAGCAGGACCCGCTCAACGCTTTCTACCATGAAAGGCTCAGCGAGATCCTGGAAGAGACGGGGAATATCGACAAAGCGCTGGTGGCCGCGCGTGAAGCCAGCCGGCTGGACCCGACGGTGCAGAACAAGCTCCGGGTTGAAGAATTGGTAAGACAGATCTGCGAAAAAAAAGCGCACCCGGACAGTTGGAAGTCCCTGACGAAACCCTGACCCAGTATTTTTTATTTTCCGGAAAGACGCTGCGGCCCCGGAGACGCCGTCAAGGCATCTTTTTTATCAGGTCCACTATTTCCAGGTCGCTCTGGTAGAGCAACTCTTTCTCGGCTTCCGCCAGAGGCAGCCATTTCATGTCCAGCACTTCGTCGGTGGTTTTAGGCATGCCGTCGCCGCCCACGCGCTTTACCAGGAACCAGCGCACGTCTTTATCCACCATCGTATCGCCGCGCAGGAAGGAATACTCGGCCTTGTAAAGGTCCGAAAGCACTTCGCAGTCCCAGCCGGTTTCTTCCGCCACTTCGCGCACGGCGGCCTGCTCGGGCGTTTCGCCGGGCTCCAGGTGGCCTTTGGGGAAGGTCCAGACCTCTTTGCCCTCGAGGTTGCGCATAAGGATCAACAGCAGATTGCCGTCCTCGAAAATAACGCCGCCGGCGGAATGTTCCTTGTTGGACATAAGTTCTTTCCTTTATAAGGGTTGCAGCGGCGCGTACTTAAGCATGAAGGTCTGGCGCACGCCGCTGTCGAAAACCACGGTGGCTTTGGCGAATTCGCCGCTGCCCATCTGGTCCACCACGCGGCCAGGCCCGTGCACCGGGTGGATGACCCGGCGGCCCTTGCCCACGCGGGGTATGCTGGGCGGGGGCTGGTAAGCGGTCAGGACCTGCACGTCCTCCTCGCCGGGGCGCTGCGCCGTTTCGGGCGCCACTTTGCTTTCAAAAATAAAACGCGAAGCCAGGTTGGGATACGTGGTGCCGTAAACCCGGCGCGTGCCGGCCCAGGTCAGGAAAAGCCTTTTCTCCGCCCGCGTCATGCCCACATAGGCCAGGCGGCGCTCCTCCTCCATGTCCTCTTCCGAGGAATTGCCGGCGTTGATGGGGAAAAGATTTTCCTCGAGCCCGGTCAGGAAGACGGCGGGGAATTCAAGGCCCTTTGCCAGGTGTACCGTCATGAAAGTAACGGCGTGGGTTTCGGTGTTGATGGCGTCCACCTGCGACGCCAGCATCACTTCCTCGAGGTATTTGGGCAAATTGGGGGCGGTGCCTTCTTTGACGCAGCGCTCCTCGAATTCCTTGACGGCGTTGACCAGTTCCTGCAGATTGCCCAGGCGCGCCAGGCTCTCCTGCGGCTCCTTTTCGGCCAGGTCCTCCGTCATCTTCCAGTAGCCGGAGTTCGTCAGGAGCTTTTCAAGCATCAGCGTGGGCGTGGCCGAGAACAGGTCGGACTTCACGCCTTCGAACAGGTCCAGGAATTCCTTGATGCCGCGCCGCGCGGTGTTGGTTAGCTCCGGCACCTGCTCGGCGCTGAGCAGCGCGTCGTACAGGGGCATCTCCTTCTGGCGCGACCAGGCCATTACGTGGTCCATGGCGGTCTTGCCTATGCCGCGCGCGGGGGTGTTGATCACGCGCAGCAGGCTGATGGTGTCGGAGGGATTCACGAGGATCTTGAGATAGGCCAGGACGTCCTTGATCTCCTTGCGCTCGTAGAACCGTACCGAGCCGATAAGGCGGTAGGGGATCCGGTCCCGGCGGGCCGCCTCTTCGAAGGAGCGGCTCTGCGCGTTGGTGCGGTAGAAGACGGCGATGTCATTGTAGGTGTAGCCGCCGCGGCCGGTGAGCTGCTTGATCTCGTACATGATGCCGCGCGCCTCTTCGGTTTCATTGTCGAAGGCCAGGAGCTTCGGCGGCTCTCCCTCGGGGGCCTTGGTCCACAGGTTCTTGGGGCGGCGGTTGCGGTTGTGCTTTATCACCTCGTTGGAGGCGTGCAGGATGCGGGCTGTCGAGCGGTAGTTCTCCTCCAGCACCACGGTGAAAGCGTCGGTGAAATCCTTTTCGAAATCCATGATGTTGCGGATGTCGGCGCCGCGCCAGCCGTAGACGCTCTGGTCCGGGTCGCCCACCACGCACAGGTTGCGCTGCTTGGCGCTGAGCATTTTTACCAGCACGTACTGGGAATGGTTGGTGTCCTGGTATTCGTCCACCAGGATGTACTGGAAAAGCTCCTGGAAATACTCGAGGATCTCGGGCTTTTCCCTGAGCAGCTGCACCGGGCGCACTATCATATCGCCGAAGTCCAGCGCGCCCGCTTCTGTGAGTTTCTTCTGGTAGCGGTGGTAGATCTGGGCCGCTTTCAGGCGCGTCGGGTCGTTGGACGCCTCGGCGTTGATCAAATAGGATTCCGCGTCGAGCAGGTCGTCCTTGGCGCGGGAAATGATACTGAGGTAGAGGGAAGCCTTGGTCTTTTCGGCTTCAAAGCCCAGCTCCTCCATGGCCAGCCCGATCAGCTTCTTCTGGTCGTCGGCGTCGTAGATGACGAAATCCTGGCTGATGCCAATAAGGCGGCCGTGCTGGCGCAGCATGCGGGCGCCCAGCGCGTGGAAGGTGTGTATCCACATGCCGCCGGAGTAGGGCACCAGCTTGCCCACGCGCTGCTGCATTTCCTGCGCGGCCTTGTTGGTGAAAGTGATGGCCAGGATGCGGGCGGGGGAAACGCCGGAAGCTATGAGCAGGGCGATCTTGGAGGTGAGGGTCTTGGTCTTGCCGGTGCCGGCGCCGGCCAGTATCAGCAGCGGCCCGGCGAAATACTGCACCGCCTCGGCCTGTTTGGGGTTGAGGCCGAATTGGGGCACCAGGGCCGTGTTTAAATTGAGTTCAAGGCTCACAGGGTAATTTTATAATTTAAAGCGGCGCCAGGTCCCGCAAAATGAAAGCCGGGGCGAACTTCCCCGGCTTTCCCTGTTGCGCGGCTTTATGGTTTGCCGCTGTTCTATTGCGTGGGCTCCATAAGACACCCTGCCTTACCGACGGCTGCTTCCTGCAATATAGTATACCCCCGAAAAGCGGGAAATTCAAGGCCTATTTCGCGGGCAGTTCCACGCGGAATTGCGTGCCCGCGGGGCCGGTGGTGAAAGAAACACTGCCCTTGAGGTACCTGGTGGTGAGCAGCCTTATACTGTAAGTTCCCAGCCCGCGGCCTTCGCCTTTGGTGGAGAAAGAGCGCTGGAAAACCTGCAGGCGGGAATCTTCGGGGATAGCCCCCGGGTTATGTACCGTGAAGGCGGTTCCGCCGGGAGTTTTCCGGCAGGCTACGGTGATAGTAGCGCCGGGCTTTTCAGCTTCCAGCGCGTTTTTTACCAGGTTGCCGATAACGCGGGAAAGCAGGGCCTTGTCCGTATTTATAGTGAGGCCGCCGCAGCCTCCCGCCACCACCACCTGCATGCCCTTGCCCACTTCATGGGTCCGGAACAGCGCAGCGATCTCTTCAAGGAATTCGGGGACCGGGAATTCCGAGTTCTTAACCTGCAGGTCGCCGCGCTCGGCCGCGGCCAGGTCCTTCTGGGAAAGTATCTGGGCTACCATCCGGTCCGAAGCCTCCGAGGCCGCGGGCACATAGGTATGGGCTTCGGCCGGGTGCGTGTCGACCATAAGCCCGATAAGGCCCTGCACGCCTCCGGCCGTGTTGAGGATATCGTGGAAGAAAAGCCTCTCCAGCACCTGGCGCCGCTTTTCGGAGCTGATGTCCATCATGGAGATCAGCAGGAGATCTTCGTTGTTGTATTTGAACGGTATCACCTGCACACGCAGGTCCAGGTCGTCGCCGCTTTTCTTGGACAGGATGCGGCATTCTTTTACGGCCCCTGTTCCGCCCAGGGCCGCCGCCAGCGCCTGCCCGGCGCCGCAGTAGCGGCAGGATGCCGTGGTGCCGCAGCCGCCCGTGGTTTCGGCGGCGTGTACGCAGCCGGCCAGTTCGCCGGGCCTTTGCCCGACGGGGTCTTTTATACCGTGTTCTTTTATAAAATCCAGGAAAGACTTGTTTACAAAAACCGCCTGCCGCTGGCGGTTCAGGACCATGCTGAAATTAAGCATGCCGTCCAGGACGCCGGTGATGGCGGGCGACTCCAGGAACAGCCGGCGGTGGCGTTCCAGTTCCGCGGGAGCGGCCTTTTCCGCCGGCAGGAACTTCGTGGGAAGTTTCTCTTCGCTCATCGGCGCTACTGGATGCGGCCGGAGCGCCTTAAAGCCGCGTTTATGCGGGCTATGACCAGGGGCGCTTTGAAGGGCTTGATGATATAGTCGTCCGCCCCGAGCTTGAAGGCCAGCTCCTGGCTCTTGTCCGAACTCTCGGTGGTGAGCATGATGATGGGCAGTTCCGCGAGCCCCAGGGTTTCGCGCAAACCTTTCACCAGTTCCAGACCGTTCATCTTGGGCATGTTGATATCGGATAAAAGCAGGTCGGGCGGCTGCCCGGCGGCAATGGCCGTAAGGGCCGCTTCGCCGTCGACCGCTTCCAGCACCTCGTAGCCGGCGTCCGAAATGAATTTATTCAGCAGCAGGCGCATTATGGCGTCGTCTTCTGCTATCATGACGCGCGGCTTGCCGTTGGCGGGCGCTGCCTGTGCGGCCTGGGTTGCCGGCGCCGCTGCCGCAGGCTTGGCGGGGGCGGGGGCGGTCGGTGCGGCGGCAGCAGGCCTTGCGGCAGGCTGGGACGCTTCATTTTCCTTCAATAAAAGATACGGGGTAATCTCGGCCAGGTCGGTCTTGCCCTTGGAAAGCTGCCACAGCGCGTCATGCGTCATGGTGCGCAGGCTCTTCGAGGCTGTGGCGGCCTTTGTTAATTCCTCTACCCTGGCGCCGGAATTGATCAGGTTCTTGACCTCGGAGTCCACCATCAGGAGCTCGACTATGGAGGTGCGCCCCGCATAGCCGCTGCCTTCGCAGTTCCTGCAGCCGGCGCCCCTGTAACAGGCCGGTTCCAGACCGTAACCCGTCATGGCTTTCAGTATGTCCTTGTCCACTTCCTCCGGAGGTATTTTCGTGGCGCACAGCGGGCAGAGCCTGCGCACCAGCCGCTGGGCGGTTATAGCCAGGAGTCTGGGCGAGATCTTGAACCGGTCCACTCCCATGTCCATAAGACGCGAGATGGTGGAGATCGTGTCATTGGTGTGCAGCGTGGAGAATACCAGGTGCCCCGTCATGGCCGCCTGGAAGGCTACGTCGGCGGTTTCGCTGTCGCGTATCTCGCCCACCATGATTATGTCCGGGTCCTGGCGCAGCACGGAGCGCAGCACTACCGGGAACGTGAGGCCCTGCTTCTCGTTGATCTGCACCTGGTTGATGCCGGCCAGCTTGTATTCTATGGGGTCTTCCACCGTAACGATGTTGGTGCTTTCCTGTTTGGTCTTGTTCAGCGCGGAGTAGAGCGTCGTGGTCTTTCCTGAGCCGGTGGGACCGGTGACCAGCAATATGCCCTGGTTGGCTTTCAGGCATTTTTCTATGCCCGCGGCTACTTCCGGCGCGAATCCCAGTTTTTCGAATGGCACTTCGGCCGCGCGCTGGTCGAGTATGCGCATTACGACCTTCTCTCCGAAGGCTGTGGGCAGTACGGAAACCCGCAGGCCCACTTCGGCGCTGCCTATGCGCAGTTTGGTCCGGCCGTCCTGCGGCCGAAGGTGGTTGGAAACGTCCAGGTCGGCCATTATCTTGATCCTGGAAACCAGCGGCCCGGTGGCGATATGTTTGGGCAGCGACATGACGTTCTTCAGGATGCCGTCTATGCGTATGCGGACGTGGCTGCCTTTCTCGTCGTGTTCGATGTGGATGTCGGAAGAACGCTTGCGGTAGGCTTGCGAAATGATGGAGTTCACAAGGGCGATAATGGGCGAGGTCACTGCCAGATCCTCCCTTACCACGGCGGTTTCCTCGCCGACCACCATTATGTCGTCCTGGGCCTCTATCCTGGAGAGAAGATCGTAGACCACCTCGTCGGCCTTGAAGAGCTCCGCCATGCAGGTTTCGATCGTGAGCGGAAGAGAGTACATCATTATCACCCTGCGCCCTGTAAGCGCTTCCAGGTCCGCCTGGGTGTCCATGGATAACGGATTGTCTCCCGTCACCTGCATCTCGGTCTCAGTCAGGCCTACGGGCAGGATATTGTACCTGCGGCAGATCTTTTCTTTCAGCAGGGACAGCGCGAATTTGTCGACTTTCTCCGCGGAGAGCGGGAAGTGTTTTGCCTTGAAAACCAGCTCGATCAGTTTGGCAAGCTGCGGAACCGGGAGGAGCCCGGAGTCTGTCAGCGCGTGGGACAGGTATGGCTTCTTATCGGCGCGGAACTTGGGCAGCGCCTGGTCGGCGCCTTTTACCCCGGCCAGCGCTCGTACCAGCCATTCATCCTTGAATCGCCATGTTTCAACCATGCCCGTATTATAATATAAATGCGAACGGACAAGTAAAGCCTTACAATAAGGCTGTGGACGGCCAGGCTAAACGTTGAACTTAAAGAAGCAGATGTCCCCGTCCTTCATCACGTATTCTTTGCCTTCGGAGCGGATCAGGCCCTTTTCCCTCAGGGCTTTTTCGGTCTTGTACTGCATGATGTCGGCGAAGGAATAGATGTCGGCGCGGATGAAGCCTTTCTCGAAATCGGTATGGATGCGGCCGGCCGCCTGCGGCGCCTTGAGCCCCCGGTTCAGGCTCCACGCGCGCACCTCGTCCTCCGAGCCGGCGGTGAAGAAGGAGATCTGGTCCAGCAGCTGGTAGCCGGCCAGCGCCATTTTCTCCAGGCCCGTGTATTCCTCGCCCAGGTCCTTCATGAACACGGCTTTTTCCTCGTCGGGCAGCTCGCTGATCTCCGACTCGATCTTGGCGGAGATCTCCACCAGGATGGCGCTCCGGGCTTTGATATATTCGCGCAGTTTGGCCAGCACTTCCTTATCGGGCTGCTCGGAGGTGTTGGCCACGAAGAAGACGGGCTTGACGGTGAGCAGGTTGAAATCGCGCACTTCATCGATGGCGTAGCCGGCGGCGCGGGCGGGTTTCCCGTCTGCCAGCAGCTTTTTAATATTCTCGAGCCGCACCTTCTTTTCCTCGGCGTCTTTGGTCCGGGCCTTCAGGTCGCGCTGGTTCTTCTCCATCGCCTTGTCCACGGTTTCCATGTCGGCCAGCATCAGCTCGGTCTCTATCACTTCAATATCGCGGATCGGGTCAACCTCGCCCAGCACGTGCACCACGTCGGGGTTCTTGAACACGCGCACCACCTGCACGATGGCGTCCACCTCGCGGATATTGGCCAGGAACTTGTTGCCCAGGCCCTCGCCCTTGGAAGCGCCCTTCACCAGGCCGGCGATGTCGACGAACTTGATGTAGGACGGCACCTTCTTGGGCGGCTTGAACAGGTCGAACAGCGCGTCCAGGCGCTTGTCCGGCACCGAGGCTACGCCCACGTTCGGGTCGATGGTGGTGAAAGGGTAGTTGGAGGAAGCCGCGCCGGCCTTGGTGAGCGCGTTGAACAGCGTTGATTTTCCCACGTTGGGCAGGCCTACGATCCCTATTTCCATGTGTTTGTCCTCTGTCCGGCCGTCAGGGCGATTGAACCGCATCAATTCTATAAAGTATCGGCCCGCGCCCGCCAGCGGCGCGCGGCTTTTTCCCCCGAGGACGAGGTTCATCCCACGCTGCCGCTGTCCGCCGGCTTCACTGCCGCAGCGCCCGGCAATGCTTAAACTTCAGCGGTTTTTCCACGGAAGGCCGGTGCGGGCGCCGTGCCCGCATGGCCCTCCGTGGCCGCGCTGAGCGCGCTTTTTTCCTCCAGGCTAATCCCCGTCCGTGATGAGGAAGTTCTTGAACTGCCACGGGTCTTTCAGGTCGACGCAGGGATTGTTGTGCCCCTTGAACCTGTTCGTATAATGCTTCAGGGGGGTCCAGTCCGAGGGCCCGGAATGCAGTTTGCCGAGCCAGGGAGCGGCTATCTTCAGCACATAATCGTGCGGGATATCTTCCGGCACGCAGAGGCCGCGGTCCGGGTTTTCCAGCATCCACAACGCCGCGGCTATGACGCCTATGCCGACCTGTATCGTGGTGGCGTTCTGGTGCGGCAGCAGGCGCCTGGCCTGCGCGATATCCAGTATGCTGCCGGTCCACCAGGCGTTATACCGGTGCCCCATCAGCAGCGCGCCCAGGGCGTCCTCGCCCCCGGTTATATCGTCGTTCATGATGCGCACCTTCGGCTGGAGCTTGTAATCGGCGCCGCGCAGTTCGTTGAGCGACGCTATGGCCGCGTCCGCCGGACAGTAGGCGTAATGCACGGTAGGCCGGTAAACGACCTCCCCATCCCTTCTCACGGTCAGCCTGTCGCTCAGCGTGAAGGCTTCCCCGTGGCGTATCACCATGCCGTGGATACAGTAGTCAGGCGGCACCCAGGAGGAGACCCAGGTGTTCATGCCCATGCGCGCCAGGCAGATCTGGTTCTTGGGCCCGGTCTTGTGGAGGTAGGCGAGCGGGGGAAGTTCCTTCTCATGCGTGCCCCAGCCCAGCTCGGAGGTGGTAATGCCCTCTTCCCGGAAACCTTCCACGCTCCAGGTATTGACGAACTCGCCCACCTGTTTCGGGCGGCGGGAGACCTGGGTGTCGCGCTCGCTGATATGGATCACCTTCACGCCGAGCGCCATGGCCAGTTCGTTGAAGGCCCGGTCCTGCGCCAGTCCGCGCAGCAGGGCGGCTCTCGCTCCGGAGGCTTTTTTATCCGCCAGCAGTTTTTCGGCTATGTCCAGCAGGCCTTTCCTGACGAAATGGGAGATCAGGCCGGGATTCGCGCCGTGCTCTATCACCGCGGTCGGTCCCGCGGCTTTCCAGCCGGCGGCCATTTTGCGCAGGGCCATGTGGCGCACGTACAGCGTGCGCTCGGTCGGGTGCTTGTCTTCCGCCCCCGCGTAGGGGTCCCAGAGTTCGGTGGAAGTATTTACGTACAGCACCCCGTTGTCGTGGCACCATTGCAGGATGGCGCAGGCGTCTATGTTCCAGGCCAGGTCTATCAGCAGGTCGCCGGCGCCCAGGCGGCGGGAGAGAAGCGTGGCCAGGTTCTCCCTGCCCAGTTTAGCGCGCAGGAACCTGACGCCTTTTTTGAGCCAGGGCGCCAGTTCCGCGCGCTTGTCCTCGAAGTCCATCACCGTAATGTTTCCCGGCGGCACCTTGGCCAGCTTCAGGAGTATCGGCAGCGCGCACTGCGCCACCGAACCGTAACCTATGAAGAGCACCTTCTTGTTGAATTTATTCATTGCTGTTTCCTCCGTAATCCGAATATTTGCCCCGTTGCCGCGCCCGCTAGTCGCGCAATTTCACTTCCACCAGTTTGGTTATCATGGCCGCCACCATTTCCACCAGACGTTCCTCCTCGGGCAGCACCGCGGACTTATGATACCTGTCGAAAACCGGCCCGATGCAGACGCTGATGGAACCCACGGTCTCGCCGCGGACTTTGAGGTCCCGCGAGATCCGGTGGATCGAAGGCCGGAAGCCCTGCGTCGAGAACTTCTGCCCGTATACGTCCAGGCTTACCCACGACGAGGCCGGGAACTGGAACCCCTTCGGCAGGGTCTCGCAGACGTTGAGCAGCAGCTCGGCCAGGCTGTTGGCCTTGGGCAGGGTGCTGCTTACCGCGTAGAGGCATTCCAGTTCCTTGACCCGTTCGTTGAGTTCCTTGGTGCGCTTGCGCAATGATTCCTCCAGCCAGCGGTATTCGTCCAATTGGTTCTCCAGGGTCAGGATCTGCCTTTGCGCGGCTTGCAGCGCGGCCGTCAGTTCCCCGGCGTCCACTCCGTGCCTGTGCATTTTTTCTTTTTTCATCGCAGTTCTCCTTCGGCGCGCGTTCAACCCCCCAGTACGTAGCTGAAGACCAGCGGCGCCACTATGGTGGCGTCGCTCTCTATGACGAAGCGCGGAGTGTCCTCGGAGAGTTTTCCCCAGGTGATCTTCTCGTTGGGGATGGCGCCGGAATAAGAGCCGAAGCTCGTTATGCTGTCCGAGATCTGGCAGAAATACTTCCACATCTTGACCTTCCTGCCGAGATCGTATTCCAGCAGCGGCACTACGCAGATGGGGAAATCCCCGGCTATGCCGCCGCCGATCTGGAAGAAGCCTATGCCCGCGTCGGTCTCGCCGGCGGTCTTCTGGTACCAGCCGGCGAGGTGCATCATGTATTCAAGGCCGCCGCGCACCGTGAGCGGGTCCAGTTCTCCCTTTACGCACTTGGCCGCGTAGACGTTGCCCAGCGTGGAGTCCTCCCAGCCGGGCACGTACAACGGCAGGTCATGCTCGGCCGCGGCGAGCAGCCAGCTGTCCTCCGGGTCTATCTGGTAATGTTCCTTGAGCTCACCGGAGCGCAGCAGCTCGTAGAGGAACTGGTGCGGGAACTTGCGCAGCCCGGCTTTCTCGGAATCTTTCCAGCGCTTGACGAGGCGGTCTTCTACGTTGCGCATCACGTCCAGCGGGATGCAAGTGTCCGTCACCCGGTTTAGGCCGCTTTCCAGCAGTTCCCGCTCCTGGGCCGGGCTCAGGTCGCGGTAGTCCGGCACTTTCCGGTACTCGTTGTTGGCCACCAGGTTGAACAGGTCCTCTTCCAGGTTCGCGCCCGTGCAGCAGACGGCGTGCACCTTGCCCTGCCGGATCATCTCGGCGAGGCTGATGCCCAGTTCGGCCGTGCTCATCGCGCCGGCCATGGACAGGAACATCTTGCCTCCGGCCCGGATATGCGCGCGGTACGCGGCGGCCGCGTCCCGCAGCGCCAGCGCGTTGAAGTGGCGGTAGTTCCTCTCGACGAATTTGCTTAAGGCGCCGTCCGCGGACGGGTGGACGCGTTTGGCGTTGGTTTTTAATTTGGGCATGACGATCCTCCTTGGTGCTGCGGTTCAGGCGTCCGGCGGCGGCCGCCGGGCGCTGTCGTTCCCCGGCTGCTGCCGGCGGAAGACGGTGCTCCTTCTGCGTGGTAAATGAGGTGTCCCGGCGCGGTCCTTAATGAAGCGGATCGGGGAAAGCGTTTAGAGCTTTCCCGCGCCGGGCGGGCAGGATGTCGCTAATACTAAATCGGGCTTTTTTCTTTGCCGACGAGGGTGTGGACCACGGCGCGCGGCGCTTCGTGCGCCGTCGGCCCGGTGCGGGGGATGCGGGCGCGCCTGGCGGCGGGCCCGCGTTGAAGGATGCGGCTTTCCTTCTTTGCGGTGACGTAAGTTCCCATGGCGTTCTCTCTTGTCCGCATGATCGGCCTCTGCCGGCCATATTCAAACACTTTGTTCCGGATAAAGCAAATTCCCCGACGGGGCGCGGGCGCGCTAGTCCTCGCCGTACGCCAGTGAGGCCAGGCCGCCGCCGGAAGTTTCTTTGTAAATACTGGGCAGGTCGTGGCCGGTCTGGTTCATGGCCTTCACCACCTTGTCGAAGCTCACCAGGTGCCCGCCGTCGCCCAGCAGCGAGAACGTGGCGGCGTTCATGGCCATCTCGGCGGCGAAGGCGTTGCGCTCTATACAGGGAGCCTGCACCAGGCCGCCTATCGGGTCGCAGGTCAGCCCCAGGTGGTGCTCCATGCCCATCTCGGCGGCGTATTCGATCTGGCGCTCGCTGCCGCCCAGCAGCTGGGTGGCGGCGGCCGCCGCCATGGCGCAGGCCGTGCCCACCTCGCCCTGGCAGCCCACCTCGGCGCCGGAAATGGAGGCGTTCTTTTTTACGAGGTTGCCGAAAAGTCCAGCCGTCAGCAGCGCGCGGTGTATCTTAACGTCGGAAAGTCCCTGGCTCTCCTTGATGCGGTAGAGCACGGCGGGCAGCACGCCGGCCGAGCCGCAGGTGGGCGCCGTAACCACCACCCCGCCCGAGGCGTTCTCTTCGCCCACAGCCAGCGCATAGGCGAAAGAGAGGGTTTTCTTCTTGAGCGAGCCGCTGAAACTGGCGGACTGCACGTAGAAGGACGCCGCCTTGCGCCGCAGGCGCAGGCCGCCGGGCAGCATGCCTTCCGCCTCCAGGCCGCGGCGGATGCAGTCCTGCATGGCGGTCCAGACTTCGGCCATGTAGTCGAAGATGCCCGGGCCCTCGGTCTCCGCGACGTACTCCCAGAAGGCGCGCCCGGTATGGCGGCGCCAGGCCAGGACCTCTTCCATGGAGCGCATGGAGTAGATCTCCCGCGCCCCGCTGTCGGTGCCGTCGCTGACGCGGCCGCCGCCGGTGCTGTAAGCTGTCCACGGCGCGGCTTTCGGGCCGTCGGTGACTTCGAACAGCATGGCGTTGGGATGGAAAGCCAGGAACTTCTCCGGTTCCCAGGCGATCTCCACCCGGGCCGGCGCCAAGCCGGCCTCTATGGCCTTGTCCGTAAGGTGGCCGCGGCCGGTGGCGGCCAGGCTGCCGTAGAGAGTGACGCGGTAGGCCCCGGCGGCGGGCGTGCGGGCGCGGTAGGCTTCGGCCGCCTTCAGCGGGCCCATCGTGTGGCTGCTGGAAGGACCGCGCCCTATCCTGTAGATCTCCCTTATGGATTCCATAACTTTACCTCCGGTGCGGTCCCGGCCGCCGCTAGAATGTTACTATTTTTCCGGCCGCCGCGAGCGCCGCGCCCGGCAGGCGGCAAGTTGACAGCCCCTGACGTCACGGCTATACTATTCCTGGGGGTTGGGCCGCTCTTGGAACTTTCCGCAGGGCCCGCCGCCCCGGCGCCGCGCGCCGACCTACGCTTGCCAGGAGCGCTTATGCCAAAGACAAACCATTCCGCCGCTTCCGCAGCCGCCAGCATGCTACAGCTGAATACCTGGGAAAGGATAACCGCCCAGTTGGCGGCTTCCCGCGGGGAGCCCGACCAGGAAAAGAAAATAGATCTGCTGGTGGAACTGCTGGTAAACATCCGCCTGCTCGACAAGGAGGAGCGTATCCCGGACGCGCGGGATGTGAAGGGGGACATAGACGCCCTCCACGCCCGGCTCCTCGGCGAGACCAGGGCCACGCTGGACGCCATGCGGGCCCCCTCCGATGAATACCTCTACTACGCGCGCGAGCTCCTGAAAAAACTGCCGGTGCGCGGCGGCGGCGGCGCGCTGATAGACGACATCCGCAGCGCGGCGGAATACTTCGAGGAGGGCCGCGACGGCGACGACCCCATGCTCTCTTTCGCCGGGGACCTGCGCAAGGAGGTGCACCGCAAGCTCTCGCCGCGCATCCTCACCCGCTACGTCAGGCCGTACCTGGAGCTGATCCGCAATAAGAACCCCGACCCGCTGTTCAAGGCCGGCTACATGGCGTTGGCCACCGCGTTCAACCCCGCCTCGGAGGACCCGCGCTTCATAGAGCTGGCCGAGGAGATGGAAGAGAAGCTCTCCTATCTCTGGGACTACCAGCGGGGGGATATCTCCGTGATCAAGGAGCGCCTCCGCGAGCGCCTGGACCTCTTCGAAAAGTGCTTCCTGCGCAAGGAGATGGAGACCTTCCTCTCCATCTGCAGCCACGAGCACATACAGAACACCGACAACCTGCTGGACTGCCTGCGGCGGCTGCGCAGTTTCAAGACGCTGCTGAAGAAATCCTATTTCGAAGGCCGCGTGGGCCTTTACGACTTACTGGACCTGGACCTCTACCTGGGCCGCCTGGTCTTCATCTTCACCAACGACCTCACCAACAGCCGCTACGAGGCGGTGAGCTACGCCAACCTGAAGGCCTGCGTGCTGCTGGTCAAGGAACTGGTCTCCCTGCTGGGGCTGAAGGGCATGCTGCCCGGCAAGGCCGACGATTTCGTCAAGGAGCTGACGGCCCTCGGCGAGATGGAGACGGTGGACATCATCAAGACCAAGCGGGTGCTGCAGGATGTCTCGATGGAGCTGCAGCGGTTCATGCGCGGCAACATCTTCAAGCGTCTCAGCCGCACGCTCAACAACGTGCTGGAGGTCTACAAGATCCCCACCGCCTCCGCCGCGCCCATCAAGGACCGCTTCTTCAACAACTTCTTCCGCACCACCGAGTTCCACGCCGTGGACGAGTTCATGGAAAAGACGCTGGTCTTCCTGAACCGCGAACTGGCGGCGCGCAGCGCCGAGAACAGCCTCTACGGGCGCTACAAGGTGGGCAACCTGCCGCCCGTGAACGGCGACTACGACGCTTTCATCGCCTCCACCTGGACGCGCCCCCCGGACACGCTGCGGTCTTTCCTGGGCGGCAAGGGCAATGGCCTCATAGACATGGCCTCGCTCGGCGTCAGGGTGCCGCCGGCCTTCATCCTGGGCCTGCCCATCTGCGCCGAGCTTTTCCGCGAGGACGCCGACAGGCAGGGCTTCAGGGAAGCGGTGGGCAGGTACCTGGGCCAGCTGGAGGAACAGACCGGCCGGCGGCTCGGCTCGCCGGAGAAGCCGCTGCTGGTGTCCG
>Ga0116170_10000478_pt1 | contig 42399 bp, 33 predicted proteins | sample AD_JPNHW1_MetaG_FD_89797 | JGI IMG/M metagenome (GOLD analysis project Ga0116170, IMG submission 89797) | Active sludge microbial communities of municipal wastewater-treating anaerobic digesters from Japan - AD_JPNHW1_MetaG | ecosystem: Engineered > Bioreactor > Anaerobic > Digestate | place... | reverse complement strand
CAATCTCATCGATTTCGAGCTTTCGGGGCTGAAAAATGTAGGTGTTCCGCTCATCCTCCATCCGAAGCGAGATCGTCACCGGCAGTTTCAACTCTGCGGCAAGCTCACAGAGGCGAAACACAGATTCGTCTTTCAGGCTGTATCCGTGATAACCCGGATAAAGCCGGACGCCTGCGAATTTCCCCGCCGCCCGCTCCATGTCCTTTTCCCACGCCGGAAGGGTCGGATTCACGGTCAACACCGGGCGGTATTCCGAACCGGCCAGCTGTTTTTGAAGCGCCTCATCGGCCTCGGCGGGGTCGTTGTAAAACACCGCCTCAAGCGCGGCCATGCAGCCGCCCGTCACGCCGTTTTGCCGATGGAGCAGGCGCATCTTTTCCAAAGTATTGTTTCTGATTCTGCGAAAAGGCCAGTTCCCGCAAAAGCAGCCCGCATCAAAAATCTCCATGCCGCTTGTCCTCCGAATCGTTCCTGCGGCTATTGTAGCACCAACCTGGTGTTGATTTCAATATATTCATTCATATATGAGAGGAAGGATTCCCGTGATTATCGATTTTCATGCCCATATCTGGGGCGGCAACGGGCAAAAGGACAAGGAAAACCTGCTCATTGCCTGCAAGCGGTACGGGATAGACAAGCTCTGCGTCTCCAGCGTGGAGTGCGTTTACCCGAACGAAGAGGAAATCCGCTTTCTCAATGAGGGCGTCGTTCGGTTCATGCGGGAACAACCGGAGTTGATTTACGGCTTTGTCTATGTCAACCCCTCCAACCCCGACGCGCTGACGGTGCTGCGGCAGGGGATCGAGGAGTACGGGATGTCGGGCATGAAGCTCTGGATCGCCACCACCTGCGACGACCCGAAGGTCTTCCCGCTGATTGAACAGTGTATCGCCTACAATATCCCGGTGATGCTGCACGCCTGGAAAAAATCCGTCGGTCAGTATGCCCATGAGTCTACCGGCGTACACGTCGCAGCCCTCGCCAAACAATACCCCGAGGCCAAACTGGTCATGGCTCATCTGGGAGGCAACTGCTATCACGGGGTACGGGCAATCAGGGACTACCCCAACGTCATGACCGACTTCTCCGGCTCCATTTTCCGGGGCGACGATTTGAATTATACCGTCGAGCAATTAGGCGCAGAGCGGATTCTCTTCGGCTCTGATATGCCGGGTTCCTATCTGGTCAATCTGGGTCAGGTGGAGGAAGCAGCGCTGACAGGTGAACAAAAAGAGCTGATTTATTATAAAAACGCACTGCGTATGCTGGATAGAAGACAGAAGGGTTCCTGTTGAATGAATTCAACGCACCTGCTCAATCCAACCTTGTTCCGAAGAACAAGGTCTTTTTTTGGTGGGGCTTCATCCGATAAGGTGCGGTGGTTTTCCGCTGTCGGTCTTTGATAATCATGAATGATTGATTCATAGATATATTTGACATTTTTGAAAAAATGATATACCATCATTAACAGCGAATTATTAAGTGGTAATAAAACAAGCAGTGCAATCGGAGACCTATGATTCTGTCAAAAGCATTGAGTTGATTGAGGAGAAGTGGAAGACATGGTAAAAAGAGAGAACGGAACCCACAGCGAGGCGTTCAAAAGAATAATAGCTGCCTATATGATCGCTTTAACGCTTCTTACCGGTGGTTGCGCGCTACAAACCGGGGACAGTGATATAAGCAGTAAATCTACCCCCCCCCCCTCGCCCCCAGTAATTTCCAGTAACTTTTTTTCCCGTACAAACAGTTCAGAAGAAGTTTACTCTTCAAAAGGATTCGTGTCTGAGGTTTCCGGTACAAGCCCGGAATCAGTAGATTATAGTTCGGAAACAATATCAACCGCCTCCGGCGCAATTGAATTGGGTTCTTCTCAAACGGAAAATTATAAACCAAATAATATAGTTTCTTCTTCATCAGAAGTATATGTTCCGTCAGATGTAGTCGTTTATCCGGACAATGTTACCGTTATTGAATATGGTAAAAGTGGATTAGAACGCCCGTTGAATGTAATGGTGATTCAACCGGTAGATGCAAAGAAAAAAGTTTTAGTCACCTTTGAACTGCATGGCTTTGAAGGTTCCTATCCCCATGATGGTCAGGCGTTGGTAGACATCGGCAACGCGTTGATTGAATATTTCGCCGAAAATCCTGAGCAACTCTGCAATACTGCGCTTTACATAGTTCCTTCAGCCAACCCCGATGGATTAATTGACGGCTCCCTGGACAATGGTCCGGGCAGATGCCAAGTTTCGTTGGGCGTCGATATCAACCGAGATTTTGATTACCGTTGGGAAAAAGAAACTTCAACCTTTAACAAAACTCTTTCTCCTTTTTCTTGCCCGGAATCCCAAGCCCTACGTGATTTAGTTATTGAAATTAAACCGGATGATGTCATTGATATCCATGGTTGGTTTGCAACCAGCTACGGAAATTCATCTCTTTGTCAATATTTTAATGTCTTGGGTATCTACCGAAGCAATTGCTTAGGAACACCCGGATATTTTACCAGTTGGGCCAGAAAATATTCAAAACGTGTCGCGCTAATAGAATTATCTGGCCCAAAAACTGATCCGCAAAAAGTAATTGATGCATTTGTGAATTTATGTGCTGAATGATTGCCAGATGGCATATCGAGAAATATTTGACATTTTTTATAAAATGAGATATTATCAGTAACAGCGAATTATTTGTGTCAAGCGGTAATAAAACAGGGCGTGCAATCTGAAACATATGATTTTTTCAAAGCGTTGGATTAATTGAGGAGCAGTGAAAGACATGATTGAAAAAAGAGAAAACAGAACACACGGCGGGGAGCCCAAAAGAATAACGGCTGCCGGAATGGCCGCTTTAATTTTTCTTACTTGTGGTTGTGCACTTAAAGGTGAAGTTAGTGGCTTAAGCGAAAGTAAACCCGCATCAAGTAGCGGTGATACCTTATCTGGTATAAGCAGTTCAGAAGAAACTTCAAAAGAATTAGTTTCAGAAGTTTACAGTTCCAGCCCAGAATCAAAAGTTTCTAGTGAAGTGGTAAGTTCTAAACCAAACAGCACTGTTACTTCTTCCAAGGTTGAAAGTTCAACCCCCAGCAAGGAATATACTTCTACTCCCGAAAAAGACAGAGCCAAAGTTTTGCCTTATATGGCCGGCGGTGAATATACTAACGACACTGACACTAATATTTGTGCTTTGACTGATAAATTTTGCGGAGCCACAGTGGTTTTTTCTGGAAACACAGAACCACTCACCCAAGATGCTTTAAACAATAGTGTCATCAACAAAATCAGAGGCAATTTAAAATCTACTGATGTTGTTTATGTCCAAAATGGCGAAGCCTATGTTTTTAATTCAGATAATTTAAAGTCAGGTTATCGAAAGATTACTAAATATAGTCAAAGTGGAAGCAAATCCATTGTCGAAAATACTAACCAAAGTTCATCTTACTCACTAAAGATTGTTTGGGATAAAGATAACGGAATCTGCCTTTCTGATGGCACCAGACTTATTTACCAATTAAGTGGTGGAAAATATGTGGAATTGGAAAATCCCATCATGTTGGGCACTCAAGAACAAAGAATTGAATACCGACTTAAATCTTTATTATATGGAGGTTTTAGTGATCAAAAAAACCTCTATAATTTAAATGCTAACGAGGTTAATCAATATCTAAAAACCGGCAGTGATCAAGGTTTAAACAGTTTTCAGGTAATCAAATCCGAAAAAGCCGCTTTTATTGTCGTTACTGGCGGAGAGTGTGGTTTAAATGAACTTTTTACCAAAAGCACCAAAAAAGCTGTCGCCAGACTTGATGAAATTGATCCCAATATTATGAAACTTTTGGTGGAAAAAAATGGTTTACAAATAGTGGTTTGTACCAACCGATTACAGCCAATATGGTCAGGAGATTTATCCACTGGAGCAATTTATGACAGCACTGATTATGGAAACGTAATTTGTATAAATCAAAGTAGGTATGATAAATATTTAGGTCAAATGGATATGAATGAGTTAGTTGGTGTGGTTTATGTAGATCTAATGGAATTTTTATGGATGGAAAGCCGGGGTATATATGCTCTTAATAATGAAAATTTTAGAAATGATATTAATTCTAAGGAGGCTGAACTTTATAAAGCTAGATGGACTTTGGATCAAATTGAAAAATATAAGGCGCAAATGACAGATTTTGAATTTGCCAAAATATTTGAGGATATGAATAATGTAATAAAAATATATTCATAAAAAATATCAAATGATGGACTTTACTTTTGGAAATGAATTGTATATTCTTTTAATATAAATGGCCAATGAATTTAGAGAAAATGACAATGAAAACAAAATATTAAGGTTGGTTGTCATCCCGATCATAGTTAGTATAACCCTACGGAGATTCAGCCGTTAAATTTTATCCGCGTCGGTATAGGTTGACTTTCTCATCGTGCAGAGAATCTCCACTTCCCTGTCAATGGGCGTGAAATCGGTGCTGTAAATCGTGAACGAGTCCTTGACCTGCGGCACACTCCCGCGCAGAGCGGTATGGTAGAGATGTTTGGAGAACATCCCTTTGATGGTAATGGTGTGGCCTTTTTCGATATGCTCAAGGCGGACATTCCCGTTTTTAAGGCTGATGTATTCGCCCCCATGGGCATCCATGACGAAATTTTGGGTTTCCACTTTGCAGTTCGGAATCACCACGTATTCCAATTTAAAGGGGACCTTTTCGGTGCCCTCGGTCCTGACCCGCAGCTTCAGTCCGTTCTCCAGCTCAATGAAGTCAATCGTGATTTTCAAGGTACATATGCAGACCTTTTTACGGGACGAATGGTCCATCGCAAACCAGTCCGAAGTCGCCGGCGGGGTTTCAAACGGGAGCATATAGTCGTCGACTGCTGTGATTTCCATGCAGTAGCCTTCGTCGGTCTTGATGACCTCGGTCGGAACGAACTGCGCAATCGCAAAGAAGGACGCACATGCACGGACATAGATATTCAAATCTCCGCACTTCACAAACAGGAAGTTCGGATTGTTAGCGATAATCGAATAGCTGAAATATTCTTTGCAGCAACGGTAGATATTCGAAAGCGGATAAAAAGCGGAATAGGTTTTGGGGATTTCGATGTCTTTCAAATCCTTTTCGGAGTCCCAGTCAATCAACTCGGGGTTCAAGAGATAAACCCACACCGCGTTGGGCGCGCCCCGGTTGTTGTCGACCGAATCGTTGAAAATTTCCTCGGCGAACTTCAGATACTTTTTGTTCTTGAGTACATGCCCCGCCCAGAGATATAAAAAGTAATAAGGATGACCGGGGAAAAACTTGCCCGAAGCGGAGCCCTAGCCCTTATCCTTGCGGCGGGAATTCTGGGTAAAGATACTGCCGTCGCATTCGATATAAGAAAAGAGCAAATTCATATTCTTTTCAACATATTGATAAATTTCGGGGTGATTGCCCTCTTCGGCGATCGTCAGCAGCGCGTTGTCGTTGACCGCGTTGTACATGCCGGCCGAGCGCTCGGTAAACTCGCCGTAGGCGTCGATGTCGATACCCTCGGCCAGATACTTGTCTGCTTTTTCTTTTAGCGCCGGCCAGCCCAGAATATTATGGGTCATTAACAACGCGGCGGCTTCCATCCAACGGTGATTCGGGGTGCGAAAACCCGTCGCCAGCATGCCTTTCGCATGGCGGGTGATCACCGTCAGCACCCGGCGGGCGGTTTCCTTTTCCGCCGAGGTTTTATCGGCGTATTTTAAGAAGATCCGATAGGCGCGGACAATGCTCAGCAGGTCAAACGTCGCCGGCGCATGGTAATCCGAAATCAGCAAATTGGACGTGCAGTCGGGATTCGTCAGACGCATAATATAGCCGCAAACGGCGTTGATCCGTTCCAATACTTCCGAATTTTGATGATATTTGCTCTCTTTGCAGCAATAGGCGCAGATAAAGTTATGCATGATGCCCGCCGCGTTTGTGGTTTCCGGAATCCCGTAAAGATCCGCGTAGCCGCCGTTAAACAGATGATCCGGGTCGTTGATGACCTTGGTTTTGATTCTCTCATACGCGAGATCCAGACCCCTGACCATTTGAAGATAATGCTGTTTCATTATTTTTTTACCCGTCTTTTTGTGCGGACGGATAACCTCCCGTTCCTATAATTTGGGGCAAACCCGCTCAAGAAAACTATACCATATGATGCGCCGCTTTACAATCCAAAAAATTAAACCGCTGAAATACTTGCTTCAACGGTTATAACGTGAAGACAAAGTCTTCACTTCATAGGGGGTATCCAATACCCCCTATGTGACCCCCGGTTTCGCGCCCGTTGGCGCGGGTTAAGGTGTTTTTCCGCCGTGCATGCCGCCGGAAAAACAATTTATATGATTCTGTGAGGGTTTTTCTTCGGTCTGCAATCTACTGTTTTAAAAATAAGACAGATCATAAAGTTTTAATTGCACTCCGCAGCCAGCGGACCCGCAAGTTCTTTCAGATAAAACAGTTTCCCCGGAAGCGTGGGCATGTAAGTTGAGGTGATGTTCATATCGGGGCCGTAATGCAGCGTGGTCAGAAAACTCATGCCCTGCCAGCCCATTCCTCTGCCGAGCGCGCCGTCGGCGCCGCCGATGATGGTATCCGCCTGCAAAAACAGACCCGGTCCGATCGTGTTTGCGCAACAGGGAACCAGCGTCGTGCGGGATTTAAAGCTGGTGATGGCATTTTGCTCGATGGTCAGCGGATGGAGCTTTGCGCCCAACCGGAAGCACTGCTTTTTCCACTCCGCTTCGTTTGCGAACTCTTCGGCAAAATGCGGCTCCCAGAAGGCGATATGGCACATTCTTCCGATGCCGAACACCAAGACAAGCCGCGCGCCTTCCTCTTTCATTCCGGCGATCTTGGCGGGATATGTCGGCAGATTCTCCCTTGTGGCAAAATTCCGCTGCCGGGACGGAATTGTCAATTGCCCCAATGGATCAAAAAACGCCGCTTTCATGCTGTATTCAAAGGAGGCCGGATCGGTGTTTGGCAGCGTGTTTCCCTCGCCGTCAGCCCACTCGTCCATATTGAAAGTCGTGACGTGGTCACAGCGGACGTTCCACTCCTTTAAAAAGAACACCGCCCACTTGTACATCCCCATCGGGCCGACGGGAAGGATCATCGCAAGCTTTTTGCCCTCATCCTTTGCTTTTTTGATCTGCAAGGCGATCTCATGCCCCATATAAGTATCAAAATCATTGATGTTTTCACATTCCACCGGCTGAAAGCTTTTGTTCCAGAAGCTTTCTCTTTGAACGCCTTTTTCACAGCAGGCGTCTATCTTCGCGAGATCCCACCCTTTCGGGAAAAAGTTTTCAAGCAAAGAACCTTTCACGGTCGTTAAAAAATCCATTGTATTTCTCCTCCTTTTATTACGGCAGCATTCTTTTAGTTACGACCTTAGGCCACACATAGGCCTGGGTAAACGCTTCCGCATAGGCGCAGTTGCATTGAAGACCCCTGAACTTGGCGCAGGTGCGCACAAAATCCGCAAAGTCGATATGATCGTGGTCTCTCATCCATTTCATCTGGCTTTCGTGGCATTCGAGCATTTGAAGTTTTGTCTCGAAGGTCTCCGTGATGTCGACATATTCCGTCGGCTGAAAATTCATTCCCGCCAAATTGTCCATATAATAGAGCGGTGTCAGCGCCGTCGCGGGATTGCTGCCGTAGTGCGGAACGCTTGCGCAGAAGACCGCGTCAAACACCAGCTTGCTGACCGCGACGTGATCCGGCATATAATCCGTCGGGCTGTGGGTGATGATCAGTTCCGGCTTTTCCTGCCGGATGATCTCCATGATCCTATCCCGTTGAGACAAATCGCTGCCGTTTACCACAAGGTCTCCGATGTCCGCGGTGATGACTTTGATTCCGGCAAGCGCGCCGGCCTTTTTTGCCTCACCGATTCTGATTTCACGCAATGCCGCCGGCTCGATCACTACATGTCCCATATTGCCGTTCGCGACATGGCAAACCGTCACCTGATCTCCTCTTTTTACGCACTTGGCAAGCGTCCCGGCGCACGAGACCTCGATATCATCGGGATGCGCACCGATCGCAAGTACTTTCATTTTTAAATCCTCCTATTTTTTTACCATTCCGCCGGCTGTTTCAATTTCTTTGAGTACAAGCTCCATCGATTTGACTGCTTCACATAACGGCGCTCTGGTAATTTCTTTGCCCTGTTCCAGGCAATCGATAAAATAGCTGAGTTCGTTATAATATCCGCCGAGGGAGGAGACGTTTCCGCCGATCTCGCTGTTTAAGCGAAACTCTTCTTTGATCTCCGGCTTCAAAACCTCTCCGTTATTGCAGTATACGGTCAGCCCGTTTGCGTCCAGAACAACGGCTGCTTTTTCAAACTGCACCCGAAAACTCATCGAAAAGGGAAACTCCTGCGAAAATCCCCAGCCGCCCTCGACGCTGACCGCGGCATTTTCATAGGAAAAGACGCTGTAGATATGTTCAATGATGCCCTTGTCGTTTCTTCCTGCCTGAGAAGAAATATTCTTCGGTTCGCCCAAAAGATAGCGCATATAATCGATGTCGTGGATATGTAAATCGAGTGCCATTGTGCCGCTGCATTCGGGATTATGAAGCCAGTTGTTCCAGGCCCAGGTCGGCTTCGGGCTCAATCTTCCGAAATATGCGGAAGTGATCCGACCGTATTTTCCGGAAACAGCCGTATCTTTTAACCACATATATTCGTTCCAGGAACGGATGACAAGGCCTACCTGTACCTTTGCTCCGGTTTCTTTTTCGGTTTTTAAAAGAAGCTTTCCCTCTTCGGGATTCATGCAGATCGGTTTTTCCACAAACACATCCCTGCCCTTTTTCATGGCGGCGACGGCGTGCTCACAGTGAAGGTAAGTCGGAAGACAAATATCGATCACATCCATATCGGCATTGTTAATCAGTTCCATCCCTGTGGAATATGCCTCGGCTCCGTATTTTTGCGCGATCTCTTTCGCTTTCTCCGGTCTCACATCCGCGACGGCGACAAGTTTGGCTTCTTTTATAGCATGATAACACGCGCTGTGCATGCCGCCCATGAAACCGCAGCCGATCAGTCCTATTTTTTTCACTTTATCAAGTCCTTCCCAGTATTTTGTCCATGGCGTTCGACGTGTTATAGAGTATCGTCTCGGAGAAGAATTTATACGGCGGAAGCATTTCGGCGGTCACCCAGCCGTCATAACCGATCTTGGAAAAACTCCTCATCACTGCGGGGAAATTGACGTCTCCGGCGAGCAGATCCACAAATCCGTGGAGCCCGCCCGCAGCTTTTCGATAGTCCTTAAAATGAACCTTTTTGATTCTTTTTCCGAGAATTTTGATCCAGTGTTCCGGATATCCGCTGTACATGACGTTCCCCACATCGAAATAGGCGCCGACATAAGCGCTTCCGATCCCGTCGATAAACCCGGCCATTTCAAGGGGAGACAGCAAAAACTGATTCCAGACGTTTTCCACACCGATGGTTACCCCAAGTTCCTCCGCAAAAGGAGCAAGTTCCTTCAGAGCTTGTGACGCGCGCTCGTAGGCGACGTCATATTCAATGACTTCAGTACCGGGCATAAAATCCACACCGACCGCGCCCGGAACCACGAGAATCGTGTCACATCCCAGCCGGGACGCAATTTCAAGCTGCTTTTTGGTGATCTCTTTGGCTTTTTCCCGGATCGCCGGATCGGACGCGGTATAGTTACAGGTCCAGTAAAGGCCGCTTGCGACGCTGTAAAGCTCGATTCCGGCTTTTTCGGCGGTTTCTTTGATTTTTAAAAGTTCTTTTTTCGTTGACCCGAGATTGATTTCGCCGGTTTCGGCGAGAGCGACTTCGACTCCGTCAAACCCGGCTTTTTCGGCAAGCTGAAAGCAGGTTTCAAGAGAGGCCTGTGAAAACGACCAGATACTGATGCCCTTTTTCAAATAAATGCACCTCTTTTCAGTTTCTTTTATTATATATCAGACGTTCTGAAGATTCAACGCCGATTGATGCCTTTATTCGGCATTCCGTCGGGCTCTTCAGCCCCTCTCCTTCCGCTCCGGCACAAGAATGTCACAAAACGTGAAATACAGGCAAAGCGCGCCCTTTATCACCCGAATGACCATGGAATCCGCGCACATGACCATATCAAGAAAATGCTCATACGGCTCCGCGTTCAAATGGTTTGTCTTTACGGGCTCAAGCAGAAGCGTCACGGTTCCGATGGGAATGGCTTTCGTCGGTTTTGTGATTTTGATGTCCTGTATGGTTTCCCATTTCACAAACAGCTGCCTTGCCGTCATACAGGCAAAATCGAATTGCGCCGCTTTGATTTCATCCGTCACGACGGCCGGGGGATGCTTCCCCGCTTTATAGCGTTTTCCGCTGAGCAGCAGTTCGAGCCGTTCCGGCGAAGGCATCGGCAGCCGCTCTTTGATTTTCTTTTGGTATTGTTCCCTCGCCTGAATCAGAATCTGCTTTTCGTCGAATTCCTGAGCCAATGTGACGTTTTCCATTTTTCATTTCACCTTTCCGAAGCGCTTGATTGCGCGTTCGGCGATAAGTTCCCGCGAAACCCGCATTTTATCAACATGAAATGAAAAATTTTTTAATTCTTTTATTTCCTCTCCGCAAACCAGCGCCCGATGACTGACCCGGTCAAATCGGCGCTTCGTTCGAAAAACAGATAACTCTTTTGGCCTCGAATCATAACGGTGTAGCGGTCGCCCTGCCCTCCGGCTTTCAAAGCGGCCGCCTGCCGGATATCGATGACACGGTCAATGGCATACCGCTCCCCGTCTTCCCAGACCAGTTCTCGCGGCAGCATGACTCCTTCTTCCGAGAAATCGGCGGTGACCCGGACATAGACCTTTGCGTCAAACTTTTGTTCCGGCATAATCAGCCCTTCACGTTCTTCAAAAAGTCGCTGCGCGCCGAAATCGGGGCGTCGAGCTTATAACCTTTGCGTTTCATCGCGCGGAATTTGAAGTCCAGCAGTTCGGCCGGCACGTTCAGCGCCTGTGCCGCCTGAAAGAAAGACAGATCGTCATTCAGAGCCGCCAGCACTTCCTTGTCCCGAAGAAGCAGCTCTGCGGCGAAAAGGTTTGCCTCATATTCATAATGCGAAACCGTATCAAACAAGATGAAATCATGAAAGGCCTTCAGCCCGGCGCCTTTGCGGTGCAAAACGGCGTGACCGAGCTCGTGCGCGCAGATGATCCGCTGCAGTTCCTCCGACAGATCGCTGTTGACGGTGACGGCCATCTTCCGACTCTGCGCTAAGAAAAAGCCCTTGCAGGCACCCGGGAATGTTCCCATCGGCTCAAACAGCGTCAGAATGCCGAGCGCTTCGCAGATACGGAACGGATCGGTCTTACCGGTCCCGCTCATCGCATTGCAAGCGGCTTGAGAGATGGATTCATATGAAATCATCATAAATTTCACCTTCTTCGGCAGAAAAATTGAGAGAAGACGAGTCCCCCTAAGGATAGTATAAATCGAGTCCTGTCCCGTAAACGGGTCCCGGCGTTATTTGTTCTTGCCGTACGTCTTTTAAAAAATGATTATTTCGAGATCTGCTTAATAAGTCATTTTTTTAACGGAGAAAGTCCGGCAAAATCAGTTCTGATGGATTTAAGCGCGCCATTCTTTATAAACCTTATCATATAAACTTTATATTTGTCATCAATGCTCTCAATGAGACCTTCACCGAACAGCGGATGCAGGACCGAATTCCCGACCGAATAGGATCGTACATCCGCTTTATTCAATAAACCGGCCTTCTTCTTTGTTTCCCGTATCAGGTCTTCAGGTATGCTGCCGGTTCGGGTACAGAGACCTTCATCTATCTCAAACAGAAATCGTGACGGTGTTTTCTGATTATTGTTTCCGACACCTTCCGATTCTGTTAAAAAGAGTTTCTTTTTTGCTCTGGTCAACGCAACATAGCATAACCTGCGTTCTTCTTCAAGCCCTGCCTGGCTCCATTCTTCGATTGTCCTGCTCGATGGGAAGATGCCTTCGGTCATACCGCATACGAAAACGGCCGGGAACTCAAGACCTTTGGCCGCATGTATCGTCATCAGCTTAATAAAGTCGCGTTTATCATCCGCTTCATTCTCAAACCCGACCGATATCTGCTGTAAAAAAACTTTGAGCGGCAGAAATTCACCGTAGTTTTCTTCGTATATTGCAACGGTACGTTTCAATTCGGCGATGTTGTCAAGTCTGTCCATGTCGCCGTCTTTGCGTATAAATTCTTCGTAACCCGACTTCAAAAGCACTGATTGTAAGAGCTCTGACGGATTCACGCTGTCTGCTCCGGCGCGAAGTTCTTCAATAACAGAAACAAACCGAGCCGCACCGGTATTTGCGAAAATTTCATCCTGAAGATGGTTTTTCAGATTCTGATAAAGTGTACCGCCTTGCGCGGCCGCAAGCTCTTTTAAATAAGAAACCTTTGTCTTACCGATTTTTCTTCTCGGTGTGTTGATAATGCGGAGAAATGACAGGTCATCTCCGTACACGGCAAGCCGAAGGAATGCCATCGCATCTTTTATCTCCGTACGTTCAAAAAAACTTAAGCTTCCGAATATCTCAAACGGTATTCCTTCTTTTGTGAAATATTGCTCAATGAAACGTGATACGTAAGCAGCCCGGTATAATATCGCGATATCACGATATCTGTAACCTTCGCATAACAGAGCTTTTATTCTTTTTATGATCCCTACGGCTTCGCTTTTCTCATCCGGTGCGTGCAGGTGTTCCGGAAGCGTGCCGGGTTCAATTTTTGAAAAAAGCTCTTTTTCTATCCGCATCTCGTTGTTTTTAATCAGAGAATTTGCCGTTGCAAGGATCTCGGGCGTAGAGCGGTAGTTCCGGTCTAATATGATTGTTTTGGTATCCGGATGCTTTTTATCGAAATCCATGATTATTTTCATATCCGCTCCGCGCCACCCGTAAATAGTCTGATCGGGATCACCGACGACAAAGAGATTTTTGTTTGCTTCATTCAAAATATTAATCAGCCTGTATTCGCGTTTCGAGCAGTCCTGAAATTCGTCGATGAGTATATATTGAATCTGCTCCTGCCATTTTCGGCGGATATCCGGTTTCTTCCTGAAGAGCGCAAAAGTAAAATACATCAGATCGTTAAAATCTAATCCGAATATCTTTTTCTGACCTATCAGGTAATTCAATATGATTTTTTCTTTCAAGCTGCCGGCTCTTTCGGGATGTATTTCCGCTTTGGGGTCAATCAGATAATCGACATAGGACTGGTCGTCTTTATATACATCAATCGCCAGGCATATGTCTTCATAGGATGCGAATTCACGGTTTATATGAAGCCTGTCGTATATCTCGCTTAATATGATCTTCTGGTCCGGTGTATCGAGTATCAAAAAGTTTTCCGGAAAAAACAATCCGCCGATATCCTCACGTAATACCCTCGCACAAAAACCATGATAGGTTGTTATTAAGGATGTATCACAGTCTTTGCCCAGGAGACCCTTGACACGTCTTTTCATTTCACAAGCAGCTTTATTCGTAAAAGTTACACATAAAATATTACGCGGAGGTATCCCTGCTTCACCGACGAGATAAGAATATCGATGTGTCAGAGCCTTCGTTTTTCCTGATCCTGCACCGGCAATAACACGGACATAACCGTCTATTGATGTTATTGCCTCTATTTGTTTTTGGTTTAAGTCATTTTGAATAGAGTTAAGCATAAAGTATGTTCCTTTTTTAGATGGCTCCGTTGAATGAAAAAGTCATTGTAGAATAAGGCCCCTTAAAAGATAGTATAAATCGAGCGGTGTCCCATAAAAGGGTCTCGGCGTTATTTGTTCTTTCCGTATGTTTTCTTGGCCTCTTCCTTACAGGCCAGATAGGCCTTCATAACCGCCTGGAAGTAGGCGTCTTTGGCCTCATCGCTGATATCGCCGCCGGCAAATAAGGCGGTGTTCCTTTCCATGAGATAAGAAATTTCCTTTGCGGCTTTGTTGTCAAGCCGTTCTCTGGCCTCTTCGACATAGGGCTGTTCCTGTAATCCGAATAGCGGATCATAGATATCGTCCCGTCTCAGATATTCAGCGGAAACCTGCAGTTGCTCAGCCAGCTTTCGCAGATAGTAATAGCGAGGTGTTTTTTCCCCGATTTCATAAGCCGCAATGGAGCGTTTAGAAACTCCCACCTGATCGGCGAGTTCCTGCTGTGTAATGCGGAGCGCCATTCTGGCTTCCCTGACCTTATCTGCGAAGCTCTTCATATCTTGCATCCTTTCCGGTTCATCGTTCATGCACTATGTACATTTTTCCTGTTGACAACGGTTCATCTTTTAGCATAGAATATTGGTGAACCAGTTGAACATATGTTTATTATATGTTCATCAGATGAATTTGTCAACAGTTAAATTGAACCGGGTGATCAATACGGAGCGGGTAATCCTGCACAGCGATTTGAACAGCTTTTATGCCTCGGTGGAGATCATGCTGAATCCCCGCCTGAGAGGAAAGGCCATCGCGGTGTGCGGTTCCACCGAAGACCGGCACGGAATTGTTTTGGCAAAATCGGAGCTTGCGAAAAAAGCCGGCGTCAAGACCGGCATGGTGAACTGGGAAGCCAGAGCGGTATGCAAAGACCTTTTGGTCGTGCCTCCCCAATATGAGCAGTATCTGAAATATTCGAAGCTGACGCGGGCCATCTATAATCGGTATACCGATTTGATCGAGCCGTTCGGCATGGACGAGTGCTGGCTGGACGTCACGGGCAGCAGAGAAATCCGCGGCGACGGCATGGCGATCGCAGAAGAAATCCGAAGGACGGTTCGCGAAGAACTGGGCCTGACCGTCAGCATCGGGATATCCTTTAACAAGATATTCGCGAAACTCGGCTCGGATATGAAAAAGCCGGATGCGATCACCCGCATTACCGAAAACGATTTCAGAAAGAAAGTGTGGCCGCTTGCGGCAAGCGAACTCATCTACTGCGGACACGCCACGACCGCGAAACTCGCGAAGTATGCCATTTACACCATCGGGGACCTGGCGCTTGCCGACCCGGAGTTTTTAAAGCGGCTGCTCGGCATCAACGGAATTGCGCTTTGGCATTACGCCAACGGCACCGACCGCTCGAGAATCATGCACAGGGACTTTGTCTCTCCGGTCAAGTCCATCGGGCACGGAATTACATGCGTCTGCGATCTTGATACCGATGAGGATGTTTGGAGAGTCATTTTGGAACTGTCACAGGATATCGGCCATCGGCTCCGGGTGCATGAGCTGTCGGCGAAAGGGGTACAGGTTTTTGTCCGGGGAAATGATCTGCTCGGATGCCAGTTCCAGTGCAAACTGCCTTTCAAAACACAGCTCCCGTCCGAGATTGCCACCGGCGCTCTGCGGGTTTTTAAAGAAAATTATCCATGGACGTCAAAGGTTCGTGCGGTCACGGTACGCGCCATCAACCTTGTATCAAAAGACGAATCCGAACAGCTTTCCTTTTTTTGTGATACCGCCAAAATCGACAAGCGCGAACGACTGGAAGACGCCGTGGAAAGCATCCGCGGCCGTTTCGGAAAAAAGGCGCTCACTTATGCGGTACTTTTAGGAGATAAAAAAATGCCGGACGACGGCAGACATCTTGCGAAAATGCCGGGATTGATGTATCAGTGAAAAAGATACGGATCCGATTCACTTCTCCGCGGAAATCCGGTACTGAAATTTTACGCAAAGGTTCGGATTTGCTTATTATCAAACATGGTATTTTTAAATAGACGAAAATTTAATAAGGATTACTGTAGAAAAATATCCAGACGATAATTTCGATAATCAAAAAGACGATTGATGTTATTGCTAATGATTTGGTTCTTTTAATAAACCCGAAGACAATACCGGAAATGAAAACCAGCGCAAGGATTACACCCAATAACATTCATGCGCGTTCTTCAGAGTGTATTTTATGATTATATCATATGCCCCTTTCAAGCTAAATCGCCGTAATAATAAATTTATCATATCGGGGTTTTATCTTCGCTCATATTGATTTCCTGTCATTGTAAGAGCTGGAGCTGCTGATAAGGTGAAGGTAATATTATCGGGAAAAACGGAATACGGCGTATTTTTGTGATTTAAAGTTATCGCCGCCTTGACATATTTTAAGAGGTTTAATACAATCATCATATCGAATGAATCATTCGGGCATTCGAATCTGTCTTTCTGTCTGCAAATAATAAAATTGAGGACGAATCAAACCAATGATTGAAATTGACGTCATTTCGGGCTTCTTGGGCGCGGGAAAAACCACGTTTATCAACCGGTTTTGCAAAGCCCTTCAAAATTTTGGCGAGACCGCCGTGATCATCGAAAATGAATACGGCGATGAAAGCATCGACGGCAAACTGCTCGCCGGCACAAAAAACGATGTTTTCGATTTGTCTCAGGGGTGTATCTGCTGCACCCTGAAAGATGAGCTTGCGGATACGCTTCTGCGGATCGCGGAGCAGCTGAAACCGGACCGAGTCATCATCGAGCCGTCCGGGGTTTTTCTTCTGTCCGAAATTTTCAATGTTTTCAAAAACCCCGAAATCGCGAAGCAATACGAAATATCCTCGCTCATCACCCTTGCCGACGCGCCGCTGTTTTTAAAATACAAGGGCAAATACGGCATTTATATGGAAAACCAAATCAAGTACAGCACGCAGGTTTTATTGACAAAACAAAGAGACCTGTCAAAAGAGCAAATCGGTCAAATCGTTGATGAGATTAAAATCATCAAACCCGATGCGGCTGTTTGCCTTGACAGCATGTTTGACCTCGGCGACGAACAGCTCATGGAACTCACGCAAAACAACCCCGTGGTTTATCCGGGCGAAATTGAAAAATCCAAACACGCCGCGTTAAAAAGCGTGACGCTGTATCCCAAAAAGCTCTATGAAGCCAAAGAGCTTGAAAAAATCATGAATGATCTGAAAAACGGCGTTTACGGCGATATCTGCCGTTTGAAGGGGTTTGTCAAAAACAAAACCGGCGCGGCCCGTTATAACCTGCAGTATGCCGGCGGCAACCATACCGTCTCCTTGACGCCCAAACAGTTTAAACCGATGATTGTTGTCATCGGAGAGCGGATCAATAAGGTAAAATTAGCGGAGATATTCGATTAGAAACAGACGGCGGAAGGGGCGATTGGCATAGGAATCTATCTGGACAACAGCGCGACGAGTTTTCCGAAACCCGAATGCGTCTATACCGCCGTGAACGACTTTATGAGAAACAACGGTGCGAACGCGGGCAGGGGCAATTATGCCCTTGCGCGGGATGCCGAAGAACTGATTTATCAAACGCGCAAGTCCGCCGCAAAGCTGTTGGGCGCGAAAAAAGCGTCCAATATCGTGTTTACCGGCAATGTGACGGAAGCTCTTAACATGATCTTGAAGGGCTTTTTGAATGACGGCGATGAAGTTCTCACTTCAAGCATTGAACATAACGCCATGTGGCGGCCTTTGAACTATTTGCAGCGTGATAAAAACGTAAAAATCCATACGTTCTCGTGTGCCAAAGACGGCTCGGCGGATTTACAGGAGATCAAAGACCTTCTCGGCAAAAATATCAAACTGGTTGCACTCGTCCACGGTTCCAATGTGCTCGGCAGCATTTTTCCGTTACAGGAGATCGTTGAACCGGCTCACGAAAAAAATATTCCGGTACTGGTTGACGCCGCCCAGACCGCCGGGGCAATTCCAATCAATATCGAAGCGTTGGGCGTGGATTTTCTGGCGTTCACGGGTCATAAAGGCCTGTTAGGGCCCACGGGTACCGGCGGGTTTTATATCAAAGAGGGGTTGGAACTCAGGCCGCTGAAAGCGGGCGGGACCGGTTCTGTCTCAACATCCCCGTTTCAGCCCGACAGCGTCCCCGACCGATACGAAGCCGGAACCATGAACACCATGGGTCTTGCGGGTCTCAAAGCGGGTACGGAATTTTTATTGCAAACCGGGGTTAACAAAATCCATGAACATGAGATCGCCCTTGTTTCCCGATTGCTCAATGGGTTAGCGAATATCGGGGAAGTGGAAGTATACGGCCCGCAAAGCGCCGAAAACCGCCTGGGACTGGCCACGTTCAATATCCGAAGCAGAAATCCCTATGACGTCTCGGCCTGGCTGGACGAACACGCCGGCATCATGGTGCGCGCGGGGCTTCACTGTTCCCCGCAGGCGCACCGGGTTTTGGGTACCGTTGAAACAGGCGCTGTCCGGGCAAGCGTAGGGTATTTTAATACCGCAGAAGACATCGATGCTCTTTTACAGGCGTTAAGGGATTATATCAAAATCGTAAGGAAATAAAACTATGTTTTTGGAATCGATCAGGGTGATTGAAACCGCCCCGTGTTTGGCGAACAAAGAGCGGTTCAAAGTGACCGCGAGAGCGTCGGTGAATTTGACCGAAATGCTGCCTTATCTGAACGCCATTTTGGAAAAACCGAATTATCAGGAGAGCTCGAATTCTTTGCGGTTTCTGAACGGAATTAACGAAATCACGATTCAGGAAAATAAAATCGGCATCGTTCGGGTCGCCAACCTGACCCAGGCCTACGAGCTGCTGGATTGGGTCAAAGACCTTGTCAACGACGCCTATGAGAGCCGTTCGGAAATCACACCGAATAACGAGAGCCGAAAGCAGCCGGGCGTTCTGCAGGTCTATAACGCGCTTCCGAAATTAAACTGCAAAAAGTGCGGCGAGCAGAGCTGCATGGCATTTGCCGCCAAACTCAGCAAATTCGAAGCCGAACCCGACGCCTGCCCCCTTCTCGGCGAACCCGAATATTCCGGATTGAGAAAAAAGTTGGCGGAGGTATTATGATACCGTCTTTGCAAGCGAATCACGTTCCTTGTGACGAGCAGCACTCGTCCGCGCAAAACAACTTTGTGTATTGATCATATTTATGTCAGATTAACGCATATGCGCAGCCATACCGACAAACGGATATGATCCGCCCCTGCGTGGCTATAAAAATGCCCGTAACCATTCAGTTACGGGCTTCATTTGACCTCTGCTTTTTATTTCTTAAAAAGTCCCTGATCGGTATGTGGCAAAAACAAGGCCGCGGTATATTCGTTCATATACTCGTTTTCCGTGCTCAAATCAAGATAAGTCACTTTCGCCGCGAGTTCCGCTTGCTTCTTTCGATGACTTTCCGATAACAGCGTCATATAAGCGCCGGATACCGAGGCGTTGCCCAAAAAGACATATTTGTCTTCCGGCAGTTCGGGGATCAGCCCGATGGTCTTGGCGTTCGTAATATTCAGATACCGCCCGAAACCGCCCGCGATATAAAATTTCGCGATATCCTCAAAGGACATGCCCACCTTGCCTAACATCGTGCGGCAGGCCGAAAAGATCGCGGCTTTGGCGCGGATCAGATTGTCGATATCCGCCTCGGTAATAAAAATTTCGCCTTTGCCGCCTTTTTGCGGGTGATCCACGATATAGCGCGCGTTTTTGCCGTCGATCTGCACCGCGTCACTCTTGCGGATGCGGTCGAACCGTCCCGCCGGATCGAGCCATCCGGTTTCAAACAATCCGGCAACCAGCGAGATCATGCCCGAGCCGCATATGCCGATCGCCGGACCGCTGCCGATGACCGCAAAGTCGGAAATGCCCGTCTCTTTGTCGACTTCCACGCGCTCAATCGCTCCTACGGAAGCGCGCATGCCCTTTTCGATGCCGCCGCCCTCAAAGGCGGGGCCGGCGGAGCAGGCGCAGCCCATCAGGAAGTCATGGTTGCCCAACACGATTTCGCCGTTTGTGCCGACATCAATAAAAAGATACATGTCGCTTGTCCCGGCGGCAAGCGGGGTGCACAGCAGCCCCGAGGTGATGTCGCCGCCGACATAGCTTCCGACGCCCGGCGCGATATATACCGGCGCTTCGGGGTGAATTTCGATTCCGATTTCCTGCGCGCGATAAAGCGGCGGCGCATAAACCGCCGGCGTATAGGGCTCGAGGCGGATATATTCCGGAATGATGCCGAGCAGCAGATGCACCATCGTGGTATTGCCCGCGACCGATGCGCTGCGGATTGAATGCGCATTAATATTATGCGCTTTACATAAAACCTGCACGATACCGTTGATGGTGCCGAGGACCTTTTGTTTCAGTTCTTCGAGCCGTTCGGGTTTTTGGGCATAGTTGATGCGGCTGATGATATCGAGGCCGCACGCGACCTGCGCGTTATATTCCGTCCTGGAACCGATCACCGCGCCGTCGCTCATGTTGACCAACAAAACGGCCACCGTCGTGGTTCCGATATCCACCGCGATGCCGTAATCTTCGGTTTTATCTCCGGCCGCGACGTCAACGAACGCGTTTCGCCCGTTCTCCGCCGTATGATAACCGGTGACGCGTCCTTGGTCCGCTCTCAGGGTTTCGGGCAGCAGACGCAAAACACTGAGCGAAATGTTAGGAGCTGAACCCAATCGATCGGCAGCGGCGCCGGAAAGGCGGTCCGCATCCGATAAACCATCCGCCATAATTGGAGGTGGTACTTGGATTTGAACGCTTTGAACAAGCGGTGAGATCTGTTTGGGGAACAAAGCGCTGTCCACCAGATTCAAATCGCTTTTTGCGTTGGAAAACTTACCTTCTTCGTTTTCATTCCGGTCGGAAAACACATTTACCGTCACCGGCCCGGTTTTCACTTTAGCCCTGCAGAGAAGCACATAGCCGTCTTTTAGCAGCCCGTCCGGCAAAGCGCCGTTGTTTTCAAACACCGCTTCGCCCGAGACGATCTGAACCAGGCATTTTTTACACAGCCCGCGGCCTCCGCAAGGTGTGTCGGCGTGAATGCCCGCGAGTTTCGCCGCATCCAACAGCCCCGCGCCTTCGGAAACCTCAACCGTGAAATTGCCCGGTAAAAATGTTACGACTGCCATTACTTACTCCTGTTGCCGGTATTAATAATAATGTAGGGGCGACCGTAGTCGCCCCTACGGTATGATAGGGTGAGAAGAATTATCCGTAAGGGGAATTCTTCGAGAGAATTGCAAAGCAATTCTTTTCGGGCCGTGCCCGATATCACCATTAAATTGGTTTATTTGCCGAGCACCGCTTTGATAAACCCTTGAATGTCTCCGGCCTCCTGCGGGCCGACCAGCACTTTCCAACCGGGCAGGTTCTCTTCCAGCTCTCCGCTGATCTGAGAGACATAACCGGGAATGACGATCCTGCGCGTGTCAACCAAGTCTTCCAAACCGTTTTCTTTGGCGAATTTGGCGATGATCGTTCCGGAGAATTTCCCCGCCGCCCATGCCGTCAGCACGCTCATGCCTTCGCATTCCGGTACTACGAGATACGCGCTGATGCCGCTGTTTTCGATCTCGCCGGACACAAGGAAGTAGGTCAGCGAGAAGTTCGTCGTCACAAACACCTCGGAATTCCGGTTCGGTTCGCCGATGGCGTAGATCTTCGGTTCCACCTGAATCGGCTTCTGCGGGTCGGTGTAGATATTCTGCCGCAGGGTCATCAGCAGCGCCATCTGGGCTTTGCTGAAGGTCGGAAGCACGATGATGCCGCCGTATTTGTCCGTCTCGGTCACGGCCTGCCTCGCGGAAGCGAACAGGTCATCCGTCTCGATGAACTTCAGACCCGCATATCCGAGCGCCTTGACTTTATCCTTGATGGCCGCCCGGCGGGCAATGGTGTTCGTCTGATACTGTTCCGCAAGCGAATCGGTTTTATACTGGATCAACAGTTCGTTAAAGCTCTTGCCTTTCAGATAAGCCGTCACTTGCGCGGCTTCATCCACGCTGCCTGCCGCAACCGCAAGATTAAACGTGTTTTCTTTGGCAATCGCCGTCATATCGTCGGCATTCTGCATATTGACGCCGCAGATGACGCCGTGTGTGCCTTTGAGCGCCGCTGCCGCAGCACCGGCGGCTTCAGTGGTACTTGCGCGGATGATGACCGGCAATCCGGTCGCTTCGCCCGCCGTTTTTGCGAAAGCCGCGTAAGCCTGCTCATCGCTGCCTTTTTGGGTCACGGCGACGCAGCCGATCGTCAGAACTTCGCCGACGCGCTCAAGTTTATATTTTTTAATTTCAGCGAAAATCTCAGCCGCATCAGCCGAACCCTCATCTACGTTGACCGCGAGCAGCGGCTGATGGACAAAGGTCTTTTCATGCCGGTACAAAACCGTCTCTTCGCCCAGCTTCGCGGTTCCCACCGTCACGGATTTGACAGGCGGTTCGCTGTCCGCGCCGAGGACGTTTTTTGCCTCTTCGGACGCGTACGGGCATTCGGAAAGATTCGCTTTTTTCGCGGCAAGCTTCATCGCAAACGCCAGACAGGTGTTGGAGCCGCACTCCTTGCAGTTGGTCTTGGGCAGAAGCTTTTGTATCTCTAATCCATTGAGTGCCATTTAATTACCTCCTGAGAAACTTGTTTCTCTGCCGTCCAGCAGTTCGCTGATGGCCTTTTTGACCTCACGCACCGCTTCGGGATGATACATGATGAGGACGTCCGCACCGGCGTACAGCAGGCTCAATGAAGTGGACATTTCCCACATCACTGCGCGGTCGGAGAGGCTGCCCCACATCGGGAAGTTCTCCTCGGGCGCTTTGCATTCCTTGAGTTTTGTGCACTCATATCCCGGTGATACGATCAGCGGGCTGCAGAGCATCTTATCGCCGCCGAGTCCGGACTGACGGATGCGCTCCATGACCGAATAGGAATATTCAATGCCGTAGCCGATGGCCGATGTCATCGGGTCGACGACGATCCGGTCGGGTTTCATATCCATGTTGGTCAGCAGAATGTTCAGCTGTTTGGAGATATTGACGTCGATCGGCGACTGCGAGACCAGCGTGTGCCCGTACGCGATGGCGGCACCGGCGATGGTGCGGTAATTGTCCTGCTCCACCCAGTTCAAGAGCAGGTTCTCGCCCTCACAGGCCTGCGCAATGGCTTTCATGACCTCGTTGTTCTTTTCATAATGGTTATGTCCGGTGATGATCAGCGGCACGCCGACCGATTTCAGCACCGACTGCACCAACTCGACCGCTTCCTGAGCGGATTTGTTGCCGCGCTCCGGATGAGTTCCGTCGAGCCGCACACTGATCAGATCCGCGCCGTATTTTTCGACACAAAGTTTGGCCATCGCCGCGGGGTCGTGCAGTACGTCTTTGAAAATCTCGCGCAGCGCCTCAGGGTATTTCGCGCTGACGGTATCGAACACTTCCATCGCGACGAGCGGGCGATTCGGCATCTCTCCCTCCCACAGATGGAAGGGCATGCAGGTCTCGCCGCCGATGGTATAGGTCTTGGTGCGTGTGCCGCCCTCGGCCTTGGTGTTGCCGAGTTTGACGGTATGAATCGGAAGCTCGCATTTTTCCTTGCGTACCGCGAGCGATTTGATCTCAGAAATCCGCTGTGCGGCGCTCACTTTGGGCGCGGCGGCTTCCGCAGGTTTCGGCGCTTCTTGTTGAATCACCGGAATAGCGGCAGCTTTGCCTAAGAATTTTTCCGCCAGCACGTCGATGATGCTCGAAACGACGTCCTTGGTCACCGAAGCCCGCACCTCATCGGCGAGCTGCGCTTTGATGGCTTCGATGTCAACTTGCGCAACAGCCGCGGCTGTCACAGCCGGAGTCGGTTTTTCGGCGCTCTTGTTTTCTGCCGCGCCGGGGGTTTCCGCCGCGGGGGCTGCCGCTTGTTCTGTCGGTGCAGCAGTCGCTTCGGCCTCTTCCGAGGATTCCAAATAAATCCGCATGTCTTCCATAGAAAGCGCGGGGTGCTTAACTTTTTCCATATAAGCCCGGACTTCTTCGGCATTGGTCGCAACGGTCTCGTCGGCGATCATGTCATACAGCTCGGGCATTCCGATTTCGGTAAAACGCTGCATGAGGTCGTTCTTTAACAATTCTTTCAGTTCTTTCGGCATCCAGACCAGACGTTTGAAACCGCCTTCCGCCGCGATGAACTTCTTGGAAGTCAAAAACATCTTGCCGCAGCCGATAAAGCCGGGTGTCTGCTGTCCGCCGCCGACGCTGCCCGCCAAAGTTGAGAAGGTCATACCGACGGGGGTATCGCCCGGGAACTCGCGGTTGACGACCATCAACCCGTTGCATTCGGGCACGAACGCGACGATCGCTTCAAAGCAGCCGCAGCTCGTCATTGGGTGATCCATCAGGGAATAGGCGCAGAATGAATCAACAGTTTTGTGGCTGTTGGTATAGACAAATTCGTTGATGCCCTTCCAGACGCCCTTGCGCGCGTCCAGGCATTCGCCCTTTTTGAGCGGTTGGTTGGGGCCGGTCTCATCGATCTCATAAGCCGCTTTGCCGTCCAGCCAGTTGTATGCGCCGCAGAGCCCGAGACGTTCGGGTGTGATGACGCAGACATGGTTCGGGGCGAACGACTGACAGAGTAAGCAGGAATAGAACGTATCGACCGATTCATCCGTCATCGCTTCGAGACGGCGGTTACGCTCGTCATAGACTTTGCGTGCGATCTTGAGGCGTTTTTCCACTTCCGCCTGGTCGGTGATCAACGTCACTTTTACTTTATCGACAATCGCCGGATAATCCGCCAAGAATCTTGCGTGGAGGATGTCGCCGTAATGCCGCAAGCGGAGGCCCTTGGCGTAACCGTCTTTGGAAACTCTCGTCCAGACAATATCGCGCTGGCCCATATGCCAGATGCCTTCCGCGCCGTTCACCAGATGGTGAATCTGACGTTCCAGAATCGGCTCAAAATCGGTCTGCATCTTTCTGCCGGCCACTTCGACCCAGATCGCAAGCGGTAAAATCGTCCCGGGCTCGACCGAGTCGAGATCGGGTCCGATCACCTGAATGTCATTATCGTTGATTTGGTCGGTCTCCACGCTGGTGACAAACTCAAAGCAGGGAGACTTGTTGCCGCCGAATTCCGCGTGCACATTCCCTTTGCGGATCCGCTCGCCCTCGAATGCGGGACCGTACGGAACCGGAACGGGCACGTCGACGACTTTGATCTTGCAGCCGCGCACTTCGAGCGCTTTGGTGACCATCTGGTCATACGGGACATTCGAGACAACATGCTCGTAGGTGCAGATGCCCGTCGGTAAAATCTCGGGGATGTCGGTGTCGGCGATGACAGGGAAGCCGTAGTTGAGCGCGCCGGCCGCAGCCGCGTATTTATCCGGAGTGACTTCGCCGAACGCGAGTACGAAGGCGAAGATTCTGTTTTTGTTATATTTGAGGTTCGCGGCAAAGTCGCCCGGCTTGACGCCGCCGAACGAGAGCGCGGCGCGGTTGGCAAAACCAAGTGCGTAGATCAGCGCGGAGACGTCGCTTCCGAAGGGGACCAAGCGGGTCTCCCAACCGAGCTGTACGCCTTCTTCGGCCAGCTGTTCGGCAAACTGCTTGCCGTTCGTGCTGCCCGCCATAAACACATAGAGGTTCTTTTGCTGAAGCTCTTTGGCGATCCTGACCGCCGTGGCGTTGTCGGGCGCGGCGCCTGTGATGGCCGCAAAACCCGGCGCGGTGCCGTCGACGAATTCGATGCCGCGCTCGCGCATGATGACGTCGCTCGCGGCGCCGAGCCAGATGCCGTTCACGGGATTCGGCCCGATGATGTATTTGCAGGCCTCAATCACTTCGCAGGCAAACAGGGTGGCGACGCCCGCGTCCAGCGTGTTGCCGAGATACGGCAGCCATACATTGTCGGCGGGACGGGCGGGCAAAAGCTCTCTGGCTTCTTTTAATATCTCACGCAGATCCGAAAGGGTCTGCATTTTCTTTCCGGTAAACGAATAGATCACCGGCAGATAGTAGTTGGTGTCGGGAAACGTTACGGGGCAGTTTTCGCCTTTTTCCGCGATGGCTTTTTGAACCATCATCTCCGCTTTGACAACCCATTCGACGGCACCGTCAATCGCGTTTGTACAAATCAGCTTAGACATCCATGCCCCTCCTGTCTTTCATATCATAGAGCTTGCGTTCGGCCTTTTTGTTGATGCCGAGTTTGTCGCGTTTTTCGTTGAGCAGTTTCATGATCAGCTCAACGGCCGTCATCGGATCTTCGCAGACATGGAAGGAGGCGCCGAACAGATCGGCGGTCTCTTCGTTCAAGAATTTTGTGACATTCTCGGAGCCGGAGACGTTAAACCCGGACCCCAAAACAACATCCACGCCGGACGCGACAAAATAGCTGCCGATGGCAATCGCTTTTTCGCTCATCCATTCGGGCGCGACGCCGACGGCAGGCACCATCGAGAGGTCGTCGCCGAGTCCGCCCTCGAGCACCACTTCGGTCGCCGCTTCGAGGATGCGCGAGTTGTCGACGCAGCTTCCCATATGTAAAATCGGCGGGATTCCGACGGTTTCACAAATCTCACGCAGTCCTTTTCCGGCCATCTCCAAACCGATCTCGGGTTTGAGCATGCCCGCTTTTCCGGACGCGATCGCCGCGCAGCCGGTTTTCAACACTAAAACATTGCGTGCGATCAGCTCTTTGGTCAGGATGTTGGTGTATTCGTCCATCTTGCTCTTGGGGTTGTTGCAGCCGACGATGCCGACGATGCCCGTGATCCTGTTTGCGATAATCGCGTCGTTGAGGGGGCGGAAGGACGCTCTGTATTTGCCGCCCAGCATATATTTGATGGCATTCACGCTGAAGCCCGCGACCATCGGCTCGCTCTGTTTGGGAATCGAGACCTTTTTGGAATCGCGGTTTTTATAATTGTCGATCGCGCGCATCACCAGTTCTTTGGCGGACTTCAGGGGGAATTCTTCGTTCAAGTCCAATTGCGTCGCGCCGACGGTCTTTGCGATCGGCGTCGTCGAGACGATCTCGGTGTGATAGGATTTCGCCACTTCGGGCAAACTCGGCATGCAGCACTGCACGTCGATGATCATCATCTCCACCGCGCCGGTGACGATTGCAAGCTCCTGTTGGAGCAGATTGCCGGCTACCGGTACGCCGTGGCGCATCAGGATCTCATTGGCGGTGCAGCAGATGCCCGCGAGCGTCACGCCCTGTACGCCCCTGGACTTGGCGTATTCGAGCACCTCGGGGTCCTGTACCGCGACGGTCAGCATTTCGGAGAGCTCGGGCTCATGTCCGTGGATGATGATGTTGACGGTATCTTCTTTCAACACGCCGAGGTTTGCCCGGCTTTTGACCGGAGCGGGCGTGCCGAACAAGATATCCGATACGATGGAGGCCGCCCGAGAGCCGCCCCATCCGTCCGCAAGCGCGGTACGGAACGCGTGCATCAGCAGATGCTTATAGTCATGGTCCACGCCCATTGTCGTTCTATGTAACGCTTCGACGACCATGCGGTCAATGCCGAGCGGCATCACGTCTTTGGCTTTCCAGACGCCCTGGCGTTTTACGGGCGCCAGATCAAGCGTCTTTAAAGTTTCTTCCTGAGAAGAAAACTCGCCGAGCAGCAGGTTTGCCAAATCGAGCGCGACTTCTTCTTTCGTGCGCCCTTCGCGGTTGATCTTATACAGGTCAGCGGCATACCAAAGCGCTTTTGCGTCTTTGATCGCGTATCCGTTCCCCTGTCCCTGCGCCACTTTCTTAAGCCGGAGCACCAGATGACGGCCGTGATCCGAGTGGGTCGCCGTACCGCCCGCCACCGATCTTAAAAAGTTGCGTGCCACGATGGTATCCACATCCGCGCCGCAGACGCCTTTCGGCGCTTTGGGTGTGATGCGGCAGGGGCCCATATGGCAGTTGCGGCAGCAAACGCCGCTTTTTCCGAAACTGCACTGATTCTTTTGCAGTTCCATGCGGTCAAAACAGGTCTCTACGCATTCAATCTGCGCTTTGACCAGCATATCAAGCGAAGCGCCGTCAGAAACCTTGTTTTGAAAATTTTCGAAATCCGTCGCCAATGTCTGCACCTACTCCTCTTAAAATTTTCGAACAAGCCGGTCAATGATGTTCACCGTCTTGTTCTCCTTGGTCATCTCAAAAAGGCTCCTGCCCTGTTCGGCAAAAGCTGCGATTTCGGCATCGTCCGGCAGCGCGATCACTTCATCCGCTTGTGTTTCCGCTTTGATCTGTTCTGCTTTGGGCGGAAGCTCTCCGCGCACGCGGTTCACGATAATGATCAATTTTTCGTATTTGATCTCCATCTCCTGCGCAAGCGCATGCAGGCGGCTCAACGTGTTCAGTCCCGCATTGGAAGGATCGGAGATCATGATCAGCACATCCACTTTTTGAACGATTCTGCGGGACAGATTTTCCAATCCCGCTTCGTTGTCAAGCACGACATACGGATATTGACCGGCGATCTCCGCGATCACGGATTTGAGCACATTGTTTGCATAACAGTAACAGCCCGGACCTTCCGGTCTGCCCATGGCAATCAGGTCAAAACCGTCGGATTCGACCAAACTCTCTTCGATGTTCAATCGAAGCATTTCCTGCTTGGAGACGCCCGTAAGCCCTTTCTGCACTTCCTCCCGGACCTGCTCGCGCACGCCGCCCACGGTTTTTTGAACCGTCACATTGAGTGCCGCGTCTAAGCAGCTGTTTGGGTCGGCGTCGATGGCCAGCACCGGAGTTTTTCCGTTTTCGATCAACTGTTTGATAATCAAGCCGGAGATCGTCGTCTTGCCGACGCCGCCCTTGCCCGATAGTGCGATGATACGTCCCATTGTTTATTCCTTTCTGGAAGCCACGCTAAATATCTTCGATCTTTGCAAATAATTGCTGCAGTTTGGCCGAAAGCACCGCATCATTACCGTCTAAAACGGATTTTCCGTCCCGGTCCGCGCTTCTCACGGCCTCCGAATAAGGCAGAATCGTGATGATCTCCTGCCCCGGGAGCGAATCGCGGATAAAGTCCTCGTCCGCCTGATTTGCCGCCTTGTTGCCGACCAACACCACGTTTTTCAAGCCGATTTCTTTGGTCATACGCAGGATGGTTTTTGCGCAGTCGACAGAGCGCTGACCGGGTTCGACGACCACGATCATCACATCCACTCCGCTTGCGGTGGCGCGTCCGAGGTGCTCGATGCCCGCTTCCATATCCATGATCAGCGTCTCGTTTTTATAGAGTACCAAATCCGTCACAAGCGCCTTGATAAAGGTGTTTTCGGGGCAGGCACAGCCGCTTCCGCCGGCCTTGATGGCTCCGAGCACCAGCAGAGATACCCCTTTATATGGGTAGGCATAGCCATCCGCTACGTCCTTTACCTCGGGATTCATCTTGAAGATCTGCCCGTATTGCGCAACTTTGGCGCCGGTCCGCTCTTCAATCAGCGCAATCTGTCGGGAAATGGGGACGATGTTCTTCTGCTCCTCATCGGGAATCCCCAAAGCTCTCGCCAGATTGGCGTCCGGATCGGCGTCCAGCGCAAGTACCTTGTTGCCCTTTTGCGCAAAATAGAGCGCAAGCGCACCGGCGATCGTCGATTTGCCGACGCCGCCCTTTCCGGAAATGGCTATTTTCATGGTTTATTCTCCTTGTTCGCTGCCGCTAAAAGACTAAAAACCGTATTTCGCTCTCATTTTCTTGGAAAGCTGATTCGTCAGTTCGAAGACCTTTTCGGCATCTGCCGGATCGAGTGAACCCGTGCCGCAGGAGGGTGAAATCAGAGCCTGTTCCAGTATCAGTTTTTTATCGATCCCCTGCGCGGCGAGGTTATCCATCATGGCTTCCAGCTGCGCTTCCAGCGTATCCACCGTCTGTTCGCGGATCGCTTTGGAAGTGGGCACAACGCCCCACGCGAGCATGCCGCCTCTTGCGAGATGCGCTTTGACGGAATCGGCATACATCGCGATGGTCTTGCCGTATTCAAACGCGTCGAAGTTGACGATGTCAACGCCCGCGTCGATTAAAATGCTCCACTCGGTGTTGCCGCAGCAGTGAATGCCCGCAAACGCGCCGTCCGCATGCACGGCCTCGATGACTTCATTCAGGCTCGCGACCACATCATCCCGCTGAACCGAGACATAGGTGGAGCTTCCGAACGCCGACAAAATCGGTTCGTCGATGAAGCAGATGATGTTTTCGGCATAGGGTTTGAATTTTTGAATCTGCCAGCGGCACTTCATCGCCAGCGATTTGATGATGACATCTTTGAACTCGTCATTATAATAGATCGCGCGTTTGTTTTCGTCCACAATCGTCAGGGCGAAACTCAACGGGCCTGTGGTTTGAACTTTTAAAAAAAGCCGTTTGCCTTTTCCCTGCAGCGCTTTTTCGAGCGCATAAATACCTTTGGAGAAGTTCTCGCTGATCGCCATGGAGGAGCAATCGCCGTCGCCGCTGTCGGGGTCCATTGCGGTCATATACTTTTCATAGAATTCCGCAAATGCCTCGGAATAATCTCCCGAAGTGTCGATAAACATTCTTCTTTTATCATAATCAATCACAGCGCAGGGGATTCCTTCGCTGTATTGAATCTCCATCTGCTCGTTCAGTCCGAGCCGCGGAAGCTGCGGCCAAATCGGGGCGTCCAGTTTTTCAAGCGAGGTCTTGACGGCGTAATCCGCATCCTCAAACGGCATGCTGCCGATGGCGGTCGATATCAATCTGGGCTTCATAAAAAATCCTCCTGTTGTTATTTGATAAGGCTATTTTAAATTCGAAACTGCTTTTTTGATGGCGTTAATATGCGCGGGTGTTGTGCCGCAGCAGCCGCCGATGATGTTGGCGCCCGCTTTGACGATCGCGGGAACGAAACCGGCCATGCTCTCGGGGGATTCGGGATAGACGTCTTTTCCGTCGATGTTGACCGGAAGACCGGCGTTTGCATGCACGAGAATCGGCTTATCGGGGAATGCTTCCCGGATTTCACGGACGATTTCGATCATGCGTTCCATGCCGTTTCCGCAGTTTGCGCCGATGATGTCCGCTCCGGCTTCGACAGCCGCGGTAGCTGCTTCGACAGGCGATACGCCCATCATGGTGCGGTAATCGCCGGCTTTGGTCTTTTCAAAGGTGAAGGTGCAGACGATTTCGCACTTGGTGTTTTCTTTGACCGCTTTGATCGCAATCGCGGCTTCTTCTTTATCGCTCATAGTCTCGATGCACACCGCATCCGCGCCGCCCTTTTCGAGCGCGATGGCCTGTTCTTTGAACGCGTCGTATAATTCCTGTTCGGTGACTTCTTCAATCACGAGCATTTTTCCGGTCGGACCGATGGACGCGATCACATGTTTGTCTCCGGCCGCTTCGCGCGACGCTTTTGCTGCCGCTTCGTTGATCTCGGCCACTCTCTTTTCAAGTCCGAATCCATGCAGTTTGTAACAGGTGCCGCCGAAACTGTTTGATTCGATCATATCCGCGCCTGCGTCAATATAACTTTTTGCGATATCTTTGACGTCCTCATATCTGTCGATGCACCAAAGTTCGGGGCATTCGCCGGGTTTTAAACCCTTCTTATACAAAAATGTTCCCCAAGCTCCGTCCGAAACCAATACTTTACCCGCTTTGACTGCCTCTACGATTTTTTCAGGCATAAAATGACCATCCTTTCGCAAATTAAGAATTGCCCAGAATCGTATCCATATTAGAATATTTTGAAATTCTTTTATATAACTATTTTTTGAATTTTAAAAATATTTTTCGATACATTCCGATATTGATATAAGCCGAAATAAACGGCTTATCATCATATATACCTTATCACGCAAAATGAGATATTGTCAATGTTAATTACAGCCATGGATCGGTTTGTTTTATAATGATTTTACCTTATGATATAAATGAAAAACGCTTTTAAAACCGGAGCAAATAATAGTCTTTGATTGACAATTCCATCTCCCCGATTTATTATTTAATCAAACATTTTCTTTCTGAGGGACATCAAACCATGAGAGAACGAAATTCCCGACAATCCAAAGAGAAAATTCTGTCAGCCGACGAAGCGGAAAATAATCCCCATAAGTTTGAACCATGAAGTAAACTCAAATCTTACCCGGAGAACAAGACCGATATGTTTATAAAATATCTTTGCTGACATTGGAGAAAAGATTATGTGGACCGAAGAATTACTTGATCAAAAACTCACGGCGCCTTCCTCTCAACTGATCGCCGATATAAAAAAAATCCGAGGGGATATTATGATTCTCGGCGCGGGAGGAAAGATGGGCCCGACCCTTGCCCTGCTCGCCAAAAAAGCCGTTGATGCCTCAGTACTTTCAAAGCGGATCATTGCGGTTTCCCGTTTCACCGATCCCATCGCAGTAAATCTGATGCACGATAATCAAATCGAAACGATTTCGGCCGATTTGTTGGAACCCGATATATTAAGCAAGCTGCCCGATGTTGAAAATATCATCTATATGGCAGGTCGAAAGTTCGGCACAAACGGTCAGGAAGCGCAGACCTGGGCAATGAACGCCTGGCTGCCGGCGCTGGTCGCGGAGCGGTTTAAAAAATCAAATATCGTCGTTTTTTCCTCGGGCAATATTTATCCTATGGTTCCGGTTGCCTCGGGCGGCGCTTCCGAACAAACCATTCCCGAACCCGTCGGTGAATACGCGATGTCGTGTCTTGCGCGTGAGCGCATGTTCGAATACGGATCACAGACCTATAGCACGCCTGTTTTTTTATATCGGTTGAATTACGCCGTGGATTTGCGATATGGCGTACTTTATGATATCGCGGCGCAGCTCCTCGGGGGAAAACCGATCAAGCTTTCAACTCCGTGCTTTAACTGCATCTGGCAGGGCGACGCAAACGAAATGGCACTGCGGGCGCTGCTGCATACCGGCAGTCCCGCCGTTAAAATGAATATCACAGGCCCCGAAACGGTCTCGGTTCGGGATGCAGCCGAAAAACTCGGAAAACTGCTCTCAAAGCACCCTGTTTTTGAAGGGGAAGAAGCCCAAATCGCATACCTCAGCAATTCGGATCTTGCAATGAAGACATTCGGAATTCCTTCGGTGAGTGTTGATGAGCTGATAGAGTGGCAGGCGGAGTGGATTTCGGACGGGGGAAGGTCGCTCGGAAAGCCGACACACTTCGAAGAGAGGAAGGGGAAATTTTAATGGGCCGTCATGAGCGCGCTTTGTTAAAACTCTTCGAAGGAACCGTGATTCCGGCAACTCCGCTGGCATTGACCGCAGAGAGAAAATTAGATGAAAAAAGACAGCGGCTTTTAAACCGCTATTATCTGACGGCGGGTGCAGGCGGATTGGCCGCCGCCGTCCATACGACTCAATTCGCCATCCGAAAGCCTGAAATTAATTTGTTCGAACCGGTTTTGCAGATCGCATCCGAGGAAGCCGAGGCCTATGAGCGCCAAACCGGAGAGGTAATCGTAAAAATTGCGGGTGCCTGCGGTCGGACCAAACAGGCGGTCAAAGAAGCCGAGACCGCTTTAAAATACGGGTATGACGCGGTGCTGCTGAGCCCGGGGGGATTAAGTGACTTTACCGAAGAAGAATTGCTCTCGCGTACCAAAGCGGTTGCGGAAATCATACCGGTTGTCGGTTTTTATCTTCAGCCCTCGGTGGGCGGGAGAGTATTTTCTTTCGATTATTGGAAAGCGCTCTGCGAAATTGAAAAAGTGGTTGCGATCAAAAGCGCGCCGTTTAACCGATATCAAACCTTGGACGTCGTCAGGGCAGCGGCGCTGTCGCAAAGAGCCGATCAAATTGCGCTCTACACCGGAAACGACGACAACATCATCATCGATCTGCTGACGAAATATCGATTCACCGACTGCGGGAAAGTATACGAAAAACGGTTTGTAGGAGGACTGCTCGGCCACTGGTCGGTTTGGACGCACACTGCGGTCAAGTTATTTGAAAAAATTAAAACGGCTGCGGCGAAAGACGTAATCCCGACCGAACTCCTGACCCTTGCCGCCGAAGTGACCGATGCCAACGCCGCATTTTTCGATACGGCACATCAATTCAAGGGCTGTATTGCCGGACTGCATGAGGTCTTGAGAAGGCAGGGTCTTCTGGAGGGGATTTGGTGCCTGGATGAAAACGAGACCCTTTCCCCCGGGCAAACAGAGGAAATCGACCGCATATATCGGATGTATCCACATTTAAATGACGACGGGTTTATTGCCGCAAATATCAAAGACTGGAAGGCGTGAGGTTGAAATCAAGCTTTGCGCTTTTTTCCTGACCTCAAAAATGCTGATTTCGGCATAACGGAAGGATCTCAAAAGTGAACGCCTTAGTAATACATCGGCAAAAGAAACATCAGAAAATATAAGTGAGGACAACCTCACTTTTTCTTTTTATCATTGAAACTTCGGGGGATCGGAAGCCGTATAAAACTCTGTTGTTATATGAAAACTATACCATAAAGTATATGCCGGAGGCTGTAAAATGAGTAATAATACCATTTCATATTGGAATCAAACCGGAGACAAAACCCATTATCCCCGGCTGGATAAAAGCATTTCAACCGATATTTTGATTATCGGCGGCGGAATTACGGGTATCACATGCGCCTATTGCCTGGCACAAAAAGGCCTGAAACCCGTCTTGATAGAAGCCGGGATTTTATGCGGCGGGACGACCGGAAACACAACCGGGAAAGTGACCGTCCAGCATGGGATCGTCTATTATAAAACCGAAGAAAAATACGGCGCCGATGCGGCTTTTGATTACGCGAAATCTCAGAGCAGCGCCTTGGATTTCGTGAAAACCGCGGTCGAAAAGCTCTCAATCGATTGTCAGCTCAGTAAAAACACAGCCTATATTTACGCCGAGAACCCGGCAGAATGGGATACGCTGAATCTGGAATATGAGGCCGCCAAAAAGGCGGAGATCGATGCGGAGCTGATCAGGCACGCCGATTTTCCCCATGAAAATCACGGGCTGCTCGCTTACAAAGATCAGTATGTTTTGCACCCCGTCCGATATGTCGAAGGGCTGGCCAAATCGGCAGCAGAGGCGGGAGCGGTGATATACTGCGATACGAAAGCCGTAAAGCCGGAAGACGGCGACATCAAAACCGTACTCTGCGAGAATGACATTGAAATCAAAGCAAAGCATGTCGTCATGGCGACGCAGTATCCCTTTTACGACGGCCCGAACTTGTTTTATATGCGCCTTTATCCGAAACGGGCTTACGGTGTCGCCGCGAAAGCGAAACGGGACTGGCCGGACGGCAGTTATATCAACATCGGAGACCCTGCCCGTTCGATCAGAACCCATATCGAAAATGACGAGCGCATTTTGATCGTGGTCGGTGAAAACCACGACACCGGGCGCGGATACGAAGATATGTCGCTTCACCATCAGCATCTGATTCAATTTGCCGATCAAATCGCGGGCGTTGACGAAGTGCTTGCCAAGTGGTCGGCGCAGGATTATGACACGCCGGACGAGCTGCCGTATATCGGCAGAATTTCGGACCATTCGAATATCTATGTCGCGTCGGGGTTCCGGAAATGGGGACTTTCCAACGGAACGCTTGCCGGAATGATGATCTCCGATCTCATTGCGTCCGGGAACTGCCGTTACGAGAGTTTATATTCCAGAACCCGCGAAGATATTTTCAGCTCTTTCGGAAAGGCCTTTGTCGGCGCGGTCAATCCCGTTCTCGAACTGATCAAGTCCAAACTGGAAGGGACGGAGAGCGTCAAAGATCTTCATCCCGGGGAGGGCAGAGTCATCAATTTTAAAGGGGAAAAGGCCGGAATTTACCGGGGTGACCGGGATGATGTGATCATTATAGACATCACCTGCACCCATATGGGAACCGAATTGAATTTCAACACCGCCGAGCAGACCTGGGACTGCCCTGCGCACGGCGGTCGCTACAGCATTGAAGGAAAGCTGCTCGAGGGCCCGCCGAAGGACTCACTCAAGGTGTTGTTCAGGGGAAAATACACCGATCTGATTACAAAAGATTAAAATGGATTTTATCCCTCAGATCCTGCCCGAAGATAAAGCGCCGCCGGAGGCGGCTGACTGCCGAAAATGCGAATTATTCCGTCAGCGGAACAGAGTCATTTGGGGTGAAGGAAATCCGAAAGCGCAGATTATTGTGATTTTGGACAATCCCGGAGCCCGAGAGGACAAGGAAGGCAGAGAATTTATCTGCGGCACAAGGCAGACATTGCAAATTGGTGCCAGCCGGGCCGGTTTGAATATGGATGAGTTGTATGTGACTTATGTATTGAAGTGCCGACCTGTGCGCAAATACTGCAAGGAAGAAGCCCGCGGAATTTGTTTTGATTACTTGATACGGCAAATCAGCGAACAAAAGCCCAAACTGGCTTTCTGCATGGGAAACACCGCGGCCCAATGGTTCTTTCAAGATAAAGACGCGGAAATAAAAAATCTCAGAGGCATTTGGCATATAAAAAAGGGCCTTCTCACAGCGGTTACCTACCACCCGTTTGCCGTCAGAAGAAGGCCGAATCTATTCAATCAGTATCTGCAAGATTGGGAAATGCTCGCAGACAGATATTTTTCCTTATCAATATAATTTAATCTTAACCCAATGAAATGCGTAGCGGAGTGGCGTTGCCGATGTTATCACTCACAGGGCATCTGCTCTCGACAACTTTCAGCCATTTGTCCAGGGTCTCTTTGTCAGCATCCGCATTTGGGATCATGGTTACCCGAATTTCAGTGTATCCCGCCCGGCCGGCCATGGACTTGCCCGTGAACTTCGCCGGATCCAGATCGCCTTCCAATACAAAATCCAATCCGTTCAGCTGAAATCCCATCTCCCCGGCAACCAGATGACCGACTACTCCGAGACAGCCCGAAAGCGCCGCCAACAGATATTCGACCGGATTCGCTCCGGTGTTCGTACCTCCCAAACTTTCAGGTTCGTCGATGATTACTTTAAATCCTCTTGTGGCGACTTCCGTTTTGGTGTTGCTTTCACTCTTGGCTGTTACACCGAATTTGAGAATTGGCATAAAATTTCTCCTCATCTTAAATTTCGACATTATTATTCATATCATTATTTACGAATATACTGTTGTTTTACGTTTTGACCGGTATTTTCTCTCTTTATTTGAACGTTATCGAATTCAATGAAAAGCGGTTTTATCATTCAATTTCGTATACACTATAATATTTATTGACCGACAGGAGCGGATCTATGGAAAAAATTCAATACGGCATCGAAAAATTGGGGCGGTTAGTCACCGCAATGGTGCATTGCCCGGTAGAATCTCTTTCCAAAGTCAACGAAGATAACCGGGAGTTTTTCCTGTTTGATGCAGTACCGAATGTGGATAAATATTTGGAAGAACACCGAAAATATTGCGCGCTCCTTGAACAGCACGGAGTTCGCGTGCTGCATTTATCCGACCATGTCCACCGCAACCGGGATTTGCTCGAGCGGCTGCCGAATCTCGCCTATATGCACGATATCGCGGTCATCAGTTCTCACGGGGCGATCTTGTCCAACATGTCCTCCATGGGGCGCTGCCATGAAGAGATTGTCGTGAAAGAAGCTTTAACCGATTTAGGTATCCCCATCCTCTATGAGCCCTGTGAGGGTGATGCGTTCGAGGGCTGCTTATTGCTTTCGCCCAAAACTCTTTTCGTAGCGGACACCGAGCGCCACGATAAAAAAGCCATCGAAAAATTCATCACCTATATCCTCTCGTACTTTGAGGAAGTCATCTATGCCGAAATCCCGCAGGAGAGGCGCTATATGCACCCTGATATGGTTCTTAACCGCATCACTGAGCATCTGATGGTCTGGTATCCGCCGGCGTTTTTGAAAACGTTTTATATCACACGGGAAAAGAGAGCCGAAATCGACTTGAACACTTGGATGAAAGAACGGAATATCACGTTAGTTCCCTTGTCCGACCGGGAACAGCAGCATTGGGGCAGTTCGTTTGTGCCGCTCGAGCCCAGAACCATCTTCTGTTATGACATCTCGTATGATCCAAAGACCGTTAACCTGTTAGAACAGGAAGGCGTAAAGTTTATTTTCTTCCACCCCGAGGCGCTTTTGGCGGGCGGCGGCAGTTTGCGTTGTATTACGATGAGAATCCACCGCAACGATTAAGCAGAACAATTCGCAGAGGTTTTTTCAATTTTTGGTTGCATGTTCACTGAGACAGCGGTATAATGCATCCGGATGGTTTTGAAAACATTATCCGGGAGGTGCTTGAAATGACGCCGCGGGAACGATTTTTAAGCGTGATGAACGGGAAAATGCCGGATCGCGTTCCGGTAACGTTGTTCATCGCGGATCAGGGGCATTTTATCACGCAGGTCTATCCCGATATCGACCCGTGGGATTACCCTGCCCTGCAGCTGAAAGTGATCGAAATTCAAAAACAGCTCGGCGCCGACGTGTTTTTGCGCATGCTGTATGACGTCACCGACCCGTTACATATTCACATGGGCGGCTTGGACATCACCCACAACACCGAGAACTGGGAAATTAAAACCGAAGAATACCGCAACGGCAATACGCTGGTGAAAAAGTCCGTCATCTCAACACCGGACGGAAAACTCGAACAGGAATTTTCGATCAACGAACTGCGAAAAGGCACCTATATGTACGGCTGCACCAAAAAGCCGATCAAGAATGCCGAAGACCTTGAAATCGCAATCAAGTACGAGCCGAGAATGCCTGAGGCCTTCAAAGCGGATGTCAAGCGAAAAGTCAAACGGATGAAAGACGCGGTTGGCGAAGACGGCATTGTCGGCGTTTGGGCACCCCACGGCCCGTTTAACAACGCCTCTTTATTGATAGAGCAGGATGTGCTGTATTCGCTGTTCCTTGAAGATTACGAATACTATGAAAAGCTGATGAATTTCGCGGCGGACAGGATTTTGGAATACACTCGCGCAATGAGCGAATCCGGAGCTGACGTGCTCTGCGTCGGCGGCAATGTCGCCGGGGGTTTTGTGGGTAAAAAATGTTACGATCAATACATACTGCCTTTCGAAAAAAAGTACATCGAATTCTGCCAAAAAACCGGTGTTCCGGCGATGTATCACAACTGCGGGCAGATTATGAATCTGGTTGAATCTTATAAACAACTCGGTGTAAAAATCGTCGAGCCCTTCTCGCCCCCGCCGCTCGGGGATACCGATATTGTAAAGGCCAAAGCGCTGGTTGACGGGGATTATGTGATGCTCGCGGGCATCGATCAGGTCAATGTGCTTCAAAAAGGCACAAAAGAAGATGTTATAAAGACTACCAAGACGCTGGTTGATACCGTCAAACCCAACGGAAAATGCATCGTTCAGTCGGCGGATTTTTTGGAATACGGCACACCGCTTAAAAATCTCGAGGCCTTTATTAAAACCGCCAAAGAATGCGGCGTTTATTAAATATAATCAATTCTGGAGGGATTATTTTGCTTCAGCCCGGAAAAATCATTGCGTCACAAATCATCAAGGACGACCTCATCTTCACCTGCGAAAACGAGGTGACTTTAAAACTCAATTTCCCGGAGGCGTCCATCCTGCGCGTGCGCATGAGCAAAGTCCCGAATCCGCGTCCGTCGATTATGGCGGAGCTCGGGTATGTCAAAGAATCTCTGGAACAAACGCCTTTTGACTTTGCCGAAACCCGGGAAGAGTATCGTATCAGCACCCGTAATCTCGTCGTTTCCGTCGGCAAAAAGGACGCCCGGATTCAGCTTTTTGATAAACAGAATCACTGTATTTTAAAAACCGCCGATGCACCTCAAATCGGCAAAGAGAGTTTGCTCACCTTTGACATGAAACCCGAAGAGCATTTCTACGGGTTCGGCTTTCAGCGCAAGACACTGGACGCCCGCGGTCACAAGCTCACTTTTACCCGCAATTACCGCTGGAACGAAGCGACCACACCCTATTTTTTAAGCACCGCCGGATACGGATTTTTCTCCGCGAACACGTTTGACCAGACCTTTGATTTTACCGGTGAAGATTTCTATTCCGTTTTCGCCAAAGGCGGTCATGTTGATTTCTTTATCTTTTACGGGCCCTCTTTCAAAGATATTTTAAATCTCTACACCGCGTTGACCGGAAGACCCGTGATGGTGCCGAAATGGGCAATGGGCATGTGCTATATCGCCCGCTGTTTTGAGGACGACAAGGGGCTCTTGAATATCGCAAAGCGGTTTCGCAGCGAGCAAATTCCTTGCTACATGCTCGGCCTTGAGCCCGGTTGGGAAGAGACCTGGTACAGCATGGACTGGATTTGGAACAGAGAGCGTTTTCCCGAGCCCGAAAAAATGATCAAACAACTTGGTGATATGGGATTTAAATTCGAGCTGTGGGAGTCCGGCAAAGCACCCACCGAGAGCTATCTCGACCCGAATGTCAGAGACAAGTGGTTCGAACAGCGCGTCGATGCCAGCATCAAAAAAGGCGTGGCCTTTTATAAACAGGACGACCCGTATCCCCGGTGCATCACCACCACCGAAATGGTTTTGAACCCCGATGTCAGCGTTTTTGTCAAAGATACGGACGACTATACCGAGGAAGAGACCAAAAACATCACCAACACGCTTTACACCAAAACGCTGTTTGACGGTTTCCGCCGGGTGACGGGCAAACGGACCATCGTCATGCTGCACGCCTATAACTCCTCCACGTCCTCTCAGATGTTTCCCACCGCGTGGGCGGGCGATTTCAAACTCGGCAACGGCGCATTGAACGCCGGTCTGTCGGGTCATGCGATGGTCAGCCAGGACATGGACAGCGAATCCCCCGAGGGTCTGCATTTCGGCTTTTTGACCCCGTTTTCCATCATCGACAGCTGGGCGTATTACCGCGAGCCGTGGCGTTATTCCGAAGCGAATATGGACGTCACCCGCTTTTATTCCAAACTCAAAAGCAGTTTATTCCCCTATCTTTATACCGCTCTGTGGCAAGCCCATACTCAGGGTACGCCCATGCTGCGCCCGATGATTTTAGAGTTCCAAGACGACCCGAATACCGCTTTGCTAGATAAGCAGTTTATGCTCGGTAATTTTTTATTGGTCGGAACCGGCAAAACGCAAGTCAATATGGACTTCCGTGAAAACGCTGAGAAAGCCGTCGCTCAAAACACCGCACCGATTTATTTGCCGAAAGGCCGCTGGATCGATTATTGGACGGGTAAAACCGTTCCGAGCAGCGGAGAATGGCATACCGCTTCATGGCCCGGAACCGTCGGGGGGCCGCTGTTTGTCAAAGCTGGCGCGATTATCCCGATGACAAATGCCGGCGACTCGATTTCGCAAAACAAACAGGAGTTATCCGTTCTCGACATCTATCCGCACGGTAAATCGAGCGCTCAAATCTACGCCGATGACGGCGAGACCTTTGAATACGAAAATAACCGTTATGCCCTTACGGAGATTAATTGCGAGGAATTGAAAGATACGGTTGGGGTACAGATCGGCGAATCAATCGGAGTATACACAGGAAAACGCGAAAAAGCACATCTGATTAAAATTCATCTTGTGAATATCCCCGAAAAAATAATGCTTGGGAAGACCACTCTGTCCGAGTCTTCCGATCTCAGCGGTTTGTTGACCTCTTTCAAATCGGGTTGGCACTTTGACAGCGATGCGCAAATCCTTTGGATTAAACCCACTGCCTGTTGGAAATTAAAAGGGGAAACCGCCGATTATCTCAGCTTTTATAATAACGAAATCGAATGGGCAAAAAACGCCGAAACCTCATCCGAGATTGATTTGCAAATCATAAAAGGACAAATTGGCAGAAGATACGGCGCTGTCGCGCAAAAAATCGCCCTTTCAAGTCAATATCCGGTGCTTCTTGCGGACGGCGAAAGTCAAACGATTATCAAAGCCGTTCTCCAAGATTCGAACGGGCTTCCGGTCAACAAGAAAATCCCAGTGATATTCACCGTGTCCGGCAGCGGCAGTTTTACAAACGGTCAGCAGATGATAGAAGCCGTGACCCAAAACGGAGTCGCCGAAACCGTCCTCATCTCTTCCAAAACCGAGGGCAATGCTTTGGTCACCGCGCAAAGTCAGGGACTCCCCGGCGAAAAACTCGACGTTAAAGTCGTTCAGGGCACGTTCGATGCGGTGTTCAATCCCCCCGAGAGAATCCGTCTTTACGCCGGAGACTGCTGGCTCCGTTATTACGTTTACACTTATGCGCAAATCAAATACAACAACGAAATCATTCGCTCCGCCAAATGCGCGGTAACGATTCAAATTACAGGCAACGAGGAGCGCGAGATCGAACGGAATCATTCTTCCGCAGCCGTTTGCGGCACGGCGCGGTTTCCGGCGATTGTTCTCGGCAGCCCGACCGAACCGCCGGATGTCGTCTTTCATTTCAATGCCAAAGGCGTTACACCGGCCGACTTCAGGTATCATCTTGATTGATCACAATGATATCGGCATAACCGTTTGTTTTCTTAATAACACCGAAGAATGGGCCAATCGCCTGCGCAGCCATTCTTATTGACAAATCATTATTAACCCTATATAATCGGTATGTTATCGAGCGATATAAAATCAAATATTATCGGTTTG
>Ga0116170_10000477_pt1 | contig 42407 bp, 34 predicted proteins | sample AD_JPNHW1_MetaG_FD_89797 | JGI IMG/M metagenome (GOLD analysis project Ga0116170, IMG submission 89797) | Active sludge microbial communities of municipal wastewater-treating anaerobic digesters from Japan - AD_JPNHW1_MetaG | ecosystem: Engineered > Bioreactor > Anaerobic > Digestate | place... | reverse complement strand
TTTACATTCCAGCCAGCAATCGGTAAGGGATAAAACTTCACCAATTCGAAATAAGGCTTGTTTACTGCTTGGCTAAGTTAGATACTTATTTCTAATTAATGAACTACTGGCAATCGGTATTATATTGGGAGTGAAATATTAAACCGGATGCAAAATACAAATTCACGCCAGCTAAGGGGCATCATTACAGGCATAGCATGTTTTCATAAAACGGCCAAGGCAGAACCATAGTCGAACCACGGCCGGACCAGGGGATTTGATGAAATTCTTTCTAAAGATTTTGTAGAATAAAATCCGTCATTCTTTTGTACAGGTGGTAACGCGTGTATCCGCCATAGATACCGTGGTTTTTATTGGGATAAAACTGCATCTCAAACTGTTTGTTAGCCTTTACTAGCGCATCCACAAGTTCCATACTGTTCTGAACATGAACATTGTCATCGGAAAAACCATGAATGATAAGCAATTTACCTTTTAATTTTTTTGCAAAATTGACCGGCGAGTTATCATCGTAGCCCGAAGCGTTGTCCTGGGGTTTGCGCATATAGCGTTCTGTATAAATATTATCGTAGTTGCGCCAGTTGGTCACAGGAGCCACGGCAATACCGGTCTTGAAATAATCGGCGCCTTTTGTCATACAGAGGGCTGTAATAAAACCGCCATAACTCCATCCCCAGATGCCGATGCGTTTTGAATCTACGTAGGGAAGTGATGCAAGGTATTTTGCTGTTTCTATCTGGTCTTCGCTTTCAAGTTTTCCGAGTTCCATATATGTGCATTTTCGGAATTGTTCACCTCGTGAGCCGGTGCCGCGCCCGTCGACACAAACGATGATATAACCTTTTTGTGCCAGATGCTGGTACCAGACCATATCAAAAGTATCCCACTCGTTCAGCGCGTATTGGTTGTTTGGGCCGCCGTAAACATTCATCAGCACAGGGTATTTTTTTCCGGCATCAAAATCAGGAGGCTTGATCATGTATCCATACAGGCTGATAGTCCCCGGGGTGGTAAAACTGAAAAACTCTTTTTTTGTAAAACCACACTCTTTAGTTTTGTCGGTCAGTTTCTGGTTATCTGCAAGAACCTGCAATTCTTTACACCTACTGTCATAGATGGCAATACGTTCAGGTGTGTTACCATTGCTGTATGTTCCGATAAAATACCCGAATTTTTTACTGAATGACGCATCATAGGTGCCGTCATCTTTAAATAGCCGCTTTTTACCGGATCCGTCAAATTTAACACTGTACAGATCGCGGTTGTACGGGGCGCTTTCTGCAGAAACATAATAAATGGTCTGCCGGGGCTCGTCAATGCCTTTGATGCTTATTACATCCCAGTTGCCACGGGTGATCTGACTTTCAATTTTCCCGTTCAGGTCGTACAAATAAATATGGTTGTAGCCGTCCAGTTCGCTCATGATGATAAAGTGTTTTCCATCGTCGAGAAATTTGTAATCATCCGTGATCTCAATATAATACTTGTTTTCCTGGGTTAACATAACTTTACTGTTCCCGTTTGACGCATCTGCAAGTAGTATTTCCAGCTTGTTCTGCAGGCGGTTCATACGAAAGATGGCAAGGGTGTTCGGGTCTTTTGTCCAACAGATCCTCGGGATGTATTGGTCGGTTTCTGTGCCGATATTCATCACACGGGTTTGTGCTTTTGCCGGGTTGCTCAGATCATAAACATGCACCGACACCAGCGAATTGTCTTCACCGGCTACCGGATATTTATATTTGTATTGTTCGGGGTAAAGTTCACCATAGCTGGTCATCTGGTATTCTTTTACCTTGCTTTCATCAAAACGGATAAAAGCTATTTTTTTGCTGTCGGGCGACCAGAAAAATGCTTTGGTAAAACTGAATTCCTCTTCATATACCCAGTCTGTGGTGCCATTGATGATGTTGTTGATAAGCCCGTCGGAAGTGATCTGAGTTTCAGTTCCTATGTTGAGGTCTTTGAAAAAAAGGTTGTTATCAATAATATAGGCAACTTTAGACCCGTCGGGTGAAAACTCTGCCAGACGCTGCTTGCCTTTAGATGAAACAAGTGTGAGTTTTTTTGTTGTCAGATCAAGAACGTAATACGATGCAATTTCGGAATGCCGGTAGATAGCTTCTGCATCGGTTTTGATCAGCACCGCAGTTTCTGTTGAGTTCAGTTCAAACGATTCGATCTTCAGAGCCGTCAGGCCTTCCTTGGGCATCAGCATTTCCTTTGTTACCAGGCTGGATGCCGTTTTGGAACCCGTATAAGAATATTTGTCGATGGTATATTCATTGGTCAGAATCAGATAATGTTCACCGTCGTTCATCGGGATAATTTCATCAGCACGTTCAGGATAAAACCCATAGTTTATCCAAAGGTCTTCGAGTGTTACGGGCGTGTATGATTGGGCAGCCGCAATGCCCGGGAAAAGGATAATGATAAATAAAAGTATACGAAGTTTTGTTGTCATAAGGTTTTTTTATTCAAAATTGATGATAGATTTAATGCTAATTTATTTTTTTATTGTTTTCTGAACATCTATAAGTTTCCTTTCGGGCTTGCTGACTGCTATTCCTTTACCCACTTAAAAACACTATTGTTTCCGATTTTCAGAATGTAAGATCCTTTTTTAAGCTTCTTAACGTTAATATTGCTGCTGTCATTTTGCAACTGTCCTGATAATACTATTTTTCCGGTTATGTCGGAAATAAAATAATTTTTTGTGGTATTGGTATTGTTCAGTTTTACAGAGATAATTTCTTTTCCAGGATTTGGATAAATCATGATTTGGCCGTTATTTTCTGTTTCATTTTCATTAATAGTTGCTGACGAGCCATTAATGTAATTGCTTAAGTAAAGACTTAAATCAACAATATGGAGTTTTTGTTCGTTGGTAATAATTTTGAAACGCGAAAATAACTCATTGGAATAGTAATAAATCAAACCGTCGTGTGTCGTTACACCTTCGATTTGATGCAAAGACAATGAGATGGCTATTTTTCTTTTGTTACCGCCGAAAAAATTATAACCGTTAAAGTCGTATAGCAGCCAGGTAAATGGTTGCAACGTATTACTATATCCGCATAATACGACTAATTGTTTTGACTGAAGATACGTTGCTCCGGTGATCAGTCCGCTGATATTGTAGGTTGTTTTTAAAACGGCCGTATAGGTACCGGGAGTTTTTGGCAGGGAGTAAACGCTGGTTTGCTTACCAATCCATTGTTTGGTGAATAAAAAAATACTGTCGGATGAAACAATAAAAGCCTCGCAGTCAAAGTCCGTATTACAAGTGCCTGTTGGGGTAAAGTCTGTTTGGTTTGAATACGAAAAACTGATCGTATCAATATCCGGAGCATTCAGCAGTAGTGAGTTTTTTTCGATACGGAGAATTTTCAGGTCTGTCCGGTTGCCGTTTGCATTATTTCCGAAATCACCGAGATAAATATAGCTGTCATCCTGCGAAATTTCTTCCCAGTCGTTATTTACCACTCCACTCAGTGTATAAGTTTGGGTGATGGCTCCGCTAAGCGTGTCTAAGGAATATAAGTTCAGGTCCGTATTGTCATTATGCGTCCATACATAATGATCCCAGAATATCAGTCCTGAAGTTTCCTGGATAGCTGTTGACAAAGTAAAAGATGTGTCGGGTACCACTGAAGCAGAGTTGTAAATACAGCTTCCGTTGTTAACAGTGGCGGCAGCATTGTAATTCGAAGCCAGGGGATCGGTACAGCCCGACTGGGCAAATACATCAACATCTGCTAAAAGGACGCAAAAAGCTAAACTTAAAAATAATTTGTTCATTTCCTGGTTTTAAAGGAAGACGTCATACATCCTCCATATCAACTATATCAGCCTTTACATATAAATAGTGGCCTTGTGGGCCACTATTTATATGTAAAGATATTTTCTGTGGCAACTGCCAATTATTTCACCTTGATCAGTTCAATTTTAAATATCAGCGTGGAGCCGCCGGGTATTCCCTGGTTGCCGGCATCACCATAAGCAATATCCGAAGGAAGGAATATTTCATAAATGCTGCCTTCCTTCATCAGGAGCAGGGCTTCTGAAAAACCTTTGATGACGCCGTTCAGGGGAAAATCTGCAGGCTGATTACGCTCGTACGACGAATCGAATACTTTGCCATCGATAAATTTTCCTTCATAATTCACCGTAACGCTGCTGTTAGGATTAGGGCTGGCGCCAGTCCCTTCAGTGATCACACGGTATTGCAGGCCGGAAGCCGTTGTGGTGATTCCCGGTTTTGTCTTGTTCTCTTCAAGGAATTTCAGGCCTTCCATTTTTGCTGCTGATGAAGCTTTTGCACTTTTTTTAGCCATTTTTGCTTCCATTTCAGTGCGGAACTGTGCCATTACTTTCGTGTTGGTTTCTTCTGTAAACAGGGTTTTATCCGGCCCGTTGAGGGCATCTCTTATTCCCTGGGCGATAATATCTTTGTCTAAAACCAGCGAATCTGTTTCAAGGTTTTTCTTAAGATTGGAGCCAATATTACATCCGAGGGTGTAGGCTATCGAATCCTGGTGCGTTTTGATCTTAATTTTAGATGATTGAGCTGAAGCATAGAAGCAGTAAGGAAGAACAAAAAGCAATACGATAAATCTTTTCATAGGTTTAAATTATTAATTAATGAATATTTTAAAATTGAGGATTCAAAAGTAATAAGAATAATTGAAATGATAAAATTAAGCTTTTAGCAAACGCAAAAAGGTCCTTAATATTTTGTAATTTTACGGGATATGTTTTTTTTACCATCCGACTTTGAAATCAGACCCGGGTATTTCATGAATGAGAGCCATCTGCACGGGAAGTTGCATACCTACCGGGTGATGTGTCATGTGCTGTTGCTTGGGAAAAAAATGGACCTGGATCATCAGACGAAGCTTGCTTTTTGTGCAGCCTTTGTTCACGACATGGCGCGCCGGCATGATGGCTTCTGCCTGATGCATGGCCCCAGGGCGGCACGGATTAAAGTGCCTGAGTTCATTCCTCTATTTAAAAAATACGGATTCAATGATGAAGATATTAGCGTGATCAAAACGGCTGTTTCCAATCATTCGCAATATGTTGACCTGAATAAAAAGCATCCTCATTATCTTGTTACCGCTTTGCTCAAAGATGCCGATGCGCTCGACAGGGTGAGGCTGGGCCATGGAAACCTGAATGCCCGATTCCTGCGTTTCCCCGAAACACAGGGCCTGATATCTTTTTCGCATCAGCTATTTGACAGGACATATAACAGACAAGACCTCACCCTTGAAGTCGTACTTGAAATTGCCGGACATTTGCTTGGCGAGGCCCCTTATGTGCCATAAAAAAACGGGAACCCTTTATCAGAGTCCCCGTTATTTTTCATCACTTTTTGGTATTATTCCATGTTGATCTTGGCAAACCAGATGATCTTTCCTGACTTGTTAGACCCGAAAAATACAAGTTTCCCTGGTTCTGCTTCCAGGTAAGGGAATTTTGGATCGAGGAAAAATTCTTTGTCGCCAAAAGCTGTAAAGTCGCCTAAACTGGCCGAATTCATTTCAACTTTTGCTACGCGCGGGTAAGTGAGTATCTTGCTATACCAGTCAGAATAACCGCGAATTTCCTGAACCACCCAATACATGTTGTTAGTATTTTTTCCGAGAAGCATCGACTGCGGGGTTCCGTATTTTTTGGAGTATTCGTTGCTTTCTTTGGTATCTAATCCATACTGTGCTTTAAGGATGCCCTTGTTGTCGAAGTGAAATGCAATGATATCGGCAAATTGTTTTTCATTGTCTGTATTGAGTTTGTAGTTTTGTCCAACAACCATAAAATCTCCGTTAGGGAATACTTTGTAGTTGATGATGTCAAACTTCTTTCCTTTATATTCGGGTGAACTTTTCTGAGATGGCGGAGTCTTTAGCTTGCTGGCAAACTCTTCGAGGTTTGTTTCAGTAAGATATTCGATTTTTTTGTTTGCCACTTTCATCAACTGAACAGATTTGTATTTGCTGACATTTCCGGCCAGTGAATTGTAATAATCATCTTTTCCTGCAGCCAGGGGGCCAAATACATAAACGGCATCTTCGTTAGCCAGCACATAATCAATGCTCCAGTAGCTGGCTTTGGATTTCACAGGGATATCTTCAACAATGTTTAGGTCTTTGTCTATACGGAGATATTTGTAATTGCAGTTATCCGGGTCGCGGTTGGTTTTCCCAAGGTCATACGGGGCAAACATAAATATCATGTTATCGATGGTTTGCGTTTCCGATTCATCAGCGTCTTTGGTTATACCTTTGGCATAAATATATCCATTGTAATATTCAAAAGGAATTTTAAGGTCTTTAATCAGGTCGAGGTCCTTGCTATATTTCAATATATGGAACTCGCGGTAGTATTTCATGGGGTCCGGGCCTTTTTTTGCTTCGCGGGCACCGCATAGTATGTACAGATCACCATTGAAATCGTCTTCAAAATGGGTGAAGTAATAGAAACGGCTTCCTTCGTCATTTTTTGGTTTCACCTTTTCAAGTATATCTACTTTTTTGTCGTAGGCAAGGTTAAACCAGTTATAGAAGTATGTTGTCCTTTTTTTCTTTATTACCAGGGTGCCTACCAGGTTGCCCTCAACGGTATTGCCTTCAACAACGTATGATTCACTTTTGAAATTTACCCACGAAAAATCAAATGGGTTCTGAAGTTTCATTTCATTGAGTTTGTTTACTTCAATAACCTGATCTTTCATATCAATAAAGTTGAAATCCTTATCAAATGTGTAGATTTGCATGGTGATGGAAGTTGCCCCGGATTTAATCGTGTAATATAATTTGTATTGCTGGTCGGCACTAATATATTTCACATCGACCAGCGAACCGCGTTTGGCTTTTCCGGTGATTTCATAGGTCTTTTCAATAAAACCAAACTGCTGCTGGGCAAAAAGCCCTGTGCAGCAAAAGAGCAGAAGCAGAATGATGACGTTTTTTTTCATAGAGTTTGTTTTTGTTTTGGTTAGTAATGATATGATTTATTAAATATTTTTTTATTAAAAATTTGAAAATATTGAACTGTTTTTTGAAAAGGCAACAAATTTAGTACATACAGATTCTGAAATCAAGAAAAATAAAAAATTATTTTACGTTTTTTTGTAAAAATTAATTGCGTGATTTACAATTATTTATGGTTAATTTGTTAATAGTTGCCAATTTCTCGATGAAAATATGTTTGGGTTAAATGGCCGGCAACAGATTATTGGTAAAAAATTCTTTAGTTATTTTTCATTTTTTCCAGAAGAACAATATTTTCCATGTGGTGAGTATGCGGAAACATATCCATTGGCTGTACGGTCTTAATTTTATAAGCAGATGTGAGCATGGCAAAATCGCGGGCCTGGGTGGCAGGGTTGCAGCTTACATAAACGATACGTTCAGGTTTTATTTGTAAAAGTTGTTCGACCACGGCAGGGTGCATGCCGCTGCGGGGAGGGTCAGTGATGATAATATCAGGTTTTCCTTGTTGTTCGATAAACTCGGCATTCAGCGTTTTTGCAATATCACCTGCAATAAAACAGGTGTTGCTGATATTGTTGAGCTTCGAATTGATTTTTGCGTCATCAATGGCAGATGCTATGTATTCAATTCCTACTACCTTTTGGGCTTTCTGCGACACAAAATTGGCAATAGTCCCGGTGCCGGTATAAAGGTCGTAAATTATTTTTCCGCTTGTTTCTCCTGCAAATTCCCTGATGATATTATACATATTCAGTGCCTGCCGGCTATTGGTCTGGAAAAAAGATACCGGGCCGATACGAAAAAGAAAGTCGCCCAACTGCTCTTCAATAAAGGGCTTTCCATGATAACACTGTATGTCCAGATCGCTGATGGTGTCGTTATTTTTGGTATTTATAACAAACATCAGTGAAGTGAGTGAGGGATAGATTTCAAGCACATGATCCAATACTTTTTTTTGATTGTCTTCGTTTGCTTCACCAAAGACGACGATGGCCATGGTTTCATTCAGCGTGGTATTTCGTATCAGCAGGTTGCGCATAAATCCTGTATGCCGGCGCGGGTTGTAAAACGTCAACCCGTGGGTAATGCAAAATTCTTTGAGCCCGTTGCGGATCAGGTTGGTCGGTTCGTCCTGCAGATAGCAAGTTTCTATGTCGAGCACCCTGTCGAAATGCTGGGGAATATGGAAACCGAGCGCGTTCATATTGATACTGTCGCGGCTTTCAGACCTCATGTCTTCATCGGTAAGCCAGCGGTAGTCCGAAAATGTATATTCCAGTTTGTTGCGGTAGCAGGTTTGCTGCGGTGAAGCAATGATGGTGCTGATGTCAGGAATTTCGAGGTGTGCGATGCGCGTGAAGCTTTCCACCACTTGTTTTTGCTTATAAAACAACTGATGTTCGTATTTCATGTTTTGCCACTTGCATCCGCCGCATATTCCAAAATGCTTGCAGAAAGGGGCCGCGCGTTTATCAGACAGATGATGAAATGTTATTGCCCGGCCTTCGATAAATGATTTTTTTTTCCGTAGTATCTGAATATCGGCAATATCGCCGGGGATGGCATTATCAACAAAGATCACCATGTTGTCTTTTCTGCCTATGGCTTTGCCTTCAGCGCCGGCATCGGTTATTTCCACTTCCTGCAACACCTGTGGTGTGAAATTTTTTTTCCCTTTTCTCACTAGTTATTGTTTAATGTTTGATTTGTAGGGTCATTTCATGAAATGACCCTACAAATTAATATTTTCTGATTTCTTTCATTTCCTCCACGATTCAACCGCACTGTACCAAACATCTTTATATTCCGCGCTGCGGTCGAGGGTGTAGTCCTTTTCTGTAAATGGGTTCAGCGTTTTATTAAAATCAAGGGTCATTGATAAAATGTTTCGGTCTTCGCCATAGTACCATGTTTCGTTGTATGGTGAACGGTACACGCTGTAAGGCTGTCCGAAAATAATATATATCATGCCGCGGTCTGTTTTCCATCCTTCAGTATACGAAGAAAAAAAACGGTTGGCATCCTGTACGCGGTTATAAAAGATCCTTATCAGTTCTTTGGCCCTGTCGGGATTTCCTGCTTTTTCGAGCCAGAAATTATCAATGGCAGCTTTTATATTTTTCATCATACTCAGGTCGTTATATTCGTTTTTTGTCGTTATATAACGCAAGGGGCCAAGCATTTCCTGTGCATTGGTAATCAGAGGAAAATCATCAAAAAACCTGAAAATGGTAAAACCGTCTTTTGTACTGGTATCCGACTGAAAATGGTAAATGCCGGCTTGTCTAAAATTAAGCAGTCCGGAGCATCCCTTAGTCATATCAATGATGAAAATACTGTCCGGTTTGAAAGACAAAGGTTTTGAAGTTACTACGGTGAAAGGAGGAGAGGGAACATCCGTACTTTTTTTATAATACTTCACGAAAAGCTTATACACTTCTTTTTCGCGCATAAATAGGCGAAAGGAACTGTTACCACTTAGATAATTCTGTATCAACGGCCTGTTTTTTTCGTCGCGGATAACAAAGTTGTTTCTGTTATAAATATTGTTTTTATATATGTTCAGATAGTTAGTCGACGAAAATTTTTTATTCAGGTCGGTGAGGGTCAATGATAAAACATAATTGTCGGGCTCTTTTAGTATAAGGGTCAGGCTGTCGGTCACGTCGACGGTGTTGCCGTATGTTAATGAATCGGTGATGATGAACGAAGCGGAATCGATCACTTTTTTCATATCGGCAGCATTGTACAGGTTGTAATTAATCATATATTGCGCAAAAAAATAATTCTTCTTCATATCTTTCTGAAAGAACAAACCGCCGGTATTGAATTTATAGTAGATGCGCGTACTGTCGCTGCTGAGGTTGAATGCAGCGATACGGATGTCGAGGTATCTTGACTGATCCTGATAATTCGAAGTTATATTGGTCGTACTCATCGTGGAAGGGCTGTAGCATCCGATAAAGAAGCCGGCGATCATAGAAATAAATATAAGACAATATATCTTTTTCATATTGATTCGGAATTTTCGGTTAGTTCATTGTCATTATTGAATAACAGGGGAAGGTTTTTTGTGTTTTTTGCGCCCAGTTGCCTTAATTTGTCAACTTTGCCGATAAGATTTCCGCTGCCGGTATGCAGTTTTTTGTTTGCTTCCTGAAACGTCTTCTGAACAGTATCAATCTGAGCTCCCAGCTTTTTCAGATCTTCCACAAGCCCGACAAATTTGTCATATAGTTTTCCTCCTTCAGTGGCAATTTCTATGGCATTCTGGGTTTGTTTTTCGTGTTTCCAGATAGATTCTATGGTTCTCAGGGTGGCGAGCAGGGTAGAGGGGCTTACCATGACCACTCTTTTGTCCCATGCATAATTGAAGAGTTCGATATCCTGCTGAATGGCCATGCTGAAAGACGATTCGATGGGCAAAAACATCAGCACGAAATCCGGCGAATTCAGGTCGCTGGAATGAGAATAGCTTTTATCGCTCAAGCCCTTGATGTGGTTTTTTATGGATTCTATGTGTAACCTGGCAAAACGCTCTTTCTCCTCAGAGGTGTCCGCATTGACAAAGCGTTCATAAGCGATCAGCGAAACCTTGGAGTCGATGATGATGTGTTTGTTATCCGGCAATTTCACAAGGACATCAGGCCTTATAATTTCTCCATGATCATTGCGGGCGGTAAACTGGGTTTCGTATTCTTCGCCTTTTACAAGTCCCGAACGTTCGAGGATACGTTCAAGAACGATTTCTCCCCAGTTGCCTTGTTTTTTAGTGTCGCCTTTCAGGGCTTTGGTAAGATTGCGTGCTTCTTCAGAGATGTTGACATTCAGATCCTGCAGCTTTTTTAGTTCCGCCTTCAGGTCGGTCTGGTCTCTAAGCGTGTTTTTATATGTTTCATCAACTTGCTTCTCAAAAGTTGAAAGTTTTTCTTTTAGCGGATTCAGTATGTCTGAAATATTCTTCTGATTGGCGGCTGTAAAATCAAGCGTGTTTTGTTTTAGAATCCTGTTAGCCAGGTTTTCAAACTCAGCGGTGAATTTCTTTTGAATATTTTCTATTTCAGCTTTCTGCGAATCGAGTTTTTCGTTAAGCGCTTTATTTTGTTCTTCCGACCTCGAAAGTTTTGATGTCAGGTTCAGTTTAAATTCCCTTTCTTCGGAAAGTTCCTGCATGGCCGAATCAAGGCTCTTGTTCAGGTTGCCGATATTGTCTTCCAGGCGGCTTGTCAGGTTTGCAATATCAGCATCTTTTTTTATGAGTTGGGTTTCTTTAAGCGCAATATCTTGTTTAGCTTTCGAAATTTTATTATTGAAAACTATCCAGGTAAGGACTATCCCGGCAATGAAGGATAAGGCAATAGAAAGTATGATTGTAGCAGTCATTTTGAAGAAGATTTACCCTGTAAATTTACAGATAATTTGTATCATTTCAGAAAGAGTTTTTTATTTTGAGCGATGCAGGGTGATCAGCGTAATCTCGGGCCTGATGCCGATACGCCCTGAGAATCCGCTATACCCCAGGCCTGGGTTTACATATAATTTCTGGTCATAGAACTCATAAGGCCCATACCAGTTTTTATATACAAACCAGCTTGGACTCATCCTGAACAATTTTGTAATTATGGCTATTTGCATGGCATGTGTATGGCCTGATAATGTCAGCGCAATGTCAGTCTTTTCAGCCACTTCCAGTTTCCAGTGTTTCGGGTCGTGAGAAAGCAATATCTTAAAATCTTTGGCATTTGTATAACTAATAGCCTTTTTCAGATTCCCTGCTTTTTTGAATGGAAATGTACCGTAGTTATTCACGCCGATAAGCGCTATTGAATCACCTCCTTTTTTTATGTAGCAGGCAGAATCAATAAGAACCGTGAAGCCCATATCCTTTTCGCCCTGGATCAGATTTTTTGAGATCTCAGCCTGATTGGGGAGTTCTTTCATTTTGAAATAATCACCGATATCATGATTGCCTAAAATAGCATATTTTCCATACGGGGGTTTTATACTGCGGAAACAGGCATAATAAGGATATAATTCTTTTTCGGTAACATTGATCATGTCGCCTGTCATGACCAGCATATCAGGCGAAAGCTGGCGGATATTTTCAATAAATTTTTCAATTGTTTTGGTGTCAGTAAAAGTGCCAAGGTGTATATCTGAGATTTGGACAATTTTAAATCCTTCAAAGGCATCGGGTAATTTGCTGAATTGTAATTCGACTTTCTGAATTTTTAAATGTGTTTTTTCAAAAACAAATCCATCTATACAAAAACCAAGAATAGTCAAAAGTAGCATCAACGCTGTGATATACACCCATCGCTGGCGTTTCTTTTCTTTCCGCAAACTTTTATGACGATGGAACATTGAAGAAATATAACAGATCAGGTCGTGCAAAATAAGGAATAATGCCGCGATAGCTTTTGGCACATATAACAGTATGAAAGCACTTAGCGGGACAAACAACTGGCGGTATTTTACGGGATCATCCATAGGAGCGCCTACTACGAGATAGCATCCGCCCTCGAACAGGATAAAAAGCAGGCTTAATAAAATGACAACGATCTTTAATATTTTTCTGTTTTTTTCATTGCGGATAAAAATGTTTTTTAAGAGCCTGTAAAAATATATATCCGATACGACGATCACCAGGCTTAAAACAAATATTCTGATAAATAAATTCATAAAAAAAAGCAGCTACGTTAGCGTAACTGCTTTTCAAATATAATAAGATTTTTCTTATCTGTTCAGAATTATTTTTCGTGTTAGTGTAATATCTTCACTTTGCAGCCTGACAAAATAGATTCCGTTGTCTTTATCCTGTAAATTAATGTTGAAAAGGTTGTTTCCGGATTTCAGGTGAAGAACATTTCCATATATTTCCTGTCCGACCATGTTAATCACACTCAGGTTTATTTTCTGATCGGCAATAGCCGGGATTTGAATGTTGAACTTCCCGTTGTTTGATGGGTTCGGGTAGATGCTCACGTTATTATTGCTGAGATTGTTTTCGATACCCGATAGATCTTTTGTTGTAAACATGCGGGTAGTGCTCCATGCACTTGTGTCAACGGAGGTAAGGGCACGCATACTCCAGTAATAGGTGGTGTTTTGCTGAAGCGCATTAAACATCGTATCAGAATAATGTATGATCTGAGTGCCGGGAATTGTATCCTCGGGCATATAGTTCCCATTATAAGAATAAATATCAGGGTTTGAGAAACTGGGCGATACATCAAGTCTCATTTCATAACGTATAATATTCGCGATTTTTACCCATTCAAATACTGTCATAACGTCAACATCAACAGCGTTGTTAGCGGGTGCAACGAGAGTTACCTGATCTACAGTGGTGAATTTCCATGTATTTGTCCACTGAGAATTTCCAAAAGTATTTACACCTCTTGCTTTCCAGTAATATGTCTGTCCGAAATCCAATGTATCAGGATTGTCCCTTATAATAGTATCTTTTGGGGCGGTCGTAATAATAATTGTATGATATGTCGAATCAATAACCTTGTATACGCCATCAGAATACAGAGAATCTGTCGCAATGGCATATTCATATTGACTGGATCCCAATCCGTTCCATTCCAGATTGATGGCCGGAGATACGTTTATTGCTGAATTTGCAGGAGAGCGCAGGCTAAAAGTATCGAGTGTCTGGAAATTACGGACATCAGACCATTCAGATGTATCTGATTCATGTATGGCTCTCATTCTCAGATAGTAGTTTGTATTGAAAGCAAGTTCTTTTGAATATGTTTCAACTTTGTTGAAGGCAACTATTTTGCTTACGAACAGAGGACTTGTAAATAGAAGGGACGAGTCGATCTGGTATTCGTAATTTGTCAATCCGCTTATTGCATTCCATTTAAAATACATTTCAACATTACGGTTTTGTGCATTATTTGCAGGCTTGGTTATAGTAACTGTTTTTACCACATTGAATTTTTTAATATCTGACCATCCTGATGAATCTGTGACACTATTATTATAAGCTTTAACTCTCCAGTAATATTTAGTATTAAAGAATAATTGGTCGGCATTTGTTGCCGACATATCCGTGTAGTAGTTTATAACGGTTGTGAAAAGGCTGTCCGTACTTAGCTGTGCTAAATAATGAAATGCACCCGGAACGGCTGTCCATGATAAGAAGACATCAGGCATTTGTCCCATGGCGTTATTGGCAGGGTCGGTTAAGGTTGGTGCGAACATGGATGTTACATCTACAAAAACTGTAGCGGTTGACACTTCTCCGTCTATATCTGTTATGGTGTATGTAAAACTATCAGGTCCGTGATATGCAGCATTTGCCGTATAAATAACTTTATCATCCGTGGGGTTGGCAGGTGTGCTGTTGTTATTTATGCTTGTAGTTCCATGAGTTCCGTTAGTAGCTGTAATTGCACATGAACAGGGTACGTCGCCAAAATTATCGTTATACAAAACACTAATTGTTACCGGAGTATATGAAGTCGTATAAGCATAATCATTATTTGCTATGGGCAGGCCGGCGTCATTGACAGGGGTTATGGTCACAAAAACAGAAGCGGTATCGTATTTTGCAGGGAGAGGAGTGCCGTCGTCGCCAATGCTATATTTAAAGGTATCATTTCCATAATAATTAGCATCAGGAGTATAGGTGATGATGCCTGTAAGATTATCAACTGCCGTGGTTCCATGCAGAGGAGCTGTGACAATTGCTACAGTTGTTAAATCAATATTACCATCAATGTCCGTATCATTTGACGGAACATTAATGGTCTGAGGTGTATCCTCAATGGTGGTTGCACTGTCTGCAACGGCAACCGGATTATCATTAACCGGATTAATAACAATGAAAATTTGTGCCGTATCGCAGTCTCCGTCAATATCGCATAATTGGTATGTTATAGTATCAGCGCCGTAATAATTGAGGTTAGGTGTGTAAACAAATGTACCGTTTGAATCTAAACTGAAGATTCCATTTACCGGGCCGGTAACAACACTCCAGAAATTACCGCCGTCTGTGCTAATCGTATCGTTTCCGCTCACGGAATCGTTCAATACAGCGTCTTCATCCATTATGAATGAATCATCCAATGCCTGAGTGGAATCATTTAACAGGGTAATATTCAAACTTTTCGAACCTGAATAATAAATTGTAACAGCAGAAAAAACGCTTATTATACAAAAAATCAAAACAATGGTAAAAAATCCTTTTTTCATTTTTTTTATATTTTATAAATTTATGATGATGATTATTAATTAACAAGCCCTGGATCGGGTGATCCAAGGCTTGTGAAAACTATTTGGTGATGACAAACTTCGCAGTTCTGCTGCTGTTGCCGGCAATGAGCTGAACGATATATGTTCCTCTCTGGAAATTGCTGCAGTTAATGTTTTCAATCTGGTTGCCGTTTGGTTTTTCCGGCAGGTTCAACAATTTGACCAGTTTACCATTAATATCATAGATCTTTATCGTTACGGAAGATTTTGTTACCAGAGAATAAGAAATATTGATATTATCTATAGCGGGGTTAGGATAAATGTTCAGGCTGCCTGATGCAGGATCTTTGGCATTGGAATTATCATTGATGCCAAGATAATCAGCGGTTTTATAAAAACCTTTGCCGTGTGTACCAATATAGATGGCGCCCCAGTTCGTAACACCGGGATAATTGTAAACCTGTTGCCTGATACCGAAAACAGGTACTCTTGCCATACCGTTATTTTCCTCAGTCCATTCAATAAGTGACGATGATTGAGTGATGTCCTGTGTGGAAAATATACCATATTCTGTTCCAATGATGACCATGTTGGGATTATTCATTTCAAATATTGCGCTGTAAACAGGCATGGCGGGTAATTTCTTACCGTTAGTAGTTCCTTGTTTAGAGGTAAACACCGGCGCAAAGTCAAGGGCGTTATCACAATAATAAACATAATTTGTATTTCCATAATTTCCGAGGGTGACGAGCAATCTTTGCGGATTGTTGGGGTCAACGGCAATGTTGGTTACTGCCTGGCCGAAATTACGAATCAGGGAGCGTTCAACCACACAATAAGGACTGGTGTACCATCCGCTGAGTGAATCAGAAATAGCCAGAATATTTGAAATACGGTATAAAGCCCCGCCAACAGTACCTACAAATAAATAATTACCATCCTTGGAAATGGTCATCGTGTGTGGGTTACTAATGTTGGCCAGATTATACCAGTCAGGAGTGGAGCCAAACTGGATAGCTCCCCTTGTATACCAAACACCAGTAGCGGTACCGACAAAAAAGTGCGAGCTGATGATGTCCTGAACCATAAGGGTGTCGCCGGCAGCCAGGTTACCATCACCAGGCGTGATGATATAATCAAAAGGATAAAGATTGTTCCGGCTTTTCACTATAATGTGATCACCAACTACATGATCAACAGTATCAATATACCATGTATAATCAGAGCTGTAGGTGTTGTTAAAACTTTCCCAGTGAAGAAGCGGGGTGATAAATGGGCCTCCAGTATTCGCGCCATCCTCCCCGGGTTGAGTGGTTCCTATCATCGTAGGGCTCATAAAATCTCCTTTAGTGGCTTCCTGGTAAGTTTCCCCACGATCCGGTGAGCGCCAAATTCCGGCATATTGCATGGTGCCAAAAAAGGCATCGGGGTTTATGAACGAAAAGGCAGACCAGCCACCGTCACCACCATATAATACCTTGCCTTTTTTAGGATACAGGCCTGTACCGCTTACATAAGGAGAACTGTTGTCCTGTGTTCCGGACATTACCCCGGTGGTTCCGTTGATCGCTACAGAATAAAACTGTGTAACATTGTAGTTTTTATTTATCGTCTGAAATGTCTGTCCGAGGTTTGTTGTTTTAGCCACACCACCGTCAGAACCTAAATAAAATATATTGGGATTCTTTTTGTCAAAGACAATGGCGTGCATATCAACATGTGCATCATAATCTTCGGAGCCAATGGTTATTTGCGTAAACTGACTACCCAGATGCCATTCCCAAACCCTGATGCCACCTACAAAAATCTGATTGGGATTTACCGGATTCACGGCAATGACATTATCATAGGAGCCCTGACCACCAACAACATTCGCTGGGTCAGTGCCGAATAAATTAAATGCAGATGAACCACCCGGGCCAATCACTGTCCAGTGCTCTCCTTTATCGGTTGTACGATATATACCCTTTAACGCACCACCAGTTGTTGCAATGCAGGCGTACATAATATTAGGATCTGATGGTGCTATTGCCAGTTCAGTTCTGTCGACGCCGGTAACAGGACTAATATCATTAAAAGTATGTGGTTCTCCGTTACCTGATCCGCCTGGAGAAAAATATACTTTATTGCCAATGGCAACAACCACACTTCTGTCACTGGCAACATCCACACAATTTGCATTGGCAGTAAACAGTAATGTAGCATTAAGATATATAGGGTTGACCCATGTTGTTGAACCTTCATCGCAATATCTTAATCCCTTGTTGGTTGCGGCATAAATTCGTCCGTTAACAGGGTCAATGGAAATTCTGTTCACGAAAGCCCACTCGACAGATTGACTATTTTGAATGGCAGGAGTAGCATTGTTAAAAATATTCCAGGTGACACCGCCGTCGGTTGATTCATACAGACCGCTACCGACAAATCCCGGGGTGCCGCTTATGCCGTCAACCCAGGCAAACGATTCTCCGGTTCCGACGTACAGATAGCCTGTTCTCGGGCTTTGGGCAATGCAGCAAATATTTACTTCAGTCATGCCCGGAACAGGTTCCCAGGATGTGCCGCCCGTGGTCGATTTAAATAACCCCCCGGCAACGCCTCCTGCGAACAACAGGTTGCTGTTGTCTTTATCAACAAGAATGGCACGTGTACGGCCTCCGACATTGTCAGGACCTGCGTTTTCCCATTGAATACCGATTGATTTATAGTTGTTTAATTGTGCAATTGCTTTACGGGCGTTCAATATATCTGCCATGCTGATGGTCCCCGTAACCTGGTTGGATCTTATGGAAGAAAGCCATTGGTAAGCGCCATCAATTCCTTGCTTGTAAATTACGGAATTCTTCGGATTATACTTCCTTTCAGCATTGCCATTGAATACGCATACAACAACCAAAGCCGCCACTATGCTTAACAGTCCGATTCCAAATAGTAGTTTTTTACTTTTCATTAGTCTATCTTATTTATTATTAATTATTTATATATTGTTATTTCATCAGTTGTCAAAAAACGGCACAAGATACGGCTTTTTATCATATCAGCAATGAAGTTTCTCTAAAAAAAATTTTCATAAAAGCCAAGCTTATGTTTATCAAAATTAAAGATAAGTATTAAAATTTTCAATATGAAATCAGAATAAGGTTGTATTTAATCAGTTATCGGTTTGAAATATGTTTAATTGCATGGTAAGATGACCGGACCAGCGGGCCGGATTCTGCGAATTTAAATCCTTTTTCCAGCGCGATGGTCTTCAATTGTTCAAATTCGGAAGGTGAATAGTATTTTTTTACCTGGCAATTTTCCTTTGAAGGCTGAAGATACTGGCCAATGGTTATGATCCGGCAATTGATTTTCAGAAGGTCATCCATGGTTTCCATTATTTCCGCCGGGGTTTCGCCCAATCCAAGCATAATTCCTGATTTTGATGTTATTCCTGATCCGGCAATATAGTTCAGCACATCCAGGCTTAACTGGTATTTCGCTTTGATGCGGATCTCCGGGGTAAGTCTTCTTACAGTTTCCAGGTTATGAGAGATGATATCCGGTTTGGATGATATCAGCAGGTCAAGGCTGTTCGTATCACCATTGAAGTCAGGTATCAGCGCCTCGATGGTAATTCCCGGGTTTTTTTGCTTTATTGCACTTATCGTGTCATGCCATATTTCTGCTCCGCCATCAGGAAGGTCGTCGCGGGTAACAGAGGTGATCACACAGTGCCTGAAACCGATTTTTTCAATGACTTCAGCCAGTTTTTCAGGCTCATCGGGATTGGCAGGAAGTGGTTTTGTTTTGTTGACGGCACAAAACCTGCAGTTTCTGGTACAATTGTTCCCCAGTATTATAAAGGTCGCCGTTTTTTGCTGCCAGCATTCGGCCATATTCGGACATTTGCCGCTTTCGCAAATAGTATGAAGATCAAACTGAGATAAGTATTCTTTTATGAAAGAATAATCATTGATAGCAGGTAATTTTATTCTGAGCCAGTCTGGTTTTCTCTCAGGCTTAAGAGTTTTTGTATCCATGAAAACTTAATTTTTTCTAACCCCGAAATGCAGGCTCAGATAGATATTTACAAATAGGAACTGGTTTTTCTGGTAGGCCATGATCGGAACATTTTTATAAAAAACATCAGCAAAGACCCCACATTCCAACGCTTTTAAAAAGGTGTCTTCGGCGCCGTATTCAAAACTCAATCCAGCTTTGGCGTAAAGGCCGGGATATATGCTTAATTTATTAAATCCTTTGAAAAACGACCCTTTGCCATATATATCCGTAACCAAATGTATATCGGGGTCGAAACGTTCCAGCGAAAGGTAGGACTGGCCTGTGATATCGTCAAATTTTACGATGTATAAATAAATAGGCTTGGTAAACCCGAGGGTCAGCCCGCCAAAATAGAAAAGCCTGACTTCAATGCCGCCCCAGTATGGTTTGCCGTTTAAAATATGCTGTTGGCCGACACCGCCGCGAACGGCCAAAAAGTTGTTCAGTTTACCGTAACTAAAGTGTTTCGAATTCTCATAATAAGACCTTGTTTTATACTCTTTCGGATGTTTGATGTTCATTCCTTCAACTTCCCACATGAATTTCCGGAAATAAGTTTTATGCTTGCCCGAACGGTAACCAAGTCCAAAACCTCCGGAATGAACCATGATGAAGCCGGAGCGTTCTTTGCGGTAAAGTATTTTATTGTCTAAATTGGATTCGGATTGTGCAAAAATCATGGGACCGGATAAGATCAGAAATGATAGCATCAATATTTTCCGGAAAAATGCCATGAAAGATTTTTATTTTAAAAAGAAAAGAAATATGAAAAGAAACGGATATCAAAAACAAACATACAGGGGATGCAGATGCCCTGGCTATGCTCTTTTTTCAGCAGCCGGTTTTTTTATTTCTTTGCTGTATGCAGGGCAAAGTTCTCTGGTTGCACATGACGAAATAACCATTGCCATGGCTACAAGTAATAAAATTATCGAAATTGTTTTTTTCATTCTGATCAATATTTTGAATGTGATTGATGTGATTTATAAGCATCGCAATGGGTTGTTGTTTTGCAGGAGGCAATTGCTATCGCAATGGAAACAAACAGGACAACTATCGCGAGTGTTTTTTTCATAAAAAAAATCTAATTAATTTTTAACAAAATTAGTCAATTTTTTTTAATTAGAAAAATCCTTTTATTTCAACTTATTAACAATTTTATGTTGAACAATATTATTACATAGATTAATAACGTTATTTTTACGGTAAAATTATTTTATGACCCAGATTAACCCGCAAATTGCAGAAAGCTGGAAAAGCCGGCTGGTGGATGAATTTAATGCTGAATATTTCATTCAGCTAAGGGCACGCTTGGTTGAAGAGAAGAAAAAGTATGTTGTTTATCCACCGGGTTCTTTGATATTTTCAGCTTTTGACCGCACACCCTTTGATGCAGTAAAAGTCGTTATTATTGGGCAGGACCCCTACCACGGCCAGGGCCAGGCCAATGGATTGTGCTTTTCAGTTTCCGACGGGATAAAAAAACCTCCGTCGCTTGAGAATATTTTTAAAGAATTGAATTCAGATATCGGTATTCCCGTGCCACTATCCGGGAACCTGGAAAAATGGGCGGATCAGGGAGTATTGTTACTGAATGCATCATTGACGGTAAGAGCCAATACGCCGAACTCTCATCAGGATATTGGATGGCATACTTTTACAGATGCTGTCATAAAAATTCTGTCCGACAACAGGGAAGGCCTGGTTTTTCTGCTTTGGGGCAAATTTGCACAGGGTAAGGAAGCGCTGATCAATGCAGAAAAACATTATATTCTGAAGGCCGCGCATCCCTCTCCGTTTTCTGCTTACAATGGATTTTTCGGGTGCAGGCATTTTTCTAAAACTAACGAGATACTGCGCAAAAGCGGTAAAAAGGAGATCGACTGGGCTATAGAATAATATTTGTAAATTTGAGTTTTACCAAAATAATGCAGAAGATCTTTTTCCGATATGGTATCTGTTTATTTTTTCTACAGGTGGTGTTATGTCCTGTTTCATTGCAAGCGCAGAAAAAAGTAGCATTGAACATTGTTGCAGGCGACAGCTCGGAAAAAATCATTAAAAGAGTACATGTAGAAAATCTTTATTTAACAAAGGATGAAGCGATATCCGGTGCACAGGACCTGCTTGTATCCCTTTTCAAACAAGGGTTTCTGGCTGCCCGTATTGATAGCGTTGTTTCAGATTCTACTCAGGTTAACGCCTTTGTTCATGTAGGGAAAAAATATTCATACCTGCGCCTGCGAAAAGGAAACCTTGATAAATACCTGATCAATGAAATTAATTTTAAGGAACAGAATTTTTCAGGTAAACCATTCAGGTATGAAACGCTGATAAAGATGTCGGAGAAATTGCTGGAGTATTCTGAAAATAACGGCTATCCTTTTGCTGAGTTCAAACTGGACAGTATTCAGATCAATGATGGCCAGTTCGATGCTGCTATTAATTTCCGGAAGAATAACAAAGTTGTCATCGACAGCCTGATCCTTAAGGGGAGTTCAAATATAGCCAAAGGATATTTGTACAGTTACTTATCTGTAAAGCCCGGTAGTTTGTACAACGAATCGCTTATCAGCAAGATAAATCAGAAGTTGCGTGAATTGCCTTTTGCTACGGTGGTAAAGCCTGTGGAGATATTATTCACCGAAAAAAATGCGAAGGTTTTTGTGTATCTCGATAAAAAGAAAGCGAGCAGTTTTTACGGGATACTTGGTGTTTTGCCAAGCAGTCATACCACAGGAAAACTGATGATCAACGGAGAACTGAAGCTGTCGCTGCTCAATGCTTTCCGCCGGGGAGAACTTATCGATCTTAACTGGCGCAGCATTTCTAAAGGGACACAGGATCTTAAACTTACGCTGGCCTATCCCTTTTTGTTTTCGACTCCTTTCGGACTCAATTATAAATTCATACTTTACAAGCAGGACACAAGCTATCTCACGTTAAATCATAATATCGGTGTTCAGTATTATTTTTCAGGGAATAATTTTATGAAAGTTTTTGCAGATATCTATAAGTCGGATCTGCTAAGTGTCAGTGGCCTGGAGACGGCAACGGTACTGCCCGATTATGCCGATGTTTCTGCCAATCTTTTTGGCGCAGAATTTACAAAAGAAACTTATGATTACCGCATCAATCCGAGAAAAGGGCATCTCATCCATTTATCATTTGCCGGTGGTTTGAAAAAAATCAGTAAGAATTCCTCGATAAATGCTGCATTGTACGACAGTATCCGGCTGAAATCCTCGCAATACAAATTTCTTGTCAATGGCAGGCTGTTCGTTCCGATATTCAGAAAGATGACCATTTTATTTAATACCGAAAACGGCTACCTGCTCAACAGTACAATTTTTGAAAATGAGCTGTTCAAAATGGGTGGACTGAACTCGCTCAGAGGATTTGATGAGGAATCGCTCAGAGCTTCTTATTTTAATTTTTTGTCTGTGGAGTTCAGATACTTATTTGAGAGAAACTCTTTCTTTGCACTTTTTGCTAATGCTATGTATTACGAAAAAAACACACAGAAAACTTATGTCCATGATATTCCCTACGGTTTTGGTGCAGGGGTTTCGTTCGATACCAAGATCGGGATGTTCTCGATCTATTATGCTCTGGGAAGCCAGTTCGGGCAGGCAATAGCGTTTAAGCAGTCAAAAATTCATTTTGGGTATACAAGTAATTTTTAGCTTCTCAGGTAGGAAGCACCGTTGATGTCAACGATGCCGCCGGTTAAAAATTCTGTATGATCAGATGCGAGCAGTATGATGGTGTTCGCTACTTCTTCGGGTTTTGCCACACGGTTCATGGGGCTTTGTTTTTTTATTTCGGCTCCGCGTTCGCTTTTCAGTACATTTTTCGACATATCCGTTTCAACAAAACCGGGAGCCACCACATAAACAAAAACATGATCCGGCGCCATCAGGTACGCCAGCGACTGGCTGAACTGATTCAGCGCGGCTTTGCTGGCGCCGTAAGCAGGGGCGAGGGGCTCACCCCTGAAAGCTCCCCGTGATGAAACATTGATTATTTTTCCTCCGCCTTTGCCGGCCATGTACTTGCCAATAAGGAATGAAAGGTGGGCAGGCCCGTAAACATTTGTTTTAAAAGTGTCGTCAAGGTTTTTCTGCCATTCCGGGTAAGAACATTCGTGCAGGTTACATTCTTTGTAGATGCCGGCATTGTTGACAAGCACGTCTATCCTGCCGGATTTTTTAATGGACTTGTTCACCAGGGTTTCTACCTGTTCCGGGTCGGTCAGGTCTGCTTTCATCAGAAAATGTTTTCCTTTGGGCATCATGTCCAGGGTTTTGAGTGCGCCGCCGCTGAAATCTTTATAATGCACGATCACATCAGCGCCGCATTCTGCAAACTTCAATGCCGTGGCCCTGCCTATGCCGCGTGATGCGCCTGTAACCAATACGGTTTTACCTCTGAAATCAATGTTCATTATATGATACTGACGCCCGTATTACTTGTTGTTGTTTTAATCACTTTTACGAAATTCGGATTTTTACTTAATCCTTTTTCCATGATCGCTACAATTTCATCCTGTAAAGAAGCTTTGCATAACGCAATTACTGAAGAACCGCCACCACTGACATTGGTGCCATAAGCACCGGCTTTTAACACCTCTTGTTTTGTTTCATGATAATTCAAAATAGCGGCAGCACGGACAGGTTCGGCAATATGATCAACTGATATTGCCCTTCCGAATTCTTCCGGGTCGTTGGTGAGTATTCCATGGATCACACTGGCGCAGCGCGCCATTTGGTCTTTGAGCTTTTCCTGGCCGATCTCATAAGTGATGAATCCTCTGGTAGTGCGTTGGCTTTTTTGTATGACAGCTAACACCACAGGGATTTCCGGCATTTCAAGTTTTATAACATCTATAGGGTTGTAATCCTTCACCAGGACAAAACCTCCCAGTATGGCAGCAGCCACATTGTCGGCGTGAGGAGAACCGCCTGAAGCCACTTCACCCATGCGGGCAATATCTATCAGTTCATTGGAAGATAAATTCAGGTCAAGCAGTTTGTTCAGCCCGAAAATAGCTGATGCGGCTGAAGCTCCCGTTGTTCCCAGTCCACCGCCCGAAGTCATGTGCTTGGTGATGGTGATTTTTACACCGAAATCAAGTTTATATCTTTTTTTTAATTCGAGGATTGCTAATCCTGCAGTATTGTCTTCCACTTTCAGGGGAACAATAGTTTGATTGTTGCCTTTAACTTCAAAAGTAATAGTATGGTCATCGGTAAGTTCCAGCAGAAACTCATCACATGGCTCTTTGAGCGCCATAGCAAAAATGTCGTAACCTGGCCCGACATTGGCACTGGTAGCAGGTCCTCTCAATCTTATTCTTTTCATAACAGTCCATTTTTCTGCATAAACATTTTTAGTTTAGCCGTTTTTTCTTCGCTGAGCGGCGTGAGCGGGCAACGGTGGCCGCCTGCAGGAAGGCCCATCAGGTTCAGCGCCATTTTGGCAGCCATCGGGTTTGATTCATATCTGAAAGCTTCAAACAGGTCGTAATAGCTGTAATGAAGTTCCGCCGCTTCTTTCATATTGCCTGCAAGTGCTGATTCCGTCAGCTTTTTCATCACCTCAGGGATCACATTTCCGGCAACGGTAAAAGTACCGGCGCCACCAAAGGAGATCAGGGGATAGGCCGTAGTATCTTTTCCTGTAAAGACACAGAAATCTTCATTTCTTGTCAGGTGCAGGATCTTGGCAAGGTGATCGAGTTTTTTGTTGCCATCCTTAATGCCGACGATATTCGGGTGTTTTGCCAGATGGCCTGTCGTTTCAGGCAACAGGTCAACACCGGTTCTTTCAGGTGCATTGTGAAGTAAAATCGGTACTTTTGAAAAATCAGCCAGTTTTTCATAAAATTCTATCAGCCCTTCCTGTTTCGGCAAAACAAAATAGGGCGTGAAAACACAAATATAATCCGTACCCAGGTCAACGAAACGCTGTACGCGCTCTTTGGCTTCCCATAAGCTGGTACTGCATACGTCCGGGGCAAGTTTGGCTTTTCCTCTGGTCATTTCTGCACAAATTTCTACTACACGGTAAACTTCTTCATTGGTCATCAGGGTGTTTTCACCGGTGACTCCCAGTGGGGCTATTCCCTGAATTCCTGAATCTAATTGCCGCTGAACTAGTAATCTGAGCCCGTCTTCGTCAAGGCTGAGATCCGGTTTGAACGGAGTAATTAATAAAGTATAAGCACCTTTGATCATCATGATATAAATTTTTTAATATTGTCCTGCAATATTAGTGAAAATGATCGTACGGAAAATCGTACTGATTTTTTTTAATCACTTTTTTTTCAACACGGATACAATGCTTAATTTTACTGTTTTTATATGAAAAGATACCGCAATATTTTATTTGACCTTGATAAAACCCTGTGGGATTTTGACCATAATTCCGCAGAAACAATTTGTGAGTTGTATCATGAACTCGGACTAAAACAAAAAGGCATCGGCGATTTTGCGCGCTTTTTCAGAGATTATGAAAAAATAAATGGCGAGCTATGGGAGCAATACCGGCATAATGAAATCAGTAAGCCGGATCTGATGTATATGAGATTTTATAAGACACTGCTGATGTTTGGCATTGATGACCTGATATTGTCAAAAGAATTTTCTGAAAAATACCTGAAGATACTTCCGACAAAAAATCAGGTGTTTCCGGATACCTATGAAACCTTGGATTACTTACGCGCGAAATACAATTTGCATATTGTAACCAACGGATTTGAAGAAGTCCAATTTCGAAAGCTCGAACATGCGGGGCTGGAAAAATATTTTACTCACGTGATCACCTCCGAAAAAGCCGGATACAAGAAACCTGACCGGAATTTTTTTGAATTTGCATTAGATGAAATCGATGCCGGGGCAGATGAATGCCTGATGATAGGCGATGATGTGGAAGTTGACCTTGAAGGAGCCAGAAATTCAGGGATTGATCAGGTTTTTTGCAACTTTGAAAACATAACGCATTCGGAGAATTTTACCTATGAAATATTCCGGTTGAAAGAGCTTAAAGGGATTTTATAAATAGTAAATAGGAATATCAAACTCTAATTACTCTCCGCTGTTTCATTACGTTTTACGAGCAATTTCCAGAAATATTTCCAGTGCCAGAGGATATGCAAAATGGATATGGCGGCCATGCTGATCCCGAATTCCACGTGCCAGAAAAGAAATTTGGAGAACCAGTCGAATAAAACTAAGTAATTTAGCTGAATTACGAGAAACAAACCCGTCAGGCCTGTATTAAGGAATGATATCAACAATAAGGTGTTCCAGATCTTTTTATGAGTGCTTTTTTTGAAAACTTTTCTTCTTGCTAAAACTGACGAGACCAGATAAAAGAAAACGCAAAGCCCGAAAATCAATGCAAGGTCATATTTTTTTATTTTAAAATCCTTTTTGGTGTTCTTTTCCTGAGGATTTTGCAAGGTACTGGCAGTTGTTATATTGCTTTGTGTGGTCTTGTTCTTTTCACATTCGGGAGTATTTTCAAAAGGGCAGTTATGACTTATGTTCTCTTTTTGTTGTTTATCTTTATTGATATTATTCTGTTTAACGCTTTCATTTGTGATTACAGGCGTATTCGCATTTTTAATGCTGTCGGCAGTATGTTTATTTTTTTGATTTTGGATTTCTGCGACAGAATCTTTTTTGTGCAGGCTCTTTTTTATCAGGGCATCGCTGAAAGCGGTAAGGTCGCAATATCCGTCATGGTCAGAATCGGTGAACCAGCCGCAGGCGCCTTTACAGTCGTATAAATTCCTTGGGCAATTCTGGGTGTATGCAGAAGGCATTACTGTGAAAAACAACAAAATGCTTATAATGAAACGGGACATGATTTTAGTTTAAAGTTCTTCGGTTTCATAGAGTTCAAAAAATGCGATTTTCCATAAAGGGAAGGTTTTTTTAACCGGGTGCAAAGTTAAGAAATATATTAATTACGTTGAAGTCAAAACGCCTGCCGGGTTTGTTTTGTTATAAATTCCAGAATTTTTTCAGTTTCGGTTGGGTGAAACCAGAAAATATTTTTATCGCGTGCAAACCAGGTCATTTGTTTTTTTGCATACCGGCGGGTGTTTGTTTTAATATTTTCGATAGCTTTTTCACGGGAACACTTGCCTTCAAAATATTCGAATAATTCTTTGTATCCGACCGTCTGAAGGCTGTTGAAATCCCTGTAAGGATAAAGGCTGCGCGCTTCATCTTCAAGTCCGTTTGCCATCATAGCATCCACCCGTTTGTTGATGATATTATTTAATTCGCTTCTTTCGCGCTCTAAGCCGATCTTAATGATGTTGAACGGCCTTTTACTATTTTTCTTGTTTAAAAACGATGAATAAGTTTTTCCTGTGGTGATGCATACTTCCAGTGCCCGGATGATGCGTTTATGATTCGCGATGTCCATTTTTTCATAGGCTTCGGGGTCAAGCAATTTAAGCTGCTCACGTAATGGCAGAATGCCTTTCTTTTCAAAAGTACTGTTCAGCTCTGCACGCAATTCAGGGGCAGGGTCCGGGATATCGTCAATACCATTATAAACTGCATCAATATAAAGTCCTGAACCGCCGGCCATGAAAACAATCTGATGAGTTAAAAAAAGACCCTCCAGAATTTTCAATACATCTGATTCAAAGCGGAAAACATTATAATTATCTGAAATGGAGAGCATGTCAATTAAATGATGTTTCACCATGCCCACTTCTTCGGGTGATGGTTTTGCTGTGCCAATATTCATTTCCCTGAAAAACTGCCGCGAATCGGCAGAAATAATTTCAGTGCGAAAATTTTGTGCAAGTTGTATGGCAAGTGAGGTTTTTCCGACACCAGTCGGCCCCGCAATTATAATTAAATGTTTGTTGTCAGGATAAGGTAGTGGATCACCCATCAATTTTTTCAGATGTATTTATTGTCTTCGAAACCGTCGCTTATGTCCAAGCCTCCTTCATCAATAGGGTTTTCGTCTTCATCGAAAAACTCATCAGTTTCATCAATGATCTCTTCTTCTTTATCAATAATCTCATCAGGTTTGGGCTGAATTTTTTTGGGCTTTATTATATCACTGACAGACTTGGTACACCGCGGATAATCATTTTTTTCATCGCCATCGGTGATCTTTGATAACTCGATATAGAACATATGCATTTTCAGGAAATCATAAACATAGATCATACGCTGGTGGGGATCGATGATGCTTTCTTTAAGTTTTACATCAGACATTAATTTTACCGGTTTTACATTACTTTCAGGGTCTTTTTCGCTATCATCCTCTTCGTTCATATCCAAAAGCGATATCTCTTGTAGTCTGTTCCATCTGCTGTCGCAAATATAGAATGATGCCATTTCTCCGGGTGTTAGCTTAATACAGTCAACCATGATGTCGTGAAAATCTTTGAAAGTATGGCCTGGTTTTATTTCTATCTCCCTGTAAAAATTATCGATCTCGTCGTTGATTATTTTAAACTTATATATGAGCATTTTTTGTTTCTTTTTTTATTGATTTACTATTATAAAAGTACTACAAAATTAAATAAAAAGCAATATAAAAATTGATTTTTCCCAAAAAAAAAGAGGTTGTTCTTTTGAAACAACCTCTTATAAATCTCAACAAATAAAATATTATCTGATGAATTTTCCGGTGATTATTTTGTTTTTATTATCAACTGTTCTAATGAAATATATCCCGGTTTTCAGTTGGCTTACATCGATAGCAATATTTTTTGATTCTTCAGTCAGTATGGTGTTATATACTTCCTGTCCTGAACCTGAATAAATCTGAATGGCACTTTGTGCCGGCATGAATGTCCCGAAATCTATGTTTAGCCTGTCACTAACAGGATTAGGATACATATTCAGAATTTGTTGGTTAGTGTTATCGTCAACACCTAAAGTCGGGCTGATATAAATATAACCCATATAAGTGGCCATATCTTTTGCCCCGCTGTCGCAATTTATAGTTAATACAATAATCTGGGTGCCGGTCATGATATAGGTGTACGTCACGTAAATCGGCGTAGTCGTATTGCCGCCAACAAACATCCACACTACAGTTACCGTGTTGTTCCCTGAAATAAAAATACTGTCAATGTAAAAACTATCCACGGGATAACCGAAGCAGGTGTCCAGTACATTGGTATAGAGTGTATCAACAATGACATTTGTACTGTCGTATGGTTCGAGTATCTGACAGGTATAAGTTACAGTCGGACATGCAGGATTAGAACATGATATGGCTACGGTGTAAACTCCACTTGTAAGGTTGTATATATTCTGGGTGGTGTATGGCAAGTTGTACCAGTTAAAGGTGTATGGCGGTGTGCCTCCGGTTACAGTTAGTTCAATAAAGCCGTCGTTGCCCCCCGCTACCGTAACATTTGAAATGTTTGCTGTAACTGTTAGGATGCATGAAGTATCCGGTACAACTATATTAGCACAATAAGTGGAGGTGCAATTTGTATTGGTGGTGGTGGTGGTGAGGCATACCGTGTAAGTTCCGGGTGTAACAAATGTGTGTGTTGGGTTTTGTATGGTAGCAGTTGTTCCATCTCCAAAATCCCAAAGCCATGAAGCCACATTTATTAAAGCTCCGCCAAAATATGCATATCCTGAAAAATCATACGTGCTGCTGGTATTATTTGACAATGTATATGTAAAGTTCGTGTAACAGGTATTTGCGTTTTGCAGATAAACAGAATCACAATGGTTAGCGGTGCAACCGCTATCTGTGCTAATGGTCAGGCATACCCCATAAAGACCGTTTCCAGGAAAAGGGAATGAAGGATTCTGAAGTGTTGATGTGCCTATAATGCCGGTATTGTTAGTAAATTGCCAATACCATGAAGTTATGTTTCCGTTATTCGTAGTTGAAGCATCGAAAAAGAAGATATTGTTTCCCATAGAATCAACCTGATAATTATAAGCAGCAGTACAGGAATTCTGGGGTAAATTGTTTATAGGAATGGTATCACAATAAGTGCTCTGGCACAATAGTGTCCCGATCTGCAAGCAGACATAAATGCTTGGAGGAGCAGCGTTCAGTTGAATAACGGGATTTTGCATGGAATATGTAGTGGAGACTCCGCCATACTGGACAGTCCATATCCATGAAGTAACATTAAGCTGCGTTGAATCAATATTGTACGAATTATCATACAAGCTTATTGTATTGCCGGCAGGATTATAAGAATAAGAGAAATATGCCTGACATGGCTGTTGTGAAAACGCATTTGTTGTTATCACAACAAAAAACAGAATTGGTAATAGTTTTTTCATGGTGGTATTTTTTTAAGGTTAGTACACTATAAAACAATTTTAGAAAATATTGGTTGCATGGATTTGTGAAAAATTAAAAATAATATCTTATACCTGCCATTAAACCCAGGGAATTATTTTTTAATGTATAACCCGAAGAGGATTTAATGCCTGTAATGGTAAATCTGCTGTATGGCTGACATTCGATGAGTATCCGTTCACTGATAAAATAACTCACCACCGCTGATACCTGCCACGAAAGCCCTATCCTGAAATTCCTGAATTCAGTGTCCACGGCATTCTGGGTTGTTTGATCGTTCATATAGGCAGGTATAAATCCTTTAGTGCCTATAAGCATACTTAGTATCGGGCCTGTTTTCAGTCCTACATTGATTTTTCCAAAATTGTACTGCCATCCAACAGAAAAAGGTAGTTCTATAAAGGTGTACGAATTTTTCCATTCAGGATTATTCAAAGTATCGTATACCGTTGTATTGATCGTATCATAGTTATCCGTGAAGGAAGAGTCAATTTTCCATGTCCAGACAGAATCAATGATACGGATGATGGAATCACATATCCAGAAATAATGATAATATCCGCCGCCTGTATCAATATTCATGGTCTGTCCGGCAAAATTATAGAATTGCTGGCTTTGTGGGTTGATCAAGAGATCATCGGATTTGATATTTTCCGAGAAATGAGAATACTGCACACCGAAATCAAAGAAAAAATGTTTTTTCTCAGCCCTGAAATCCAGTCCGGCTATCGCTGAAGGAAAATCCAGGGAGGTATTAAAACTGTAATTATTTTCATCCTGAGCTTTCTGCAGTTGTATCAAGGGATTCTGATGTATGGCTTGGCCTATATTGAATCCGGCAGACCAAATGAGGGGATTGTACTTTTTTTTCACAGGGGAAGCGGCGCTTATTATTGATAGTGAGTTATCTGAACCAACACTGTTTTTCAATAATATCATTTTTGGAATTGAATTTACAACCCGCTTATTTTCTGATATCGGTGAATTGCTTTTTTCTATAATGTTAAGATCCGTTTGCTCTTTTGTTTTGAATGTGGTTTCCTGGATATTATTTGTAAATTCCTTATTATGATCATTATTGTCTGTTGGGGCTTCAGCAGAGATATTTTTTACCATGCCGGATTTAACATGAGTTTTATCTTTCGCATTAATATTATCTTTATCAGCAGTATTTCCTGAGTTTGATTTTATTTCATTCGTATAGGATTTGTTTTCTTTTTCGGGATATTTTTCTAAATAATTAGATTTCGTATTACCTGTTACTGTTGTTTTATTAGTGTTATCCGTGTTAGTATTATTCCCATTATTAATTATACCGGCCTTTGTTTCTCTATGGTTTACAATTGAATTATTTTGGTTTTTAGTAAGATCATTTCCCGGAATTTCCTTGTTTAAACCGGCATGGAGATCGGGGTTTTCTGGTAATGTAGCGGTTGGTTCATGGAGTGCTTGATAAGCAAATATCCCCACAGCACTTATTAAAACGAACAACAATATATAAATTCCGTATCGTTTTATTTTGTGCACTAACGCATAACGGCTGAGTTTGCCGAACACTCCTTTTTTCAGGTGTTCAGGAGGTGGTATCTCCATATCACTCAGGCTGTTTTTTATTAACAGATCGAAGTCTTTTTCTGAGTCTTTCATACTACTTCTTTAAAAATATTTTTATCAATTATTTTACTGATTTTTGACGACAACATTTTGCGGGCTCTAAGCAACTGTGTTTTTGACGTATTCACTGAAATATCAAGTTGTTCAGATATTTCTTTATGACTATAATTTTCAACCACATAAAGATTAAAGACTGTGCGGTAACCATCCGGTAATTCCTGTACAATTTGGAATAATTTCTGGCTTCCGATGTATTCAATAATCTCATCATATTGAGAAAAGGCAGCATTGTCGGGACCGGAAAATTCATTTTCAACCTGATTGATATCTGTGTCAAATTTGTTTTTCAGATTTTTTCTGATGTGATTTAATGCTGTATTCACGACTATTCTGTTCATCCAATAATAAAATGCCTTGTCTTCGGTATAGGAAAAGGAATCAATGTTTTTATAAATCTTTACGAGCGATTCCTGCAGAACATCTTCGGCGTCGTTTCGGTTGGAAATATAACGCAGACATACGGCAAACAGCCGGCCGGCATATTTGTCATAAAGCTCATTTTGGGCTTTTTTATGCCACTTCTTACAACCGTCTATGAGTTCTGCTATTTCCATCAGAGCAACAATATTGTAATAACACGTGTTTTGTTATTATGGTTGCATGAAAAGTGAAAAATTGTAAATTATCTGCAATTTAAGGAAAAATCCGGAAATGTTTATTTTTTTTTCAGGTTCAGTTTTTCGGCTTCCTGAAGCATGAATTGGTATGCTTCTTCGTAATTATTACCGATCTTACCATCCAGTATGGCTTCGCGTATGGCTGTTTTTATCAGTCCTACTTCAATGCAAGGGCTTAACCCGAATGTTTCCATGATGATCTCACCCGAAATAGGCGGCTGCCAGTTGCGCAGACGGTCTTTTTCTTCAATTTCGGCCAGCTTTAAACGAACTGTTTCAAAGTTTTTCAGAAAACGTTCTACTTTCTTGACATTTCTTGATGTGATATCTGCTTCGCAAAGCAGCATCAGGTCATCAATATTGTCGCCGGCTTCGAAAAGCAGGCGCCGGACAGCCGAATCGGTAACCACATCCTCCGCAAGGGCGATAGGCCTCAGGTGCAGAAAAACAAGGTTCTGAACATATTTCATTTTTTCGTTCAGCGGTAATTTCAGCATTTTAAAGATATCATAGACCATCTGCGAGCCTTTGGCTTCGTGCCCGTGAAATGTCCAGCCGGTTTCGGGTATGTATTTTTTTGTGGGCGGTTTTCCGATATCATGCAGCAGGGCAGCCCAACGCAACCATAAGTTGTCGGATTTTAAAGAGATTTTGTCGAGCACCTGAAGGGTATGGAAAAAATTATCTTTATGAGCTTTATTGTCTTTGACATCAACGCCTTTTAATGCCGCAAATTGCGGGAAAATGATCCCGAGCAATTCCGTCCTGTCTAAGTGAATAAAGCCTATGGAGGGTATGGGTGACTGGATTATCTTGTTTAATTCATCAATGATCCGCTCTTTCGAAATAATATTAATCCGCTCTTTATTGTTAGAGATGGCCTCATACGTTTCGGGTAGGATAGTAAAATTCAGTTGGGTGGCAAACCGTATGGCGCGCATCATGCGCAGGGGATCATCGGAAAAAGTTAGGTCCGGGTTCAGAGGTGTGCGGATGATACGTTTTTTTATATCGTTTAATCCGTTGAAAGGGTCGATGAGTTCGCCGTAATTATTTTTCTGCAGACTAATTGCCAGTGCATTGATGGTGAAGTCGCGGCGGTTCTGGTCATCTTCAAGGGAGCCTTCTTCTACCGAGGGTTTTCGTGAGTTGGGGTTGTACGATTCTTTGCGGGCACCAACAAACTCAATATTATTATCGTTATAATGCAGCATGGCTGTACCAAAGTTTTTGAATACCTTAACCTGGCAGTCTTTGCCAATGGCAGAAGCCACTTTTTGTGCCAGTTGAATACCGCTGCCTTTTACAACGATATCAATATCCTTGCTGTGACGTTTCAGTATAATATCTCTTACAAATCCGCCTATGACAAATACTTCAAGATTGTTGCTGTTCGCAATATCTGAAATGATATTAAATACCGGATGTTGTAAATGTTCGTTCAAGATTTTTTAAAACAGGATCGTGCAAAAATACTAAAAAAAGATGGTTCAGGAGCGTATTATTTCATACTCGCCTTTAAGGTTGAACCTGATGATTGTTGAGGATTTTACTTCTTTAATGCGTGTCCTGTTGAGATTTACCGCATAGTCCACCTGATCAATGATCTCTTTGCGAATCTTGCTGAAAATCAGCGGTGTGGGTTCGCCCGAAAAATTTGCCGATGTTGATATCAGGGGCTTGTTCATCATATTAATCAGTTTGCTGCAGAACTCATCGTGAATGATGCGAATAGCAATACTTCCGTCTTCGGCGATCAGGTTTTTGGGAAGGTTTTTAGCTTTCGGGTAAATGATGGTCAGCGGCGTGGTTATGTTATTAATAAAATCATATGCTATTTCGGGAACATCATCAACGTATTGGCTTAGTTTTTCAGGCAGGTCGAGCAAAATGATCATGCTTTTCTTTTCCGGGCGTTTTTTTATTTGAGCGATGCGCTCTATGGATTTCGGTTTACTGGCATCACATCCTAATCCCCAAACGGTGTCGGTAGGGTAGAGAATCACACCTCCGTTCTGAATTACTTCAAAAGTTTTTAATATCTCGTCTTTCATGAGTTGTAACAAAATAATAGTTGATTATTGGTGATAGTTGTCGCGCATTTGAAATGTTTTTCGGGACATGATTTGAATCCGTGAATTCCGCAAGGGCGGCAACCCAGATTTTCTTGTGTTTCGATGATAAAAGAACGTTCGGACAAAGGCCCGAAGCCAAATGACGGCACTGTGGAGCAGAAGATACCTGCCACCGGTGCATTCACGGCAGAAGCCAGGTGCTGGGGGGCCGAATCGTTGGTAAAGTTCATTTTTGCATCTTTTAACAGGGCGGCAGTCTGCAGTAAGCTGAGTTTGCCGGCGAGGCTGGAGACGGATGGTTTTACGCTTTTCTTAACGAGATTGTTACACAGTTCTTCATCGTTTTTCGAACCGATGAGAAAAACAGCTAAGTCTTCGGGCAGCGAATTCAGAAATTCGAGCCATTTTTTTTCGGGGAATTTTTTTGTTTCCCATAAAGAGGCCGGAGCAATGCAGATATAGGGTTTGTTTTTGTATTGCTGAACTTCAATAATATCGGCCTCGTTCGGATAAAGTTTTATCTGCCGTTTAGGCTCAACAATATTTTCGATGAGCATTAGGTTGCGGTCAATTTCGTGCAGGCTGGTTCCCGTGCCGATGATATGCCTGACCTTATTTTTGTACAAAAAAGAAAAAGGGTTTTTGTCAAAGCCCACGGTATTCAATGCTTTTGAAAATACGGTCAGGAATCCCGAAGAGGCAAAACGCTGCAAGTTGAACACATGATCGTATTTTCTTTTTCTTATTGTTTTTAGTAATGCAAAAAGATGAGCATATTTTTTTTCACTCTTGTCCCAGACCATGACTTCGCGGATATAAGGATGCCCTTCGAAGAGCGATTCACAGCCTTTCTTAAGCAAGAAGTCGATCTCAACCGGTGGCTGCTGTTCGGCGAAACTCTCGATGAGCGGTGTGGCAAGTATCACATCACCGATAGACGCGGTTTGTATGATGAGTATGCGATTCAGAACTTTAGAATTTGCAGCTAAATTAATAATATTTTTCAAATACGAGGTTGTTGTGAGTCCGGATTTCCACGGAGTATAGACATCGCAGAAATTTTAAAAAACCATTGTTTTGTTTTTTTCTTTGCCATCTGACGCATAATATATATCATTGTACCCCGTTAGTATTTCAATATCAATTTATAAAATTTTATAGAATGAAGAAGATAGTCGCATTGGCATTGGCTTTCATCGTTTTTTCAACAGCATTTGCCCAGAGCAAAGAAGAAAAGAAGCTTGTCAACTGGTATAATAAAGAACTGAAATCAGATAAAATTATTGGTGTCAGTACTGAAAAGGCATACAAGGAACTGCTTAAGAATAAAGTTTCTCAGCCTGTAATTGTAGCTGTAATTGATGGTGGAACAGATATCAATCATGAAGACCTCAAAAGTAATATCTGGACAAATACGGATGAAATTCCGGGTAATGGTATTGATGATGATAAAAACGGGTATGTTGATGATATTCATGGCTGGAACTTTATCGGTAATTCAAAAGGTGAAAACGTGGATAAGGATAATTTAGAAGTAACCCGATTATACAAGGAACTGGATGCAAAATACAAGGATGCTGATCCTGACTTAATAAAGGATAAAAAGGAGTTTGAACTCTATGAAAAAGTAAAAGCAGTGTACGCCAAAAAATACGGAGAATCTCTTGATAATTCCGGAATGGCGCAATCAGGACAGGAATTAAAAGAGGCAGATAGTATTGTAAAAGCATACCTTAAAAAAGATGATTATACCATCAAAGACCTGAAAAAACTCAGTAAGGCGCCCGAAAATGTTGCTGAAAGTGCAGAAAAATTAACTGTATGGCTTATGTTCGGCATAAAAGCAAGTGACCTGGTCGGTTATTCCGAACAAATAAATAGTGAACTCAATTATCATTATAACCTTGACTTCGACTCCAGGTCAATAGTGGGTGATGATTATAAAGATAACAGCAACCGCATATACGGCAACAATGATGTGATAGGTCCCGATCCAGGACATGGCACTTTTGTGGCGGGAGAGATCGGGGCTGTGCGTAATAATGGCATGGGTGCAGATGGAATTGCAAATAATGTAAAGTTGATGATCGTCCGTGTGGTACCTGATGGTGATGAAAGGGATAAGGATGTTGCAAACGGTATCCGGTATGCGATTGAGAATGGGGCAAAGGTCATCAATATGAGTTTCGGGAAAGCGTTTTCTCCCCAGAAAAAATTTGTTGATGAGGTGCTGCCTCTTGCAGACAAATATGATGTATTGCTCGTTCATGCGGCCGGAAATGATTCCGAAGATAATGATGTGGTTGACAATTTTCCTGCAAATATCGGCGATGATGGAAAACCGATCACCCAAAACTGGCTTACAGTAGGGGCAAGCTCCATGAGTATTGGCGATGATCTGGCAGGAAATTTCTCCAACTACGGACAAAAAACTGTTGATGTTTTTGCGCCGGGTGTTGACTTATGGGGATTAAAACCACATAACCGTTATGAAACAGCCAGCGGGACTTCCATGGCAAGCCCTGTTGTTGCTGGTGTGGCAGCGGTGATCAGAAGCTATTACCCTCAGTTATCTGCATTAGAGGTCAAAGATATTATTATGAGATCTGTTACAAAGATAGATGAAACGGTTCAAAAGCCTGTGGAATTTGGTAAGGGCGAAAGAGTCAATTTTAGTACACTTTGCGTATCCGGCGGTATTGTCAATCTTTACAATGCACTGATATTGGCCGAACAGATGGCGGCAGCAAAAAAATAACCGGGTTTACAGCCGGGTTATCTGATGACTTTTTCAGACTTTCTCTATATTTTACCCGATCAGTATTCTGAAGATAAAAACCGTTCAGCTTCAATGGCGGCCATACATCCGGTTCCTGCCGCAGTGGTGGCTTGCCTGAAAACAGGATCCTGAATATCTCCGGCAGCAAATACACCTTTCACGCTGGTTTGGGTTGTCCCCGGTTTGGTTATGATATACCCGTTTTCGTTCAGGTCAACCTGTCCTTTGAAGATGACAGAATTAGGAACATGGCCGATAGCATAAAACAGTCCATCAATGATAAGGTTTTGAAGTTCGCCTGTTTCTACATTTTTAATGATAAGACCCTCTACATTTTTTTCTCCGGTAATTTCAACAGGCACATACCCAAAGAGTTTATCAATATTTGGAGTACAAAATACCTTGTTTTGCATAGCCTTTGACGCCCTCATTTCCTGACGGCGGTGAATCAGGTAAACTTTTCTGCAGAGTTTGGCGAGGTAAGTAGCTTCTTCTGCTGCGGTATCGCCACCACCAACGATAGCAACATCTTTACCTTTGAAAAAAAATCCGTCGCAGGTAGCGCAGGCAGAAAGTCCGTAACCCCTGTATTTATGCTCTGACTTCAGCCCGAGCCATCTGGCGGATGCCCCGGTGCAAATGATAACCGTATCTGCCAGTATCGTTTTTGACTCATCGGCGACAACCTTAAATGGCCGGGACGAAAAATCCACGCTTGTAATTACTCCCCAGCGGATGTCGGTCCCGAAACGCGCGGCCTGTTTTCTCATGTCTTCCATTATTTCAAATCCGCCAACTCCGTTCGGGTAGCCCGGAAAATTTTCCACTTCTGTAGTAATCGTGAGTTGTCCGCCGGGCTGTAATCCCTGGTACAATACCGGTTTCAGATCGGCACGCGAGGTATAGATGGCTGCGGTGTATCCGGCCGGGCCGGAACCGATGATCAGCACTTTTACTTTTTCAAATTCTTCGTTCATATTTCTATTTTATGGTGTGCAAATGATAGTGTCGTAGGTGGCGCAATAGCCTGTCCAGCATCCGATGGCGCCACCGTTGATATTTGTCGGAACACTGGTGGTGGTCATAAAAGGGTTGGCACCATAGGTAATCTCTGATTCTGCAGCAGACCAGAATTTATAACTTTCGTAATCAATGGTACATAGCTTTGTAATTACCTGGTCGCCTACTTTATATCCCAGGCCTCTGCCGCCATCATCCTGAAACATCTCGGTAAGGTTGCTGGACATACCATGGTAGAGCTGTATTGTAAAAGTCATTCCATTAAAAAATTTATCTTCCCAAACGGATTCAAAAATCGGTACGAAGGAATAGTCAATACTGTTATTTTTTGTAAAAACGCGGTAATAGTTGTATTCAGCTCCGTTATCGGTACCAACGGCAAAAATGTCTCCGATGGTGTCGTTGCCGGGCGAAAGTTTAAACCATAGTGAATCAAAGGCAACCGGGTTTTGTATGGTTGTTTGCGAAGTGTAGGTTTGCCCGTCAACGACAACAGTAAGATAATACGTTTTACCAATCTCGCCGATGATGGTATTTCCGGCATAGATAATAGGAGGCAGCGCCATTATGGTATCCATGTGAAGTTGTTCGGTTGTTATGCCATCGCTCACAGTGACTATGGCATTTAAAACCATGGAATTTATTAATGTAGCAGAGTCGATCGGATCGAAATAGGGAGCACTCTTTGTTATGGAAACCCTTGCGAATTGCCCATTTTCAATGTAGCCTTCAATGACAATTTTTGATGGTTCTTCCGGCAGTTCAATCGTGATTTCTTTTTCGCATGAAATAAATCCGAAAGCGCTAATTAATATTATTATCAGGAATATATAAGATTTGTTTTTCATGATTTTTAGAATTTAAAATTCCATGTTACAGAAGGTATGATCGGGAACAATGAAACCTGTTTAGCTACGGTCTGCAGATTTAAGGTGGTTATATCGCCTGTAGTCTCAAAGTAAATATAATAGGGATTCATGCGGCTGTAAACATTATAAACGCCAAAATTCAGATCCCAGTGAAATCTTTTTCCGGGCTTATCTTTGCTTGTGAATGTCGCGGAAATGTCAAGGCGGTGATAGGCAGGCATGCGGAACGCATTACGCGCGCTGTACTCGTTGACGATACTCCCGGACAGAAAGTACCTCGACAGCGGCAACGTCATGGCGTTTCCTGTTGCATAAACCCACACTGCAGAAATAGACCATCGTTTGCCTAATTGCTGTGTAACAACGATGGATATGTCATGCCTCCGGTCGTATTTGGCAGGATAGGTTTTCCCGCCGTTGATCTCCGGAAATTTACGCTGTGTCCACGAAAGAGTGTATCCGATCCATCCGGTGGTTTTCCCCATGCGTTTTTTGATAAAAAGCTCGGCGCCATAGGACCAGCCCCTGCCATAAGTGAAATTGTTGTCGGTATTATTTTTAAGATTGTCAATAGCCGAAAAACCTTCCTTGAATTCGATCTGGTTGCGCATATCTTTGTAATAGACTTCAACCGAAGTTTCCCACATGTTTTTGAAAAAATTTCTGAAGTATCCGAGTGAGTATTGAAATCCGATCTGAGGTTTTACAAGTGAGGTGCTGGGAACCCATATGTCCGTGGGCAGCGAAACAGAGGTGTAGGATGCCATGTGTATGTACTGGTAGTTCATGGTGAAAGAAGCCTTGACCGATGATTTGGAGTCGATGCCGAATTTTACAGCCAGTCTGGGTTCCAGGCCATGATACATTTTTATCAGTTCGCCGGTTTTATATGAAATAGTGTCCGTTATTATTCCCGTTTCATTTACCTTATATCGGTCGAAAGGGCCAGTATGAAAGAACATGGAATACCTTAATCCACCGCTGATCTTGATCTTTTCAGATACATCAAAATCATCCGTGATATATACTGCAGCCTCGTGGCTATGCATTTTGACCGTTCCGCCGAGATCAAATTCAGTAGTATCCGATTTGGCTGAGGCACTGTTGGGCATCAGGATGTGATAAGTGTACTGGCCGCCGAATTTAATATTATGACGGATGGACGGCAGGTAGGAAAAATCGAGTTTGGCGCTGTAGTCGGTAATGCCTGAATGCAGTTTCATTTCATAAAAATTTTGCTCAGCGCCCATATTGAATTTATAATTGCTATAGATCAATGTGGTGTTCAGGAATAATTTATCGTTGTACAGGTGATTCCATCTGACGGTGGCGGTGGCATTACCCCAGTCAATTTTATTTGAAAAAGATTCGCCACCCTTCAGCGTAAAAACATCTTTGCCAAAATAACCGCTTAAAAACAGCCGGTCTTTGTCAGAAAAATAATAGTTGATCTTTGCATTAATGTCATAAAAATAATATCCGCCATTTTTAAAGGGTGAATCTTTTTTCAGGAACGGTTGCATGATAAGGTCAAGGTAGGTGCGGCGTCCGGAAACTATAAATGAGCATTTTTCTTTTTTTATGGGCCCTTGCACAGTAAGGCGTGAAGATATCAAACCTATACCTCCGTCGAATTCAAACTTTTTGTTGTTCCCTTCTTTCATGGAAATATCGAGCACTGAAGCAAGGCGTCCTCCGTAATTGGCCGGCATACCGGCTTTTATCATCTCGACATTTTTAAGTGCGTCGGCATTAAAAACAGAAAAGAATCCGAGTAGGTGAGAAGCATTGTAAACGATGGCTTCATCCAACAGGATCAGGTTCTGGTCTGGGCCGCCGCCTCTGACATAAAAACCTGTGTTTCCTTCACCGGCAGATTGTATGCCCGGAGTGAGTTGTATGGCTTTAATGATATCAACTTCCCCAAGCAGGGCAGGAAGTTTTTTGATCTTTTCTATAGGAATTTCCACCCGGCCCACTTCAGAACTTTGGATGTTCTTATCTTCACGTTCCCCGGAAATAACAACCTCGGAAGTGGTAATAATATTAGTTTCCAGGCTGATATTTAATTTGATGCTTTTATCAAGGGTAAGCTTCTGCTCAAAATCCTTATAACCTACAAAAGAACCAGCCAAATTATATTCTCCCTTCTCAATGGTCATGGAATAAAAACCATAGGTGTTGGTAGTAGTACCTTTCATTAGCTCCTTGATATATACATTGGCTCCTATCAGAAATTCGCCGGTAGCATTATCTTTGACATAACCGCTAATAGTGAATTTCTGGGCAAATAAACTCACGTTTACAAAGGCAAGTAAAAATAGTATTATAAAAGTATTCAGTACTTTATTTTTCATTTATGTCGGATGGTTTAGCTGGTTGTAAAAATACAAATTAAATAAAAACTATGTGGGCTTTTAATGAAATAACCAAGGTATTAACGGCATAACTCAACCAAAAGTATACCATAAAACATAGGTTAATTACGACCTGACAAATTGACGTTGAATCGGACAAAGGATAATTACTTTTTGTAGCTATTTTCGATAACACCGATTGACGTTAAAATAAAAGAGGCCATCCCGATTTTGAGACAGCCTCTTTTATTGGAATCAGATTTTTACCCTGATCAATGGATCATCTTCAATAACATGTTTTTTGATTCATTCAAACCTGAAAATTCGAGTTTGAACGTGTACATGCCGGCAGATAAATCCTTTTGTGAAAATACCACTTCATGTTTTCCGCTGATCTGGGTTTCATTTACAAGTTCGGATACCAACTCGCCGATAGCATTA
>Ga0116170_10000476_pt1 | contig 42462 bp, 42 predicted proteins | sample AD_JPNHW1_MetaG_FD_89797 | JGI IMG/M metagenome (GOLD analysis project Ga0116170, IMG submission 89797) | Active sludge microbial communities of municipal wastewater-treating anaerobic digesters from Japan - AD_JPNHW1_MetaG | ecosystem: Engineered > Bioreactor > Anaerobic > Digestate | place... | reverse complement strand
GTCCTCGGGATCCGGTGGCGGCGGCTGCCACCTTCGAACGCTTCCAGCGCCGGATCGATTCCTCCCTGGCGGGATGGCGCATCACCACTCCGTGGATGGAGCGATGGCGGTCCGAGATCCTCGATGGATCCAACCTTCCCGGAGACACCGCCGGATTCACCTTCCGCGTCCAGGGAGGTCTGCCGTGAGGAGTCGTCTGCCACGGAGCCTGCGACGTTCGCTGGATCGCGTTCTCACGTCGCCGTCGCACCGCACCTGGTTGCGCGGTGTCGTCCTGGTGGTGGTTCTGGTCCTCGGGGGGCTGGGGTGGGATCTGCAGCGGCGGATCGTTCCCGGAATCCGGGAACGCGACCGCGAGATCGCCTCCCTGCGTACGCTGGAAGCCGATCTGGCGCAGTTGCGCCTCCGGGCGGTCCAGGGCGTCGATTCCCTGGAACGCCGCGCCGGGGACGGGGTGTTCACGGACTGGTCGGATCTGGCCGGATGGCTGGAGATCGCCAGGAGCCTCGCCGATTCGGCCCAGGGCGACCTCGAATGGCGCGTCCAGGAGGGAGGGGTGTCGGATCCCCGCTTCCCCGATCTGCGCGAGGTGCGGGTGGAGTGGGTCTACACCCCCACCGATCCTTCCTTCGGGGGAGCGCTGGAGTTCGTGAGGAAGATCGTCGCCGACAGGAAACGGATCCTTTCCATGGAGAGCATGGGCATGGAGGCCGACGAGATCGGAGTGCGCACGGTGCGGTTTCGCGTGAAGGCGTGGATCGTGGGACGACGTGGATAGCCCGCTTCGCAACCCTTGGGGGGTCGCCGGCCTCGCCGCGCTCGCTGTCGCCTTCCTGGCCTGGCGGCTGGCGCCGCTGGTGGGTGGACGGACGCCAGAACCCGCTTCCGAGGAGCCTTCCACGTCCGTCGTCGTCGCCTCCGAACCTTCCGATGTCGTTGTGGATTCCGTCCGGGTCCTTCCTCCGGCCGTGCGTTGGGACGATTCCCTGGGTGGATGGGATGTATCCGGATTCCGGGATCCGTTCCAGCGCGCCCAAGGGCGCATCCGGGACGGAGGTCGCCGTCCGCAAGCGGGGACGGGGCCGAGCTCCGGCTCTTCCGCGAAGGCATTGGAACTGCGCGGACTGGCCACCGGCTCCACCAACCTGGTGCTCGCCCAGGGGCGGGTCCTGGCCGAGGGCGATTCCTTCGCCGGTGGGGTCCTGCGTGCGATCCGTTCCGACCGCATCGTGATCCGCAGGCCTTCCAGCGACACCGAAATCTTCCTTCCGCGGAGGTTCCAGCCATGATCCCATTCCTCGTCGCAGCCTTGATCGGGGCCTCTTCCGACACCGCCTTGCGCCACGCGCCTCTGGTCCCCTCGGATTCGTTCCTTCCCGACACCAACCATTCTTCGCGTCCGGAGCAGGATGGGAAACGGAGTTCGTTTCGGGTGCGCGACCTGCCGGTGTCGCAGGCGGTGGCCCTCTTCGCGCGCTCGCAGGGCTGGACCTTGTCGATCGACCCGAACCTGCCGGGAACGTGCACGGTGGACCTGGTGGACGTGTCCCGCGAAAGGATCCTGGAAGCCATCCTCGCTCCGCACGGACTCTCCTGGGAGCTGCGCGGCGAAACCCTCCGGGTGCTGGGCGGAAACGCATCCAGCCGCATCTTCAAGGTGGACTACCTCCGCTTCAAGCGAGGGGGACAGGGGTCCAGCCAGGCATCCATCTCCACCACGGGGTCCGGCGAGGCGGGGCGGGTGTCGCTTTCCAACTCCGACGAACTGAGCTTCTGGGACGAGCTGGAGGCGCAGATCAAGCAGATCCTGAGCGCGTCGGGGAGCCTGGTGTCCAACCGGACCGCCGGCGTGCTCCTGGTCCGCGACGCCCCCGCGCGGCTGGACGAGGTGGATCGGTACCTGTCGGCGGTCGTTTCGGCGGCCACGCGCCAAGTGGAGCTGACCGCTCGGATCTACGAAGTTTCGCTGGACGACGACCGGTCGCTCGGCGTGGACTGGTCGTCGGTGGACCAGCGTCTGGGCACTCTCGCCGGCCGTGCGGTCTCCCTGGGTGGAAACACCACGAACACTCCCGGTGGCGCCAGTTGGAAGTCGCCCACGGTCCTGGCCAGGGTCGGGGTGGATGGATCCGAATTGACCGCCACTCTCGCCGCCCTGGCCGAGCAGGGTCGGCTGCGCGCCGTGAGCCAGCCTCGCGTGATCACGCTCAACAACCAACCGGCCATGGTCAAGGTGGGCACCGACCTTCCCTTCTTCACCAGCACCATCTCCACCACGGGGGTGTCCGGGATCCAGAACATCCAGGAGCAGGTCAACGTGGTGACGGTGGGTGTGGTCCTTTCCGTGACGCCCTCGATCGCCTCGGACGGGACCGTCCAGCTGGGGATCGAACCCATGGTGTCCACGCTGGCGGGAACGACCACCTCGCGCGCCGGATCCACCGCGCCCATCGTGGACGTCAAGCAGTCCTCCTCGATGGTCCGGGTGCGCGACCGCGAGACGGTCCGGCTGTCGGGATTGATCCAGGAGACGGAATCCGTCACGGAGCGGAAGGTGCCCCTCCTGGGGGACATTCCCATCGCGGGCGCCTTGTTCCGCTGGAAGTACACCAAGGCTTCCCGCAAGGAGCTGGTCGTGTTCATCACTCCGCGGATGCTCTGACATCGCTGGATCGAGGTTAAGCGGGCCAATGCTTTCCTAGCTTGATGGCCATGTCCCAAGAGCCCCTTTCCTCGGGTGGTCCCGATCGCCTCGATCCCTATCGCTCCTCCCAGGCGGGTCCAGGGGATCTGGGGCCCATTCCCGGGCCGCCTCCGCCGATCTGGTGGATCCTTCCCGGCTCGCTGTTTTGCCTGTTCGCTGGCTCCACGTTGGTGGGAGTCCTGACCATCCCCTTCGGCGAATCGGTCGCGATCCCGGCACTTGTGGGTTGGGCGGGACTTCTGGTGTGGAGCATCTGGGTCACCGCGAGCCGTCGTTCGGGCGCGGTTTCCATCTATGGACGGTCGTACCTCCTGGCCAACGCGTTGGTGGCCCTCCTCGTGGGGGTGATCGGAACCACGTGTTCGGGAATGACCTTCGGGGCGAGCTCCGGAGATTCCGCTGAACCCTTTCTCTGGATCCTCCTTTGCGTCGTGGCGATCAGCGTGGTCCTCTTCGCCTTCCGCTGGCCGCGGGAAAGCTGATTTGGACGCGATCTGGAGCATTCCCACCCTGCGAGCGGAAACGGCGCACGCGTTCCATTCCGGATTCGAGCTTGCCGCCTTCGCGTTGGGCGGCTGGCTCTGGAGGCGATCCCGCAAGGGAGCACCGCTGCTTTCCGGAGCGGGGCCGGATTACCCGGCGCTGATCGGGTGCATCCTGGGTGCCATGCTGGGCAGCCGCCTGGTCAATTGGATCCAGGAGCCCGCGCCGCTGTGGCTGGAGGGTGCGTTTCATCTGCCGGGACAGTCGATGGTGGGCGGCCTGCTGGGAGGGTGGATCGGGGTGGAGCTGGGGAAACGCGGCGCGGGGTATCGGCGTTCCACCGGCGATGCGTACGTGCAACCCATGCTGTGGGCCCTGGTGGTGGGCCGGATCGGATGTCTGCTCAACGGCCTGAACGAATCCACCCACGGGCTTCCCACGAACCTTCCCTGGGGGGTGGATCTGGGCGACGGCATCGCGCGCCACCCGACGCCACTCTACGAGATGCTCTTCGCTTCCGTCCTGGCTCTGGTCCTGCTGCGCCGGCCCCGCCAAGCTCCGGAAGGGCTGAAGTTCCGCATCATGGCGGGAGGGTACCTCACCTGGAGATTCCTGGTGGAGTTCCTCAAGCCGTCTCCCTGGAAGGCCGCGGGCCTTTCCGGGATCCAATGGGTCTGCCTGGCGGGGCTCGTGTGGGCCGTCCTGGAGATCGCAAACACCTCGAGGAGACGCGATGGCGCGACTGAACCGGCCCTTTGATTTCTACTCCACCACCACCTCGGTCTGTCCGCGGTGCCTGGAAACCATCGAGGCCAGGATCCTCCTGGACCATGGCGCCAACCGCGTCCTCCTGGAGAAGTGGTGTCCCGCCCATGGCGTTTCGCGAACGGAGATTTCGGACGACATTTCCTGGTACCGGGCCGGGCGCGAAACCTGGACGAAGCTCCCCGAGGTACCCGCGCGGTTTTCCACCGGGCGTCTGCACGGATGTCCATGGGATTGCGGGCTCTGCACGGACCACCAGCAGCATTCGTGTCTCGCCGTGCTGGAGATCACCGACGCCTGCAACCTGCGCTGCAAGGTCTGCTTCGCCGAATCCGGTCCGGATCGCCTGACCTTCCGCTCCCTGGAGGAGATCGAACGGATGCTGGACGGCCTGGTTTCCTGCGAAGGGGAGGTGGACGTGCTCCAGATCTCCGGTGGCGAACCGACCCTGCATCCGCGCCTCTTCGAGATCCTGGAGGCCGCCCGCAGGCGTCCCATCAAGCATCTGATGCTGAACACCAACGGACTGGTGTTGGCCAAGGATCCGTCGATGGCCGAACGGCTTGCCAGGCTCGGTCCCGGTTTCGAGGTGTATCTGCAGTTCGACAGCCTCCGCGACGAGGTGCTCAAGGAACTGCGCGGCGCGGCTCTGGCCGAGGTCCACCGCAAGGCCTTGGAGAACCTGGAGCGCCACGGCGTGAGCACCACCTTGGTGATGACCGTCCGCAAGGGGCTCAACGACCAGGACGTGGGTGCGGTGATCCGCCATGCGGTGGGATGGGACTGCGTGCGCGGGGTCACGTTGCAACCGGTCCAGGAAGCCGGGCGCGTGGAGGATGGAAGGGTCGGGGAGAGGCTGCACATCTCCAGCCTGCGCCGGGCCATCGGCGAGCAGTCCGGAGTGTTCACCGCCGAGGATGTCCTGCCGGTCCCGTGCAACCCGGACTCGTTGGCCATGGCCTACGGAATCCGCTCGGGACGGAAGATCGCTCCGGTTTCGCGCCACATACGGCCGGAGCTTCTCACCGAGGGCGGGCGCAACACCATCGTGTTCGAACGCGACGACCACCTCCGCGAACGCGTGCTGGACCTGCTCTCCACGGGGATCGGGCCCACCGCGCAGGCGCTGAAGCTGTCCCGGCTGTTCTCGAAGTTCAACCACCACTTCGATCCGCACTGCAAGTGGCGGCGGCGCTTCGGGTTGTCCAAGGCTCCCAAGCCGCCGGAGGGGGTGGACGACCTCTCCTGCTGCATCCCCAAGGTGAAGGACGGGGAGCTGGACTACCGGAAGGTCTTCCGCGTGCTCGTCGTGGCTTTCATGGACATGGAAAGCCTGGATCTGCGTGCGCTCAAGAAGTCCTGCATCCACATCGTGCAACCGGATGGCCGCCTGATTCCCTTCGAGAGCCACAACCTGTTCCACCGCGGAGACCGGCAGGAGCGGACCCGCCAGGTGCAGGAGCGGATCCGGGAGCGTTTCGGCCTCAATCGAGGATCGTGAAGTCGCTTTTCGATCCGTTCTTCACGAGGTACATGGCCTTGTCGGCGACATGCACGAGCTCCTCGGCGGTGGAGCCGTGCAGGGGGTAGATCGCCACTCCGATGCTGACTCCAAGCGAATGATCGATCCCCTTGACGGTCATCGGCGCTTGGATGGCTTCCAGGATGCGTCGGGCCATGGTTTCCGCACCGCTGCGCCCATCGATCTCCTGGGCGACCACGACGAATTCGTCCCCTCCCACGCGCGAGGCGAGATCGGATTCGCGGACCACCGACAGGATGCGCTTGGCGACGCACACCAGGACCTCGTCGCCGCCATCGTGGCCCAACCGGTCGTTGATCGGCTTGAATCCGTCCAAATCCAGGTAGATGACCGCCACGCGTCTGCGCTTGCGCCCGGAAAGCGCGATTGACTTGGTGAGGAAATCCATCAGGAGACGTCGGTTGGGAAGTCCCGTCAGCGTGTCGTGGTGGGCCTTCTGGTAGTTCTCCATGTTGTGCTCGATCATGGTTTTCTGGGCCTTAAGGAGACGGTTGATGGTGCTGGGGATGAAAAGCAGGAGAAGCCCGAACAGCAGGATGTAGGCGGTGCGGTAGAGCTCCCCGAGGAGGCCGCCGCAGATCAGCTGGTTGGCGATGGACGCGTCGAAACGCGGGTGGGCCAGCGCGAACAGGGTGTTCATGCAGACCACCGTCAGGAGGAAGGTGAATCCGTGCACCACCCACCGGAAGATCCAGGAGACCCGTTCGCCGCGGTGCACTTCCTGCATCAGGAGTTCGGCGAAGATGTCGCCGGGCGTTCCCGGCAGATCGACGTGGGACATGTGCCCTCGATTCTATCATCGGGAGCCGGATCGGGGAACAATCCACGCCAAGTTTGCCACCTTCCCTTGACCGTCCGGTGGCAAGAGTCTACTATTCGGCCCTTCCCATTTTTTCAGAAGGTCCATCATGAGCACCGTCACGCTTCCGGAGAAGGCTGTAGAGCGCAAGTGGCTCGTCGTCGACGCCAAGGATATCGTCCTGGGTCGCCTCGCCTCTCGCGTCGCCCACATCCTCAAGGGCAAGCACAAGCCTGTCTACGATCCGGCGCACGATTACGGCGACCATGTGATCGTCATCAACGCGAACCTCGCCAAGCTCACCGGCGACAAGTTCACGAGCAAGACCTACTTCCGTCACTCCACCTACATGGGCGGCGGCAAGGAAATCACCTACCAGCACCTCCTGGCCAAGGATCCGGAAAAGCCGATCCGCAAGGCCGTCTGGGGAATGCTGCCCAAGAACACCCTGGGACGTCGCATGCTCCTGAAGTTGCACGTGTACGGCGGTGCCACGCACCCGCATTTCGCGCAGAAGCCTGAACTCATCGACATCACCAAGGTCTGATCATGACGAACACCACTCGCAGCACCGGCCGCCGCAAGGAAAGCATCGCACGCGTTTCGCTCGTTCCGGGCAGCGGCAAGCGCACTGTCAACGGGCGTACCTTCGCCGAATACTTCCCGACCCCCACCTTGCTCATGCTGATCGACCAGCCCTTGGTGCTGGTGGAACAGGCCGACAAGTGGGACGTCGTGGCCACCGCCTGCGGCGGCGGCTTGTCCGGCCAGGCCGGAGCCATCCGTCTGGGCATCTCGCGTCAGCTCGACAAGATCGACCGCGAGGCGTTCCACACTCCGCTGCGCAAGAACGGCTGCCTCACCCGCGATCCTCGCGCGGTCGAGCGCAAGAAGTACGGCCGCCGCGGCGCTCGCGCCCGCTTCCAGTTCTCGAAGCGCTAAGTCAACCCTCCCAAGCACGGCACCGGAGGTTCCGGGGGGTGGTCCGCAAGGATCTCCCGGAATCGGCGATGGTGCCGGGTGTTTTCAACCCAAACCAAAACAGGATCCAACATGGCTCAGATTCCCACCCTCCAGGAAATGCTCGAAGCTGGCGTCCATTTCGGTCACCAGACGCGTCGCTGGAACCCCCGCATGAAGCCGTACATCCTCACGGCTCGCAACGGCATCTACGTCATCAACCTGGAGAAGACCCTCGAGGCCCTCCAACGTGCGGTCGAGAAGGTCCTGCGCGTGCGTGCCACCGGCGCTTCGGTGCTGTTCGTGGGCACCAAGGCCACCATCCAGGGCGCGGTCCGCGACGAGGCGGTCCGTTCCGGCCAGCCCTACGTCACCACCCGTTGGCTGGGCGGCATGCTCACCAACTACCAGACCATCCGCAAGTCCATCAAGCACTTGGAAGACATCGAGCGGATGGAGAGCGAAGGCGTGCTGACCGATCTGACCAAGAAGGAAGCCTCCGAGCTCATGGAAGAGAAGGCGCATCTCCAGGACGTGTTCGGCGGCATCCGCAATCTGCGCAGCCTGCCCGGCCTGGTGTTCATCGCCGACGCCAAGACCGAGCAGATCGCGCTCGCCGAAGCTCGTCGCCTGAACATCCCCACGGTGGCCATCGTCGACACCAACACGGATCCTTCCAACATCGACTTCCCGATCCCGGCCAACGACGACGCGATCAAGTCCGTCCGTCTGATCGCCTCCACGATCGCCAACGCCGTCCTCTCCACCGGCTCCGCCGCACCCGCCGCCGCTGCGGCTCCGGTCGCCGCCGTTGCCGCCGAGGTGGTGGCATGACCGCGATCACCGCATCCGCCGTCAAGGAGCTGCGCGACAAGACCGGCGTCTCCATGATGGCCTGCAAGAAGGCTCTGGAAGAAGTGGGTGGAGACCTCAACGCCGCGGTGGAGCTTCTCCGCAAGCGCGGCGAGGCCGTGGCCCAGAAGCGTTCCGCCAACGCCGCCACCGAAGGCAAGATCGTCGCCGGTCGCGAGGGTGCGTTCGTCGGACTGGTGGAAGTCTCCGCCGAGACCGACTTCACCGCCCGCAACGACGACTTCGGAGCTTTCGCGAAGGGTGTGCTGAGCACTGCGCTCGCGGCGCATCCCGCGGACATGGAAACCCTTCTTTCCACCACTTCCAAGTACCTGCACGGCGCGACCGTCGCCCAGGCCACTTCGGACATCGTGGGCAAGATCGGCGAGAACATCTCGGTGCGTCGCTTCAAGCTGGCCCAGGTGGACTCCGACACCACCGTCGAGAGCTACATCCACGGACCCGGCAAGATGGGCGTGATCGTCACTCTCCGCCATGCCGGATCCGCTTCCAACGAAGCGATCCAGGCCTTGGCCAAGGATCTTTGCCTCCAGATCGCCGCCGCGGCTCCCGTCGCGGTCAACTCCTCGGACATCGACGAAACCGTCCTGGCCAAGGAACGCGAGATCTACAAGGAGCAGGCTGTCAACGAGGGCATCGCGGAAGCCAAGCTTCCCATGGTCGTCGAAGGTCGGGTCAAGAAGTTCCTGAAGGAAGCCGCCCTGGTGGAGCAGTTGTTCGTCAAGGACAACAAGACCACCGTTGGCAAGGTCGTCGAGCAGGTCGCCAAACAGGCCGGGGTTTCCGGGCTCAAGGTCGAATCCTTCGTTCGCTGGCAGCTGGGCGAGGCGTTGTGAGCACCGCCGCTTCCGTCCGATACGGTCGCATCCTCCTGAAGCTCTCCGGCGAGGCTCTCGCCGCGGGAGCCGGGTCCGGGATCGACGCCGCACTGGTCCAGAGAGTGGCCCGGGAAGTGGCGTTGGTCCATTCCATGGGCGTTCAGGTGGGCATCGTGGTCGGAGGCGGCAACATCATCCGAGGCGGTGTCGCCTCGGGTCAGGGCATCGATCGTGTCGCGGGCGACCAGATGGGCATGCTTGCGACCGTCATCAATTGCTTGGCTCTGCAGGATGCGCTGGAAAAGGCCGGCTTGCAGACCCGGGTGACCACGGCGATCCGCATGGACAGCATCGCCGAGCCGTTCATCCGCCGACGCGCCATCCGTCACCTGGAAAAGGGACGTGTGGTGCTGTTCGCCGCGGGAACGGGCAACCCCTACTTCACCACGGATTCGGCGGCCGCGTTGCGCGCCATCGAGATCCATGCGGATGTTCTTCTCAAGGCGACCAAGGTGGATGGCATCTACGATGCCGACCCCATGAAGGTGCCCACCGCCAAGCGCTACGATTCGGTGAGCTACCGCGAGGTCCTCGACCGTGAACTGAAGGTGATGGATACCGCCGCCTTCGCGCTGTGCCGCGAGAACTCCATGCCCATCCTGGTGTTCGACCTGTTCGCCGAGGGCAACCTGGTCAAGGCGGTCTCCGGGACGAAGATCGGAACCATCGTCAATTCAAAGGGAGAGTGACATGTCCGCCTCCGCCGAAGAACGGATGAAGAAGGCCGTCGAGAATCTTGGACGCGAGTTCGCCAAAGTGCGGACGGGCCAAGCGAATCCGGCCATGCTCGACTCCGTGATGGTGGACTACTACGGCACTCCCACTCCCATCGGCCAAGTGGCCACCATTTCCGTTCCGGACGCCCGCACCCTGGGTGTGAGCCCCTGGGAAAAGCACATGATCCCGGTGGTCGACAAGGCCATCCGCGCTTCCGGCTTGGGACTCAATCCTTCCACGGAAGGTAGCATGATCCGCGTGATCCTGCCGCCCTTGACGGAAGAGCGTCGCAAGGAATTGGCCAAGGTCTGCAAGGGATTGGCGGAGGAGGCCCGCGTGGCCGTCCGCAACATCCGGCGCGACGAGAACGACGCGATCAAGAAGCAGGTCAAGGACGAATCCCTTTCGCAGGACCAGGAAAAGAAGCTCCTGGAAGCCATGCAGAAACTGACCGACCGCTACATCGCGGAGGTCGACAAGTCCTTCGCGGTCAAGGAAAAGGAAATCCTCACCGTCTGATCCGAACACGGGGGGAATCGTGACGCAAACTCTCCGGCATCTGGCCATCATCATGGATGGGAATGGGCGCTGGGCCAAGGCCAAGGGATGGGATCGGACCGCCGGGCATCGGGCGGGAACCGACGCCACCAGACGCATCGTTCGGGCTTGCGGCGAGCGCAAGATCGAGCATTTGACCCTGTACACCTTCTCCAGCGAGAACTGGGGGCGGCCTCCCATCGAAGTGCGGGCCTTGATGTCCCTTCTGGTGGAAATGGTCGAGCGCGAGGTGGACGACCTCCACGCGAACAACGTTCGCCTGCGAACCATCGGCGATCTGTCCAAGCTGCCCGATTCCACCAGGGAAGCTCTGGAAGTTGGGATGGAAAAGACCTCGGGGAACACGGGCCTGCAATTGCACTTGGCGCTGTCCTACGGTGGTCGCGCCGAAATCCTCGAAGGAGTGCGCCGACTGGCCAGGGCGGCCCAGACCGGAAGGGTATCCCCGGAAGAGATCACCGACGAGATGTTCCGCCGCCACCTGGATGCTCCGGACGTGCCGGATCCGGACCTGATGATCCGGACCGCTGGCGACCATCGCATTTCCAACTTCCTGCTTTGGCAGGCCGCCTACGCCGAACTCTGGTTCACCGATGTGCTCTGGCCGGATTTCGACGTCCAGCACCTGGACGAGGCGATCGCCCACTATCGCGGGCGCCAGCGGCGCTTCGGAAAGGTTCTGGACCAACTATGACCCTGTCCAACGGCACGCAACGGATCCTGTTCGGGGTGATCGCCGGACCCCTGGTCCTCTGGCTCCTCTGGCTGGGAGGCTGGCCTCGCGAATTCCTGCTTTCTCTCCTTCTGGGAGGGGCGATGTGGGAATACCTGCGCATCCTTCGCCAACGCTGCCCCGCCATCGGGCTGGAAGTGGAAATGATCCTTCCGGTGGTCACGGTGTTCCTGGCCTGGATTTCTCCATCGGGACCACTGGCGCGGCTGGAGCATTCGCGCGATCTCGCCTTGATCCTCGTCTTCACCTGGACTCTGCTCCAAGCGTTCCGGCGCCTGGAACGGGACGATGTCTTCCCCTGGGTGGCCATGGCCGCCGGCGGGGTCCTCTACTTCGGTTTCTGGGGGGCGAGCCTATTCACCCTGTGTTCGGGCCGAGGCGGAGGATGGGGGCCGCTCGCGCAGCTTCTGTTCGCGATCGGCGTCTGCTGGATCGGGGATTCCGCGGCGTATTTCGCCGGGCGCGCCTTCGGTCGGCACAAGCTCTGCCCGGAACTTTCCCCGGGAAAAACCATCGAAGGCGCCGTGGCGGCGGTCCTGGCCACTTCGGCCTTCGGCGCATGGATGGTCCCGGCCCACCTCAACGGGACGCTCTGGTTGGGTGTCGGGATCGGCGCCTTGCTTGGAGGCGCGGCCATCCTGGGCGATCTTCTGGAAAGCGTCCTGAAGCGTTGGGCGGGCGTCAAGGACAGTTCCAGGCTGTTCCCTGGCCATGGAGGCATCCTGGACAGGCTGGATTCGCTCTTCCTGGTGGCCCCTCTGCTGTTGGCCCTCCTGCGCAGTTTCCGCCATGGGATGCTGCACTGAGATGATCCGGTACCGATCGGTCAGCAAGATCAATCTCCATCTGCGGATCGTGGGGTTGCTGCCGGATCGTCGCCACGAACTGGCCACCTGCTTCCAGGCCATCGACTACGGCGACGAACTGACCTTCCAGGAAAGCGACTCCCTGACCCTCACCTGCGACGATGCCGGATTGGGCCCCCAGGAGGGAAATCTGGTGTGGAAGGCCGGGAAGATTCTCCAGGAACGCTCGGGCATCCGTCGTGGCGCCAGGATCCATCTGGCGAAGAAGGTGCCCTACGGCGCCGGTCTCGGCGGTGGCTCCGGCGATGCGGCGACGGCCCTTGTGGCCCTCAACCGGCTTTGGGAGCTTGGGTGGACCACGCAGGCCCTGGAAGAGCTGGGGAGATCCTTGGGTGCCGACGTCCCCTTCCTGGTCAAGGGGGGGGCTGCTTGGGCGACCGGCGCGGGGGATCTCCTGCAAACCTGCCGGGCATTGTCCCCGGAGGTGGGAATCCTCGTGGCCACTCCTTCCGTCGCGGTTCCCACCGCCTGGGCCTACGGGACTTGGGACCAGTTGCATCCAGACCCGTTGCCGGAGAGCGCCGGGATGACTAATTTCCCCGCCCTGCACTGCCAAGACCTCTTCCTTCGTATGGAAGAGCTTCGTGGCCGGGTGACCAACGATTTCGAGGAAGTGGTTTTACCACGGTACCCGGAAATCCGACGCATCCGGGACGAACTCGTCGAAGCGGGTGCGGCGACGGCTCTGCTTTCGGGAAGCGGATCCAGCGTCTTCGGGCTCTTCCCTTCGAGGGAAGTCCCCCTCTCGCTACCAGGGAAATGGAGCGAACGAGGGGTCCGATGGCGGTGGTGCTCCCCGGCGGGAGGTCCGCTCGAGCTTTGAACCACTGGGGTGTCGTCTAACGGCAAGACAACGGTTTTTGGTACCGTGAATGTTGGTTCGATTCCAGCCGCCCCAATCTGGTCCCAGGTAAACGGAATTTGTCACTTCAGGAGAACTCCATGAGCGTCACCCTAGCCATCCAGGCCCGCGAGAAGGGCACCAAGTCGCAGATCAAGACCCTGCGCAATTCCGGCAAGATCCCTGCCGTGCTCTACGGTCGCAAGACCCCCAGCCAGAGCGTGGCCGTGGATGCCGCGGAATTCCGCAAGTTCCTGGCCGACGGCAATCGCAACCGTCTCCTGGAACTGGCCCTGCCCACCGGCAATACCGTGAAGGCCTACGTCAAGGAAATCGTACGCGCCAAGATCACCCGCGACGTGGAACACCTGGACTTCCAAGTGGTGGAAGCGGGGGATTCCGTGACCTACAAGGTCCCCGTGGTCATCGTCGGCGTTCCCGTGGGCGTGAAGGTCGGTGGCGGCAACCTGAACGTCGTCAAGAAGGACCTCAAGGTTCGCGTGAAGGCCGAAGCCATGAAGGATTCCATCGAGGTGGACGTCTCCGCTCTGGAGAAGGAGCAGGTCTTCTACGTGAACCAGGTCCAGTTCCCCGGCGGCACCATCCTGACTCCGGGTCGCCAGGCGATCGCCACCGTCGTTTGACATGAAGCTTCTGGTGGGGCTGGGAAATCCCGGCGAGCGCTACGCGCGAACCCGCCACAACATCGGCTTTCTCGCCCTGGACGCCCTGGCCTTCCGCCGGGGCGTTTCGTTTTCCAAGGGCCGTGCCGATGCCTTGGTGGCCAAGTTCGAGCTGGGGGGGCAGGAGGTCCTGGCGGCCAAGCCCCAAACCTTCATGAACCTGTCCGGAGCCTCCGTGCAGGGGCTCATGACCTTCCACAAGGTCCATCCTCGCGACGTGTTCGTGGTCGTGGACGACATGCTCCTGGATCTGGGGCGGTTCCGGGTGCGCGGAGCCGGATCCCACGGGGGGCACAATGGTCTCCGCGACATCGAGGCACGGATCGGCAAGGAATACAACCGCCTTCGCGTGGGAGTGGGGCAGAAACCGCCCCAGTGGGACCTCGCCGACTGGGTGCTGTCGCGATTTTCGGAGACCGAGCTGGTTTGCCTGGAAAAACGGTTCCCGGCATTGGAAGATTGCTTGGTGACTTGGTTTCAGAAAGGCGAACAGGCGGCTGCGGCGGGTTTCAACGGCCCGTGGAGGCCGGACATCCAAGCATGAACACCTACCTTTTGCCTGCATCCCTCGTGTCCTCCAACTCCGAGCGTTCCGCCGGTGCGATCGCAAGCGACATCATGGTGGCGCCTGCCGCCACGATGGGGCAGGTCGGGATGGTTGCGGCCTTCCTGCTCGCTGTCCTGGTGGCGGTGGTGCTGGTGGAGGTGCTCCGGCGTCGGAGGGAGCTTCTGGCCAGGGCCAGGGCCCGTTGGGACCACTTCGCGGGCCTGGCGCGCCAAGCCGGCCTGGAAGAGGCCGACATTGAACGCATGCGGACCATGCACATGGACATGGACGCCATGCACGCTCCAGACGCGATGCTTCGGATTCCGGCGGTGTACGACCGGGCCCTGGAGGCGTGGATCCGCTCCCGGGGAGGGGCGATCTCCGAGCGTGAATGGCAGGATCTGCACCGGGTTCGCGTCAAGCTCAAGTTCCACAGTCTGTCATCGGAGACTAGTCTTTCCCACACCCGCCAGATTTCCGACCACCAGGAAGTCCGTCTTTCCACCGAGGAGGGGGATTGGGCGGGTAGCGGCGCGGTGTGCAACAACCGGGAAGACCGGCTGGAGGTGCTGGTCAAGAGCCTTCCGCCGCCGGGAACGAGTCGATTGCGCCTGGCCTTCTCTCGTCAGGGCGACGGGGAATACAAGACGGTCCTGTCGATCTCGGGCATGGAAACCGAGCAGGCGATCCTGCGGTTTTCGCACACCGACCAGATCGTCCGCCAGCAATTGCGCATGTGGGTTCGCGTGCCGGTGCTTCTTCCGGGCAAGATGCGTCGGGTGGTTTCGCCGGACGGAACCTCCCACGCCTTCGACGAGTTCGATGTGACCCTCCTGGATCTGTCCGGTGGAGGTGCCATGGTCTCGTCCTCCAAGATGATGGAGGTGGAATCGCGGGGACTCCTGGACTTCCAGCTCGGGGAGAATCGCCTGGAAGGCCTTCGCTTCGTCATGTTGCGCTCCGGCAGGGCACAGAGGGGGGGGACAGGACATGTCTGCCACCTTTGCTTCGAGAGCATCGACGTCCAGACCCAGGAGCGCATCATGCGCTATGTCTTCGAACGGCAGCGGGCGGGTAGAATCACCGGCTGACAACGGCAGGAAAATCTCCTAAGTCCCCGCAATTCCTTGAATTACGTCGGTTTCGACTTGACTCTGTTGAAAAGAGTGCCTAAACTAGGGAAAAGGCTTCATGCGCAGGAAGGAACCCTTTTGAGCGCTTTCACCAATTTTGTCAGCCGCCTTCGAGGCGAGACGGTCACTGTCGGACTGGACATCGGCAACCATTCGGCGAAGCTGGTGAAAATGCAGCATCGTCGCTCGGGGCCGCTGCTCATGGCCGCCGGGATCCAGGAACTGAAACCGGAGACCATCGTCGGTGGCGAAATCAAGAACCGCGACGCCCTGATCGAGGCGTTGACCTCGCTGGTCCACCGGACGGACGACACCATCAAGGACGTGACCTTGTCCTTGTCGTGGAGCTTCGGAGTCCTCGGCGACCGCATCCATCTGAAGTCCACCAAGGGACAATCAGACGAGGACACCGTCCTTGGAGAGGCCAGCCAACGTCCTCCCTTCGACGTCGAAAACATCACGCTCGACTACAAGATCCTCCGCCGCAACGTGGAGACTTCCGACATGGAAGTCCTCCTGGTGGCGGCCAAGAACCAGGTCATGCAGTCGTACATCGACGTGGTCCTGGAGGCGGGCCTGCGTCCCATCGTGATCGACGTGGACGCGTTCGCCTTCGCCAACGCCTACAACTGGACCGTGGGCAATTCGGATCCGGACGAGGTCGTGGCCCTCATCAACATCGGCGACAACCTCACGAACATCACCTTCCTCAAGGGTGGCATCTACCAGAGCACGCGCGATGTCAGCACCGCGGGCGACTACTTCGTGAAATACCTGATGCGGCAGTTCAAGTTGCCCCGCGACCAGGCGATCTCGCTTCTGAAGGGCAAGGACGCCGAAAAATTCGACGCCACCCAGCTCGCCAGGGCGATCGAGTTCTCCTGCGAGGAGCTCTCCTTGGGAATCGATCTGGCCTTCCAGTACTACCAGTCCTCCGAGAAATCCGCACGGATCCAGAAGATCGTGCTGTGCGGCGGCGGAGCCTGCATCCCCGGAGTTCCCGAGTACCTCGGACGACGACACGAGGCCCAAGTGCTGGTCCTCAATCCCCTCTCCAGCATCCAGAAGGATCCGGAGAAATTTCCCGACCCGATTCCCGACACGGTGAGCACCTTGCTCACCGTCGCCGTCGGCATGGCATTGCGGAAGGTGTGACATGGCCTCGATGATCGAAGTCAACCTTCTTCCCATGGAGTACCGGGTGGTCCGGAAGGACTACTCGTACCTCACCGACCGCCGTTCCGTCTGGGGAACCGTCCTGGTGATCACGGTCCTGGTGCTCGTCTGGCTCCACTTCATGACCCTGGTGGCCACCGCCACATCCAGGGAGGGGCAGATCGAAGATCTCCGCAGGGAGATCAAGAAATACGACACGGTGAAGACGGAGATCAAGAGGCTGGAGGATCTGAAGGCTCAACAGGAAGCCAAGAACGTCTCCCTCAAGAGCATCTCCGTCTCCAAGAAGCGCTGGGTCCGCATCTTCGAGGACATCAACGCGAGCCTGCCGCCGCACACATGGATCCTCTCCATCAAGGAGGAGCCGGACAAGCAGGACCAGCTGGCCATCCAGGGGCGCACTTTCGTGTTCCAGGAAGTGGCGGGCTTCATGCTGCAACTGGAACGGCGTCCGTTCTTCCTGCCGCCCAACCTGGAATCGATCGAGCAGGTCAAGGCCGAGGGCAACCAGAACGCGACCGCATTCTCGTTCACCCTGCATTGTCCTCTCAACCCGGCCATCCACACGGATGGCCAAGCCCAAGGGGATACCGTTGGCCACGCGCGTTGATTTCAAGGATCGGCTGACCGTCTACCTGGTATTCTGCATCCTGGTTTCGGTCGCCGTCGGCTACTACCACTGGATGTACATCGCCACCCCCCGCTACCAGCGCATCGAGGAGTTGAACGCGGAGCAACAGAAACTGTCGCAGGAGCTCACGGTGGTACGCACGCAGACGCAGAGACTCGTGCAGATCCGCGAGGAGCTGAAGAACGCGGAAATCGAATTCGCCAGGCTCCAGGAGATGTTCCCGGACCGCGAGAAGATCCCTTCCCGTCTCCAGGACCTGCTCACCGTCACGCGCCGCGCCGGGACTGTCACCACCAAGTTCGTGCCCCAGCCCAGCGTCCAGCAGAAGTACTACGCGGAGAACAACTACAAGATCGCGATCGCGGGCAACTACCACAGCATCGGCGAGATGTTCGCCGAATTCGCGAACTTCAAGTACCCCACGTCCATCCAGAAGATGAGCATCGTGGTTTCACCGAACCTGAAAACCGAACTCGAGAACGCGGACAAGCACGGCACCGTGCCGACCACCGTCGCCGCCGAATTCGATTTCACCACCTACACATCGGGGAAGTGATGCGATATTCCATTTCGATCCTCATGGCCGGAGCCGTCGCGATCCAAGCCGCGTCGATCACCTCCGCGGGCCTCGTGGCGGATCGCGAAGGAACACGTCTGGTCTTCCGCACGGGGGAGGAGGTCCTTTCCCGCTCCCGCCTCGAACCGGACGGAACCTTGCTCGTCGAGATCCAGGGCAGCAAGACCGCCTTGGAAGGCCATCTGGACCTAGCCACCAACGCCAAGTTCTCCTCCGTGGACGCTGCCAATCTCTCCCGCGACGGCGCCGAGATCGCTTCCTTCCGGTTCCATCCACGCGTCGGCGCGAAGGTGCGGGTGCTGCATCGCGAATGGGATGGACAGGATCTGTCGTTCTTGCTGGACAAGACGCCTGCCCAGCCGCAGGTATCGCCCTTGTGGACCATGGCCCCCTCGCGCGACGCGTCCGTGGTGCTGGCCGCCTTGACCACCAACCCCACCTTGGAAGGCACTCGGGCCTGGGGTGCGGGCGACCTGGAAACCGTTGAAATGCGGTTTTCCGCGCCTCCCGTCCAGGCCGATCTCGTCGGGTCGGGCAAGTCCTACACCATCAAGCTCGGCAAGAGCCGGGTGGCGAAATTGAACGTCCCCGCCTCCGCCTCCAAGTTGATCCAATCCATCGGTCCCGGGAAGGACGGCGAGGTGAAAGTGACCCTCAAGGAAGACGCACGTTCCGTCCTCCTGACCAGGTCCGGGAACACCATCGCGCTCCGGTTGGTGGCCAAATCGCCCCTGCCCAAGGCCTGGGCCTGGAGTTCCGCGAAGCCCAAGGTCGAAACCTTCGGGGAAACGGCTCTGCCCGCCGACGAGTCGGCGAATCTGGCGAACCTTCGCAAGGATCTCAAGCCGCAGGGTGGAGAAGGCTTCACCGCCGACGGCAGCAGATCTCCGACCGAAGCCAAGGGAACGCTTGCGGGCGCCAGTGCTGGAAGCGGGGACAAGAACGCATTGGCCGAAGCCCAGAAGCTGGAAGCGGAGCGTCGCAAGTCCCGCGAAATCGCCCAAAAACAGATCGATCAGGATGTAGCCAAGCAGGAAGCGGAAGACAAGAAGAACCGCGTCACCTACAACACATTCGGCGTCCGCGACCCCTTCATTCCGCTCGAGCCAGACGATGTGGAAGGTGGTCTGAATGTCGACCAGATGCGCGTGGTGGGCATCATAGCCTCTCCCACCCGTCCGATGGCCGTGCTGGAACACACTTCGCAGCCGGGCCTTTCCGTCGCCCTCCGCGAAGGTGATGCCATCCAGAACGGTCGCGTGCTGAAGATCGAACGCGACCGCGTCGTCTTCGTCCTCGAGGAATTCGGCGTCAGTCGCCAGTTCGCCTTGAAACTCCAGGCTCCCAAAGGAGAAAAGTCATGAGCCGCAATCCGCGCAACGTCGCGACCTTGGCGGGGATCTCCCTGGCACTGGGGTTTGCATTGCCCCAGACCGTGCTGGCCCAGGATTCGGCCGCGATCGCCCGCATGAAGCCTGGAGCCGGCAAGGTGCCGGCCATCGCCACGCTCAACTTCACCAACACGGACGTGCGGTCGGTCTTCCGTCTGCTTTCCGAGTACAGTGCGGTCGACATCGTGGTTGATCCCAACGTCAACGGGTCCATCAACACGGTGGTGACGAACAAGACCTGGCAGGAGGTGGTCCACATCGTCGCCAAGATGATGAACCTCACCGTCACAAACGAGCTGGGCTACCTGTACGTCCAGAAGACGGATGACTACCAGAAGCGGCTCGTGGAACGCGCCGCGGCCAACACCGCCCAGGACCAGGCCGCCAAGTTGCAGCGCAAGATCATCCGCATCTCCAACGCCCGCGCGGACGAGATGGAAAAGGCCGTCAAGGACCAGATCTCCCCGCGTGGCAAGATCACCGTGGTCCCGCGGACGAACTCCCTGATCCTGGTGGATGGTCCCGAACAGATCGCCGCCATCGAGAAGGTCATCCGGCAGCTGGACCTGGAGACCAACCAGATCCTCATCGAGGCCAAGTTGGTCCAGGTCGAGTCCAACGCGTTGCAGGAACTGGGCATCAACTGGAGCCTGAATTCCGGATCGGGAATGGGCTGGAAGACCGCGCCCTCCGGATTGGGCTCCAACGGAAACCTGGTAGGCGGCCCCTTCAAGGGTGGCAACGCCACCATCAACACCCCGGCATCAAAGGCCTCGCAGGGAGTCGCTTTCGGTCTGCTCAACGGGAACCTGGGAGTGGCGATCTCCCATCTTCTGGAGACCGGCAAGGCCGAGGTCCTGGCAACCCCCCAGATCACCACTCTGGACAACAAGGAAGCTCGGATCTTCATGGGAGACCAGGTGCCCATCCAGACCAAGGATGTCTCCGGCAACACGGTCACCACCATGTTCAATGCCGGTACCGAGCTTGTCGTTCTTCCCCAGATCACGGCTCCGGATCGCGTTCTGCTGAACCTGAAGCCCAAGAAGGACAACTACCAGGTGGTGGCAGGCGCCGGCGTGGTGATCCGCAAGCAGGAAGCCGAAACCAACGTGGTGGTCACCGATGGCGAAACCGTGGTGATCGGTGGCCTGGTGGAGCGTTCCGAGAACAAGTCCGAAGCGGGCGTGCCTCTGCTGAAGGACATTCCTCTGTTGGGCGTCCTGTTCCGCTACACCCGGCACGAATTGGTGAAGAAGGATCTCGCGATCTTCGTCACGCCTCGCATCGTGAGGCGCGGACTTGTTCCCCTGCCCGCCCCCACTGCCGACCAGGATCTGGCCAAGGCTGCCACTGCGCCGTCTGCCGAACCTCCCGCTGTCGCAGCAGCACCCGCGCCCGCACCGGCACCCGTCGCGCCCCCGGAAGCGACTCACGTGGAGCCTCCCCCTCCTCCGCCGGCACCGGAACCGGTTCCTCCTCCGCCGTTGGCTCCTCCGGAGGAGCCCTACTCCGCTCCCGTCGAACCGGTCGGACCGGTCAACTGATGAGAAGGCTCGCCGGATGCGGCGGGCCTTTTTCGTGGTGCGAGCATGATCGCGTACATGGACCGGGTGGATCCCGATGAAAGCCTGAAAAGGGTGGCGAGGCATCGTCGGTGCGTGAAGCAAGCTGCGGTCGTGCAGTTGACACAGCGGCGAGAATGGGTGTTCGGCAAGGACTCGGGACCTTCGAAAATCGAAGAGACTGCTTGCGTTTGCTGGAAATAAACGTAAATTCAACATATGTCGCCAAAAAGTCGAAAAATGGAAGTGGGCGCGAAGACCAAAGAAGAGCGGATGCGGGAAGCCATCCTCGAGGCGGCCACCGAGGTATTTCAGCGCTACGGGGTCAGGAAGACCACGGTGGACGACATCGCGATGGCCATGGGAAAGCGACGGAGTTTCTTCTACTACTACTTCGAGAGCAAGGAAGCATTGCTCAGAAGCGCGGCCGAACGCGAGATTGCCGCCAACGTGGCCTCGATCCACGCGGAGGTGGAGAAACAAGCCACGGTGGAAGCCAAGATGCGGTCGTTCTTCGTCGGCCCTCTTCGGCAGGCCATGGACCGCATGAAGCTGTTCACGAAGATATCCGAAGATCTTCGCTCCGGTGACGGGCAGTTGCTGATGATGATACGCTCGCTTCGCGCTTCGTTCGATCTGCGGGAACGAGCCTTGCTTGCGAAGATCCTACGCGAAGGGATCGCGAAGGGGGTCTTTCGGCCGATGAAGGAATCCGCCATCGAAAGCTTCGTGGTTTTCACGCTTTCCGCGCAGCGCGGAATCGAGATGGATCTCGTGATGCACGATGGTGTGCTGGACCCACTGGACAGTCTGGACGACATCGTGGACGTGTTCCTGCGAGGGCTCCGGGTCTGAAAGGGTGGCCAAGGCCTTTGGCGGACGGATCCAGGGTCTCCGAATAGGGTTTCCAAGAGTTCAGGAGGGACGTGATGCTTTTGTGCGTCAATAATTCGACGAATCGATGCAATATGACGAAAATTCTGATCTTTGGCGTCGAGACTGGATGAAGCAATCGCCTCAGCCTGAACAATTCCGTCGATCAAGTCGCTGTCCAACAAATGGGGGAATAGGATGTCTTCACGCGCTAGTCGTTCGATGCCGTGTCCGAGCGTTTCCAAGAAACTGGTCGTCGCGACGGGAATGGGGATGGTGGCCGCCGTCCTGGGGGCCTGTTCGGGACGCGAAGCGACCATGGAGCGGGCTGCGCCGGTGGTGAAGGTGGCCAGGATCACAGGGTCGGATTCGGCGCGGGACCTGGTGGTGTCGGGCAGTTGGACGCGGCGACTTCGGTGGCCGTCAGTTTCGGTACCTTGGGGTCGGTGGAGCGGGTTCTGGCAAGCGAAGGCCAGAAAGTGTCCAAAGGACAGATCATGGCGGTTCTCGACGAAGGTTCGCTGCGCGACCAGCTGGCCATGGCCATGGCGAAATCCGAACAGGCAGAGGACGCGTGGAAGCGCATGGAGCCCATGCACCGCAGCGGATCCCTGCCCGACATCAAGTGGGTGGAGGTGGAAACCGGGAGGAACCAGGCGCGAAGCTCCGTATCCATGGCTCGACGCAACCTGGACGAGGCCATGCTGAGGTCGCCGTTGACGGGAATCGTCTCGAAGCGCTCCGTGGAACCTGGGGAAAGGGCGCAGCCTGGAGTGTCGGCGTTCACCGTGGTGGACATGCGCACCATGTTGGCGACGCTGTCGATTCCGGAAAAGGACATTTCCCGGATTCGGAAGGGGATGTCCGCCAGGGTCTATGTGCGAGCGGTCGAACGGAACCTGGCAGGTGAGGTCAAGGAGATCGGGGTGGCGGCGGATCCGTTCACCCGCACATACAGGGTGAAGGTGGAGGTGCCCAATCCTGATGGATCCTTGCGGGTGGGGATGCTGGCCCAGGTCCGCATCGCTGTGTCGGGAAGCAAGGGAACGCCGATCGCTCCGTTGTCGTCGTTGTCGGTCGACGAGCGCGACGGGAAGTACGCGTGGATCCTGACGGATTCCGTGATACATCGGCGCCGCGTCCGCCCGGGCGCCCTGCTCCAGGAAGGAGTCGCGATCGATTCCGGATTGGCGGTGGGGGAGATCGTCGTGGTGTCGGGGACCCCGATGCTGTCCGAAGGCATGCATGTCGCGGTCGGGAAGTGAGGCGGACATGAAGATCCAGACGCGCAACTACGTGGAGTGGGGGATGGTGCACTGGCGCATCGTGCTCACGCTGTGCCTGGTGCTGGTGGCTTTCGGCGCCTACTCGCTGTGGACGATGCCGCGACAGGAATTTCCGCAGTTCACCATCCGGCAGGGACTGGTGGTGGCGGTGATGCCGGGCGCCAATTCGCGCGAGGTCGAGGAGCAGGTGACAAGAGTCGTCGAAAACTACCTGTTCGGGTTCGACGAGGTCAACAAGGCCAAGACGTATTCGTATTCCAAGGACGGCCAGGTGGTGGTCTTCGTCGAACTGCGCGAAAGCGTGAACGCCACGGAAGCGCCCGCCTTCTGGGCGAAGTTGCGACACGGGCTGGCGGAGTTGAAGATGCGACTTCCGAGCCAAGTGGTGGCGCTGGTAGGGACCAACGATTTCGGGGACACCAGCGCCTTGCTGCTGACGCTGACGGCCGAGGGCAAGAGTTGGCAGGAGATGGACATGTACCTGCGCGACCTGGAAGCGGAGCTTCGCAGGCTTCCGGCCACGTCGCGGCTCAAACGCAGCGGCACGCAGGAAGAGAGCATCCGGATATTCCTTTCGCGCGATCGACTATCGCAGTACGGAATCCGTCCTCTGAGCGTCGTGCAGTCGTTGCAAGGAACGGGAATCCTCCCCCTGGCGGGGCGTCTCGATGCCGGGAACCTCGAAATGCCCATCCACGTGTCGCCGGTTCTGCATTCCGAGAAGGAGCTGGGCGAGACGGTGCTGCTTTCCGTAAATGGCGCGATCGTGCGATTGAAGGACGTGGCGCGTCTGGAGCGCGGCTACGACGACAACGATTCATACGTGCGCTACGACGGGAAGAAGGCACTGGTGGTGTCCATCGAGATGTCCAAGGGCAACGACATCACCCACTACGGAACCCAGGTCGACGAGGCCATTTCGCGTGTCAAGACGCGTCTTCCACCCGGAGTCGAGATCGCTCGCATCGCGGATCAACCCTTGGCGGTCTCCACATCCATCGATCATTTCATGCGCGATTTCATGCTCGCGGTGGGGGCGGTGATCCTGGTGACCATGCTGTTCCTGCCGGTGCGCGTGGCGGGAGTCGCTGCCATCACGATTCCCATCTGCATCCTGGCGACGGTGGGAATCCTGAACCTGATGGGCATCGAGTTGCAGACCGTTTCGCTGGCTGGACTGGTGGTGGTCCTGGGGATGGTGGTCGACAACGCGATCATCGTCATCGACAGCCATCTGGAGAAGCTGGACCACGGGATGATGTTGTGGAACGCGGCATGGAAGAGCGCCAAGGAACTGATGCTCCCCGTATTCACGGCCACACTGGCAATCATCGTCTGCTACCTCCCGATGGCCATCTTCATGACGGGGACGGCGGGAGACTTCATCAAGAGCCTGCCCGCGACCATCGCGGTGGCGCTGTTCGTTTCGATGCTGGTGGCGGCCTTCCTGGTGCCGGTCATGGACTACTGGCTGATCCGCAACGGAGTGGGACACGGGAAGATCAAGGGCAGGAAGAGTTTCCTCGACCGGGTGCAGGCCCTGTACGACCGATCGGTGGAGGCCGCGTTCAGGTGGCCGAAGACGACCTTGGCGGGGGGGGTGGGGTCGGTGGTGGTGGCGATGGGGCTTTTCGCCGGCCTTCCGCAGCAATTGTTCCCCAAGATCGAACGCAACCAGTTCGCCATCGAGGTGTACCTGCGCGAGGGAAGCCCGCTCGCATCGACCGATTCCGTCGCTCGAAGGCTGGAAGCGATCCTGCGGGTCGATCCCCGGGTGACGGGCGTGACGAGTTTCGTTGGTTCCGGTTCGCCCCGGTTCCATACGGTGTACGCACCGAACCTCCCGTCGAGGTCGTACGCGCAGATCCTGGTGAACACCACCGACAACCATGCGGCGGAGGCGATGGTCGACGAATATTCGAGCCGATACCGGGGGGTGTTCCCCGACGCGTGGGTTCGATGGAAACAGCTGGAGATGTCGCAGGGCTCCACGCCCATCGAGGTTCGGATCTGGGGCGACAGCATCCCGCTGCTGCGCGAGACGGAAGCGAATCTCCGCGCCGCGATCCAGAAATTGCCCGGGGTGGAGTGGGTGCGCACGGACTGGGGCGACCCTCTGCGGGGATTGTCCCTGGACATGGACTGGGACGAGGCGGGGAGATTGGGGATCTCGCCGTCCTTCCTGGGAGCGTCGTTGGCCATGGGAACCACAGGCCTGACCGCCGGGACGATCTGGGAAGGCGACCATCCCGTCAAGCTGGTGCTCAAGGAGGATTCCCTCCGGTCGCGCACGATTGACGGATTCCGACAGCAAATGGTTTCGTCGTTCCCGATCGGCGCATCGGTTCCGCTGGAACAGGTGGCCTCAGTGGAACCGGACTGGACCGAAGGGACGATCCACCATCGCAACGGAACCCGCTGCATCACCATGAGGGTGGATTCGCGCCGCGAGGTGTTCGCGAGCGAAGTCCAGAAGCAGGTGGAAGGCGTCGTGGCGCAGCAGGAACTGCAACCCGGAGTCGACATCACCTACGGTGGCGACAAGGAGGCTTCGGGCGAGACCTACCTGCCGATGGTGGTCGCGCTGATCACAGGGATCGTCCTGGTGTTCTTCATCCTGCTGTGCCAGTTCGGGCGGCTGCGGAAATCGGTGCTGATCATGGCGACCATGCCTTTGTCGCTCCTGGGGGCGTCGCTCGGGCTGGTGGCGACGGGTTATCCGTTCTGCATGACGGCCTTCCTCGGGATCATCGGGCTGATGGGGATCGTGGTGCGCAACGGGATCATCCTGGTGGGCTACGCGGACGAATTGCGTCACGAGGGATTCAGTCCCCTGGATGCGGCGATCGCTGCCGGAAAACGTCGCATGCGTCCCATCTTCCTGACCTCCATGGCCGCCGCCGTCGGCGTGGTCCCCATGATCGCTTCGCGTTCGACCCTGTGGGGGCCGCTTGATGCCGTGACCGCTTTCGGGCTGGTCTTTTCCATGATCCTCACCCTGCTGGTCCTGCCGGTGGCCTATTGGCTGCTGACGGAAAGCGAATCCATCCTGTCCGGCGTCCCCGAGGAGGCACACCATGCGTAAGTCCATCCTGGTATTGCTGGGATCCGGCTTGGTTTGGGCCGAGTCTCCGCTGACCCTGGATCAATGTCGGAAATTGGCAATCGGAAGCAACGCGGATATCGTCCAGGCGCGATTGGAGACGGAGTCCGCCGAGCAGACGCGGAAATCCGCCTTCACCAATTTCTTCCCGCAGATCAGCGCCGGCGCGGTTGCGATGGCCGCCAGGGATCCGCTGATGGACATCAGGACTCCAGGGGGGAATCTGCCCGTGTTCGACGGCAACCCCGCGAACCTGGCGACAGCCACCCAGTTCGCCTACATGCCATCCGGCGGGATGTCGATGGCCGACAAGTCCAATGTGCTCCTGGTGTCCGCGGTGCAGCCGGTCTTCGCGGGCGGTCGCGTGGTCTACGGCAATCGGCTGGCGTCGCTGGGTGTCCGGATCGCGCAGGACAGGGAGTCCCTGGCGCGACGGGATGCGGTCGCCAAGACGGAAGACAAATATTGGAACATGCTGGAGCTCGCCGGGAAACGCCGGGCATTGGACGCGTACGACAGTCTTCTGGAAGCGTTGGCCCGGCAGGTGCGCGATGCGCGGGCGGCGGGCGTGGCGAATGACAACGACTTGCTGAAGGTGGCCCTCAAACGCGGCGAATCGCGCGTCGATCGCGGTCGTCTGGAAAGCGGCATGCGGTTGTCCGCGCTGGACCTCAGGCGCCACCTCGGCTTGGCCGAAGATACCGCGATTTCCCTCGCCGACTCGCTGGGTGCACCCGAAGATCCCGCGTCGCTGGGAAATCAGCGCGAAGGCGCCCTGGAAAGACGGGTGGAAATCCGGTTGCTGGAACGGGCGGTGGAAGCCGAGCAGATCCAGGCATCCATGAAGGCGGGGACGATGCTTCCGACAGTTTCCGTCGGGGCGGCGTTGGTGCGGACCGACGTGGAAGGCATGGGTGCGTCGTCGAACGCGATGGCTTTCGCGATGGCGAGTGTTCCATTGACGGGCATCTGGAGCGGCGCCCACGACCTGGCGGCGCAGAGGGCCAAGGCACGGTTGGCCCAGGTGAGGCTGGCCGAGACGAAGCGCCTTGTGGCCCTCGGGGTCGCGAAGGATTGGGACGATCTGGTGATCGCCTACCGGGCTTGGGTGGTCTCCCAAGATGCCGTGTTCCAAGCCGAAACCAACCTCAAGACCGAGGAGGAGCGCTTTCGCGGCGGTGTTTCCACCGTCTCGGATCTTCTGGAAGCGCAGGTCATGCTGCAACAGGCGCGCAGCCAGCGCATCGATCGGATCGGGGAGTACTGGTCGGCACGCGAGGCATGGCGGAGGGCCGTGGCACGGGATTGAACCGGCCTGCCGGTCGAGGGAAGGCGGGACCTTCGCGGAGGAACGAGCTCGATGGTTGATGACGCCGATTCCAAGGAAGCCGTCGATCTGCGTTGGGGCGCGAGGATGGTGCTTCTGGAGAACATGGTTCGTCCCCTCGAACCGCTGCTGGTGATGGCATGCGCTGGCATGTACGCCGGAGGCGCGTGGGGTTCGTTCAAGCTCGCGGAATCGCTCGCCTACCTCCTGTTCAGGCTGAGCTTGTTGGGCATGGACAGAGGACTCATCTGGTGGTATGGACAGGTGGACGTCTCGCGCTACAGGAAGGACCTGAGTTCGGCGATGGGGGTGGTCTTCACCGCTTCGGTGCTGGGATGCGCGGGCATGGTCGCCTTCTCGCGGTCGACCCTTGTCGCGGTCCGAGGAATGGATCTGTCGTTGCGGGATCTGCTCTTCGTTGCGGGATCGATTCCGCTGCTGGCGATGTCGGAGCTGGTCTACCAGAGCAATCTGAACCACAAGGAAATGCTCGGAAGGATCGTGGGAAAGAGCATTGTGCTCCCTACGGTGGTCTTCGGCGGGGCGTTGTTGGGGCATTGGTGGGTTCCGGGGCTGGGGCTCTCCGCATGGTTCTTCGCGGGGAATCTGGCGAACGCGTTGGTGGCGTTTGTCGTCTTCGCGGGGATCCATTTCAGGAATGGACGAAGGCTGCCGCTTCCGGGGATTCCTTCGGCGGACCTGCGGCGGTTCAGCGCGCCTTTGGCTGGGTCGGATCTCATGGCTGGACTCGCGGGACGGGTGGACTTCATGATGATCGCCGCGCTCGCCGACATCCGCGCGGTCGAGATCTACAACGTGGTGATGATGATAGGAAAAAGCCTGTCCTCCATCCGGCAGTCGTTCGACGGCATCCTGCTTTCCGATTTCTCGCGGGACGGTGTACGGAAATTGACGCGTCGCCTGAGGGTCCGGATGAACCATTCGGTGTGGATGATCGGAAACCTCCTGGGGCTGCTCCTGATCGCGTTGGTCTTCTGGGGGCGGGATCTGCTCGGCCTGGTGCATGCCGAGTACCAGGTGGGGTACGAAGCGATGTTGATCATCGCCTTCGCCACCTACCTAAACGTGTTCGGCGACATGAGCGGCCTGATGCTGCAGGGGCTCGGCGAAAGCAGGTCCTGGATGTTCGCCCAGGCCATCGGATTCGCGGTGAACGTCGGTTGCAACCTCCTGTGGATTCCCAAGTGGGGAGCGACAGGCGGCGTGATGGCCCTGGGCGCATCCCTCCTGGTCCATGGCGGAATATGCCAGCTGGTGCTCTGGCGCACGTCGGGGGAGAAACCTTGGATCTGGGATTTCAGCAGTAGTTCGGCTCGGTTCTTCCTTCTCCTTGTCGCGATTTGCTCGATCTCCACATCGATCGGGAACGCGGTCCTTCGCGCATGCTGCTTCGCGGGGGCGACCGGGGCATGGTTGCTCGCGTTCTGGTGGAGTTTCCGGAAATTCTCGCTTTCGTCATCGCCGGATCCTCCCGCGACCAGCAAGGTGAACGGCCTCTTGTGATGGAGGTGGTGCCTTCGACCGGATCGGACAGCCAGTTCGTCTCAACTCCGGGAGAGCGACCAGCGGTCCTTCCGCGGCATGGGGACGAAACGATCCCCGAACACCGACGTAAACGCCCCTTCGAGAAGGGTCTTCCGCAGTGGACCCGAAGCCTTCCGGGTTCCGCGGTCCAGAAGAAGAAGGTGCCCGAAACAGCTGGGGATCTCTTCCAGGTGGTGCGTGACCAGCACGATCGGAAGTTGGGGGCGACGCAGGGCGAGCGCTTCCAAGTGGACCATCAGATCTTCCCGGCCGACCGGATCCAAGCCGGCACAGGGCTCGTCCAGGATCAGGAGGTCCGGTTCGGGCACAAGAGCTCGGGCGAGCCATGTGCGCTTGCGTTGGCCCAGGGAAAGACGAAGCCAGGGAGATGTCCGATGTCCGCCAAGACCCCAGGCTTCCAATTCCTCGCGGGCGCGTTTGCGATGGGTCGCCGAGGGGCGATCGAATCGTCTTCCCAAGGTTCCCACGAAGGCGGTGGACACCAGGTCCTCGCAGGTGGTGGAGGTATCCAGGAGCGGCTCGAGGGCGTCCCCACAAAAGCCGATCCTTGTCCTCAGCGGGAGCAGGGAGTCCTCGCCGGCATGGATCCCGAGGATGTCCAAACGGCCGCCCCAGGGGAACAATCGTCCCATCAATGCCAGAGCAAGGGAGGTCTTGCCGCAACCATTGGGCCCCATGACCACCCATCGCTCTCCGGGGTGCACGTCCCAATGGTCCAGCATCAGCACCTGCCGCCCCTCGCGCCTCAGTTCCAGATCCAGGCAGGATACGGCAGGGAGAGTGCTCACCCAGCTTCCCGGAAACGGCGGAACTGGTCGACCATCGCGGCGTAGGCGGTCTGCGGATCGTCCGACCGCAGCCACGAAAGCCATTCGCTGGCGCGCCAGGACCAGGCCATGTGGTTTCGGATTCCGGCATCGTAGGCGATCTTGGCGGCCAGAGGCGCGAAATGCTCGGTGCCCTTGCGGATGCGGTAGAGCTTCATCCAGATCTGCGGTTGCAGCCCCCGATTCGCGCAGAGTTGGACCAGTCGCCGGGAATAGGTGGTGTAGAGCTCCTCCACGCGGGATTGGGTGTCGCCGTCCAGCCAGTAGGGATCGGTGGAGAGTTCGTCCAGATCCGGGAGCGCGGCCACCGAGTTCCAATCGGGGAGTCCCGCGTCGAAGAAGTCGGGCAGGAGGCAGACGTTGTTGCGGCAACCGGCGGCACGGACCCGGGCGGTCCAGCGGGCCAGGAGCTTCAGGAGTCGGTCCTGGCGGAATTGCCGGACCTCCGGAGTGGATTCCGCAGGCATGTCGGAACCGTATCGGTCGCGGAAAAGGGAACGACAGACGTTGCAACGACACGCCCACACTCCCGACTTCCCCTTAGCCAGGTGGAAGTGGGGTTCGTCCCAGAACACGGTATCGACGCCCGTCTGGGTGACGGCATCGATCCAGCCATCCATGTAGTCGATGAACGCCGGATGGTTGGGGCAGATGGCGGCGACCGCCTCGCCGGTGGACAGAATCTGGTTTGATCCGGGGTTGTGGGCCACGAGTTCCGATAGAGCCTCCCCGCCGAACACCCTGCCCACTCCCCAGGAATTCACATACACGGAGAGTCCCAGTTCGCGGCTTTCTTCCACGATCCGTCCCATGGTGTCGCGGTAGTAGGAGAGGTCGTCCTCGCTCCATGTGTGGAGAACCTGGTTGGCTCCGTCGGCGACCATGGCTTCCAGGTCCGAACGGACGTGAACGGGGTTGCGGACGCCGAAATACGAGAAACCGGTCTTCATGGGTCCAGAAGTCTAATTTGTTCCACGACCGATGCTAAAGATCGTCCTTGTCCAACCGGAGATCGCTCCCAACACGGGCAACATCGCCCGACTCTGCGTCTGCAACGGACTGCAGCTGCACTTGGTGCATCCCCTGGGATTCCAGATCGACGACCGCAACCTCCGGCGTGCGGGAATGGACTATTGGCAGCATCTGGACCTGGTGGAGCATGCCGACCTCGACGCGTTCCTGAACCATCTCCCGACTCGAGCGAGGGTCCGATGGTTCTCGACGAAGGCGACCGCATCCCATTGGGATCTCGACTACGCCCAGGGCGACTGGCTGGTCTTCGGGGCGGAATCCCGAGGACTTCCGGAGCGTCTGCGGGAATCACATCCCCGGGATTGGGTGACGATCCCCATGGCCGGGACTTTCGTGCGATCCCTCAACCTCAGTTCCTCCGTGGCGATCGGCGCCTACGAGGCGCTGCGCCAGATTTCCATCCCTTCCATTGGAGCGACCCCATGAGACGCGCTGTCCTCGCCACCTTCCTGGCTGCCACCGTGGCCTTTCCCGCCACCCCGCCCTCCGGGGGGCTCCGACCCACCAATGTCCAGGACTTCCTCCTCAACAAGCGCAAGCCGCGCTGGTACAATGAAATCTGGTCCTGGCAGTTCTTGTTCGACAACGGGACCCAGGCCACACTCAACTACACCTACGCCCGCTTGGGATTCAAGGATCCGGTCTGCGGCGCCGATTTCTCCGTCGCGGGCTTCAAGGGGCGCAATTTCGCCGTCGGGCGGGAGTATCCCGCCGAGCGATTCGAGCAGGTGGCCAGTCCCGCACGCATCCAGATCCATCCCGACATGTGGGCGCAGGGAATGCCTCCTGCCTCCCACCACGTCCATTTCGCCACCACGAAGAACGAAGGCTATTTCCTGGATTTGGAGTTCTCCAACATGGTTCCCGGCGTCGCTTGGGGAGCCAACGGTACCTGGGCAACCAACGGGGGCGACCTGTCCGTCCTGCTCCTGATTCCCTCGGCCAGGGTCAAGGGGCGGATCGCGGTCGGCCGCGATACCCTGCACGTGGAAGGCTGGGCGGTGCTGGAGCACAACCGCCAGACGGAGCTGGTGGCGGACATCCTCACCCAGAGCATGCGCGGATACCAGGCAGGCGACAAGCCCTCCTACGTGAACGTCTTCAAGGAAAAGAAGGGTGGCTGGAACGGGTTCGGGATCCAATGGACCGAGGCGGGGCCGCAGCTCTTCGCGACGGGCCGGCTGGGAATCGAAGACGGAGGAAAACTGCCTCCTCCAGGATTCGCGGTGGTCACCACCGACCAGCGAACGCTTGGCTTCCGCCGTGCGTCCATCGCGCAGTCGGGCTCCATCCTGGACGGAATGGAAGGGGTGACGCGCTGGGTGGTCAAGCAGTTCGTCGGCGACGTGAACATCCAGCGCGGAAAGCTGGACAAGCCGAATTCCTTCTACCAGTTCACCCAGGTCCGCAACTAGCCTGCCGAAGGGCCTGGAAGATCTCCATGGCCCGGGTGTCCCACGAAAGGGTCCGCGCGAAGGCGATTCCCCGCTCTCCGCTGCGTGCGGCCTCTGCTGGATCCGCCAGGTAGGTGCAGATGGCCTCGGCGGCTTCCAAAGGCGAATCCGGGGCCACGACGATTCCTGCCTGGGGACCGACCGCTTCCGGCATTCCCCCGGACCTTGCCGCCACCACGGGAGCTCCACAGGCCTGGGCTTCGGCGAGCACCATGCCGAAGCCTTCGACGTCCCGTGCGGATTGCCTGGACAACAGGGCGAAGACCCCCAAGGACAGGAAGGAGGATAGGTCCTCGTCCGGGATCTTCCCGCAGAAGGTCGTGCAGGCTTCCAGTCCTTCCGACCGTACGATCTCCTCCAAGCGATTCCGATCGGGGCCTCCTCCTCCGATCAGGAGTCGCGTACCGGGATGGCGGCGGGAGACCTCGGGCATCGAACGGATCAGGGTGTCGATCCCCTTGCGCTCCACCAGACGCGCCAAGGTGGTGACCACAGGAGTTTCCGGGGCGATTCCCAAGCGAAGTCGCAAGACCGAGCGCCGGGAATCGTCGGGTGGTTGGAACCGGGCGAGGTCGACACCCGGATGGACCACATGGACTTTCCGGGCATCCAGTTTCCGAGGAAGCAGCGAGGCGGTGGCTCGCGAATTGGGAAGGATCACATCCATGGAGTGGTACGTCCGAGGGGCGAGGAGAAGACCGAACCTCCCCAGCGGATGGCGCAACAATTCCCGGCCATGAACCAAGGTGGCGCGCACGCGCGCGTCTCCGGACGGAGCCATGGCGGGAAACCATTGCGCGTACAACACATGGGTGATCCGATGCCGCGACAGGATCCGGGAGAGGTTCAGGCAAAGAGGCAGGACAAGCCAGCTGGAATGGATCCGGATCCGTTCGACCGGAAACGGCAGGAGACCATCGCTCGCAAGGGCTTGGGGGTGGTCGGGTGCCACAACCACCAGATGTTCGCACAGCCCATGGATGTGCTCGGCCAGACGACCGGCGTAGGTCTGGATTCCGCCGGTCTCTGGAGGGAAGTCTTGGGTCACGATGGCAAGGCGCATTCCTGCAAGGGTGCAACGCGACCCCCACTCCGGCAAGTGGAGGGAACCTACATTCCACCTTCCACCCATGCTGGCACTTGCTCTCATCGTCCTGAATTCCGCCAACGCGGACTCCACCTTTCCCGGTTGGAGTGCTCCAGAGCGCCCAGTCCGGACTCCTTCGGATTCCGGTCGCCCGCTCCCGCCGCGCAGGAACAACGAAGGCGCATCGTCGGATTGGCTGGTGGTCCAGGAGCATCCCGCCCTCCAGAGGGATTCGACCGGAGCGGTGGACATCCTGGAACATCCGGTGATGGCCACGCTGGTGTGGCCGTTCGACAACATCCTGGCACCGACCGCGAAGGTCCTCCTGCGCCCGGTCCGCAATGCGGTCCGCTACGGGGAACGGACCCAGGTGATCGATCGTGGCCTGCGTCTGGTGCATCCCGATTCCGTGGATTCCCGTTGGTTCTATCCGGTGGCGGCCTTGGAAGGCAGCGAAGGATCCTCGTGGGGTCTCACCTACCTGGACGAGGATTATCTCGAGCGTGGGTGGAAGCTCCGTGGGTCGGGGCGCATGGCGGTGCAGCGGGATCTGTCCGGAGTCGTGTCGCTGGAGGTTCCCGATCTGGCTCCTTGGAAGCAGTACTTCTGGGGGACCGCCGCCGCATCCAACAGCCAAGCGATGGGCGTGAGGATCCCGGGGATGTGGGACGCCGGAGTTCCGGCCAGCCAGGGAGCGGTCTCCATCCGCCGGATCCAATGGAACGTGGGGAGTTCGTTCCCGCTTCCGATGAGTTCCGTGTGGGCCAACTACGCATCGGAATGGGTATCCGTGGGACGGCCCTCGCGATGGGATCTTGAGCTTCCCGCCCCCGACACCGTCCCCTGGCTCGCCTCGGGAGATCGGGGAACGGCCGGGGAGGAAACCGACCGGACCCTGACGCTGGGATGCAACTGGTCTGATCAGAATCTGTCAGGAGCGCCTTCCGCCGGGGGTGGGGTGGGGTTCCGGGGGTGGCGGACCTGGGCGATCGGCGGAGGGGACGCAGTCGGGATGGATGTCAACGCGGTCCGGTATTTCCTCATCGGAAAGGAACGGTACGTCTATCGCGCGGAAGACCTGAAACCATACCTGGACCTGGATGCGCGGGAAGTGGTGAGGATCCTGGACCCGTCCACCTTGCGCCAGCGCTTGACCCAGCGGAAGATCCTGGCCCTCCATGCGCGTCTGATCAAGATCTGGGAGGTGGATCCCGCCGGGACGCCCACATCGTTCTTCCTGTTCCCCAACATGGGCGGAGGAGCTCCGGCCCGGGCCTATCCCGGGGGCTTCCTGGTGGACCGGGCAGTGGCGGGAATTTCCGCGGAGTACCGCTGGCCTGTCTGGAAGTACGTCGACGGGACGGCTTTCGCGGAATTGGCCTGGGCGGACGACGGCTGGTGGGTTCCCCGTTGGAATCGCATGGCGCCGGGTTTCGGGACGGGTCTGCGGGTACGTATGGACAACCATTTCCTCTTCCGCGGCCATGTTTCCGTGGGTCGCGTCGGGGTCCGCTACACGGTGACCAGCAGTTCCGAGTTCTAGTCCCTACCCGAGGTTCTGCCGGATCTCGTCCAGGAGGGAATCCGTGGCCTTGGTGGCCGCCTCCCAGGTGAATCTGCCGGCCCAGCGGACGGCGACTTCCCCCATGCGATCGCGCCGTTGGGAATCCGAAACCAGCGTCTCCAGCGCCTGGGCCAGGGCGGAGGGGGCTTGGGATTCGTCGTTGGATACCAGGATGCCCGTTTCCCCGTCGCGAACGGAATCCAGAAGGCCGTCCGTCCGTGTGGCGACCACGGGCAGACCGCGGGACTGCGCTTCCACCGCGGCGATGCACCAGCCCTCGAACCGACTGGGGACGCAGAAGATGTCGGATCTGTCGAGCAAGGCGTACTTGCGTTCATCGGAGGGATTGGCGACCACCTCGATGCGATCCCGCAAGGGATGATGTGCCAAAGCTCGCGAGAGCCAGGCATCCATGCTGTCGTCGGAACGACCCGCCAGAAGAAGGCGGGTATCGGGAAGGCGTGTCCCGACGCGGCCGAACGCTTCGAGAAGTCGGTCGAGCCCCTTCATCCGGTGGTCTAGCCTCCCCAGGAAGGTGATGGTGACGGAATCGTCGATGCGCTGTTCGGGAGCGACTTCGCCTTGGGGTGGAGTGAAACCGTTGGGGATGATTTCCACGCGGGCTTGGGGGTTGAGCGCGAGGATCCGGGAAGCGGTCGCGCGGTTGGGGGTAGCGAAATAGTGTCCGCAGGCGAGGACCGCCCGCTCGTAGCGCAAGGACGAAGGTCCCAGAGGCCCCAGACGTTCCAGGATCGAATCTCCGGCGACGTGGTGGACCACATGGAGGATGCGCTTGGGGTGCCGGAGGCTGTTCCAGGCCGGAGCCCAGGCCGATACCGATTGGCTCGCGACCAGGGTCGGATCGGAGCGGAGCCGGAGGTCCAGGTACCGACCTGCTGCCCAGCTCCAGGAGCGGCGCGACACGAATTCCCCCATGGTGCCGATGCCTTTGTCGACACGTCTGGTGGAGGACGGCGCCACGGCCCCGCAAGGATGCCTGCCCGAGCACACCTCGCGATCCCAGCCCTCCAGGAGGGACAGGATCTGGTAATCTCTGAATGCACCGCCGCCACCGCACCAGGGGTTGTCCGGACTGTCCCAGGAAAGGTGGAGCAAGGGTGCGCCTTGCTTGGGCTTCTGTGCCGTCATCACTGCACCAATTGTAGCTCCGTGGCGGGATCGACGAGGATTTATTGTATATATAAATATATACAATTGTGTTGACGAAAGGTTGCACATGTCCGTTCTCGAATCCATCCACGGCCACGAAGTGATCCACATGATCCAGGAGTCGGACGCACCCTGGTCCAAATCGGCGCTGATCGCGGCCATCACCGAGCGATTCGGGTCCCAGGCCAGGTTCCACACCTGCTCCATGGAGGGGTTGGATGCCGCGGCCCTGATCGACCACCTGGAATCCAAGGGCAAGTTCCTGCCGGACTTCGGAGGAATCTCGATGGATCCCTCCAAGGTCTGCAGCCACGATTGACGAACCGAGCTCAGGGAACCGCGGATGTCCGCCGGGGTGGCTGCAGGAAGCGGACCTGCCAACGATCGGAGGGGGAGTCGATGCGCAGATCCCAGGCTCCGGCCGGCAGAGCGGGAGACAGGGTGCGCTCGTGGACGCCGCGGACGAAATGGATGGGACGGGTGCGAAGGTGTTCCCTGCCCCGCGCATCCACAAGACGCATGACCACGTCGGTTTCCTTGGTCACCGAAAATCCGAAGGTGAGCGTACCGGCGGAATCCGCTTCGGCGGCAAGCCAGCTTGCCGGCCAGTGGTCCGATGCCTCCTTCCAGGAACGGCTGGAGCCGGAGGCCAACGTCCACTCCAGGAGGATCTTCCCGGAATCCGAGCGTCTGGCCAGATCGACCGCGTCGATCCATCCTTCCAAGTGCCTTTTGCCCAGGCTCACCCGCCAGTAGGTCACCGCGTTGGAGCCCGAGCTTCCCAACACCAACGAATCGCTTCCGAACCACTGGTCTGGGGTCTTGATGGGGAAACGGCCCGAGGTGTCGCTGCGGAGGGTGTCGGGAAGTCCCTCCAGGCGGGCGGCGAAGGCTCGGCGCGGATCGGGTTTGGACCGCCACAATTCCAGCAGGGCGGAAACCGCCGGCCGTCCTTCGTGGTCGCGCACCCTGGCCACAAGGGAGGTCTTCAAGTGGCGCCCAAGACGATGGTGCAAGGTGTCCAGGGAGGGATACTTCAGGGTTCCGGTGGGAGGATCCGATTGGACAAGTCGTCGGCAGTAGGCGTCGAGGCCGGAGTCGGGGAGGGTTTTCCAGGGCGGAGTGCGTACCCAGTTGGATGCGTCCATTCGCCAAAAGGCGCTGTCAGGGTGGTTGCGGGGATCCTTGGGGAGCAGGAACATGTCCCAGCCCACGGAGAATTGGCGTTCGTCCGGGCAGCCCCGCGTGGCCAACCACGTCCGCTGGGCCTCCAGCGCCAAGGCCGGACCCAACGTGTCGCGGAACGGTACGCCCCACTGCAGATCCAGGGTCGTTTCGCGCAGGTCGGGGTGCTTGCGTGCGTTTCCGCCGGCCAGCGGCAGGATGCCGGCGGGCACGAGCTGGAACCTTTCCAGGCGTGCATCGCTCCCCGTGCGGGAGGCGAAGTCCGCCACCAGGGAATCGGCCCAACGCCGGGAGGCGAGCGAATCCAGCCGGGGCTGGCGCTCCATCCAGATGCCGATTTTCCAGATCGGGGCGGCGCCGAGTGCTCCCAGGATCAGCCATGTGGAAACCAACGAAGGACCTTCTTGCGTTCGAGACCTCGGAAAAGTAGGCTAAGGGAATGGAAATCCGGTCGGATCTGGCAGGCTTCCGGGCTGCGGAGCGTTCGATGGCCAAGCGCGCCGATCGCATCGCGCGGGCCACCCTGGAGGGGGCGTCCCCTTCCGGCAGCCCCTACGTCGGTTCCGCCGGCGCCAGCGACCTGTCGGCGACGGCTTTTCCGGAAAACGCCAAGCCGGATTTTGTCAGCGACGTTGTGGGCATGACCACCGATCGGCTCGCCGGCGCCTACGACGTGAAGGCCATGAAGGTCCGCGATCGCATGCTGGGCGACCTGATGGATCTGATCCACTGATCCGGATCCACATCGCGCCCTCGGATGGCCGCCTCCCTTCGGTGCGCGGCCTACGGCGATGGCGTGTATTTTTCCCGGCGCATCCAACCTCTTCGATAGACAGGAAACGTCATGTCAGACCATCCGATCCTCCATCCCGTGTTCCTCGACCTTGCCGGGCGCGACGTCCTGGTGGTGGGCGGAGGGAAGGTGGGCGTGCGCAAGGCGCGCGAATTCCTCGCCGCGGGAGCCCGGTTGCGCGTGGTATCGCCCAGGTTCGATCCCGCCTTCGACGAGCTGGAAGGCCGCTACCAGCGCATCGAACGCCATTTCCGGCCCAGCGACGAGGGCGGAGCCCGTCTGGTGGTGGCGGCCACATCCGACCCCGAGACCAACCGTGCGGTGTACGCCCTGTGTTCCCAGCGGGGCATCCTCTGCAACGTGGCGGATGTCCCCGAGCTCTGCGACTGGCAGGCGGCGGCGGTGGCCAGGGACGGCGACGTGCAGGTGGCGATTTCCACGCGCGGCAAGGCGCCGTCGCTCGCCGTCCATGCCCGCAGGGAGCTCCAGGACTGGCTCTCGGACGGATTTTCCGGATTGGTGGAGGTGTTCTGCCGGATGCGCGAGGAATTCCGATCCGACATGGAGCCCCACGAGCGCGAGCGGTTCTGGAAGACGGTGGATGTCCCCGCGATGCTCGACCTCCTGCGCAGGGAAGGTGCCGCTTCGGTGGAAGCCTTCCTGCGCGAACGCCGCTCGGGAAGTGGACTTCCGGTGTCGGATCGATGTGGACGCGTGGTCCTGGTGGGCGCGGGGCCCGGGCATCCGGAGCTGATCACCCGCATGGGCTGGAAGATGCTGGGAATGGCCACGGCGCTGGTCCACGATCGTCTGGTGGCTCCCGAGCTGGTCGCCGCCGTGTCCACCTCCTGCGAAGTCCATCCCGTGGGCAAGACGGGATTCGGGCCGTCCCACGGGCAATCCGAGATCCAATCCCTGATCGTGCGGCTGGCCAAGGAAGGACACATGGTGGTGCGTCTGAAGGGCGGAGATCCCTTCGTCTTCGGACGAGGCGGCGAGGAGATCGAGGCCTGCCTGGAGGCGGGAATCCCCTGCGAGGTGGTGCCCGGGGTGAGTGCCAGCCTGTCCGTTCCGGCGTGGCGGGGGATTCCGGTCACCCACCGGGGGGTCTCGCGCAGCTTCGCGGTCATTTCGGCGTTCCATGCGGATCTGACCCCCGCCCGGATCCCGGATGTGGAGACCGTGGTGGTGATGATGCCGCTGCATTCGCTGGGTTCGGTCCGCACGCGGTTTTTCGAGGCGGGTTGGGATCCGTCAACTCCTTGCGCGGCCATCCAGTCCGGGACCCTGGAAGGGGAGCGGGAGGTGGTTTCCTCGCTGGAACGCATCGACGAGGAAATCGCCAAGGCGGGCCTTGTCTCGCCGATCCTGGTCATCGTCGGAAACGTGGTCGGATGGGCGGCGGAGCACCGCGAGCTCCTGCAACGGGTGGTGACCTCGAAGGCGGGGCGGCACCAGGAGCGCTGAGTCCACCTTCGTGCAGCCGGTGTCGGAAGGACACGCGCAGGATTCTCATGCCAACTCGAAGATGCGATCCACGGAGTGTCTCTACCTTTCCGACACCTGGGTCCACCGTGGATCCGACACAGCCCCCATGCAAGGAAAGCACATGACCTCGCCCATTCCCGCCGCAAGCCAGACTTCCACCGCGCCGATCACGGCCGTCCTCTTCGATCTGGGAGGCGTGCTGGAACGCGTGGTCGCCGCCGCCATGGTCGATGCCTGGTCCATGGGGAAGGTCCAAGCCTCCGAGTTCTGGAGCCGCTGGCTGGAGGCCCGCTCGGTGGAACGCTTCGAAAGCGGAAGGACCGACGCCGCCACCTTCGCCGAGGAGGTGATCGCCGAGCTGGGACTGGAACTGGACAGCGAGGAATTCCTGGAAGCCTTCCCCTCGTGGCTCGCCGGGCCCTACGACGGAGCCAGGGAATTGGTGATGGACGTGCGCCGCGCGGGATTGCAGGTGGCCAGCTTCTCCAATTCCAACGAGATCCACTGGCCCATCATGGAAGCCCACCAACGCGCGGAGGAGCTGTTCCACGCGAACTTCCCCAGCCACAGGATCGGCTTCAGCAAACCCGATCCCGCGGCGTTCACGGAGGTCCTGCGCCTCTGGGAGATCCCGGCGGAACAGATCCTTTTCCTGGACGACAATGCGGTGAACGTGGAAGCCGCCCGGAAGGCGGGGATGCGGGCCGAGCGGGTCCAGGGGGTGGTGGGCGCGCGCAAGGCCCTGGCCGAGGCGGGCTTCGTCCTGTAGGATCCTTCGCGCGCGGTGCGAGCACAAGGCGGCGCCAGGGGGCGTTGAAACCGCTTCAACGGAAACGCCCTTAGGCCAAGTGGATCCCCTGCGGCAAGGGAGGGGTTGGAGATAACGTTGTCATGCGTTGCCAGAGGGGTGGATTTTCGCTCCAACACTGGGACAACGTCCAACCTCCACCTTCGAGGATCCGATGAAATCCTGGTATTCCGGGCTTTGCCTTGCGGCGGGGCTCCTTTCTCTCGCATGTTCGGAAGCCGGCGCTGGCGTGGCTCGCCAAATGGAACGTCTCGACCGGGGTCTGGTGGCCGTGAGCCAGGGTGGGGGCAAGGTCTTCCTTTCCTGGCGCATGTGGGGAACCGACCCCTCCAACGTCGCGTTCAACGTCTATCGCGACGGGAAGCTCGTGAACAGCGCCCCAATCACCGGAGCCACCAACCTGGTGGACGCCGACGGTTCGACAAGCGCCAAGTACACGGTGCGCGCCATCGTGAATGGCAAAGAGGAGTCCGCCGATCCGCCGTGACCACGTGGGCCTCGCAGACGCTTTCGATCGCGTTGAAGAGTCCTGGGGCGAGTTGGCAGCCGAACGATCTGTCGGTGGGCGATCTGAACGGCGATGGAAAGTACGAGCTGATCGTGAAATGGTACCCCGACAACGCCAAGGACAATTCCCAGTCGGGAGCTACCGACAATACGATCCTGGATGCCTACACCCTGGACGGAACGTTCCTCTGGCGGATCGATCTGGGCAAGAACATCCGCTCCGGCGCGCACTACACCCAGTTCCAGGTGGCCGACTACGACGGCGACGGCAAGGCCGAGCTGATCGTCAAGACCGCCCCGGGAACCAAGGATGGAGCTGGCAAGTATCTGTCTACGGGACCGGCCGCGGGTGCCGAAAACACGAAGGACTACCGCAACGGTTCGGGATACGTGCTTTCCGGACCGGAATGGCTGACACTTTTCGACGGCGAGACGGGAAAGGAACTGTCGACCGTGAACTACAATCCGGCGCGCGGAAACGTCGGAGATTGGGGCGACACCTACGGGAATCGCCTCGATCGCTACAACGCCTACACGGCGTGGCTCGACGGCGTCCACCCCAGCGCGATCATGCAGCGCGGCTACTACACCAGGTTGACGATGGCCGCATGGGATGTGGTCGGCAAGGAGCTGGTGCAGAAGTGGTTCTTCGACAGCGACGCTTCGGGGAACGGAGCCTGGAACGGCCAAGGCAACCACAACGGGGCCGTGGGCGACCTGGACGGCGACGGATTCGACGAGATCGTGGTGGGATCCTCGGCGATCGACCACAACGGCAAGGGGCTGTGGCAGAACGGACTGAGCCATGGCGATGCCATGCACCTCGGTGCGATGGATCCCGATCTTGGAGGTCTGCAGGTCTGGAGCGTGAAGGAAGGCAAGTCTCGTGGTGTTCTCGCCGATGCGAAGACCGGCAAGGTGATCTGGACCGACATGGGCAGCGGAGACGTCGGCCGCGGGATGGCTGCGGACATCGATGCCAAGAACGATGGATACGAGATGTGGTCGGCGGCGAGCTCCAGCGTGTTCGATTGCAAGGGCAAGGCGATCTCGACCAGCAAGCCGAGCGTCAATTTCCGTGTCTACTGGGACGGCGACCTCCAGGACGAGATCCTGGACGGCGGCAAGATCGACAAGTGGAACGGCAACGGCGTCACGCGGCTGGCCACGGTCCCGGGGAATGCTTGCAACGGAAGCAAGAACACGCCCAACCTTTCGGCCGACATCCTTGGCGACTGGCGCGAGGAAGTGATCCTGCACGACGCCACGCACCTCCTGATCACCACCACCACGATTCCTTCCACCAACAAGCTGTACACCCTCATGCACGATCCCGTGTACCGTGCGGCCATCGCCTGGCAGAACAGTTCCTACAACCAACCCCCGCATCTGGGCTTCTGGCTGGGAGCGGGAGCGGACAAGGCTCCCAAACCCAATATCGCCTACCCCGATTCGACGCGCTCGTCGATCGCTCCGCGCACGACCGGAACCTGGGCGCGGACCATGAACGCAAGTGCGTCGCGGATCGGGTTCGTCGCCGGCGATCGGCTCGAGAATTCGGGAGGATTGCCCGAGGGAGCCGCGGTGGACGTCCGCGATCTCGATGGAACCGTGGCTGCCAGAGGACGGTCCCAAGGGGGAGCCATCGTTCTCGATCGCTTCCTGAAGCCGGGAGCGCGCCTGATCTCCATGGACCGGTCCGGAAACTGATCGGAAAGAAAGGCCCAGCCCATGAACGGAACGAAGATCAACACGGCAGCGATCGACGGTGCGACCAACCAGGTCGATGCCGAAGGTGCATCGACGGCCTCCTACACGGTGCGGGCCATCAAGGATGGAAAAGAGCTGGCGGATAGCCCGGTCGCGAAGCATCTTCCGCAAGCCTACCTGGAAATTCCTCTCCAGATCCCGCCCGGCGGCAAGACACCCGACGGCAAGAGCCACACCTACAGCGCCAACGACGCGAGCG
>Ga0116170_10000473_pt1 | contig 42517 bp, 43 predicted proteins | sample AD_JPNHW1_MetaG_FD_89797 | JGI IMG/M metagenome (GOLD analysis project Ga0116170, IMG submission 89797) | Active sludge microbial communities of municipal wastewater-treating anaerobic digesters from Japan - AD_JPNHW1_MetaG | ecosystem: Engineered > Bioreactor > Anaerobic > Digestate | place... | reverse complement strand
GTAAAGTCAGGCAATGCTTGACTTACTGAATATTTGGTGTTATGACTAGCTTTTAGCTATTTTAAATTCGTATTTACAAAAGTTAGTGATTGACTTTTGGTTGGTTTTAAGCTACACTATCTTAATGAAAGAAATTATAACTTTTGAATTGAATAATTGCAAAGTTCCTTTTGAAGATTGGCTTTGTAAATTAGACAATACAGTCAAAAGACGAATTGCCCAAAGACTTGCCAGGCTAGAAGAGGATGATTATTATGGTGATTGCAAAGCAATTGATAATGAAATTAAAGAACTAAGATTTCAATTCGGTTCAGGTTACAGAATTTATTTTCATGAAACAAACAATATAATAATTCTTTTGCTTTGCGGCGGTGATAAATCTACTCAAAGTAAGGATGTACAAAAGGCTAAAGATTACCTTAAAATTTGGAGGAAACAAAATTATGGAACGTAAGTTTAAAAATTCAATATCGTGGGAAGAAGTATTAATAAGACAACTTCAAGATGAAGAATTTGCAAGAGATTTTCTTAATGATAGCTTCATGGAATACGTTAGTGGCGGTAATTTTAATATGTTTTTCAGATCGCTTGAAAGAGTTATCAAAGCAAGAATGTCTGTAAGACAATTTGCAAAAGAGGCTGAAATTGACAGAACCAATTTATACGACTTATTCAAAGGAAAAAAGAAACCTCAGCTTAAAACGGTTATAAAAATTCTTGCAAAACTCGGTTATACCCTTAAAATTGCATAAAATTATGAAAATATTTAATGAATTAAATGAAAATAAATGGCTGTCATTGGCTTTTGGTTTTTTTGACGGGGTTCACCTCGGTCATCAAGCCGTAATTGAAAGTGCCGTGTCTTATGCAAAGGAAAATGACAAGAAGTCTGCTATAATTACTTTTAAAAATCATCCTTGCTGTTTTTTTAATCATATTAAGCCAAAATACATTACAAAAATATCAGACAAATTTTTACTTTTTGAAAAACTTGGGGTCGATTATGTTTATTGCCTTGATTTTGATGAGCATTTAGCTCTTATGAGTGCTTCTGATTACTTAAAGGAAATTATAATAAATTATTTTGAGCCCTGTGCCATTTCAACGGGTTTTAACCACTTTTTTGGAGCGGAAAAATCCGGAAATGTTAAATTTCTTGCCAAAATGCAGGAATCATTTGCTTATAAATATATTGAAGTTCCGCCTGTGCTTTTTAACAATGAGGTTATCAGCAGTACAAGAATCAGAGAAAACATAGCCATTGGTAACATCGAGCTTGTTAATTCAATGCTTGGATTTGAGTATTCTATTGAAGAAACAGTTATTAAAGGTCGTCAAATTGGCGGAACTATCGGGTTCAAAACGGCTAATCTGGTTTATCCAAAAGATATGTTAGAGCCTGCTTTCGGGGTTTATTGTGTTAATGTTGATTATGAAAGTAAAATGTATAAGGGGATTGCTAATTTTGGCTTAAGACCAACCGTTGATAATACTATTCACCCAATATTGGAAGTTCATATCCTGGATTTTGATAAGGAGATTTACGGTGAAAAAATTCGGGTACATTTTTTGAAAAAAATCCGCGACGAAAAAAAGTTTGGCTCTTTGGATGAGCTGAAAGCACAAATCCAAAAAGATATTTCTGCTTTAAATTAATTTCGGACAGTATTTTTCAATCGGGCATTGGTCGCATTTCGGATTAATCGGCTTACAAACATTCTGCCCGTGGGTTACCATAAGGGTGTTTATTTCTATCCAATATTTTTCGGGAAGCTTTTTCCTTAGCGCAAATTCTGTTTCTTCGGGGGTTTTAGTTTTAAAATATCCTAAGCGGTTAAAAATTCTGTGAACGTGAACATCAACACATATTGCAGGCTTGTTAAAACCCTTTGCCAAAACAAGATTGGCGGTTTTTCTGCCGACTCCTTTGAATTTAATAAGTTCTTCAATGGTATCGGGGACTTTTGAATTGTATTTTTCGACTAAAATTTTTGATAATTCAATAATTTGTTCTGCTTTATTCTTGTAAAACCCGACAGGATAAATCGCTTTTCTTAATATTTTAGGGCTTATGTGGGCGAACGCAGCAGGCGTTCGCCCCAGTTCTAACATTCTCAAAGTCGCAGGGTAAGTCGTTCTGTCGTTTGTTCTTAAGCTTAAAATACAAGAAATTAGTACCAAAAACGGATTGTTAAAACTGTCCATAAGTTTTACAAACTCGCTTTGGGGCTGTTTTGCTTTTTTTAAAGTTTCTACTATTTTATCAATTTCCATTAATCAGTTTTTCCACATCCAAATTTGTTTTCAATTTTAGCGCGAAAACTTTAAGATAAAACATTGATTGGTCAAGCTTTGTCGCATCTTTTTCGGTGGTGACAAGTTTATTGATATTCATATCGATGCATTTTTTTTGCATTTTTTGAACATCATTTTTGGAATATTTATGGTGATCGTCAAAGTTAAAGGTATTTACAACGTCAAAATTTTTCAAAAAATTATAAAACTGCTGAGGCTGTCCTATCGCGCTGAAAGCAACAATTCTATCACCGTTTTCAAGTTTCTCGTTCGGTTCAAAAATATTGTAAGCAAAATCAGGTTCGCTGTAACAAAGAGAAGTCGGTTTATTCAATTTTTTCTCCAAAATGCGTGCAAATTTTTCTGCCCTTGTATGGTCAATGTTTTTACTTACAATAACAAGCCTGTCGATTCTTTCAAAGGCTTCTGTTCCCTCCCTCAGCGGACCTGCGGGAAGTAGGTTTTCGTTGCCGAATCCCATTTCGCTGTCAACCAGAACAATATCTAAATCCCGATGAAGTTTTCTATGCTGAAATCCGTCATCAAGAATTATTTTTGTGGCGCAAAATTTGTCTATTGCAAATTTTGCGCCTTTATATCTATTTTTTGCTGTGATGACTATTGCTTTTGTATTTTGCGCAAGCCAATGAGGTTCGTCTCCGGCTTTTCTTGCGCTGTAGTAAATATTTTCACCGTCTGAAATAACATTTACTCCCGATAATTTTCCGCCGTAGCCTCTTGATAATATTGCAACTTTTTCGCCTTTTTCAATCAAATAATCGGCAATTTGGGCAACAACAGGAGTCTTTCCCACGCCGCCTGTGGTTAAATTTCCTACTGAAATAACATAAGCGTCAACTTTTTTAGGCTTTAATTTATCTTTTTCGTACAGGCTGTTTTTCAGTCTGCTTGCAAAGCCGTAAAACAGAGAAAAGAATTTTAGAAGGCTGAAAAACAGCCCTTTTGCCTGTTTGTTGTAGTGGATTTTAGTTATATAAGTTTTTAAGCCCATTAATGTTTTACCCCTCACCCTGCCCTCTCCCGCAAGGGGGCGAGGGTAATGATATTTTTGATTACCTTTATCTTAAATTTAGAACATCAATCTAAAGAGTAAAAATCTTTTGTTTAATTTATCGCTAAATTTTCTTAAATTATGGGTTGTCGCAGATGTATCTTCCATAATTTGTTCGATTTTGCGTTTATTTTCAGGTGTCATTGAATTAACAAGTTCCATTGCGCTTGAAATATCAGTCATTGCTGTATTAACTTTTAAAATAGTATCGGAAAGTTGTTTTTTAAGCTTTTCGTCTTTTGTCATTGTTGAGACAAAAGTGCTTATGTCGTTAAGGTTATTGGCAATCGATTGTAAATCTGCGCCGAGTTGTTTGGCGTCTGTGTTATCAAGAATTTTGTTTAAATTTTGTGATAGTTTGTCAATTGATTTTGCTGTTGATATAAGAGTAGGCTTGAAGTTTTCATCTCCAACTACGCCATTAATGTTATCCGCAAGTTTAATAAAGCTGGTGCTTACTTTATTTGCCATAGCGACCATTGAGTCTAAGTCTTCTTTTGAAGCATCAACAAGTTTCTCGGCCTTGGCTATTGTGGTCGTTGCCTGTGCGGTAAGCGCGTTGATATTTGACACTGTTTGTTTTAAATCGGCAATAACGTTATCGGAAAGCAGTTCGTTTATTTTAATATTTGTTTCCGTGAGAGATTCTGCGGCTTTATATTGCAAGTCCATAAAATCGGCAATTCTCATAGGTTCAACAACAGTGTAAGGAGAGCTTTGATGCGGATAAGGCAAAACAGTGTTGTCAATCATTTGTAAGCGAAGTTTGTTTACACCTTTGTCTTTTATCATACTGCCGAGCATGTAATCTGGCATAATAAGCCCCGGAAGTGTTATTACGTAGTCAATTTTGTAAGCGTAAGGGGTTTTAATTTTTTCCTGCATAATCGCCGGAACCATTTTGGCAGAAAGAATTTGAGTATCTTTAACCTTACCTACGTCATAATATTTGTTATCGAGTTTAATCTGAACAGGGTCATTTTTGTAAAGCAAATCAGAGCCGCCATAGACGGAAAAATAAGTTGTCCTTGTTTTAGGAGGTGTGATTTCCAAGAACTGTTCACCGATAAGTCCTGACTGCTGAATTGAAAATACAGAAGCTTTCGGAATGGAAATTCCGGGTTCTGTAATAACGAATTTCATTTTAACAAAGCTGTTTTCACCGTCAATGAAGGGAATAATTTCTTCGACTTGGCCGACTCTTAAGCCCATCATTTGAACTCCTGAACCCGGTCTCATTCCGTTTACGTCTTTAAACACGATTTCCATCCTTGCAGCAGATGAAAAAGAACGGCCTTTAACCCATAAAATCGTGAATAACAAAATGAAAAGGGCTATTAATGCCAAAATTCCTACTTTAAACGATGATGAAAATCTCATATTACCTCTTCCTGTTCCATTGTATCAAAAAAAACTTATTCTGCCAACATTTGCATAGGTCCTTCCAAAGATGCCGATACGAATTGCCTTGCGTAATCATTATCTGAAGTTAACATATCTTTAGGTGTGCCTTCATATACTATTTTGCCGTTATAAAGCATTATGATTCTGTCAGCCGTACGCTGAATTGTAGACATCTGGTGAGTTACCACAATCGATGATGCATGGGTTTCTTCTTTGAGCCTTACGATGTAATCTTCAATTAACGTCGATGAAATCGGGTCTAAGCCTGAAGTCGGCTCGTCATATAAAATTGTTTGCGGCTCGGTAACTATGGCTCGCGCAAAGCTTACACGTTTTTGCATACCGCCCGAAAGTTCCGACGGATACTTTTTTTCAATTCCTTCAAGCCCGACCATTTTAAGTTTTTGGGCAACGATTTCTTCAAGTCCTCTCTGGGAGAATTTTTTTCTGAATTCTTTTCTTTCTTTGAGCGCAAAAGCAATGTTGTTGAATACGTTTAGGGAGTCAAACAATGCCGAATATTGAAAAACCATAGCAACATCACCCATTGATGTTTCAATTTCTCCGCTGTCGGGTTTTAAAAGTTCACAGATAAGCTTTAGAATCGTACTTTTTCCCGAACCGCTAAAGCCAACGATAGCAAGGACTTCGCCGTCTGCAACTTCAAACGAAACATTGTCAATTACCGTTTTATTCCCGAAAATTTTGATTAATTTTTTAACTTTTATACTCATGTTTTATCCTTTATTGTATTACATATTCCCTTTAAAAAAAGAATGCCAATGCAAACAGCAAGTCCCAGATTACTATTGCGACAAATGACCAGACGACTGCTTTAGTTGTTGCAATACCGACTCCTTTTGCTCCGCCTTTTGCATTATACCCGCAAGTGCAGCTTATAAGCGCAATAGTGCCGCCGAAAGTTACCGCTTTTGCAAGGCAAACGTGAATGTCTTTCATATAGAGTCCGTACCAAACAGAATCAAAATAAGCTCTGTAATTGAGCCCCCCTGCCAAATTTGAAGCCACCGCTCCGCCCAAAACCCCCACAACTGAGGCGACGATTACAACAAGCGGCATCATCAAAAGTCCTGCCACTACTCTTGGGACAAAAAGATAGCGTATCGGGTCAACTTTCAGGGATTTCATGGCATCGATTTGTTCTGTAACTCTCATTGTTGCAATCTCGGCGGCAAGCGATGAGCCTATCATTGAAATTATGGCAAATCCCGACATTATAACGCCGTCTTCGCGCACGATAAGCATAGTTACAAGCATTCCTACATAATTTCCTGCCCCCTGCTTAACCATTTCTCCTGCCACCTGCATTGCAACGATTATTGCAGACATTCCTACTATCGAAAGGGTTATCGGAAGTGAACTTACACCAAAGCGGGCTGATTGTGCGATAACTTCGTTTTTGTCGATTTCAAGCTTCATAATGTACGAAAAAGTGGAAATTGCTTTTATGCTGATTTCCCCCAATGTCGTAAAAAAGTCGTCAACCTGCTTTGTAAAAAGTCTGTATAGCTGATATGTCGCCGATTTTTTAAAGTATGATACAATTTGACTGCTCATAGCTAAATTATATTAAAAAAAACAACTTTTGGCTATTTGTTAAGATAAAATTTTGTTTAATATATGCCTCTTAACTCAAAAGATTTTATAATTTCTTCTTCTACTTCAGAGGTATATCCTAATTCCTTTTTGTCATCAGCAGATAATGTTTCATATATATCTACAATGTTTATCCAATCCGTATAATTAATTTCATAATCTTGATCATAATGTGTTAAGAGAGGATTATGAGGATTTAAAATTTTATATGCTGTCATTGCAAAATTAGTTTTATATGTGCCGAATTCGCAACCTAAAATAAAATTGCCTTGTTTTGTAAGTTCAGAAAATTTAACAAACTTTTTGCAATAACCAGAGTCAATATTGTTAAAATCAGGAGGCATTTCAATGTAAAAATATTCTATACCTTCTTTTTTACACTTATCTTCACCTTCATAATCATATAAAGGATATAATGATATTGCAGTTTTTACTCCCAGTTTTTTAAGTGTTTCTAAATTCTTCATCGAATCAATTATTGAGCCTCTGTAACCGTTGTTTTTCAATTTACCAAATGATTTTATATTGTGTTGGATGCTAGAAGTTAATTTTTCTATGTTTTTTAGATATTCTTCCTGTTCATATTCAGACTTTCTGCCCTCTTGATAATATTGATAATTTGATGAAGCTAAATAATCAAATAAGTGGTTTCTTAAATAATTAGCGTATTTATCATGAACAGGACACATGATATGTCCGATTTTTTCGTCATCATTGTCTGATTTTTTTTGATTTTTACCAAACGTCGTTTGTTTGTTTGTTTGTTTGTTTGTTTCGTCAAATTGATAGTGTTAACAAGCATAGCCAATAGTTTATTACCTTGATTTAATTTACCATTGTTTTAAAACGTGCTTTTAATTTTTTTTGTTATTTTGTAATGAATAATTTACAATTCTTATTGATTTTTTATCTCACGATTTCGTTTTTATTGCTAAATTTTTTAACCATGTCTTCGGCAAGCAAGACGGATAATTCATAAACATTTTGAGGCTCGAAAATTTTATCAGGCGAGTGAAGAACTATCTGAAAGTTTTCCTTATTTGCCTGTTTGCATAGAATTTCAAGTTCAAGAAGGTTTTTCTTGAAAATTTCAACAGGTGAAATATTTTTGTCGTTTTTATATTTTAGTGAAAAGTCTTTTTTCATCTTTGATATGACCTTATAAAATTTGCTATCGAACGGTCATAAGTCTTTTCTGCGCTTGCGGGGAAAAAACAGCCGGGAATTTCTCCGTTTTGTCTGTGATAGGCAACACAATCGCAGCATATACCTTTTTTTGAACAGGAATAAGTGCATGTGCAGTTAATTTTATTTTCTTCTTTTTTACACTCCATTTTTTGCTCCCATACTGTATTTACAGCCGCAGTAATTTTGTCTGTAAAGTCCTAATTCTTTTGCTTTTTGGTTAGACTTTAAAAAGCCGTCATTTTTCTTAAAATCAATGTCCAAATAATTTATACCATATTTGTTGGAAATTGTCTTTCCGAGTTTGGAAATGAGTTCAAAGCTTTTATGAGGGCTTATAACTATCGTTGTTGTAAAGCTTTTTATGCCGAGTTCTTTTGCTTTTTTGGCGCTTTGTGTGAGCCTCATTTCAAAGCATTTTGCGCATCTTTTGCCCTTTTCGGGCTCATCTTCCAATCCGAATGAAATAATTTCGTGGTATTTTGGTTCATAGCTTTCAATAATTAACTCGCAGTTTAAATTTTTACAAAGTTCCTTTTGCGCACCGAGTCTTTTGTTAAATTCGCATTCGGGAAAAATATTGGGGTTGAAAAAGTATACAACAGGTTCATATCCGAGTTCTCTTAAGTGTGAAATAGGGTATGCCGAACAAATTGCACAACAGCTGTGCAGCAAGATTTTATTATCTTTTTTCAACCGCGCCTGCCTTTATAAGCATTTCTTTAAATTCGTAATATGGTTTTATTCCGGGCATAATTTTGCCGTTCATAACCATTGTGGGTGTTCCGATTATTCCTAAATCAATTGAATTTTCTATGTCTTTTTGAATTCTGTCCGAGGTGTCTTTTGAATTAGCGTCTTGTCTTAATCTTATAGTGTCATAGCCCAATGATTTTGCAAGTTTTAGAATGTCGTCTTCGGTTTTGGGCTGTTTTTCAAAAAGCTCCGAATTGAAGTCCCATAAATGTCCTTGATTTTGTGCGGCTACGGAATATTTAGCAAGCATACATGCACCTTCGTGGAACTCTTGTCTTACATAATGGTTACACTCTTCATCAAGCGGCAGGTTGTGATGAATAAATTTTATATTACCTAATTCTTTTGCCATTCTGTAAACCATAATATTGAATGTGTAGCAAATGGGACAGCGGTAATCTGTGTAAACATCTATGATAATTTTTGCGTTTTTATCGCCTAAGGTGTTTCCGCCTGACTTAAACGGATTGGTTTTCATATCCGCAAATGATTTTATGGATTTATACCTTTTAACCTGCGGGGCTAAAACATAACTTGTAGCGGTATAGGCAAGAACTCCGCCTGCAATTAATGCCAGAACAATAAAGCTGATTAAATATTTTTTTATTCTTAAAGCATGAATAAAATCAACCGTACTGATTTTAAAACTGTGATAAAAACCGGCTTTCCCGACAGCTGCGTATGCTATAAAAAGATTTAAAAAATAAGTAAAAACACACAGTATGCATATTTTTTTGATTTCAAAAATGCTTATACTTGCAAGTATCATGGAAATTAAAAAAGAAATTAACCCCAAAGCGCAGATGTATCTCATCGGATGTTTGAAAACTTTTAAAAAATGTAAAAATTTAACGTGTTTCAGCTTGTTTACAAAAAGTAGAAAAATCGTAAAAATATAAAACAGCAACCCCCAAAGCGCAAGAGGAATTCCTAAAAACTGTGAATGAACCGTTTGTGCAACGCCGTCGCAATCTACAAATTGGTTTATTGAACAAAAACTCGGAAGCGCATAAGGATTAAAGTTTGAATCATAATATATCACCGATAACTTTACAGTTGTGGCAAAACCTATTACTGCAAGAATAAATATTACAATTTTTCTGACAACCGTTACATTTATGTTAAACATGTATTACTCCCTAAACCTTTCTTTTATACTAACTGTAAAAAAATTTTTTTCAAGAGTTTATATGACAAATGTTTTGTGTTTTAATTGAATTACAAAGAGATTGAGGTTTTTATGAAAAAAATAAAAATTGGTATGATTGGTTTAGGAACTGTAGGTTCGGGTGTTTTTAAGACGCTGTCTGATTTTGAAAATATTGAAGTGGTAAAAATTGCAGTAAAAAATTTAAAAAAACAAAGGAATCTTCCAAAATTAAATGAAGCCATTTTAACCGACAATCCTTATGAAGTTGTTAAACATCCCGATATTGACATTATTGTTGAAGTTGTAGGCGGAATAGAACCTGCTTTTGATTTGATTAAAACAGCAATTTTAAACGGGAAACACGTTGTAACGGCGAACAAAGAACTGCTTGCCAAACACGGCGAAGAATTATTTAATTTTGCCGAAGAACATAACAAAGTTGTTCTCTATGAAGCGGCAATCGCTGGCGGAATTCCTATTATTATGCCGATTAAAACAATTTTAGCGGGAAATAAAATTACAAAAATCGCAGGAATATTAAACGGAACAACAAATTACATTTTAACTAAAATGGATGTTCAGGGTGCTTCTTATGAGAGCGTCTTAAAAGAGGCACAGGAGCTCGGATATGCAGAAACTGACCCCACAGGGGATGTCGAAGGCTTCGATGCGGCTTATAAGCTTGCGACGCTTGCCACAATAGCTTTTAATAAAAGAATTAACATAAAAAATATTTACAGAGAAGGCATCAGCAAAATTCAGGCAGAAGATATGATTTTTGCAAATGATTTCGGCTATAAAATCAAACTTATCGCACTTGCAAAGCTTGACGAAAAAGGAAACGCAGATGTAAGAGTTCATCCGATGCTTGTAGGTAAATCAAAAAGCCTTGCACACATTGATTATGTGACAAACGCGGTTGAAATTACGGGTCATCCCGTGGGCGAGATTATGCTTTCAGGTCCCGGTGCGGGTGAATATCCAACGGCAAGTTCTGTTGTCGGTGATGTTCTTGCGATTGCAACAGAAATAGGAAAAACCGATTATTTATTGCCGATGATGAGATGCCACCACCACGAAACTGCTAATATGCTCAATATTTCGGACACTTACAATAAATATTATCTGTCTGTCAACGTTAAGAATAATTTCGGTGTAATTGCCGCTATGGGAAGCGTTTTTGCAAAAAATAACATAAGTATTTCTACACTCTTGCAAAAAGGTTTAAAAAGCGACAATACCGCAAATATAATTGTAATTACCGAAAAATGCCTTGAAAAAGACATGCAAAATGCGATTAAAGCTTTTGAAAAAGATACTTGTATCAATAAGATTAACAGTTTAATAAGAGTTATGGAGGGGTAAATGTCAAATCACTATAGAGGATTAATTGACAAATACAAAGAGTATTTACCTGTAAGTGATAAAACTCCTGTAATTACCCTTAACGAAGGCAATACGCCTTTGATTAAAGCAGATAATCTTGCAAAAAAAATCGGAATTAATTCTGAGATTTATCTGAAATTTGAAGGAGCAAACCCGACGGGAAGTTTCAAAGACAGAGGCATGACAATGGCAGTTTCCAAGGCGGCAGAAGCCGGCTCAAATGCCATAATCTGCGCCTCAACCGGAAACACTTCTGCTTCTGCCGCCGCTTACGGGGCAAAAGCAGGAATGCGCACTTTTGTTTTAATCCCGGACGGCTACATTGCTTTGGGTAAACTTTCTCAGGCGATGATGTACGGGGCTGAAATCATAGCGATTAAAGGCAATTTTGACGAAGCACTTGAAGTCGTTATACAAATTGCGGATAAATATCCTGTAACTCTTGTAAATTCGGTTAATCCTTATAGGATTGAAGGTCAAAAGACAGGAGCGTTTGAAATTTGCGAAGCTTTGGATGATGCTCCCGATTATCATTTTATTCCTGTCGGAAATGCAGGAAACATAACCGCTTACTGGAAAGGTTACAAAGAGTATTTTGAGTTTAAAAAAACAACTAAAACTCCCAAAATGATGGGATTTGAAGCCGAAGGAGCAGCGTCTATAGTAAAAGGCGAGAGAATTTTAAAACCCGAAACTATTGCAACTGCAATAAGGATAGGAAATCCCGCAAGCTGGAAACAGGCTGAAGATGCACGCAATGAAAGCGGCGGGGTAATAAATTTTGTTACAGATGATGAAATAATTTATGCATACAAATTAATCGCGTCAACAGAAGGAATTCTTGCAGAGCCAGCAAGTGCGGCATCTGTGGCAGGAGTCATAAAAGCAAAAAAACTCGGGTTGATTGAAGAAGGTTCAAAAATTGTGTGTATTTTGACCGGAAACGGGCTTAAAGACCCTGATTCTGCCATTAAATACTCGGCTTCACAGGTTAAAAAGACATCATCTCAAATTGGTGATATACTAAAGGTAATGAATATATAAGGGGTTAATGTGCTGGGGTTTCTGTTTGCTAAAAAGGAAATAATAAAAAAAGATTTCGAATTAAATCAAATTTATCTGAAATTAAAAGAAATTTATAAATTTGATGAGATTTCTGATGACAGAAAAGCTTTTCTGCTTGATTTGACGGAAAAATATCAATACTTGCCTTACCCCCATATAAAAGCTTTAGAAGAACTTTCTGATGCGGAAGTTTTATTCGCACTTGAAGTAAAATGGGGACTTAACGGAATATTTAAAAACGGAGAATTTACTTTTGAAAATGATAAAATAAGCCCGCTTTCAAGAAATGATATTAAAAATTCAAACTGGATTAAACGCGAAGGTCATGACATAAAGCTTGTAAATCTTGCGGGGCTTGGAAACGGCAATAAGTATGATAATGCAGGGAAATTTATTGATTGGCTTCGTCAGCTTTTGATTTTGCCTGCGGGTAATATTTCGAAAGGAATTTTTCCTACAACAATTTATTTGATTCCTTTTCACCCGAGAGAATTCGGCTGTGCTTATCTGCCCACAAGTACCGACGTGAGCCCGAATTTAGAAGATGAAACATTAAAAATAGAACTCGGATTAGATGCAAAAGCGCAGGTGCAGACTTTTATTACTTTAGCGCAACTTGCGGGGCATCCTGTTATTTATGATGTACTTCCGCAGACGGGCAGATTTTCAAAATTAGTTTTGGCAAATCCTTTTATCGCAAGGTGGTTTGATATAAACGAATTGCTTGCTAAACTTGAAAATTCCGCTGATTTAGTCGCCCAAAAACTTGAAGAAAAATTCGATAAAGAAGATATTGAAGTTATAAAAGATATCTGTAAACAAACGCTAAAAAGCGGGGCGGGTGATTTAAGCGAGCATTATCAGGGAATTTATGATGAATTTGAAGCCGAATTGATTGAACTTAAAAAACAGTTTTCGCAGGAAATGTCGATGAAAGAAAATCAGATTAAGCTACAAAAGCGAGCAAAAGAAATAATTGCAGGCATACATGAGCAAAAGTCTTCAAAAAATTTTAATGAACATGAAATTACAAATCAGGCAGATTGTATAAAAGGATTAATGGCAGAAGGTTTATGGCCGCTTTCCGGCGGTGCATGGTGTTCTGCTGGAGTTCCTGTTTTTGACAGAATGAGCGACTGCGGAAGTTATCCGATGTTTTTGCACTTTGATTTTAACGGAGAAGATGTTTCAAATTTTGCCAACCTTGACTGCCAAACTCCTTATTACTTTACTTTTTTGGAAAACGGTCAATTAAATGTCCCTGTTGTTGAGTTTTTTGTTAATCTTATGAAAAAATTTCAGGAAGATTATAATTTTGACGGATTTAGAGTTGATCATATAGATCACATTGTTGATGAGGTTTCACAAAAAAATGATATTCCGATAAGTTATAGAGCACCTAAAGAAGTTTTGTGCAGGCTTAATCATGCTATGAAACAAAAAGTTCCTTATTTTGCCACTATGGCAGAATATATGCTCTGGGATAATTATTTAAAAGAATATCACGAAGATATGTGTTTTGACTTGCTTTGGGGAAATGATATTATTTCGCAGTCTGAAAAAACCCCTGAAAAAATTATTGAAGATAATCAAAACCTTGCCATTTACAATACAAAAAATTTCAGCATTGAAAATTTATCCATTCTGAAAACTTATAACAATCAGGACGGCGAGTTCAGGGTAATTGACCAATATCCGGGACAATTAGGTGAAAGCGGCGCGCTGTTTAAGTGGTTTAAGTATAAATTTTTACCCGGCGGTAAATATGCCCAAAGACCGGTTTTATATATTGACGGGGATGAATCCTTTACCCAAAAAGGTATTGAGCGCGCTATAGGTACCGAAGTTTCGATGAAACGTGAAAAAAATTATGATTTTTTTGCAAAATTCGATGCAATTAACCGTTTTTCCAAATCACAGGAACTGATTTTCGAAGGCGAAGCACAGATTATAAGACAGGATGAAGACGGTTTTGTTTGCTGGCTTATATCCAAAGAAGCTGTTAAAAATGCTTTTTTAATTGTGGCAAATTATTTTTGCGAGACAGAAAAAATAGCCGTAAAAGACTTAAAAGACGGTACTCATATTGAATTGAGAGAAGGCACGGAAGTTTTTGATAAATCGCTTGTTTTGCCTTGTGATTATGTTATTAAATCGGAATTTGTGTTTGACGGAAAAGATTTTGTGGAAAAAGAACTTGGGCATAAAACAAATTCGCTCAGTTTTAATGTTATAAAACCGAGCGAATTTAAAATATTTTTATTGAAAAAATAATCCTATTTCCTTTTAGCTGCTTTTTCGGCTCTTTTTGCTCGCATTTTAGCTTTTTGTTGCACAATATATGATGTTGATTTTTTTGTATCTTTATTTTCAACTTTCACTTTTTTGCTGAATCTTTTACCGACATTTTTTAATTTATTTAATTCCTTAACAGCTTCATCTTTTAGTTTATTGGCTTCTGCGATTGCTTCGTCTTTTAGTTTAATGGATTCTGCGATTGCTTCATCTTTTAGTTTAATGGATTCATCCATGCTTTTTTTCGCTAATTTTTCAAAGCCGCCTAACAGCAATTTAAAACCTTTTGCAGGGCTGCCTTTGCCTGCAATCATTATTGCTGCTGCGAGTGTTACAATCGCACCCCAAAAGAAACCTTTTCCTGTGCTGCCATGTTTATTAGGTTTTTCTTCTGTGTTTGGTGTTGTTTCAACAGGTTTTGTACTTGTTGCTCCATCTTGAGAGAATTTTTGCGGTTGAGATATTAATGCTTGTAAGTCATTTGCTCTAAATGTAACGTTCATGTATTTCTCCTTTCAATAAGTGTCTATATAAAAGCGCGTAAAAATATTTTTTGCTCTTTTTTGCCTAAATATTAAGAAAATTTAAGAACAAATTTTGCAATCAGGATTTTTAGATAAATTTATTGTTCTAAATTTCATATTTAATCCGTCATAAGATAAAAGTTTATTTTCAAGGTTTTCTCCTAAGTTTAGAATAATTTTAACGGCTTCCATAGCCTGAATAGAGGCGATAAGGCTTACTGTTGGACTTAAAACTCCTTTAGTGACAAAAGAGTCTTCTTGCGGCAAAATACAGTTCAGACAGGCGGTTTTTTGAGGGACAATTGTTGTTGCTTGCCCGTAAAATTCGCTTACTCCACCATGTATTAAGATTTTTCCTGTTTTAACCGCAATTTTGTTCAAAAGGAATTTTGATTGAAAACTGTCAAAGCAGTCAATAATTAAATTATACTCGCTTACAATATCATTGTAATTGTTCTCATCAAGCCTTATCGGATATGTTTTAACTTCAATTTCAGGGTTAAATTCATTAATCCATTTTTTTGCACTTTCAACTTTGATTCCACCCAGATTATTGAATTTGTGAATATATTGGCGGTTTAAGTTTGAAAGCTCAAGGAAATCATTGTCAACAATTCCGATTTTTCCGATGCCTAAGCTTGCAAGGTTTGCAATTACGGTTGAGCCCAGTCCGCCGGCTCCACATATAAGAACTTTTGATTGAAGAAGTTTATTTTGACCTTCTAGTCCTACTTTTTCGATTATTATGTTGCGGTTGTAGCGTTGTAATTGACCGGTTTGTAAATTATACCCCTCACCCGAATTTCTAATACTCGTACCTCGTATTGAAATTCTACCCTCTCCCGCAAGGGGCGAGGGTAAATGCGAATTATTTGTATCTTCAGAATACTTCGTCAATAATACCTCCGCCAAGCAGTACATCGCCGTCATAAAAAACTACCGATTGACCTTTGGTAAGCGATTTTTGCATTTCATCAAATTCTACTAAAATGTTGTTGCCTTGCGGTATTAATTTCACATCAACAGGAATTTGCGCCGAGCGTACTTTTGCGGTTGCTTTTGTTTTGTTTTTTAGTTCATTGATTGATACCCAATTTATATCAACTGCTAAAAGAGATTTTTTAAATGTTTTGTCAATTTCTCCTACTATAACCTCATTTTTTTCTTTATTGAGTTCAATTACATACAAAGGGCTCGTGTGAGCAATTCCGATTCCTTTTCTTTGCCCTATTGTAAAATTCCAAATTCCTTGGTGTTTGCCCAAAATTTTGCCGTTTTTATCGACGATATTACCTGTTTTCGGTTTTACTTCAAGTAATTCGTTATAATCCCCATCGTAAAAGTCCTGACTGTCCGGTTTGTCGTGGACTTTTAGTCCGTTATTTTTTGCTATTTTTCTTATTTCGTCTTTTTCATAGCAGCCTAAGGGCATAATTATGTTTGCAAGCTGGTCTTGCCTTAATTTATATAAGAAATAGCTTTGATCTTTTTTGGGATTTATTCCTTTTTTAATAATATATCTTTTATTTTTTTTATCAAATTCCACTTGCGCGTAGTGTCCCGTTGCAAATTTATCGAACTCTAAGCCGGCCCGTTTTGCCAAAAAAGGCAGAACGTCAAATTTTATCAGGCTGTTGCATCTTATACAGGGATTGGGGGTTCTTCCGGATAGATATTCTTGTTTAAAATTTTCTAATACAATTTTTTCATATTCTTTTGAACAGTCAAAAGTGTAAAAAGGAATTCCGATTTTGTCAGCTATTTTTTTTGCCTCTTCAATATCTTCTTTTTCATTGGGGCTATAACAGGCGTTTTTACAGGAATTATCTGAAGAAATATCCCCTTTATATTTACCCCCGCTCCAAATCGACATGGTTACACCGATAACTTCATGTCCTTGCTCTTTTAATAAAAGTGCCGTAACCGATGAATCTACACCGCCTGACATCCCGACTAATATTTTAGAATTTTTATTCACCATTCACTATTTACCATTTACTATTTACTATTTACTATTTACTATTTATCCTCCACCGAAAAATCCGACAATTTCTATACTGTCATTTTCTTTTATAGGTGTTGTAGAATAAATTTCCTTAGGAACAATGGTTAAATTTTGCTCCACAACAAACATATTACCGCTTACTTGACGTTCTTTTATAAGCTCTTCTATCGTAGAAGAGTTTTTAAGCACAATGTCTTTGCCGTTAATTTTTAAATTAATTTCTGTCATTTTGTCCTCAAAACAATATATAAACAGATAATCTCATAGAAATTATCTGTTTTCAAGGACAAATTTTTTAAACCAAACCTTCTCTGATGGCTTTTACTGCAGCTTGAACCCTGTCATCAACGGACATCTTTTGCAATATTGAGCAAACATGAGCTTTTGCGGTGTGAACACTGACTATTAATTCTTTTGCTATCTCAGTATTGCTTTTGCCCTTGACGATAAGTTCCAAAACCTCAATTTCTCTTTGGGTTAATGGTTTATTGTTTTGGTCGGTAAAATCAATTTCCCAGTTATTCATAGCACAATTCCTGAAGTTTATTCCATACTTTGTTATTCTAAATTAAAAGGGAGACAATAAAATGAACATATTTTCCGTTTTTAGATATTGAATGAAGGCATAATTTTTAAAATATAAATTTTTCTATCGGCACGTTTATGAAAAAACTTTATATATTGTATATATTATTTATTTAACATGTTATCTATCGATTAAAAAATGTAAAACTCATAAAGGCTATATATAAAGAGATTAAGCCTGTTTTTTTGTGCTTTAAAAATAAGAGGTATTTGTAAAGAAATGTAACATATTTTGGTTAAATGAGGTGCTTTAAGCAATTCATTAAAAGTTATATACTTTATATATTTACGAGAGTAAACAACACGAGGAAAAAAACATGGGCTTTTTATTATTTGCAGTAAGAAAATTATTTCTTAGAAGAAAAAGTAATGACCTTAGCTTTAGATCCATAATGCTATCTCAGAAAAAGCAAGAGATTACTGAACAAATAAATTCGGTAATGCAGGGTATTTCTCAGGCAAAAAGTGCCGCTGCTTTCACAGCCGGTCAAATGCAAAGCATTTTTGCAAAACAACAAAATTCAGAAATGAGTTCTATTTTTGAAGACTTTAATGCTAACAGTAAAAAGCATGAGTTTTATGAAGCGTTTAACGGTCTTACGGATCAGAAAGAAAAAACTGCTTGGTTAAAAGAACATCAAACTGCCTTGACTGATTTAGGATGGAGCTCCAGTGATAATAATCTGGATGCTTGGGAAAAGGTTAAAGCTGAACTTAGCGAAACAGATAATACAAGAATGACTGCGTTACAACAAGCACAAATGGAACAAAACACTAAAATTGCGATGGCAACACAACTTACAAACAATGTTTTTGAATCAATGTCTAACGCATCACTTCCTTATCTGAACGCAGAGGATTCAAGAATAAGTTTAGAAATGGCTAATATCGAATCACAATTGAAAGCTGTAAACGGTGAACTCGAAGGAGTTGAAAAAGCAGAAACAGAGGCAGCAAAAAGTGAAGCTCCTAAATTCGGTTTAAGCTAAGATAAATAAATTAAACAAATAATAAAAAGAGCCCTTTGCAAAAGCAAAGGGCTCTTTTTTGATTAAAACATTTAGTATTCATCTATTTTTATTGCATTCACGGGGCAGGCAAGTGCTGCGTCAATGCAATCATCTTCGTTGCCGTCAACAAATTCGGGGTTTACGGTTGCAAAATTATTGCGGATTTCAAATACTTCGGGGTTAATTGCAGAGCATGCTCCGCAGCCGGTACATCTGTTTGTGATTGTTACTAGCATATACTTTCTCCTAAATCTCTACATTTATTATCTTCACACATTTTGTGAAAATAAAAATTATCTTAATCGGCAATTCAATATAGCCGAAATGCTTATAATTTCCTCTAAATATATGGTTGATTTTAATGAAAATAACCTTAAAATACAAAAAAAGGAGATTTATTATGTCTTATAAAAATTTAAATGCAAATTCTTTGCTTACAGGAATTTATGCCGGATTAACAAATACTTATTCTATACTTGCCCAATCAAATCCTAACGGTGTTACTTTAGACAGTATTTCAAAGTCTTATTCAAATACTTCAAACGGATATTCAATAAATCCTTCTTTTGCCTCATATTTGCAGACAAATTTTTCCACTCTGGATAAAGATAAAGACGGAATTTTAAGTTCATCTGAGTTTAGTAATTTTACAAATCAGCTTTCTACGCAGGGGTTAACGCAGGCGCAGTTGACTCAATTAGGTACCGCAACCGGACTTTCATCTGAAGCTTTATCTGAAGTTTTATCACACTTTGCTCAAGTTGATGCAAACAAAGACGGGAAAGTTACTTCGGCAGAAATTTCTTCTTATCAGGTAACAAGTGCAAAAGAAAAGAAAATGGAAGAATTTACAAATCGTTCTGCGGGTAATATGTCAGTATTTTACGGCGATGACAGTGCTTCTGCAGCAGATTCATCAAGTTTATTGGATTACAGATACATGTCAGACGACGAAACCACTTAGGGCATGTTGGCACAAATATTGCAGAAACGTCATGCTGAACTTGTCTTCTCTTCTTGTTTCCGAACATAGTGAGGATTACAAGGGAGAGTATCGGAACGATGTATCAGCATCTTATAATTGAACAATCTTGAGACCTTGAAACGAGTTCAGGGTGACGTGTTAGTTTTTTGTGTCGAATCGCCCTAATTAAAGATAGAAAACCAAATTTATCATAAAATCGGCAATCAACATGTAGATTGTTGATTTTATTGCAGCTTGTGTTGTTGAAATTCCTACATCTTTAGCACCGCCTTGTGTTGTATAGCCTTGCGTAGCGCAAACAAGCGCGATTAAAATGCCAAAAACAAAAGCTTTAAAAAGGCTGATATAAACATCTCTCATTTGAAGCCAAAGCCAAACAGAATTTATATATCTGTTGGGGTGAAGATTTATAGTGAAAAAACACACAAACATTCCGCCTACGATTCCGATTAATTCTGCAATCAAAACTACCATTGGAACTGTAATTCCCGCAGAAATTAATCTCGGAGTGAAATAGTATCCCACAGGGTCAACTTTTAAGGTTTTTATGGCATCAACTTGAGATGTAACCTGCATATTTGCTATTTCTGCGCTAATAGCTGTTCCTGCACGCGCACCTATGGCAAGTGCCGCAAATCCGGGGGCAATTTCGCGTAAGATAACTATAGTCAAAGTCCCGCCGATGTATGTTTCAGCCCCTGACATTAAAAATTGTTTTGATACTTGAATGGCTATTACGGCGGCGGCAATAAAAACAATTATTATTGAAATAGGCAGGGAATCGTAGCTTATTGCAGCTGCTTGAGAAATCATGGTTGAAAAGCGCATTTGTTTTGAAAACAAATACTTTATGCTGGTTATTAAATTTTGAACACATAGTCCGAAAAAACTAATCATAAATAGGCATACACCATTTTTTATATTCTTTTACTTTTCCGCATACAACATCAAAATAGAGTTTCTGCAGCTCAGAAGAAATTGTTCCTACTTTTCCGTCTCCGAGTTGTCTGTTATCAATAGAAACGATAGGGCTTACCTGTGCACCTGTTCCGCAGTAGAAAGCTTCGTCGGCAAGGTAAAGTTCGGTCCTGTCGATTGTTCTTTCTTCTATTTCAAGCTTCATAACCTCTTTTGCTATTTGTATAACAGTATTTCTGGTTATTCCTTGTAAAATATTATCAGTAGTGCTTGTTGTAACAAGTTTTTTGCCGAATACCAAAAACAGATTCATTGCAGAGCCTTCTGTTACTTCACCGGTTTCTGAAAGTGCTATAGCATCGTCAAAGCCTGCAAGTTTTGAGTCGCTTGAAATAAGTGAGGCATTAGCATAAGCACCGCCGATTTTGGCTCTTGGCGGAAGTGCATTGTCGCTGTTTCTGCGCCAATTTGAAACACAAACTTTTAAGCCTTTTGTTGTATCTATGTAATCTTCCATAGGGACGGTGAAAATAAGCAGTGAATCAGGATTATTAAGCAAAGATGTTCCTATTCTCTGTGCCGATTTATAAAGAGTCGGACGAATATAGATATTTTGCCTGTATCCGTTTTTGTTTAAAAGTTTTTTTGTTATTTCACAAAGTTCTTGGACACTATTTTCGACTTTCATGTGCATAATTTTTGCACTTTGATTAAGCCTTTCAAAATGCTCGGGCACTCTGAAGGCATAAAGCTGGTTTTCTTCTTCGTTGTAATAAGCTCTTATACCTTCAAAAATTGATGTTCCGTACAAAAATCCGTGAGTCATAACAGGAATACATGCTTTTTCTTTTTCTACGTATTGCCCGTTCATATAAACAAAATCATTCATAAATCTTCTCCTTACCTTATATAAATATCTCATAAATTTTTTATATTTGATATAGAAATATTTATTATTATTACATTTTTTAATTTTTTGTGGAAATTATCTTGACTTTTTAATAAAATTTTATTGAGGATGTTATGGAATTGATTTTAAATTTACTTTATTTTTATGTTGCTGTGTATTCGGTTTACTTTTTTGTGGCGTCAATTAAAAATCTAAGCGATAAAAAATTTGCCATACAGCAAAAATACTCAGGTATTAACGCTCAAAGCGAGCTTTGTGTAATTGTTTATTCTCACAATAATGAAATTACCCTTCAAAATCTTGTTAAACAGCTCAAATCTCAGGATTATCCGATTGACAAATTTTCTGTATATGTGATTTTGGATAATTGTTCTGATAATTCAGAAAAACTTTTTATAAATGAAAGCTTTATAAAAGTTTTTAATATTGCAGACCAGGACACTGTCGGAAAAGATCAGGCAATTTCAATTTTGCTTGAAAAACTTTCAACAGTTCAAAATTTTAATGCATACGTTTTTCTTGATGCAAGTCGTTATATTGATGAACATTTTTTAAGCAGCGTAAACGCATCATTAACAGATGAGCCGGTTGTAAGCGGGTCAACTGTTTTGGTTAGTGAATATCCTTCATTTAAAGATAAAGTTAAGATTTCTTTTCACAAGTATTATACTAATTTTATTCAAAAAAGCCGTTCTATATTGGGACTTGCATCAATAATCGATTCGGATATTTTGATTATGAGGCAGGAAATTATAGAAAAAATCGGTTGTGTTGATTTTCAAAGTATTAATTCGGAACTTAAATATAGCCTGCTTTTATCTAAAGTCGGTTTGCCTTGTTCGTTTAACCCGAATATAAAAACTTATATCGGTGTTGAAGATTTTAATTTGAGGATTCCTTCTATCAGTGCAAGGCTGAATCTTTTTAAAAATTGTTTTACACAGCTTTGGACCAAAAATTTTGTTTTTATAGAACATGTTTTTTCTCTTTTGACACCTAATGTTTTATTGTTGACTTTTATATATTTGTACTTGCTTAAACATTCCTTTAAATATTATTTTATAGTTGATTTTTCTGTTGTTTTGCTTTCATTTATAATGCTTATTTTGGGCTTTTCTCTAAGCTTAATTAATTCAAAACTAAATAGGGAAGAGATGTTATACCTGTTTCTTTATCCGTTTTACTCTCTGGGACACATTATAAAGAATTTAAAACTTGTAAAGCGAATTAAGAGTAAAATAACAGGCAAAGACGAAGTTTTTGTAAACACCGAAAAGCTTGTCACAGATGTTCTTGTGACCGACGGAAAAAGCAATATTTCTTGTAAGCTTGAACTTATTTCCGAAAACGGACTTGCAAAAGTTAAATTTATGTTTAAGAAGAAAAGATTTGTTACATCTTCTCATTTAAGGATGTATGATGCGCTTCAAGAGCTTATATTGAAACTTGCCGATTACGGTTTTGTAATAAAAATCTGTCAATGTTGTAAGAATTTTACGCCAAACGTCGATGGTTCGACAAATATGGTAAAAGGCTTTTGCAGCAATGAATTTACAACTACAACAGAAGGTAAAATCCCTACTTTGCTTTGGAATTCGTGCAGGGGCTTTAGCCAAAGCGAAATTAAAAGCGTAATCGAAGAAATAGCTAAATGATTTATTTTTCAGTTATTATGCTGCCATCAGGATTAAAGTAACACATATCGGTTTTTTTGCATTGCGTAATTTCCGTGTACAAGACTGTTTTGCCGTCTTGCAAATATGTTCTTATTTCGGCTAGTTTGTATTTGTTTTTTGTTTTTATATATTTAACAACATTTTTAAGTGTTCCGTCATTGCTAAAAATATATTCTGATTTATAATTTACTTCAGGGTTTTTAAAATTAGAATATAAGGTAACAATTTTACCTTCATTTGTATTGTCAACATAAATATCATCTTTTTTTCTTACCACTACAAGGTGATGCATTAAATTTTCAAAAGATTTGGGTATTTTATTTCCGATTGAATCAACTGTAAAATCAGATTCTCCTGTAAAACTTAATTTATCTTTTTTCTGAGAAATATCAGGTATAACCGCAGGTTTTGTCATTGTATGATTAAAACGCGCAGTAACGATGTTTGTAATGGGTTTGCAACTGATGTTCATTGTTTATTTCTCCTTTAAATATAACAATTAAAAGGTTGTAAAGAAATAAAATTGCCATTGATTTTGCGAAAAATATAAAAAGTTAATTAAAATTTACAATGAAAGAACTTTGAGCGTTTCTTTCAGTATGTTTTCGGCTTTGTCCATATTTTTAATCATGGGTTCTGCCTTTAAGAAGGCTTTGTTTATTTCTTCTTTGGTATAGCCTAGTGAAATAAGTACCGATTGAGCATCTTGTAAGTGTTGATTGTTTGTCAAGATTGTATTTTTTTGAATTTTGTCAGATTTTATATCAAAATTGATTAATTTATCTTTAAGTTCAAGTATAATTTTTTGTGCAAGCTTGTCCCCGACTCCTTTGGCTCTTGTTAATTCTTTGTATTCCCCTCTTATTACAAGCGAAATAAGGTCGGCGGCTTCAAATTCATCAAGAAGCATCAGAGCCATTTTAGGGCCTACGCCTGATACAGAAGTCAAAGTTTTAAAAATATCTCTGTCTTCGCGCTTTAAAAACCCGAATAAAGACATTGAGTCTTCTTTGTGTATTAAAATCGTATAAATTTTGTATTCTTTACTTTCGTCAGGCAAATTTGCTAAAATTCTTGAATTTGTTTCAATCAAATAGCCTACTTTATTTGATTCTAAAACAAGAAAGCAGCCTTTGTTATTTTGATAACTGTTTGTTATTTCTCCTAAAATATAATCGTACATTGCTTTCTCCAAATTCTTTTAAGATTTATAAAATACTTTTCTTTACTGTTTTATTATAATACAATAAAATTATGAGTAAAATAAGCTTAATTGAAAAAATCACCGATATTGCAGAAAAAATCCTTTATAAGAATAAAGGGTTTGAGTTTTATTATAATCGCGGCATTGATTATTTCAACAAAAAAAAATATGAAAAAGCCCTTTTGGAGTTTAAAACGGCTCTTGAGTGCCAACATCCTCAGCCTCAGGTTTATTATAATATGGGCTTGACTCATCATTATTTGGGGAATTATGAAAAAGCAGTTACATCTTATAATAAGTTTTTAGAATCTAAACCCGAAGATTATGACGGGCTTTATAATTTAGCACTTGCTTATTATAATATTGAAAATTACTCTAAAGCTAAAGAACTGTTTGAAAAGTGTTTAAGCATAAAAAAAGATGAAGAAGGCGTAAAAGCTCTTGTTTTAGCTTATTTGTCATTGGGAGAGTCGGAAAATGCTGTTGAACTGGCGCAAAAACTTTCTAACGAAGGGTTTCAAGGTAAAAATCTTGCTTATGCTATAGCAAAGACTTTTGAGAATAAAAACTCATTTTCTCGTGAAACAAAAAACATTGATACTGCAATCGACTTGTATCAGAGTATAATTTTGACCGATTCTGAAAATCATAATTTGTATCTGTCAATTTCTATCTGTTATGCAAAAAAGGGAGATTGGGAAAAGTCCGTAGAGTATTGCAAAAAAGCACTTGAAAAAGCCCCTGCATCTTATGAAGTTAACAATCAAATGGGCTTAATTTATTATTGTAGAAATGAAGTTGAAGAGGCAGTCAAGTTTTACGAAATTGCTTTAAAAGCTAAACCCGAAGGGGATTACAAAATATACTCTAATTTAGCTTATGCTTATGAAAAACTTGGCGAAAAAGACAAAGCAATAAAAATGTTTAATTCATTATTGAAAAAATTCCCCAATTATCCGGCAAAAGATGAAATAAAAAACCATTTAAGAATTTTAAAAAATTCCGATTAATTGTTACCTTTTGTTAAAAATATTGTTAATTTGGCAAAATCACCGCATAATTTTTTTTTATATAAATATATAGTGTGAATGTGGTGTGAGATTTTTAATGACAGGGTTGGATGTAAACTCAAAATTAAGCTTGAATACAATACATAATACTGCTTTTATTACTGTGCCCAAATATAAAAGCAGTAAAATTTCATTTGCGTCCAATGTTGATGATTTATTCAGTTTTAATAATGAAATTCAACAATATTTAACACCGATGGCTGTAAACAGGATGCTTAGTTTAAATCCTAAAATATCAGAGGTTTTAAAAAGTAACAATCTTCCGGTAAAGATTAATACAGATGAATTAAATAATCTTGTTAAAACTCATCTTTCAAAAACCAGAGAAACACTTTTAGGTATTTATCAGCATTTAGATGACAAATATCGTCATGCGATTGATTTTGAATCTGTTCAAAAAGCATCAATGTTGCATGATATCGGAAAAGTTTTAATTCCCGCAAAATTGTTAAACAAGCCCCAAGCCCTTTCTTTAAACGAGTTTAATATTATAAAACTTCATTCAGAACTTGGATACCAAATGTTAAAAACGACTGATTTATCTCCAAAAGTATTAGATTTAGTAAGATATCATCACCAAAATCCTTTCAATACAGGTTATCCCAAAAGGACTAATAGTGAAGTTGTGGATTTAAATTTACAACTTTTATCTGTTGCGGATTCTTTTTCCGCGTTAATAGAAAAGCGTCCCTATAAAAAGGCATTAAGAATAAATAAGGCACTTGAAATTATTCACAAAAAAATGAAAAAAGGAGAGGTTCACCCCTATCTGTTTAAGGCACTAGTCGATTATGCAAATGAATCAAGAAACATAAACGGGAAAATCATGGACACAGAGCCTGTAAATCGCCTCAGTGCCTAAATCTTCAAAAGCAATAATTTCTTTTTTTGTGATTTTTTTAGAAAGCAGGCAGGCAATCCCGCCGATTGCTCCAAAATTTATAATTTTATTTTTTTGCATTAATTTTATTGCTTCAGCAGAACGTTCGCCTTTTCCTATTGTGGCTAAAATTTCTGTTTTTGAAATCTCAGGCATAAATTTATCCATTCTTGCAGAAGTTGTAGGCCCGACCGAGCCTATTATTTCAGATTTCGGATTTGGGCAGGGGCCTGCGTAAAAAATTATTTTATCTTTTAACTCAACAGGCAATTTTTTGCCTTTTTGTATCAGTTCAACAAGCATTTTGTGTGCCATGTCGCGCGCTGTGTATAATTCACCCGTAAGAAGAACTTTTTGACCTGTTTTAAGCTTTCGGATTTTATTTATTTCATTGGTATTTAGCTTTATATAGTCATTGAATTTATTTTCAAATGGTTTATAGTTTCTTATTTTTTTTGAATTGTAAAATTTAATTTTATTATTTTCAATTTTGCACTTAGCATGTCTCGAACTGTGGCAATTTACGGTCACTGTAATCGGCATAGACGCGATGTGAGTCGAACTTGTAAGTATTTTTACATCCAAAGCCGTAAAATTGCCCCCTAAGCCCATTGTCCCGATGTTTAGATTATTTATTTTATTTTGAATTTTTTGCGCAAGTTTTTCGTGATTTTCGTCAATATTTTTATCTAAAAGAAGGGCTTTTTTAGATAAAAGACCTGAATATTCAATTGTTCCGCCGATTCCTATTCCTATAAAAAACGGCGGGCAAGCTTTTGCACCTGCTGATTTTACAGTATCAATAACAAAATCGATAATTTCTTTTTCATTGGCAGTCGGAGAAAGCATTTTTGCTGCAGATGCATTTTCTGCACCTGCTCCTTTAATTAATAATTCAATTTCAAGACCTTTGCCTTTTACAATCTGTGTGTATATAATGCACGGAATGTTTGTGTTTGTATTTATCCTTTCAAAAAGTGCATTTTTAACTATGGATTTTCTGTAAAAATTTTGTTTATAAGCTTTAAAAACCGCGTTGTTTATTGATTTTGTAAGATTTTTAATCTTAACATCTTCGCCTATTTTTAAAAATACCAAAACTTGCCCTGTGTCCTGACAGAGTGGTTTTTTGGTTTCAAAAGACATTTTTGCATTTTGTAAGATTAGCTCTAGTGCTTGTTTGGAATTTTTGTTTGTTTCGTTGGCGCAGGCGTTGCATATTTTAGCAAAAACATCATCACAAAGCTGAGTGTTTGCTTGTATGCAAAGTTCATATACTGCTTTTTCAATCAATTTTGTGTTCATGTATTTGCCTCGTTTACAATATTTTTGATTAAAAAGTCTTGTTGTTTTGCAGTTTCCGTTGAAAGGTGGATTAAGTATTCGCAATTTCCAGCAGGGCCTTTTAGTGGTGAATAAGTCAAATCAATTGCATTGTAGCCCAAAGTTTTTGCAAAATCTATCACATCGTATATCGCTCTTGCCTGAGCATTTTTTTCTTTGACAACCCCGCCTTTTGCAATGTGTTCTTTGCCGACTTCAAATTGCGGCTTTATGAGCGCAATTATTTCGTGATTTTCTTTTAAAAGGGTTTTAATATTGGGTAAAACTTTTTTTAAGGATATAAAAGACAAATCCATAACCGCAAGGTCTGCGATAGGTTCTTTAGGTAAATATATTTGAGAAAAATCGCAGTTTTTTATGTTTGTTCTTTCAATAACTTTCACTTTATCATTGCTTCTGAGCTTCCAGTCGATTTGTCCGTATCCTACATCTACTGCATAAATTTTTTGCGCTCCGTTTTGCAAAAGACAATCCGTAAAGCCTCCTGTTGATGCCCCTGCATCAAGGCAAATTCTGTTTTTTATATCTACATTAAAAGTTTCTACTGCTTTTTGAAGCTTTAGCCCGCCTCTTGAAACAAAAGGTGTTGTTTTGACTTTAATTTCATAATTTTTAGCAGTGTCAAGGTGATGTCCTGCTTTTGTAATAATAACCTCATCAACTTGAACATTGCCCGCCATAATATTAGCAGATGCTTTGCTTTTATTATCAAAGTATCCCAAATTAACTAAAAAATTGTCCAGTCTTACTTTTTTCAAATTCCAAAAACCTTTCTTGCATTTGAGGTCGTTATTTTTATCACATCGTCTGTTGATATTCCTCGTATTTCTGCGATTTTTTCTGCAACAAATTTTGTATAAGCAGGTTCATTTCGTTTTCCTCTAAATGGCACCGGTGTTAAATAAGGAGCATCGGTTTCAAGTAAAATATAATCCAAAGGAATATTTTTTGCAATTTCATGAAGTTTTTTTGCATTTTTAAAAGTTACAACACCGCCGATTCCGATATAAAAATCTTTTTTAACACACTCTTTTGCAAATTCATAACTTCCGGAAAAACAGTGCATAATTACATTTATATCTTTGATATTAGCCGTTAAAATATCGAAAGTATCTTTGTGGGCGTCCCTGTCGTGAACGATAAGAGTCTTTTTTAATTGATTAGCAATATCAATTTGTTTTATAAAAATGATTTTTTGTTGGTCAATAAAATCTTTACTCCAGTAATAATCAAGCCCGCATTCACCTATTGCCACAACTTTTTTTTCTTTTCCGAGTTTTAAAATTTCTTCAAAATCTTTATCCGCAGCATTTTGAGCTTCACTCGGGTGGATTCCCAAAGCACAGTAAACATTTTCATAACTTTGCGCCAGTTCGAGAACATTTTTAAAAGAACTCCTGTCAACAGAGGGAACTATTATTTTATTAACTCCTGAGTTTTTGGCGTTTTGAATTATTTCATTGATATTTTCAAAATCCTGCATGTCTATGTGAGAGTGTGTGTCAATAATAAAATTTTCCATTTTATTCAACCCATTTGAAGCTTTGAACATAGTTTTCGCCATTTATATCACCGTAAATTTTAACCGTGAATATTCTGTATAGTTCATCATTAAGTTCAAAATCAGGTATTTTTATCATTTCACTATATAGTTTGGATTGTTTTGCTTCGTCAATACTTATTCCGGGAATAGCATTAAACACAGAGTTTAGAGACGCATTACCTACAGGCCCCAATACAGTTGATATTTTTTTAGAAAGTTTTCCGAAAATATTCATATCGGCAATTAAAGTCGAAAAGTTATAAGTGCCTGTTAAATACAAACTTAAATCTTTTCCTTTCGAATAAATTTGAATGGTTTTTGCGAAGCCCGAATCAATATCAAAATTGCCGTTGATGTTATCGAAATGTCCGGTTTTAAGAGGAGTGAGCAAATCAATTATATTATTGATAGAAAGTCCTGTAATACCGCTTTTAACAACATTTGAAGCCCTTAAAAGATATTCGAGAGAGCCTAATTTCGGCATTTTGCCGTTTGCGACTTCAAACCAGCCCTGACCTGATATAGTTTCCATACAAAGTTTTTCTGACTTTGCATTGCACATTATTTCAGCTTCGCCTTTAAGTTTTCCGTAAATTTGATTAGATAAATCAAAAAGTGATTCTGCCACTTGGTTTGCATTAACGTTTAAAAAATTTAAGTTCAACTTTGATTTTGAGTTAAGCAGATTATAGTTAAAATTACCTTTAACTTTACCTTCGCCTAAATCAAAACTAAACTCATCAAGGCTGAAAAGCATTTTTTCATCTAAAGACATTTTAGCAATTAAGTTGCTTGCCTGAACATTTTTTACAAGCACGTTTGTTGCTTTAAGCTGCGCATTATTTATTATCAGATTTGATAAATCTATGCTTTGGTTCTCATTTGTTATTTTATGCTTATCACTTTCTATTTGAAGATTAGAAATACTTTTTGCAATAGCGTTTATATCAAGTTTATCGGTAGTTACGTTAATTTCATTGAAAGTATAAGGTACTTCAAGTTTATTTTTCATGGTTGATTCAAGCAGAATTTTATTTGAGAAAATTTCACCGATTGCTTTTATACTGATGTATTCATTGAAAAAATCAAGTGAAATGTCCTTGACGGTTGTATCCAAAAGAGGAATGTCTATGCCTGTAAAATCAAGGTCTCCAATCATTCTTGGCCTTGATAGGTCACCGTTAATAGCAATGTCGGATGTAAATTGACCTTGTTTTATTAAGGGTTTTCTAAAAATCATGTTGAATATTTTTGCATCGGTCGGATTAGAGGTTTTAACATAAAAATTTTCAAGAAGGATTTTTTTACTTCTGTTGAAATCAACTAAACCTTTTGCCGAAAGCTGATTTTGAACGAATTCTTTACCATTTTGTGACGAAATAAGTTTATCGTATTGAAAATTATTTATATTAATATAAGTCGGTGCAATATCCGCATTTAAGAAGATTTTAATCGGCGTTTGTGAATCACCCAATGCAGAGCCCATGTAATAAATATTTGCCCCGTCTTGGAGATTTATTTCTGATTTTGTTGAAAAAAGCTTTTTGGTGCCTTGAATTTTTGAGGAAAATGTAATGTCGCCTTTAATTTTTACCGGATAAATTGCTTTTGTATTTATGTATTTGTCAATAAAGGTTTGATTTGGTCTGGAGTTAACATAAATGTTAAAATTCGGATTTTTGAAAATATTATATATTGTTCCGTCAACCAAAAGAGGAACAGAATCAAGGGTGGTGTTAATTTTATATAAATTTATAGTGTTTCCTTTAATTTCAAAAACTCCGCTATAAAGATTTACAGGCAAATTTTGCGGTAGGTATGTAAACTTAACATTATTTATTTTAGTTTTACCGTAAATAGAAATTTTGTCGGTATCAATTTTATTTACAGGCCCGAAATAAGACGCTTTCAGGTTAATGTAATTGTTTGAATTTGTACTTATATATTTAAAATTATCAAAACTTAAAGAGGGCAAAACATCAATAATATCTGAGATGTAAAGCTTATCCGACTTAAAATTCAGTTTTGCGTTGTTATCATCAATTTTACCTTCGATTTTAACCTTCGATTTATTTAAATTTGATAACAAATCAACTTCTAAATCTGTGTTTTTATATTTAATAGTTCCTAAAATACTTTTAACCTGAAGAGAAAGTCCCTGGATGCTGGCGTTATTGCCAAATAACTTGATGGTACCTTGTACAAAAACGTTTTTTCCTAATTTGAAATCATTAATCGACTTAACTTTACCGGATAATTTTAAGGTAAAATCAATTTTGCCTTTTCCATTTTGAAGCTGAGAAACCTGTTTTTGCATATCGCCAAGAATGGGAGAATTTTTTAGAATATAGATTAAATCGCCCAAATCTTGACCGTTGGCAACTGCGCTGTAATCAAGCTCGCCAGATAATGTACATGTACCTTTGACTTTAGCAGGTTTATTGTTTAAATATGCTTGACTTGTTTCAAAATAAGTATTGGCATTTTTGAATTCAAGTTTGCCGTTTGCATTTGTCAAAAGCATTTCAAGTCCGTTAATTTTAACGCTCGCGTCTCTAAAGTTAAAAACGCCAAACAAGCTCGGATTTGCTTTTGTTCCGGCTGTTTTTAAATTTATGTTGCCAAATCCGTGTAAATCCATAACAGGAAGCGGTCCAAGGTCAAATTGAAAAATTTCGTGTATTGGGTTTAGGACAATTTGCGCTGTTTTCAAATTAACATTTTTTGTACTTGTAATGTCCAAATAAGTTTTTTTATCATCATATAAATAAATATCGCCCTTAACGCTAACATGTTCTGCTTTTTCACATGGTACAAAAACATCTAAAAAGAATTTTTCACCTAAAAAGTCAAGGCTGACTATTGCTTTAGGGATATGAAGCGGTAATGGCTTTATTACATAAGCATTTGTGGAGATGATTTTTCCTTTTAAATTTGGTCTGTCCGCCCGCCCTCTTATTGATAAATTGCCTTGAATATCAGAATAATACCCGTATTTTTTCAATGCATAAAGGTTTACTTCTTTGATGTTAAAATCTGTTGGTATAAGTGATATTAAATCTTCAATTCTTGATTTTTCAACAATTATATTAAGATTTAGGGTGGGGTTTTGAGCATTAATTCTTTGAATTTCACCAAAAATTTCGGTATCTATTTTATCGGATTTAATTTTGAATTTGTTTATGTTTAATAGCCCTCTTGAAACATCCAAAATAGCTGTCAAATCAAGTTTTTTGTCAAAAATAATTGATGAAGGTTTATCCTTTTCTATTATTTTTAAGCCTTGAATACTAATTAAGGAGTTTATTCTTTTTTTAGAGGAGTCTAAAATTTTTGTTTTAGTTTCTATGTTTATTAATCCTTGAGTATTTAAAATTCTTTCTTTTGTGAATTTTTTAATGTATGGTGCAAAAATGCCTAAATCAAGGTTGGTTACAGTACCGTCAAAAACAACATCTTTTGTTTCAAAACTTTTTTTGAAAGGAAGTTTAAAATCCAGGTCAATGTCAATTACAGAGGTTTTATTATTTACTTTTATCTTTGAATTTGTGGATAATTTAATGTTCTTTTTTGAATTAAAATTATATAAATTAAAATAATCGCCACTGAAAAGAATGTTTTTGCCTTGGAATTCGTCATTTAAGAATATATTATATTCCTGAATATAAGTTTGCATGTCCTCAAACGAAAGTTTAGGATTTGCCTTTTCAATAAAAAGAATATTTCCCAAATAAAGCCGAAGATGTTTATCGACTTTAATATTCAAATCAAGCTTGTCGCATGAAAAGTATGACGGTTGAATTTTACCTATTACTAACGGGAAAAGTCGTATTTTTAATTTCGGATTTTTAACTGTGAGCGGCGAAGTATTTGCATCTAAAACGTTAAATTCGTCCGCATTGATCCACACTGAAGGCACAAGCCCCATTTTTAACTGCGGATTTTTAAATTTAATTTGTATGCCCAATTCTTTATTTACAATATTTTCCAGCACAAATATATTATGTTTAATATTTATAAGGGCTGGAAGTCCCCAATAATAAAAGGCATAAATAATTACAAAAGAAAATAAATATAATAATGTTTTAAGTCTTGCATTCATTCATATAATTATATTATCAAAGGTAAAATTAATAAATAAAAACAGTCGGTTTTTATCAATATGTTAAGCATTAAAAGTTATCACAGAGTAATTCAAAGTATGCTTGAGGGTGAAAACAAGTTGGACAAATTAGCGGTGCATCTGCTCCTTTTATAATAAATCCGCAATTTCTGCATTTCCAGTTAACTTCGGACAACTTTTTAAAGACCGTATTTTCTTCAATGTTTTTAGCAAGCTCCAAAAATCTTGCTTCATGATGTTTTTCAACTATACAAACATGTTTAAATGTTTCCGCCACATCATAAAATCCTTCTTCTTGGGCAATTTTTGAAGCATTTAAGTAAAGATTTGACCATTCATCATGTTCACCTGCTGCCGCGTGCTTAAGATTTTCCAAAGAGGTTCCCAAATGAACAGGATAATCGGCATGAACATTAAAAACGCCGCTTCCCAAATATTTGTAAAAAAGTTTGGCGTGTTCTTTTTCGTTATCGGCAGTTTCTAAAAAAAGTGCGCAAATTTGTTCATAACCTGCTTTTTTGGCAACAGAAGCAAAGTAAGTATATCTGTTTCTTGCCTGTGATTCTCCCGCAAAGGCGTTTATAAGGCATTGTTGAGTCCTTGTACCGTCAAGTTTTTTATCACCCATAACACCCTCCTTCTACAGAGGTTAGTGTATAATAAAGGATAAAAAAATTAATTAACCACAGAGGCAATATGTTTGGCTAAGCCTTCTCCCATAGAAAAACAGCTTGGCTGAATTCTCAAAGCAGCTTGAGCGAAGAAATCTGCACTTAAACACCTTCCTGCAACGAAAAAATTGTCATAATCAGCTGATATAAGGGCTTCAACAGGCAGTTGATATTCTTTTTCTGTCTTTTCTAAAATTGATTTGCCGTCTTTGTTCGAGTGAACATCAATCGGATAATTCGATATTAAGACAGGATTTTTAAATTTCTTACCCGATTTTAAATCATCAACCGTATAAACATATTTGCCTTTAATACGTCTGGAAACGCGTACTCCCAGTGCATCTGCAATGTTTGAAATATAACTTTTTTCAAATCCGGGGAAGTAAATCTTGCAAAAATCGGCTATCCTTATTATGCTCTCACGCCCAACTATTAAGGCTTTTGATATATTAACATTGTCTAGAGGGTTAATTTCTTTGTCAAAATAAACTCTTGGGCAGTTAAAAGCCAATGAATTTGGCATATTAGGGATTGAAAACACTTGAAAATAGCTTCTATCAGTGTCTTTTAACACATTTTTTGTCACAGCATCTTCAAAAATAGGCTTTAGAGCCCAGTTTTTATCCTTATCCCATGTGTAAGCTGTTGACAAATGCACCTGCCCGTCTATAACGTGCATTGATGTAACTGTTTTGTCTTTATCAAAGTCTAATAGCCATTTACCAAAAATATCTAAATCAATTCCGCTCATTTGAAAACGAAGCGAAACAGGTTGAAATTCATTTTTATTTTCTAAAAAATTACAGCCCAAAATTTTTCCAATTTCGCAATTTCCCGTTGCGTCTATAACATTACTCGCCGCGATATATACCGATAACATATTTGAAGAAATTGTAACACCGTTAATTTTTCTATTTATAGCATTAACGCCTATTATTCTAGTGTCGAAAAGCACTTCTACTCCGCTTTTTGACATTAATCTGTCAAGAGCGATTTTACAAAGTTCAGGATTGAACCAACCCGAATTATTTTCGTAAGTAATTTGACCTTTTAAATCAGCTAATTCCGAAATCAAAGCATTGAAAAAATCAGTATTGATTTGATTTTTCGATGAATTCATCGCAGGAATTACAAGCCCTGAGGTCATTGTGCCGCCAAGATGAATATTCTTTTCGATTAAAAGGGTTTTTAAACCGAGATTGGCACAGGTATAGGCGGCGGCACAGCCTGCTGTGCCGCCGCCTGCTATAATAACATCATATTTATCTGAGGTCATTGGTTAGTCCCTTTCAAAACCTGCGAGCTTGATTTAAGTTCGCTCCTTTCAATTTCCATATCTCTGTTTGCAAGAATAACATGATTATCAAAAGCGAGGTTTTCATCCCTGTAGCATATACCTGCTTTAGACTTCATAAGCTCCAAATCCTGTTCATTAAGTTTATGTTCTATAAGATCAGGATTTTTCGAAGCAACCGTACCGATGAATTTATTTAATTTACTGTCAAAAGTTTTACCGACAAAAAATCCGCTTTTAAGAAAAGCATTTCTAACCGCCGCAGAATTTGAGTAAGTCAAAATCATGCCGTCATCTTCTAATTTGCTATAAAGCTGTTCAAAGAACTCTAAAGCCCATAGGCAAGGACATTTAGAAGGTGTAAACGCATCCAGAAATATAAAGTCATAGGTGTTTTTGGTTGTTTTTACGTACTTTCTTGCATCAAAATGGTGGAAGTTTAACGTGATTTTGTTGTTTTTATCGTATTTTTTTGCATTTTTATAACTTTTAGATATATACCTATAATATATATTATGTAAAAAGGTCGAATTATTCAAGTTTTTGTTATTATTATACCCCTGATTTTGATAAAAACGGGCAAAATTGAGCATAAATTTAGACAAAAACGGAGATATCTTTTTTTGATACAAAATACTTGTTAAAATTTTGTCGAAAAATTCGGGGTTATTTTGAATTAATTTCTGAAAAATCAAAATTAAAACTTCATTTTTGATTTTATATTTTTTTTCTAATTTTAATTTTTTATTTTTTTTTATTTTTTTAATTTTTTCAAATTTATTTTCGCAATTTTTTTCAAAATAAAAATTGTTTTTGTTACAGAAAAAATAATTTTTATTTTCGTTTGTTATAAATGGAGAAACTTGCATTAAAATTTTGTCGGTATCAACGGCATCTATAAAAATTTTACTAATTTTTTCTTCACTTACAGTTTTATTCTCACTCGAAATATTATCGGAATATATCTCTGCGTTATATAAGGGGGTGTCAGTATAAATTTGCTCGAAATCTTCTCTGTAAATATTATCAGTATCTATCGCTGCGATACTAGTGTGAGGATGGGAAAAATTTTTTGAAAAAACTTTTTTATTTTTTAAATTATTTTTATATTTTTTTTCGCTTACATTTAAAAAAGTTTGCAGCGCGGTTTTTGTGTTATAGCCGATTCCGTAGCATATGTCAAGAATTTTAACGCTGTCATGCTTAAGCAGGTACTCTTGCAGGTGCGCAGGCAGGATAAATTTCTGCCAGCTTTCGCTTAGAGCACCGTATGCAGAGTGGTATATGTCGTCGTCTTGTCTGCTAAATAGCCCGACAGAACCGTCATTAGTGAAATATGGGTATAATTCATACATATTACTATTATATAATTTTATCGAAATAACACAAATTTATTACATTTCGTTAAATATGTCTTAATTCAGGATTGATAAGCATTTGAGCCAGTTTTTCGCTCCCTTTGAAGGGTCTTTTGGCAAGGATTTCGGATGCTTTTTGCTTATCATAATCGATAAATTTATGCATAATATTAAATTTTTTGTCTTTAAATTCGGCTATAACGTAACAGGCTTTTGGTTCAGAAGTGAACGGACGACCGACAGAGCCGTCGTTGACAACTGTTTGCTCTGTATTTGTTTGATATCCGCAAGGAATATGTGTGTGTCCGCAAAAAATAAGATCCGCATCAACGCCTTTGAGCATTTCTTCGACTTTTTCTATAGGCAAATCCGGGAAAATGTTTTCGCCGTTGTTTCTCGGAGAACCATGAACCAAAAGGATTTTAGTTTCTTCAACTTTCAATTCCAGCTGTTTAGGCAGATTTTTTAAAAATTTTATATCTTTTTCGGGCATAATTTTGACGTCATTTTCAAGTGCTGCTGCCATTACAGGGAAGTTTGAGGCTATTTTTTCTTTAAGTTCAGGTGAATAATTTGCGATAAATTCATCTGTATTGCCTTGAATTAAATAAAAATTTTCATCTTCTGCCATTTTTTTAATTAATTTAACGGCCTTAACAGGCTCAGGACCTGCCATTGCAAGATCTCCCAAGCAAAATATTTTATCGCATTTTTCTGCCTTAATATCTGCCAAAACTGATTCCAGAGCCTGCATATTTCCGTGAATATCAGATATTATAGCAACTTTCATTCTTAAACTCCTTAATTTTAATAAGAGATGCTGAAACAAGTTCAGCATGACGTATATTTCTGCTAAAATTATTTTATGATAAACAGAAGAAAATCTAAACAAATTTTAATTGGCGGGGTGAAAATCGGCGGTAATGCCCCAATAACCGTTCAATCAATGTGCAACACCGATACACGAGATATCAAAGCCACTCTCGCACAAATTGAATCCCTGACTGAAGCCGGCTGTGAACTTGTTCGCCTTGCGGTGTTGGACAAAGTAGCTGCTTCTGCCATAAAAGACATCGTTAAAAAGTCTCAAATTCCTGTTATTGCAGACATTCACTTTGATTACCGACTGGCTGTTGAGTGCATAAATAAAGGAATTCATGCACTAAGGTTAAATCCCGGTAATATCGGGAATTTAGAGAACATAAAAAAAGTTGTAACACTTGCAAAACAGCAGAAAATCCCCATAAGAATAGGTATTAACGCAGGCTCTTTGGAAAAAGAAATCGCCAAAGAAAATATATCTTTACCTCAAAAAATGGTTAAAAGCGCACTAAAACACATCAAAATCCTCGAAGATTTAAATTTTGATTTAATAAAAATTTCACTCAAATCGTCTGATGTTTTAAGCACTATCGAAGCATATAAACTAATTGCCGACAAAGTCAATTATCCTTTGCATTTGGGAGTAACTGAAGCAGGAACGCTTAAATCGGGGTTAGTTAAATCTTCTGTAGGTTTAGGAAGCCTTTTGTCTCAAGGAATCGGTGATACAATAAGGGTTTCGCTGACCGAAAATCCTGTAGAAGAAGTCTGGGCGGGCTTTGAGATTTTAAAATCGCTTAATTTGCGCCAAAAAGGGGTTAATTTTGTTTCCTGCCCGACTTGTGGGCGTTGTCAAATAGACCTTATAAATCTTGCAAAACAGGTTGAAGAAAAATTCAAAAGCTTAAAAGAGCCTGTCACTATTGCAGTTATGGGCTGTCCTGTGAACGGACCCGGCGAGGCCAAGCACGCTGATTTTGGGGTAGCCGGTGCAATCGGAGAAGGTTATATTTTCAAAAAAGGCGAGATTATCTGTAAAGTTCCGGAATCAGAAATTATACAAAAACTTGACGAAATTATAAAAAAATCACTCAAATAGCCTATAATATTATTATGTTAAGATTGTATAATAAACTTGTAATCTTGTGAAAAATAGTCTATTATTCTCTAAGAGGTATTTATGAAAAAGTTTTTATCATTGTTTTGTGTTCTGATTTTATCATCACCGGCATTTGCTGATTTAAGTGTCAATGATATTTCATCACAAAAATATATAGATAATCATGGGCACAGTGATGAAATGTCAAGGTTAATAGACCTTCAAAAAAGCCAAATTAATGAAGTTCCCACAGAATATAAATCCGCCCAACCCGAAATTTATCTCACACCTGTTTCACGTGCTTTGAGAAAAGTATTTATGTACTTAGATTGCGGACTTGATGACGGTCTTTTTATGCAGCATAACATTGATTATACAACACGGTATGACGATATTTAATTTTAAACGTTATAAGCTATAAATTGGCAAAGTTCTATTACTTTTGACGGGAAAATACCCATAATAACAGTAATTAAAGCGCAGAAATAAAGGATAACTATTGCTGAGCTTGTTTTGTGCGGAATAACTTCACTTTCAACCTTATCCGATTTATCAAACATAAGCCTTACAACTGTTAAATAGTAAAAAACTGAGGCTACAATGGTCAGCATCATAATTATTAAGAATGGTAAAAACACAAGCCCTGAGCGAATTATCGCAGAAAATAAATACAATTTTGAAACAAAGCCTGAAGTTATCGGAAACCCTGCCAAACCTAATATACAAATTGAAAAACAAAGGGTGAAAATAGGATTAGTATAAGCAAAGTTTTTAAATTCATATAATCTGTTTGAAAATTGAGAATTTTCAAGAATAATTACCGCCGAAAATACACCTATATTCATAAAAACATAGGCTACAAGATAAAAAAGTACGGTGGATAAGTTAAAAACAGAAACCAAACTTGCCGCAAACAAAACGTAAGCAGCATTGGCACTCGAACTGCATGCAAGAAGTCTTTTAATATTAGTTTGCCTTATAGCCAGAGTATTTGCCCAAAGGGCGGTCATAACAGAGATTACAACCAGCGTAAAGGTTAACTCAAAACTGTAACTCATTGCAAAAACCAGTAGTCTTGATAAAATGCTGAACATTGCTACTTTTGGAATAATCGACACAAAAGTAACAACGGAAGTATCTGCGCCCTCATAAACATCCAAAATCCAGTTTGCAAAAGGAATTACGCCTAATTTAAAGCATAGTCCCGATGCAATAAAAATTGTTGCCATTGAATAAAGCAAAGTAGGATCGACATCTAAAAAATACTCATAAATTTTTGAGAAATTAACTGTGCCGGTAAGCCCGTAGATATAAGAAACGCCGAATAAAAATACCGCAGTTGCAACCGCGCTTATTAAAATGTATTTAAAAGTTGCTTCTTTGGATTTATACCCCTTGTCAAAAGCAAGAAGGAAAAATGTTGCAAAGCCTAGGGTTTCCATTGATATAAACATTGTTAAAAAATCGTTTGCAGACACTAAAATAAGCGCACCTAAAATCGCAGTAAGCAAAATCGCATTAAATTGAAAAGCATTGTCACGACGAGACGTGATAGCCTTTTTGGTAAGAAAAACTATTATAAATGATGCAATTAATAAAACAAATTTAAAAAAAAGCGTATAATAATCCGAAATAAAAGTATCCTTAAATCCGTATGCTATGGGTTCGACTTGGATTTTTGTACAAAGTGCCGTTGCAGTAAAAATTCCAAGCAAAGTTATCCATTTTGCAAGTTTATAATGCTTTAAATCCAAAGTCATCGACAAAATTATAAGAATAAAAATAAACAACAAAATAGCTATTTCCGGTAACATTGTATTCAAAATGTTATTAAAAAATTCCATCAGACACTCCTCATCTCAAAAATTCCAAAATACCGGTTAAAAGCGGCTGTACAATATTTATTATAAACATCGGAAATACCCCGAATACGACAATGCAAAAGCTAATAATCGACAGTACCGTGAATTCATGCATCATAATATCTTTTAAATTATGCCACTTTTCAAGTAAATTCGAGTAAAAAGTTTCGTGTAAAAGCCTTAACATGTAGCAAACACTCAAAACAAGAATTAAAACGGCAATCAAAGTGTATAATTTTATAGGCAAAATATCATCAAGAGCCGAATTAAATGAGCCTAAAAAGACCATAAACTCTCCGACAAAACCCATTAATAAAGGCAAACCGACAGCCGCAAGTGTTAGAATAATGCTGAATCCTGCAAGCCTTGGCATAACAGCGGCAAGCCCGCCCAATTCAGATATTTGTCTTGTTTTGGTACGAATGTAAATTATACCTACTACCATGAATAAACCCGCTGAAATAAGTCCGTGCGAAAGCATTTGGAACACAGCACCCGAAAAAGACATCAAATTCAAACTGCAAAGCCCGAATAAGACAATTCCCATGTGTGAAATACTCGAATAAGCAACAACACGCTTCAAATCTGTTTGTGAATACGCTATAAAAGCTGTATAAATGATGTTAATAAGTGCCATAATCAAAAGGGCAGGTACCAAAACCTTAAACGCATCAGGAAGCATCTGCATATTAAATCGAATTATCCCAAACGCACCCATTTTAAGTAAAACTGCAGCCAAAATCATACTTACAGGTGTCGGAGCATCAACGTGAGCATCGGGAAGCCACGTGTGCAAAGGAACTAAAGGCAGTTTTACCGCAAAACCGATTAAAAACAGGATTGAAATCAATACTTGAAGTGCTAGCGGAAATTCCGGTGCGCTTACCAAAATCGAAGAAAAATCGCCTGTCATCACACCGTAAGTCGCAAAATAGTAAAAATGCAACAATAAAATGCCAAGCAGCATGAATAAGCTTCCGAAGAAAGTGTATAAAACAAATTTCATCGCAGAAGATTTTGCTTTAGCATCGCCCCATTGACCGATTAAAAAGTACATCGGAATAAGTTCAAGTTCCCAAAACATAAAAAATACAAACATATCCCTTGCACAAAATACCCCTAAAACAGCAGTTTGAAGCAAAAATATCAAAGAATAATAAAATTTGTGTTTTTGTTTAATATTGCTTTTGCTTGCAATCAAAGCCAAAAAGACAATCAAAGAAGTTAAAATGACCATTAAAAGTGCAAGTCCGTCAAGTCCGAAAGCAAGCTTCAATCCCAAAGGCTCAATCCAGCCTGAGCCGAAGAAGGTTATTTCCTTATAGTAAGAAATTCCTTCGGCTTGAGGGTTAAAAAATACCAAAAACATTAATGTATATAAAAAATGCAAGCCGGCAAAAGTTTTTGAAAATCTTCTTATTCTCACTTCATTGTTTTTGAAAAATGAAGTAAAAATGAGTCCTGATGCGACTAATGGTGAAAATATTAAAACTAAAACTGATAGAAAATTCATTATTCTCCTTTATTAATACCCGCTCAATAATCCGAAAGACAGTATTGCCGTATAGGCAAACATAAGAACCGTAAAGGCAAACGCCAAAAATGCAAAAGTATATGCCAAATAACTTTGGAAATTTCCTGTTTGCATTTTTGAAAATGTCCACGAAAACGCTCTTGTACAAAGCGCAGATAAAATTACAACTCCATCGACCAGATATTTGTCGATAATCGAACAAATCCTTGAAGTCCAATAATATAGCTTATCGGCAATAAAACCGTATAAATCGTCAATATAAAACCTGTTGTAAGAAAGCTTATATAACAAGGGTAATTTGAAAGCATTTACTCTGGAATTATAAAAAATCCAAGCGAATAAAAATCCTGTAATACCTATACTTATTGAAACAAAAGCGGGACTAACCGCCCATTTTATTTGTGGAAGTTGAGCCATTTGTGGAATAATTTTTTCAAAAAACGGTGTAAAATATCCCAAAAATACAGTAAATATTGCAAGAATTAAAATTGAGATATTCAAAATTCCGCCCTGTTTTTCAGGCTCGTGAGATCCTCTGTATTTTCCTTCAAACACAAGGAAATATGATCTGAACATGTAAAATGCAGTCATCAAAGAAACAAATAAAAATGCCTGAACGTAAATGAAATTTTTAGAACTTAACATTGAATGAAGAATCAGCTCTTTAGAATAAAATCCGCTGAAACATAAGCCAGAAATTGCCACACAGCCTATTAAATAGCAAAGCGCGGTAATCGGAAGAACTTTTCTCATCCCACCCATAAATCTCACGTCCTGATGGCTTTGAACAGAATGGATTACAATACCGGAGCAAAGGAAAAGCATTGATTTGAAGAATGCATGTGTTACAAGGTGAAAAAGTCCGCCGGTAAAAG